>Ga0182747_1000365_pt1 | contig 44398 bp, 42 predicted proteins | sample eDN3rd30CBELigBY_FD_128526 | JGI IMG/M metagenome (GOLD analysis project Ga0182747, IMG submission 128526) | Enriched backyard soil microbial communities from Emeryville, California, USA - eDNA 3rd pass 30_C BE-Lig BY (version 2) (version 2) | ecosystem: Environmental > Terrestrial > Soil >... | reverse complement strand
TCGTCGAGCGCGGTATCCGACGGAAAGACCGGACTTTCGTCGAACACGATCGGGATCGACAGGTCGGCGTTCACGCCGGCGGCGTTGTCCTTGTAGGTCGCCCAGTCGAAGCCCGACATGCCGGCCATCTTGCCGCGGCCGAGGCTGCCGACCATGATGTCGTCGCCGCCTTCGCCGATGAATTCGTCGAAGCCGCCGTCGCCGAGGAAGACATCGTTGCCGTCGATGCCGTCGTGCGCGAAGATCTCGTCGAAATTGTCGCCGGGCGCGCCGTCGAAGGTACCGGTTTCGAGCCAGTCGTCGCCTTCGTTGCCGAGGATGCGCTCGGCATTCTTGTTGCCGAGGATGAAGTCGTTGCCGGTCCCGCCGAAGACTTCGGACCCTTCGTCGGTGCCGAGGACGATGAAGTCCTGACCGTCGCCGGCCAGGACGAGATCGAGGCCCGGCCCCGCGTGAACGACGTCGTTGCCCGCGCCGGCCTTGATATTGTCGTCGCCGCCGCGGTCGCGGATGATGTCGTCGCCGTCGCCGCCGTTGATGATGTCGTTGCCGAAGCCGCCTTCCATATTGTCGTTGCCGCCATCGCCATAGAGCGTGTCGTCGCCGATGCCGGCGATGATCGTGTCATTGGCGTCGGTGCCGCCGAGCACGACATGGTCGCCGCCGGTGTAGCGCAGATAATTGGTGTCGGCGCCGGGCGTCCCGGGATCGTTGCGGATGACGAGCGGGGTGAGCAGGCTCGCCCCTACCGGATCGAGCGAGCCGAGTTCGGGATTGAACTGCACCGCCTGATTGACCTCGAGGATCAGTCCGGGGGTCGAGAAGACGTCGGACGGCAGGTGCGTCGCGTCGGTGTGGCGCATGATCATCGAGGCGAAGCTGTTGTTCTCCATCTCGCTGAACAGGTGCAGCCCGTCGAGGCGCTGCAGATAATAGAAGCGGTCGCCGCTCTGCAGCATTTCGAGCTGGATTTCGAACACATAGCCGAAGGTCGAGCCGAGCATGCCGCCGAAGGGCATGATCTCTTCGGCGAGCCCGCCGATCCACAGGTCGACATTTTCGAGCCCGCCCAGGTCGCCGCCGGCGTAGGCGCCCGTGGCGTTGAGGAAGTCGAGCGCGTCGGCCGGAACCTCGAGCCCGCCGAACGAGACGCCGGTGACGAGCGTCAGCGCGGCGTCGCGCTTGCCCTCGATCGTATCCTGGCTCGTGATCGACTCATGCGTGCCATAGGCGGCGATGAAGTTGATGATCGACGCCTCGTTCTTGAGGTGCTGCGCGAATTCGACCCAGCTTTCATAGGGTTTCAGCTCGGCGGCGTTGTTGGTGGCGTCGTAGAATTGGCGCCGCGCCTCGTTGAGTGACGGCACGCCGGTGTCGCGGCCGCGCGCGAGGTTGATCGTCGCGAGGTCGAGCGGCAGGCCGAGCAGGTTGTTGCGCAGCGCGCTGGTCACGAACTCGTCGATCTCGTTGCCGACCTGGCGGGTCATGCCGCGGACGATGGCGCCGGCCGCGATGTTCGCGTCGACCGTGGAGGTGCCGCCGTTATTTTCGAACTGCAGCGGATTGAGGAAGCCCTCGATCAGGCTGATGTGGTCCGCGGCAAAGGCGGGATCGAAGCGATCGATCGATTCGGTCAGCATCGAGTGACCGAAGCGATAGACGACGTGCGCGAATTCGGCGACGATCGAGGGATCGAAGGTCGTGTCGAAGCCGTCGGGGACGAGAAAGGCGTTGATGACCGGCTGGATCTTGCGCGCGAATTCCTCGAACACCAGATGCTGATACTGCATCTCGGTGCCGAATTTCGCGGCCTGGAACAGCCGTTCGCCGTCCCACACCAGCGCGTCGATCGCGGCAGGCCCCACGGGCACCGACGTGACGTCGTCGATCAGCCATTCGTTGAGGAAGGCGACCGCTTCGGCCTGCGTCGCGCCATTGGCGAGCATCTGCGCGGCATCGGCGAGCGTCACTTCCTGGGTGTGCTCGACCAGCCGGTTGTGCTCCGAATGGAAGACGTGGTGGACCGCGGTCAGCCCGATATTCTCATTCGCGCGGCCGTCGCCGGCGATATAATGGGCGTCGAGCAGTTCATTGTCATAGTTTCCGTCGGTCTGCGAACCGTCGCCGTTGTCGAGGCCGATTTCGATGTCGCCGTCGGCGAGCCCTTCGGGCACGGCATTATGCGCGATATCGGCGAGGAAGGCGTGACCGGTGCGGATCGCGAAGACCGCGGTCGGGTCGACCGGGCTGCCGGGGGTGCCCGAGACGACATCGTCGTCGGCGGTATTCGGAATGCCGTCGTCGCCGAGGCCGACGACGATCTGGGCGTAGCCGTTCGCGTCGGGGATGAAATTGCCATATTGGTCGGTGCGCAGGAGCGGCACGTTGCCGACATCGACGTCGTTCAGCTGAATGCCGAGCATCAGCGCCTGCGCCTTGACGTCGGCCCAGGTCGCCATGCCGCTGTTGCCGCCCTCGATCAGCTTGCCGGTCGAAACCGGGCGGTTATCGGCGTCGAGCGCATATTGGCGCACGAACACCTGATGCGACGGGTGCGAGGTATAGGTCTGGTTCTGGTCGACATAGGCGGTCGTGTGATTGACCGGACGGACATCGTCGTCGGTCCCCCACAGGCCGTCCTCGCCCGGCGCGACGCTGGCGCGGGTCAGCACCATGAAATTGGTGCTGCTGGCCGGATCGTAGAGCGGATCGTCGGGTTGCAGCGGAATCATCACCGTGCCGCTGCCGCCCTTGCCGACGAGATCGAGGCCATGGTCGAAGAACTGGCCGAACAGGGTGAACCAGGAATTGAACGAGGCCGAAAGACCCTCGTCGGGCGCGACGTTGGTCAGCTTGACGTTCTCGCCGTCCATTTCGATGCCGTTGGCGGTGAGCAGCGCGGTCAGCGCGCCGTCGGCGGTCGCCAGCGCGGCTTCGGCATCGGCAAGCGCCTGGAGCGCCGCGGCCGCCGCGAGGGCGAGATCGGGATCGCCCGGATTGGCATTGGCGGCGGCGGTCGCCGCGGCGGAGGCGACCTGGGCCGCGGTGACGGCGGCGAACAGGCCCTCGATCGGTTCGAAGGCCGCGGTGATCGTCGCCGCGATCGCCATCTGCTCGGCCGGCGTTTCGACCCCGGCCCGCCCGAGCGCGACCATGATCGCGACCGGATTGGCAAGCGTCTGATCGACGATCAGGTTGCTGATCGTGCGAACCTGGGGATCGATGACATCGCCGGGTTCGGCGAAGGTGCCGGGGCCGTCGGCGTCGAAGCCGGGGGTATATTCGATCGGGATCGGGGGCGAACCGCCGGGGCCGTCGGGATCGACCAGGAGGGTGCGATAGTCGGTGCCGAGCCGTTCGACGAACGGCTGGTCGGACGCGCCCCAATATTCCTGTCCGGGGAGCAGATGGTTGTAGGTCCCGTCGACCGTGCGCAAACCCCAGGCGAGGTTGTAGGACGGGATCAGTCCGCCAGGCCCGAACAGGGGCTGTCCGGCGGCGTGCGCTTCCGCGATCTTGATCTGCTTGAGGATGAACTCGAGATCGCTCCTGATATAGTCAACCATGTCCGCTTCTCCGAATGGGCACCGGCAAGGGCTCACGCCGAAGGCTTCGGCGCGACGCGTTGCGAGATGCGAAATCGCGATGTGATGGTTTCGAAGGGACCCGCCCCGACACCCTGCTCCCGTGGCCGGATCACCCGACTCGGAAATCTGGCTTCATCATTCGACTTATCGTTCGGCGCGAACAGATCATCTCATGGGTTAGCGCGGGCAGGGTAACTCAATCGGGTGGGGCGGCCTGGAGCGGGCGCGCAAAGAGGGCCCGCGGCCCCCGGCAAGCCGCGCGGCCTTTGGGAACAGGGCCGTTCAGGAAAAGTTGAAGCTGAGCTCGTCCGGAGCGCCGGGATAGTCGGACGCCGACGGCGACCGGCGATCGTCCGAGCGCCGCCAGCCGCCGAATGCCGGCGGAGCGGTGTCGAGCGAGAGCATCGCGAGCCTGTTGACGGCTTCCACCCGGCCGTGGACGCCCAGCGCGCGAAACACCGCGCGGATGTGCATGTTCACCGTGTGCGGCGAGATGTTGAGCCGGCGGCCGATCGTCTTGTTCGATTCCCCCGCCGCCAGCCAGTGAAGCACCTCGCGTTGCCGGTCGGTCAGGCCGCCGACCGACGCGACCCTCGACGGCGAGGCCGTGCCGGGCGGCGCCAGCGCGTCATCGCCGGACTCCGTTTCCGAAAACCGCGGCACATACATGGCGCCCGACGATACCGCGACCATCGCCCGGATCATGGTGTCCGAATCGGTCGCCAGCGGAACCACGCCGTCGGCGCCGGCCGAGATAAGTTCCATGATGGTGTCGCGCCGCGGCTGTTCGACGATGACGAGGACGGGTTGATTGGGAAAGCGCGCGCGCAACCGCTGCATGCCATGCACGCCGTTCAGGCCGGGAAGCGCGAAGCAGAGGATGATGAGCGCCAGCACCGGCATCTTGCCGAGGAATGCGAGCAGCGAATCGAAATCGAAGATTTCGTTCGAATGCGGATCGAGCCCGGCATGGGCGACGAGGTCATGGACGCCCTGGCGAATCAGCGGTTGATGCACGGCCACGACCGTGCGCGACGACGGCTCCCTGTGTTCCATTGGTCTACCCCACCTAAGAAACACATCCGTCGACCCAGCGGAAGGTTCCTGGAATTTTTCGACTCGTTTAACGTCCCATGATATTCCTGTTTCGGCCTTCCTGCAAACGCCTGCTCGACAATAGCGGCGCGAGCGCAGCGTCCCGCCGGGCCCGGCGGTCGGCGATTCTGTTGGATATAAAGGGAAAATATTGGTCGGGACGAGAGGATTCGAACCTCCGACCCCCACACCCCCAGTGTGATGCGCTACCAGGCTGCGCTACGTCCCGACCGGCCCGATTGGGCAGGCGAGGCCCCTAGCGCGGCTTCGCGGGCGATGCAAGGCCATCCTGAGCGAAGGCGGCGCTCGGCGCGCGCGGGCCGCGGAATAATCGTGCGGCGGCGCCTTGACCTGCCCGCGGCGCACCCCATTTGCGCGAAGCCTGCCGGGGGGACGGGATGCAGCCATCGGTTGCGCCACGCTTTCCTGCGTGATAGGCGCCGCGCCATATTTTCGCGCGCCGCTTCCCTTGGGGAATGGCCGCGCTTTCAACGGAAAGTCTTTCATTCATGTCGACGAACTTGCTTCTGACCCAGGCGGCCGGATCCGGGGGCGGGGCGGCCGGATTCCTGATGCTGGTCCCCTATCTGCTGATCTTCGTCGTTTTCTGGTTCTTCCTGATCCGCCCGCAGCAGGTGCGGATGAAGGAGCATCGCGCCAAGGTCGCGGCGGTGAAGCCGCGCGACCAGGTGGTCACGGGCGGCGGCATCGTCGGCAAGGTCACGCGCGTCGACGATGATTTCGTCGATGTCGAAATCGCCCAGGGCGTGAAGATCAAGGTCGTCAAGTCGACCCTGTCGGATGTCCTCCAGCCCGGCGCCAAACCCGCCAACGATTGACGCGGCGCGGCCCGCGCCCGCGGGTCCGCCCCTCCGAACCGGAATCACCCTATGCTCGATTTCCCGCGCTGGAAGACCATCGGCATCAGCATCATCCTGCTGCTCGGCATCCTCTTTACCATTCCGAGTTTTCTGCCCGACCGGGCCTTCAACCAGCTGCCTTCCTTCGCGCAGATGAAGGTCAACCTGGGGCTCGACCTCGCCGGCGGCAGCCACCTGCTGCTCGAGGCCGATCTGGCCGACCTTCAGAAGACGCAGCTCGGCAACATGGAAAAGACGGTGCGCACCGCGATGCGCGGCGACCATGGGGCGGACGACGATATCGCGATCGGCGACCTGCGGCGCACCGCCACGCAGGTCAGCTTTCTGGTTCGCGATCAGGCGCAGCTCGACGAGGCGCGCGAGCGGATGTTCCGCGAGACGCAGGGCGCCGCGATGACCGGCCAGCGCGACTGGAATGTCGGCATCGTCGACACGACGCGCATCGTGATGACGCCGACGCGGGCCGGCCAGCAGCAGGCGGTCAGCCGGGCGATGGACACCGCTCGCGATATCATCGACCGCCGCGTCAACGCGCTCGGCACGCGCGAGCCGACGATCATCCGCGAAGGCGACGACCGCATCGTCGTCCAGGTGCCGGGGCTCAACGATCCGCAGCAATTGAAGGACCTGATCGGCAAGACCGCGAAGCTCGAATTCCGGATGGTCGATGCCAATGCCGACCCCGCCGCAGCGGCCGCCGGCCAGGCGCCGGTCGGCAGCGAGATCGTCCCCTATGCCGCCGGCGAGGGCAATGGTGCGGCGTTCGAAGTGCTGCGGCGCGAGGTGATGATCAACGGCGAGCAGTTGATCGACGCGCAGCAGAGCTTTGACCCGCAGACGAGCATGCCGGTCGTCACCATCCGCTTCGATTCGGGCGGATCGGCGACCTTCGCGCGCGTGACGGCGCAGAATGTCGGCAAGCGCTTTGCGATGGTGCTCGACGGGCAGGTGCTTTCGGCGCCGTCGATCAACGAGCCGATCCTGGGCGGCAGCGCGCAGATTTCGGGCAGTTTCTCGGTCGCCAGCGCCAATGCGCTCGCCATCTCGCTGCGTTCGGGCGCGCTGCCGGTGAAGATGACGGTGGTCGAGGAGCGGACGGTCAGCCCCGAACTGGGCGCCGATTCGATCGAGAAGGGCGTGATCGCGGGCATCATCGCGACCGTGTCGGTGCTGGTGCTGATGCTGGTCGTCTATGGCCGCTTCGGCGTCTATGCGAACATCGCGCTGATCTTCAACGTCTTCCTGATCATCGCGACGATGGCGGCGTTCAACGCGACGCTGACCCTGCCCGGCATCGCCGGCTTCGTGCTGACCATCGGCGCCGCGGTCGATGCCAACGTGCTGATCAACGAACGTATCCGAGAAGAGCTCAAACGCGGGCGAAGGCCGTTCCAGGCGGTCGAACTCGGCTATACCGAGGCGAGCCGCGCGATCTTCGACGCCAACGTCACCAACGTCATCGCCGCGGCGCTGATGTTCTGGTTCGGCTCCGGCCCGATCAAGGGTTTCGCCGTGGTGCTGACCATCGGCATCGTCACCAGCGTCTTCACCGCCGTTACCGTCACGCGCATGTTCGCCGCCCACTGGCTGCGCGCGAAGCGCCCGGCGGCGATCCATCTTTAAGGGAGCGAAACGATGCGCTTGCTGAAACTCGTCCCCGACGACACGAACATCGATTTCCTGAAGTGGCGCAAGCTGGCGTCCTTCATGAGCTTTATCCTGGTCGTCGTCTCGATCGCGCTGGTCGCGGTGCGCGGGCTGAACCTGGGGATCGACTTCGTCGGCGGCCAGTCGGTCCATGTCGAATTCACCGGGGACATGCCCAAGATCCAGGATATCCGCGAGGCGGTCGGAAAGATCGGCCTGGGCGAAGCGACGATCCAGCAATTCGGGTCGGACAAGGCGGTGTCGATCCGTACCGCGCTGCCCGATGGCGACAAGGCCGCGGCGGAGATCGCGGGGCAGAAGCTGGTCGACGGGATCCGCAAGGCGTTTCCGACGGCGCACACCGGCGCGGTCGAGACGGTGTCCGGCAAGGTTTCGGAAGAGTTGTTACGAACCGGTGCGATCAGCCTCGCGCTCGCGATGCTGGGCATTTCCATCTATATCTGGATCCGCTTCGAATGGCAGTTCGGCGTCGGCGCGATGGGGCGCCTGTTCCACGAGGTCGCGCTGACCTTTGGTTTCTTTGCGGTGACCCAGATCCAGTTCGACCTCAACAGCGTCGCGGCGCTGCTGACGATCGTCGGCTATTCGCTGAACGACACCATCGTCGTTTATGACCGGGTGCGCGAAAATCTGAAGAAATATCGCAAGATGGAGATCGTTCCGCTGCTCAACCTCAGCATCAACGAAACGCTGTCGCGCACGGTGATGACGAGCGTTTCGGTGCTCATGGCGCTGGCGGTGCTGCTGATCTTCGGTCCCGACGTGATCTTCGGCTTTACCGCGGCGATGCTGCTCGGCGTGTTCGTCGGCACCTATTCGTCGATCCTGATGTCGACCCCGGTGCTCGTCTGGCTGAAGGTCGGCCCGCACAGCTTCGTGCCGCGCACGGCCGACGGCGGTGCGGAGCGCGTCGCGCGGTCGGACGATGGAGCGGTGGTCTAAGCCGAAGCCAGGCCCGCGCAGCGGCGGAGATGCTCGGCCAGTTCGCGGCCGTTGCGGTCCCAGTTGAAACGGCCGGCGAGGCTTGCGGCGACCGCCGAGGGGAGCGGCGGAGCGGCTAGGATCGCCGCCACGGCGTCGGCGATCGCCTCGGGATTCCGGTCGACGATGCGGCCCGCCGCCGGTGAAGCGACGAGTTCGGCGGCGCCGCCCGCGTCGCTGATCACGATCGGGGTGCCGCAGGCGAGCGCTTCGACCCAGGCGTTGGCGAGGCCTTCGCTGACCGAGGGCATGACCACGACATCGGCGGCGCGATAGAGCTGCGGCAGGTCGGCATTGGCGACCGGGCCCATCAGGTGGACGCGGTCGGCAACGCCGAGGCGCTGCGCGAGCGCGCGGTAATGACTTTCCTCTTCGCCCGCGCCCGCGAGCCAGTAATGGACGCCGGGCAGCGCGGCGAGCGCCTCGATCACCAGCACCTGCCCCTTGCGCGGGATCAGCGCGCCGACGGTCGCGATCGCCGGAGCCTCGCCCATGCCGAGCGCGGCGCGCGCGGCGGCGCGGTCGCCGGGCGAGAAACGCGCGGTGTCGATGCCCGTATAGTGAACCGCGATCTTCCCCGCGTCGATGCCGATCGCCGCCATGTCGCGGCGCATCGCGTCCGACACGGCGAGCATTCCAGCAGCGCGATTTGCGGCGGCGAGAAGCTGGGGGCGGCTCGCGGGGTCGTGGCCGAAATGGCTGATATCGGCGCCACGCGCCTTGACCGAAAAGGGCAGGCCCAGCGCCGCCGCGACGCGCATCGCGGCGGGGCCGTCGGGATAGAAGAATTGCGCGTCGACGACGTCGAACGCCTGCCCGCGCACCGCCGACAGCACCGCGCGCGCGACCTGCGCCGGGGTGAAGCGCGCGCCATGGCGCGGGATCAGCGCGAAGCGCGGGCGCTGGACGGAAAGGCCGTTCCAGTCTTCGCGGCGCGGCAGCGCGCGAAGCGCGCGGTAGCGCGGGTGCAGCGACAGGGGGAAGGGCGGCAGGCCGACCGGCGCGACGACGGTGAGTTCGATGCCGGGCTGGGCGGCGAGCGCGCGCAGGCTCTTTTCGACGAACAGCCCGAAATTGGGGCGCGCCGCGTCGGGGAAGAGCGTGGCGATCGAGAGGACGCGGAGGGAGGGCACGTCGGGCAGCGGTCCTAAAGCGTCCGGATCAGCCGCACCGCAACCGCGGCCCAGGGCGGATTGCTGACCACCTGCTGCCGCTGGCCGGTACCGAGCGGGAGCAGGTGGAGCTTTTCGCCGTCGACGTTGAGCAGCCGCGCGAAGACGAAGCGGCCGGCGGGGCGAGGGACGAGGAGGTCGCGGTTGAGCGCGCTCGTCCAGTCGCCCTCGATCCGGCGACACCAGATTTCGTCGCCGGCGCGATAGTCGCCGATCGACGAGGTGACGCGCACCGCGATCATGTCCTCGGTCGGGCGCGCGGTCAGCGCCTGTTCGGTGCGCGTCGGCGCGGTGGCGCCGTCCGCGCCCAGCAGCGCGGTGATGCTGAGCTGGGTATCCTGCGGGAGCTGGACGAGCTCGGCGGCGTCGACCCCGAGCGCCTTGGCGATGCGGTTCATCCAGCCGAGCGACAGGGTGCGGGTGCCCGTTTCGAGGCGGCCGATCGTCTGCGCGGTGGTCGGCGGGGCGCAGCGGAGCGCGACCTCCTCCAGCGTCAGGCCTTTGGCGCGGCGGACGGCACGGATGCTGTTGATCATCGCTTTTCTCACATAACCAATTTGGTTTCTTCTTTCCTACATTATGATCCAATGTCAAGCGGGTTGTCCCACAAAGGAGAATCGCATGACCGCACGCCGCCTCGAAACCCGTATCCATCCCGACGACCGGCTCGATCCGGGCAAGCGGGGGCCGCAGGTGATGCGGCATGTGACGGTCAATGTCGCCGAAAGCCCGATCGCGTGGCTCGCGGCGCGCGGGCATCTGAGCGCGGCGCAGCTTGGCGCGGGCGAGCGGCTGCGCGCCGATTACGAGCGCGCGGGACTGGCGGCGCGGGTGACGATGCGCTGGGACGCGGCGCCGCCCGCGAAGAGCCGCGGCGGTGCGCGCGCTTCCGACGCGTCGCTGGCGCGGATCGACGCGCACCGGCGCTTTCACGCGGCGCTCGGCGCGGCGGGGCCGGGGCTCGCCGATATCTGCTGGCGGGTGATCTGCGCGGGCGAGGGGATCGGCGGGGCGGAAAAGGGGCTGGGCTGGCCGGCGCGGTCGGGCAAGCTGGTGCTGGGGCTGGCGCTCGACCGGCTGGCGCGGTTTTACGGGACGGGGTGAATCAGGACGATGGCTGGAAGCGACCGGTTGCGGTCATTCTTCTCCCCTCCCGCAGGCGGGAGGGGTCGGGGGTGGGCAGCGACGTTGCGATGGCCCACCCCGCTGCGACTGGGAAACAAGTTTCCAAGTCTCGCTGCCCCTCCCGCTTGCGGGAGGGATGAAGTGTGCCGCCCTCAACGTCCGCTCCCCACCTAAAGCCGACGTTATCCCAGCGCCTCGACCTCTTCGGCGAGCGCGAGCCAGCGGTCTTCGGCGGCGGCCTTTTCGCTGCGCAGCGCCTCCAGCTTGCCCGTCAGCGCGGTGAAGCGGGCGTGGTCGCGGGTGAAGAGGCTGCCGTCGGACAATTCGGTCTCGATCCCCGCCATCTCCGCCTCGATCGCCTCGATGCGGGCGGGGAGGAGGTCATAGTCGCGCTGGTCCTTGTAGCTCAGCTTCCGGCGCTGTTGGGGCGGGGGTGGCGGCGCCGCCGCGGCGGTCGATGCTTTCGCTCGCGTCGCGGCGGGCTTCACCCGTTTCGCTTCCCAATCGGCGTAGCCGCCCGCGACGATATCGACCTTGCCCGATCCGTCGAGGCCGAGCGTCACGGTGACGGTGCGGTCGAGGAAGTCGCGGTCGTGGCTGACGAGCAGGACGGTGCCGGCATAGTCGGCGATGACTTCCTGCAGCAGGTCGAGCGTTTCGAGGTCGAGGTCGTTGGTCGGCTCGTCGAGGACGAGGAGGTTCGATTCGCGGGCGAATTCGCGCGCGAGCAGCAAGCGCGAGCGTTCGCCGCCCGACAGCGCGCCGACGCTCGCCTCGACGACGCCGGGGTCGAACAGGAATTCCTTGAGATAACCCTGGATGTGTTTTTTGACGCCGCGCACCTCGACCCAGTCGCCGCCGTCGGCGAGGATGTCGCGCACGCTCTTGTCGGGCGACAGCAGGCTGCGCTGCTGGTCGATGACGATGCCGTCGAGCGTCGGGGCGAGGGTGACGCTGCCCTCGTCGGGCGCGATCTCGCCGGTGAGCAGCTTGAGCAGGGTCGACTTGCCCGCGCCATTGGCGCCGACGATGCCGATGCGGTCGCCGCGCTGGACGCGGAAATCGAGATCCTTGATGATCGTGCGGTCGCCGAAGCTCTTGGACACGCCCTCCGCGACGATCACCGATTTCGAGCGGACATCGTCGTTGGCGAGGCCGAGCTTGGCGACGCCGGGGCCGCCGATCATCGCGGCGCGGGTGGCGCGCATTTCCTTCAGTTTTTCGAGCCGCCCCTGGTTGCGCTTGCGGCGTGCGGTGACGCCGCGTTCGAGCCAGTGCGCCTCGAGCCGCAGTTTCGAATCGAGGCGCTGGGCGGCGCGGGCTTCCTCGGCGGCGACGGCGTCGCTCCATTCCTCGAAGCCGCCGAAGCCGATCTCCTTGCGGCGGATGCTGCTGCGGTCGAGCCACAGCGTCTGGCGCGTGAGGCGGGTCAGGAAGGTGCGGTCGTGGCTGATCGCGACGAAGGCGCCGGTGTAGCGCGCGAGCCAGGCCTCGAGCCAGTCGATCGCGGCGAGATCGAGATGGTTCGTCGGCTCGTCGAGCAGCAGCACGTCGGGGTTCTGCGCCAACGCCCTCGCCAACGCGGCGCGGCGGCGCTCGCCGCCCGAGGCGCTGGCGGCGGCGCGGCTCATGTCGATCCCGAGCTGGTCGGCGATCGCCGCAACCTCGAACTCCTCGGGCGCGTTCGGCGCAGCGATGGCGAAATCCATCAGCGTCGCGAAGGGCGTGAAATCGGGTTCCTGTTCGAGCAGCACGACGTGGGTGCCGGGGACGATGACGCGCTTGCCCTTGTCGGCGTCGATCTGCCCGGCGAGCAGCTTGAGCAGGGTCGTCTTGCCCGCGCCGTTACGTCCGATCAGCGCGAGCCGGTCGCGCTCGCCGACATAGATGTCGAGATCCTGGAACAGCCAGCCGCTGCCCTGAACGAGGCCGAGGCCTTCATAAGATAAGATCGGTGCTGCCACGGGTCAGTACCTGGTCATTGCGCGTTCGAGGCGTCGAAATGGCGAAGATATCGGCTTCGTGTGGCCGCCGCGGATGGTGGTTCCATCTGCAAGGCCGCGCGGAGACGAGATCGAAGCCATTTCGGCGTCCCTTCGGGATTTGACCGATTTTGTCCATGGCCGCGTCAGCGAGCCTTGGAATATGCTCATATACCTGCGTCTCGCTTCCTTGCCCTGAACAAAATCGCTTCAAACCTCGAACGCGCAATGACCAGGTACTGACCCTTAATGAACGGCTCGCTACTGGCGCGTTCAGCATCATGCAAGCGCCGTCGCGGCAAAGGGCGGAACGGCTCCGCTCCGTCAGCGTTACGGGGTGGAGATCATCACGGACCCGAAGTCCGGCGCACAGGAGATTGAAATGACGAAGTCCATGTTCACCGCTATGGCTGGCGGGCTGGCGCTGCTGGCCGCGACGCCCGCGCTTGCGCAGCAAGGAGGAACGACGGTGACGACAGCGACGCAGCAGGGCCCGATCCTGAGCTTCACGGTCAACGAGGAGGTGCGCGCGCGTCCCGACCAGGCGACCGTCGGCGCCGGGGTGACGACGACCGCGCCGACCGCGGTCGCGGCGATGCAGGCCAATGCCGCGGCAATGGACAAGCTGATCGCGGCCGCCAAGGCGAAGGGCATCAAGGCCGAGGATATCCAGACGAGCGGCATCAACCTGTCGCCGCAGTACGACTATAACAACCGTGGCGACGGCCAGCCGCCGCGCTTCCTGGGCTATCAGGTGTCGAACAGCGTGCGCGCGACGACGGGTAATATCGCCGACATCGGGCCGCTGCTCGACGCGCTGGTCGCGGCGGGCGGGACCAATGTCGACGGACCATGGTTCGCGATGAAGGACCCCGAGGCGATGCTGGTCGGCGCGCGCGGCGCGGCGATCAAGGCGGCCGAGGCGAAGGCGCAGGATTATGCGAAGCTCGCGGGTTTCCGCGGTGCCGAACTGGTGTCGATCGGCGAGGGGAGCTTCGGCGGGCCGCAGCCGCCGATGCCGATGGTCCGGATGCAGGCGATGGACGCGGCCGGGAAATCGACGCCGGTCGAGCCGGGGCAGGTCGGCAACACGCTGACGCTGAGCTTTCAGTATCGGCTGGTGCGGTGAGAAATTCCTCCCCCTTTATGGGGGAGGCAGCGAGGCTTGCCAGCTTGCTGGCTTAGTCGCAGCGGTGGGGTGTGGTATCGGCCTGAGACGGCGGTCGAAGAACGCACCATCACCCCCATCCAACTCCGCCTAACCGCTTCGCGGCAAGGCTGCGTACCCTTCCCCCATCAAGGGGGAAGGGGCGCGGAATCCATGCAGACCTACCCCAATTCCCCCTCCGCCCACGGCCACGGCCGTTCGCGGAACCATTTGGTGATGATATATTTGCGCCCCTTGCGCACCTTCATCCCGTGGTGGAGCGTGTCGGCGTTGGGTTCACCGTCCGCGCCGACATTGTTCCAGGCGAGCAGCTTTCCGGTTTCGGGCTGGTGCATCTTGCCCGTCGCGAGGAAGCGCGTCGCGCCGCCGGCGGCGGGCTGGTTCAGATAGACCATCAGCGTCCAGCTCCGCTGGCCCGGCACCGCGCAATAGGTGTCCCAGTCGGCGCCGTGCGGATCGAAATAGTCGGTGTGCGCCTTGAACTCCTGCCCGACGTCGTAGCGCTGGCCCTGCATCGGCTCGCCATATTCGATCGGGATGCCGGTCAACTCGTGGAGCTTCGCATTGACCGCGCGGACGAGCGGGTCGCGGTGGTCGAGGTCGCAGGTCGTGCTGGTGCGGAACGCCTCGTCGCCATTGGGGTCGGCGATCGTCGACGGCCGGACGTCGCGGTCGATCTGCGCGATCAACGCGGCACAGGTTTCGGCGTCGAGGAAGCGCGCGAGCATGAACTGTTCGAGCTTCGGTGTGGGCGCGCGGCGGATGCCCGGGACGGCGGCGAGTCGCCCCGCGGTGCGATCGGCGCCCGATGTCGCCATGTCGACATGTTCATTCCCGGCCATGGCGCGCTTTTTAGCAGGGAAGCGCGGGCGAACAATGCTTGACGAACAGGGCGATGTGCGCCTATCGCCGCGCGCTGTCGGCGGCCTGTCCGCCCGGCATGTGGCGATCATAGCTCAGTTGGTTAGAGCGCCGGTTTGTGGTACCGGAGGTCGCGGGTTCGAGCCCCGTTGATCGCCCCATTTCTCCCGTCATACGAGAGTGTTTGCAGCTTTGGCGTGACTCCGCCTCTGCGTTGCTTTATTACGTCATCACGTAATTTTTGAACGCGAAGGGTCAAGCCATGTCCGCAGTCTGGGATTTCGCCGATTTCGACGATCACGAGCATGTCCACATGTTCCGCGACCGGGCGAGCGGGCTGACCGCAGTGATCGCGGTGCATTCGACCCACCTCGGCCCCGGCGCGGGGGGCGTGCGTTACTGGCATTATCCGCAGCGCGCGGCGGCGATCACCGACGCGCTGCGCCTGTCGCGCGGGATGAGCTACAAGAATGCGATGGCGGGCCTGCCGATGGGCGGCGGCAAGGGCGTGATCCTGGCCGACGACAGCGCGAATGGGGGCGGCGCGAAGACCCCCGAACTGCTCGCGGCGTTCGGACGCGCGGTCGAGTCGCTCGGCGGCGCCTATGTGACCGCCGAGGATGTCGGGATCACCGACGCCGACATGGTCGAGATCGCGAAGCACACCAGCCATGTCAGCGGCCTGCCGGTGGCGAGCGGCGAAGCGGGCGGCGACCCGGGCCCGCTGACCGCGCTCGGCGTCTATCTGGGCATCAAGGCGGCGATCCGCGAGGGTTTGAAGACCGACAGCGCGAAGGGCGTGCGGATCGCGATCCAGGGCGTGGGCAGCGTCGGCGGCGGGGTCGCGCGGCGGCTCGCTGCCGAGGGCGCGACACTGACCCTCGCCGACGTCAACCTGGCGCGGGCGAAGGCGCTCGCCGACGAGCTCGGCGCCGAGCTTGCCGATTCGGCGGCGATCATGGAGATCGAGGCCGACGTGCTGAGCCCCAACGCGCTGGGCGCGATCCTGACCGAGGCGAGCATCGAGCGGCTGCGCGTGCCGATCGTCGCCGGCGGGGCGAACAATCAGCTTGCGACCGCGGCCGATGGCCAGCGCATCCATGACCGCGGCATCGTCTATGCTCCCGACTATGTGATCAACGCGGGCGGCATCATCAACGTCGCGCTCGAATATCTGGGGCAGGGGAGCCGCGAAGAGGTCGAGAGCCGGATCGGCCTGATCCCCGGCCGTCTCGCCGAGATCTGGGCCGAGAGCAGGGCGAGCGGAACGCCGGCGGCGGCGGTGGCCGACCGGATGGCGCAAAAGCTGATCGGGCGGGGATAAAGGCGCCTCGTCCCCGTGAAGGCGGGAACTGGTCGCGGCACGGCATTGGGCCGCTATGCCCACCCCGCTGCGACTAGGGAACGAGTTCCCAAGTCTCGCTGCCCCTCCCCTGAAGGGGAGGGGTTTTGTTGTTGGCGATTTCCGCTAAGCCCGTTGCCGCATGAAGCGGCATTTCTATCTCGTCAGTGGCTGGGCGTCGCTCGGGCTCGGCGCGCTCGGCGCGTTCCTGCCGCTGCTGCCGACGGTGCCGTTCGTGATCCTCGCCGCCTTCTGCTTCGCGCGCTCGTCGCCGCGGCTCGAGGCGTGGCTGGTGACGCATCCGCAGTTCGGCCATCATATCATCGCGTGGCGCGAGAAGGGCGCGATCAGCCGCAAGGGGAAGATCGCCGCGACCGCCGCCTTCGCGCTCAGCATAATTCTCGCCGCGATCTTTTCGCCGTGGCCGTGGGTGATGGCGCCGGTGATCGCCGCCGCGGTGACCGGAAGCTGGATATGGACGAGGCCGGAAGCATAGCTCCCGGCTCCGCCGTTTCATGCCCTCGCCGCGTCAGAAATCGACCGACACGCGCCCGTAGACGAAGCGGCCGCTGAAGCCGAAGGGCGAGAAGGACGAATAGGGCAGATAGGCGTTGTTGAGCCCATAGTCATAGCCGCCCACGACGCCGTAGGGCATGCGGTCGGGATATTCGTCGAGCAGGTTGTTCGCGCCGACCGCGAGCTGGACCGCCTCGACCGGACGGAAGCGCGCTTCCAGATCGACGACCCATTTCGGCGACAGGGTGATGTCGCCGGGAGCGTCGCCCTTGGCGATCGCGATGTCGCCGCTCGGCCCCGGAATGAACACCGAGCCGTAGCGGTTGCCGCGCAGCGTCAGCCCGGCCGGACCCGATTCCCAGTCGAGCCCGACGTTGAGCTTGTTCGACGGCTGGCCGTCGGTCAGCCGCAGGCTTTCGGCACGCGCGAACAGGCGTCCGGCGGTGAAACCGCTGAAGGTCCGCCGGTCGGTGATCTTGGTATCGTTGAGGTTGTAGCCCGCGGTCAGCGTCAGCTTGCCGATGCCCATGTCGGGCAGGCGATAGCTGGCGACGACGTCGAGCCCCTGGGTGCGCGTGTCGATGCCGTTGATGAAGAAGCGCGCCGACGAACCCGGAACGCCGGCGTCCTCCAATATCTGCTGGACGTCGGCGCCCTGCAGATTCTCGGTCAGCGTGATGCGGTCCTTGATCTTGATCCGGTAGTAATCGACCGTGACGTTGAGCCCAGGCACCATGGTGAACACGACGCCGCCGCCGAAGTTCAACGATTTCTCGGGCTCGAGCGGCTGGGCGCCGAGCGCCACCGCGATCGGCGAGCCGACCGGGAAGGTGCCGACCTCGACCAGCCCGACCCCGGTCAGATTGACCGTCGAGGTGGTCGAGAAGAACTGCTGCGCCATGCCCGGCGCGCGGAAGCCGGTCGAGACCGAGCCGCGCAGCGCGAGGCCGTCGACGGGTTCGAAGCGCGCCGCGACCTTGCCGTTCACCGTGTCGCCGAAGTCGGAGAAATGCTCGTAGCGGCCGGCGACCTGGACGTTGAACATGTCGCTGAGGTCGGCGTCGAGCTCGACATAGCCCGCGAAGCTGTCGCGCGAGGCGTCGACCGCCGTGGTCGGCGAGAAGCCGCCGAACACCTGCGAGCCCGGGCCGGCGCCGTTGGTGTAGAAATAGGGGCCGGCAATATAGCTCGACTCCTCGCCCGGGACGATCTTGTAATTCTCGTTCCGCCATTCGGCGCCGAGCGCGAGCGAGGTGTCGCCGAGCCCGAGGTCGAGGTCGCGCTGGGCGTCGAAATTCACCGCGGTCTGGCCATAGCGCAGCCCGCCCGCGTCGAACTTGCGCGGGCTGTGCTCGCTGCCGAGCGAAACGTTGATCGTGTTCTCGACGCCATAGTCGAGGCGGTTCGAGCCGTAGCTCGCCGACAGGTCGAGGTTCCAGCCGCCGGCCTCGCCACGCAGCCCGCCGGCAAGCGCGATGTCGCGGATGGTGCTGGTGATGAAGGGCAGGTAGCCGTCCTCGTAGATCGGCGCGCCGCCATTGTCCCAGTCGGCGTTGCGGGCGTCGAGCGCGCGGCGATAGAAGCCCGCCGCATTGGCGTCGCGCACGCCGTAGCTGCCGAAGCTGTAAAGCTCCCACCCGCCGACATCCATGCCGGCGTTGTAGAAGAAGTTCATGTCCTTCGACTCGCCGTCGCCGAAGCGGTGCCAGAAGCGGTCGATGGTGACCTCGCGCGGGTCGCCCGCCGCGGCATAGTTGCGGCGCAGGTCGGCGCCCGAACGGTTGGTCGGCGAGCGGTCCTTATATTCGGCGGTCAGGTTCAGATAGCCGTTGTCGCCGACCGGCAGGCCGATGTTGGTCGCCATGGTCAGCGTGCCGCCGTCGCGGCGCTTGCGGTCGGAGTCGGTGAGGGTGACGACGGGATTGTCCGAAGCGCCGGTGGTCGGCGCGACGCCGGCGACGTTCTTCACATCCTCCATCGTCGTGATGTACTTGCCGTAGGTGACCTGCGCCTGGCCGCCGACGCTCTTCTTGAGCTGGATGTTGATCACGCCGGCGATCGCGTCGGAGCCATATTGCGACGAGGCACCGTCGCGCAGCACCTCGATCCGCTCGATCGCGATCGGCGGGATGGTGTTCATGTCGACACCCGACGAACCGCGGCCGACCGAACCGTTGAGGTTGAGCAGCGACGAGAGGTGGCGGCGCTTGCCATTGACGAGGACGAGCACCTGGTCGGGCGCGAGGCCGCGCAGCGTCGCGGGGCGCAGCGCGTCGGTGCCGTCGGTCAGCGACGGCTGCGGAAAGTTGAACGAGGGGACGAGCTGATTGAGCAGCCGGTTGGTTTCGGTGGTGCCGCTGTTGGCGAGCGAATCCGCCGAGATGACGTCGATCGGCACGCTGCTGTCGGCGATGGTGCGGTCGGTGCGGCGGGTGCCGGTGACGATGATCAGCGAGTCGGCGTCGTCGGCGGTCGCGCCGGCGTCCTGTGCGGCGGCGGGCACCGCCCAGCCGGTGGTGGCGAGCGCGGTGGTGATGGCGAGGATGGAGAGGGGATGTGAGGTTCGCATGCTAAGCTCCCTGTTTTTGCGAATGAGCCCGCACCTAAAGTCCGCCCCGGAGTCCGCTATGACCACCCCTTTTCGACGAGTGGGCGGCGAAATGTTACATTTTGGCGATAGCTGTGGTAATTGTGCAACAGCGTTTGCGGCGGTTGTTGGCATTATATTTCGCGGTGCGGACAAGGGGCGTGACTGCCATAATGCTGGACCGCCGGGGCGGCGTCGCCTAAGGCTTCGCGCGCGATGCACGCCTATGCGAATCCGACCCGTTTCCTGGCCATTGCCCGCCCGCTGACCCCCTGGCTGCTCGGCCTGGGGATCGCGTTGCTGCTTGTCGGCGCGTGGGCGGGGCTGGCGCTGGTGCCCGGCGATTACAAGCAGGGCGAAACCGCGCGCATCCTCTATGTCCATGTGCCGTCGGCCTGGCTCGGCATGGGGGGCTGGACCGCGCTCGCGGTCGCGGGACTCGTCCAGCTCGTGTGGCGCCACCCGCTCGCCGGGATCGCGGCGCGTGCGATCGCGGTGCCGGGGATGGTCTTCACCGCGCTCTGCCTCGCCACCGGCTCGATCTGGGGCAAGCCGACCTGGGGAACCTGGTGGGAATGGGACGGGCGGATGACCTCGATGCTCGTCCTCCTCTTTCTCTACGCCGGCTTCGTCGCGCTGACGATGGGCGATGAGGGCCAGCGGCAGGGCGGGACGCTGCCGCGCGGCGCGGCCGTCTACGCGCTGGTCGGCGCGGTCAACATCCCGATCATCAACCGCAGCGTCGTGTGGTGGAACAGCCTGCACCAGGGACCGAGCATCACGCTGCGCGGGTCCTCGATCGACGGCGCGCTGCTGTGGCCGCTGGGCTTGACCTTGCTGGGTTTTTCGCTGTTATTCGGCGCCATCGTGCTGATGCGGATGCGGCGGATCATCGCCGACAATCGCGTCGCGGCGCGGCTGCGGCGAATGGCCGACGAGGAGAGTTAGGGCCATGACGGGGGTGATCAGCGGGGGCGGCCAATGGGCCTATGTCGCGGCCGCCTATGGCCTGACCGCGCTGCTGACCGGCGTGGTGCTGTGGCATAGCTGGCGGGCGATGGCGAAGGCCGAGAAGCGCAGCGATGCGCTGCGAAGGGATCGCACATGAAGCCCAAGCATCAGCGGCTGATCCTGGCGCTCGTCGCGCTGGCGGGCGTCGCGGGCGCCGGCGTGCTCGGCGCGAGCGCGCTGCGCGACGAGGCGGCCTATTTCCGCACCCCCGCCGAGGTCAAGGCGGGCAAGGCCGAGATCGGCGAGCCGATGCGGCTCGGCGGCATGGTCGCGGCGGGCAGCATCGCGCGACAGGCCGACGGCGTCACGATCCGCTTCGTCGCGACCGACGGCAAGGCCTCCGTTCCCGTGCAGTTCACCGGCATCGTCCCAGACCTGTTCGCCGAAAATTCGGGCATGGTCGCCGACGGCCGGATGCGCGCCGATGGCGTGTTCGTCGCCGACCGCATCCTCGCCAAGCACGACGAACGCTACATGCCGCCGCAGATGGGCGAGATGCCGAAGAATATGAAGCTGGTGCCGGGGGAATGATCGCCATCGAGTTTCCGTCATTGCGAGCGAAGCGAAGCAATCTCCAGCTTGCGGCCTGTGATGACGATGGCTGGAGATTGCTTCGTCGCTACGCGCCTCGCAAGGACAAGAACTTGTTTTACGGTGCAACCGCATGATCGCCGAGCTTGGCCTTGCGCTATTGTGGATGGCGGCGGCGCTTGCGTGCCTGTCGCTTGTCGCGGGGGCGCTGTTCCTGCGCGGCGGACCGAAGGATCTGGCGTCGCTCGTGCGGCCGGCGAGCGTCGCGCAGGGGGTGCTGACCGCCGCGGCCTTCGGCCTGCTGATCGCGCTGTTCGTGCGCTCCGACATGTCGGTCGAACTCGTCGCGCGCAACAGTCACAGCCTGAAGCCGATGCTGTTCAAGGTCGCGGGCGCGTGGGGCAATCACGAAGGGTCGATGCTGCTGTGGCTGACGATCCTCGGCCTGTCGGGCGCGCTCGTCGCGATCTTCGAGAAACGGCTGCGGCAGGATACGCTGGTCGCGACCCTCGCGGCGCAGGCGGCGCTCAGCCTCGGCTTCTTCGCCTTCCTCCTCTTCTCCTCCAACCCCTTCAAGCGGCTGCCGGTGGCGCCGCCCGACGGGCAGGGGCTCAACCCCTTGCTCCAGGATCCGGGCCTCGCCTTCCACCCGCCGACGCTCTACATCGGCTATGTCGGGCTGTCGGTCGCCTTCAGCTTCGCGGTCGGGGCGCTGGTGACGCGCGAGATCGGACCCGCCTTCGCGCGCGCGATGCGGCCGTGGGTGCTGGGGAGCTGGATATTCCTGACGTTGGGGATCACCGCGGGCAGCTATTGGGCCTATTATGAGCTCGGCTGGGGCGGCTGGTGGTTCTGGGACCCGGTCGAGAATGTGTCGCTGGTGCCGTGGCTCGCGGGCGCGGCGCTGCTCCATTCGGTCGCGGTGACCGCGACGCGCAATGCCTTGCGCGCGTGGACGGTGATGCTCGCGGTGATCGGCTTCTCGATGTCGATGGTCGGCACCTTCATCGTGCGATCCGGGCTGCTCACCAGCGTCCACAGCTTCGCGGTCGATCCCGAGCGCGGCACCTTCCTGCTCGTGCTGATGGCGATCTATATCGGCGGGGCGCTGGCGCTGTTCGCGCTGCGCGCGGGAACGGTCGCCGAGGGCAAGAAATTCGCGCTGCTGAGCCGCGAGGGCTCGCTCGTCATCAACAATCTGCTGCTGACGACGATCCTCGCGCTCGTGCTCCTGGGCACCCTCTATCCGATCGTCGCCGAGGCGATGGGCGAGAAGATTTCGGTCGGGCCGCCCTATTACAACAAGGTCGCGGGGCCGCTCGCGCTGATCCTGTGCCTCGTCATGGTCGCGGGGCCGCTGCTCGCTTGGCGCCGCGACGACGGCAAGCGGCTGTGGTCGCGGCTTCCGCTCGCGGTGCTGGCGGGCGCGCTCGTGCTGTTCGGGCTCATATTGTTCGGCGGGTCGGTGCGCATCCTGCCGCTGCTCGGGATGACGGTCGCGGCGGTGGTGGCGGTCGCGAGCCTCGCGCCGCTGTGGGGCCGCAACCTCCGCCGCACGCCGCTCCCCACCTGGGGCATGGTGATCGCGCATTTCGGCGTCGCGGTCGCGCTCGCGGGAATGGCGGCGGAAAGCGCCTTCATCAAGGAACGGCTCGTCGCCGCGGCGCCGGGCGAGACGGTGAAGCTCGACGATTTTGCGGTGAAGTTCGTCGGCGTGCGGCCGGTCGCCGGGCCGAACTATACCGCGATCGAAGGAACGCTGGTCGCGACCACCGGATCGGGCGACAGCTTCACATTGCGCCCGGAGGCGCGCACCTTCCCGGGCCTGATGGGCAGCGCGCCGACCGAAACCAACGAGGCGGCGCTGCTGACGCGGCCGGGCGGACAGCTCTATGCGGTGCTGGGACAGCCGGTGACCTCGCCCGATGGATCGGCCGACCGCTATCAGCTTCGCCTATGGTGGAAGCCGCTGGTGTGGTGGATCTGGCTCGGCGGGGCGCTGATCGCGATCGGCGCGGCGCTGTCGATGCTCGGGCGCGCGCAGTTGCTCGCGATCTGGCGCGCGCACCGGTCTAGGAAAGCACAGGAGCGTTTCGCGCCATGAGGAACCGCTGGATCCTGTTCGTGCCGCTGGCGATCATGGCGCTGCTGTTCGGCGCCTTCATCTATCGGCTGACGACCCCCAACGACACGCTGATCCAATCGCAGTGGATCGACAAGCCGATGCCGCTGTTCGACCTGCCGCCCGCGACCGCGGGGGTCGAGGGGTTGAAGAGCAGTCAACTCGCCGATGGGCGGCCGCGGCTGGTCAATGTCTTCGCGAGCTGGTGCATTCCGTGCCGTGCCGAGGCGCCGCAGCTCGAAGCACTGAAGCAGGCCGGGGTGCCGATCGACGGCATCGCGATCCGCGACCGGCCCGACGACGTCGCCGCTTTCCTCAATGAATTCGGCAATCCGTTCGATCGTATCGGGTCCGACCAGCAGAGCAGCGTCCAGATCGCGCTCGGATCGTCGGGGGTGCCCGAGACTTTCCTGATCGACGGCAAGGGCGTCATCCGCGAGCAGATTCAGGGCGTGATCCTGGCCGACGACGTGCCGGGGATCATCGCGAAGCTGGAGGCGATGAAATGAGCGCGCGGCTGCTGATCGCGGCGGCGTTGACGCTGGTCGCCGCACCGCTTGCCGCGCAGGACCGCTTGCCGCCGGCGCCCTATGCCTATCAGCAGCTCAATGACCCCGCGAAGGAGGCGAAGGCCAAGGCGCTGATGGAGACGCTGCGCTGTCTCGTCTGCCAGGGGCAGTCGATCGCCGACAGCGATGCGCCGCTCGCGGGCGACATGCGGCACGAGGTGCGCAGCAAGATCGCGGCGGGCGAAAGCCCCGATGCGATCCGCAAATGGCTCGTCGCGCGCTATGGCAATTGGGTGAGCTACGATCCGCCCTTCGACGCGGCGACGGCGCTGCTGTGGCTCGGGCCCTTGCTGTTCCTCGGCGTGGGGGGCTGGCTCGCCTTCGGACGCTTCCGCCGCGGCGGCGCGGAGGAGGAGGCGTGATCTGGCTGTGGGTCACGCTCGCCGCGGCGCTGACCGCCGGCGGCATGATGTGGCTGGGGCGGCTGCCCGCGGCGGCGCGGCCGCTCGCGGGGGCGGCGCTGATGCTCGGCCTCGCCGGCTATGCGCTGCAAGGCAGCCCCGCGCTGCCCGGCAAACCGGTGATACAGCCCGAGGAACCCGAAGGCTTTGGCGAGGTCATTACCGATCGGCGGCAGGGGATGAGCGAACGCTTCGGTCCCGCCGCCCAGTGGCTCGCCATGTCCGACGGCTTCGCGCGGACCGGCAAGACGGCGCTCGCGGCGCAGACACTGGAAAAGGGGCTGGAGAAATATCCCGACAATGTCGACCTGTGGGTCGGGCTCGGCAACGCGCTCGTCGCGCATGGCGGCGGGATGATGTCGCCGTCGGCGGCGCTCGCCTTCGACGAGGCGGCGAAGCGCGATCCCGCGCATCCGGCGCCGCCCTTCTTCGCCGGACTTGCGATGGCGCAGAGCGGCGACCTCAAGGGCGCGAATGCGGTGTGGAGCGACCTGCTCGCGCGCAGTCCCGCCGACGCGCCGTGGCGCGCCGACCTCGAAATGCGGCTCGCGCAGCTTCGCCAGGCGATGGGACCCGAGCTTCCCGCCGAGGCTCCGCGCGGGCCGTGAACGGGCTCTATTCTATTTGCGCAGGCTCGTCTAAAGCGCGGCGCCATGACTGCTGAGTCGCAACAGGTTGCGGCAGGCGCGGACAGCGCCGCGACCGCCGCCGATACGGGCCATTCGGGCCACGCCCATCACGGCGACGGCAAGCTGAAGCTTGCGGTCGGCGCGGTCGGCGTGGTGTTCGGCGACATCGGGACCAGCCCGCTCTACGCCTTTCGCGAAACCTTTGCCGGGCATCACTCGATCGACGCCGACCGGCTGCACATCTATGGCGTGCTGAGCCTCGTCTTCTGGTCGATGATGCTGGTCGTCACTTTCAAATATGTGCTGACGATCATGAAGGCCGACAACAAGGGCGAGGGGGGCAGCCTGGCGCTGCTCGCGCTGATCAGCCGCTCGTCGGGCGGCGCGCGCTGGACGTGGCCGATCGTCCTGCTCGGGGTGTTCGCGACCGCGCTCTTCTATGGCGACAGCATGATCACCCCCGCGATGTCGGTGCTGTCGGCGACCGAGGGGCTGAGCTACGTCAACGACGGATTCCAGCCCTATATCGTGCCGATCGCGCTGGCCATCCTGATCGGATTGTTCGCGCTCCAGTCGCACGGCACGGCAAAGGTCGGCGCGCTGTTCGGCCCGATCATGCTCTGTTATTTCCTGATGCTCGCGGTGCTGGGGGTGATGCACATCGTCGATCACCCGACGATCATCTGGGCGACGATCAACCCGGTCAACGCGCTGCGGTTTTTCTATCTCGATGGTTTCACCGCCTTCATCGCGCTCGGGGCGGTGGTGCTCGCGGTGACGGGGGCCGAGGCGCTCTACGCCGACATGGGGCATTTCGGCCGGGCGCCGATCGGCCTGTCGTGGCTGTGCTTCGTACTGCCCGCGCTGATGCTCAACTATATGGGGCAGGGCGCGATGGTGCTCGAGGCCGATATGGGCGCGCGGCTCGGCATCATCCAGGACCCCTTCTTCCTGATGATGCCCGATACGTGGCGGATACCGGTGGTGCTGCTGGCGATCCTCGCCACCATCATCGCGAGCCAGGCGGTGATTTCGGGCGCCTTCTCGCTGACCCAGCAGGCGATCCAGCTCGGCTTCATGCCGCGACTGCGCGTCGAGCATACGAGCGCGTCGGCGCAGGGGCAGATCTATATCCCGGTGGTCAACTGGGGGCTGATGGTGATGGTGATCCTGCTCGTCCTGTTCTTCGGATCGTCGAGCAACCTCGCCGCGGCCTATGGCATCGCGGTCACCGGCGCGATGTTCATCGACACCTGCCTGATGTCGGTCGTGCTGTTCGCGCTGTGGAAATGGCCGGCGTGGAAGGCCTTGCCGCTGCTCGCAATCTTCTTCGTCGTCGATATCGCCTATTTCGGGGCGAATCTGATCAAGGTGCCCGACGGCGGCTGGGTGCCGCTGGCGATCGGCCTGACCATCTTCACCATGCTGACCACCTGGTCGCGCGGGCGCAAGCTGATGCAGCAGCAGATGGCCGAGGGCGCGATGCCGATTCCGGTGTTCGTCAAATCGGCGGCGAACAGCGCGACGCGCGTGCCGGGGACCGCGGTGTTCATGACCTCGTCGTCGGACGGAGTCCCGCACGCGCTGCTCCACAATCTGAAGCACAACAAGGTGCTGCACGAGCGCATCATCCTGCTGACGATCAAGATCGCCGACGTCCCCTTCGTCCGCGAGGCCGACCATTGCGCACTCGACGATCTGGGGCAGGGTTTTCACCGCCTGATCCTGAAATATGGCTTCATGCAGCCGGTCGACGTGCCCGCGGCGCTGAACCGCGTCGGGGGATGCGGCGGCGAGTTCAAGATGCTGGAAACGAGCTTTTTCCTGTCGCGCCAGACCTTGATCGCGGCCAAGTCGCCGGGGATGCCGATCTGGCGCGAGAAATTGTTCGCGTGGATGCTGCGCAATTCGGAAAGCGCGATGGAATATTTCCGCCTGCCGACCAATCGCGTCGTCGAACTGGGCAGCCAGGTCGCGATCTGAGCGCCACGCGCCACTCCGAAACGGACATAATTAGCGTTTGAACATTCCGGGCCGTCTTGCGATGCACGGGGCAACCGACAAAGGTCTACCTGCCCATGCCAGCCGGCGATAGCGATGCCCAGATGCCACCGGGTCTGCCGGACCCCTTCGTCCTGATCGCGGGGGCGCCGCGCGGGCTGGCGTCGCCCGCCGCGGCCGAGGCCGCGTTCCGCCGCATGGGGCTGCAGCCGCAACGCATCGACCCGGCTTCGGGCGATGGACCCCGCTTTCGCTTGGCCTTCGGATCGACGACAGCGATCGCGGGGCGGGCCGACGCCGCAACGCTTGCCGCAGCCGATCCGACCGATTCCGCTAACAGCTCGCTGGCATGCGCGCTGCCCGCGGACTGGCGCGATGGCGATTGCTGCTGGATCGTGCGGCCAGGCGACGGGAGCGCTGCCGAAGCGCCGGCGGCCTGGATGCGCGATTATTTCAAGCTCGTCGCGCTGCTGGTCGATCTGTTCGATGCGAGCCACATCCATTGGTCGCCGGCGCGGCTCTGGTCCGACGCGCCGCAGTTCCGCGCCGCGATCGCCGAGATGCTGACGAGCGGCATGCCGCCGGTGCTCCATCTCGTCGCCTTCCGCCGGCGCGGGGCGGGGCCCGACGAGCGCGTCGCGACGCGCGGGCTCGCGTTGTTCGGCGGTCAGGAGCTCGAGGCCGGCATTCCCGCGGGCTGGACGATGGCCGACATGGTGAAGCGGCTTGCGCGGCTCGCGCTCGATGTGATGCTCCACGGTCCGGTCGCAAGCGCGCAAAATGCGCGTGGGCTGGAAGGAGGTGAGGTCATCCGGCTGATTCCCCGACCCGGCGACGGAGGGGCGCCGGCGACCGTTCGCGTCGATTTCGGCCGGCACGGATGACCGGGCTTCGCTTCTGCCGGGTGCCGCGTTCGCGGGGCTGGCAGGGAGCGGTGCCGCCGCGAGACGGGTTTCAGCGGCATCATCTTATCCCGGTCGCGCTGCTCCGCCAGCCGCAGATGACGGCGCTGTTCGACGCGCTGCGCGCCGAGGATTTCACGCTCCACCGCTTCGATCTCAACGGGATAATGCTGCCCGCGTGCGAGCGCTTCGCGCTGCAATCGGGCCATGCGCTGCACCGCGGGCCGCACTATGCCTATAGCGACGTCATCGCCGCGCGGGTCGAGCGCGTCCGCGCGCATTTCGTTGCGCAGGCACCCGGCGATCCGCGTGCGGCGCGGCGCACCGCGGTGATGCGGCTGCGGCTGCTGCAGGACACGATGCGGCGTGCGCTGACCGACCGCCATGGCGGCGGTTTCTGGCTCAACCGGCGCGACCCGATGCGGCTGTTCGCCGACCGGCCCTATCTGGACGATGCGATCGAGCGATTGTTCGGAGGACCGGCGCTCACGGCCGCCTAGCCGATATATTTGTCCTGCAGCTCGCGATAGGCGTCGCGATATTGGGCGGAAAGTTCGGCGACGAATTCGGCGACCGGGCGGACGCCCGAGACCGAGCCGATGCCTTGGCCCGATCCCCAGATGTCCTTCCACGCCTTGGCCTTGGTGTTGCCGCCCGAACCGAAGTTCATCGTCTTGAGGTCGCCCTCGGGCAGGTTGTCGGGGTCCATCCCCGCCGCGACGATCGACTGGCGGAGATAGTTGCCGTGCACCCCGGTGAACAGGTTCGAATAGACGATGTCGCCCGCGCGCCCCGCGACGATGCCGTCCTTGTAGCCTTGGTCGGCATTGGCTTCGGCGGTCGCGATGAAGGCGCTGCCGATATAGGCGAGGTCCGCCCCGCACGCCTGGGCGGCGAGGATCGAGCGGCCGTGCGCGATCGCGCCCGACAGCGCAACGGGGCCGTCGAACCAGGTGCGGATTTCCTGCACCAGCGCGAAGGGCGACTGGGTGCCCGCGTGGCCGCCCGCGCCCGTGGCGACGGGGATCAGCCCGTCGGCACCCTTTTCGAAGGCTTTCCGGGCGAAACGGTCGTCGATGACGTCGTGAAGGGTAATACCCCCCCAATTGTGGACGGCCTGATTGAGCTCTTCGCGCGCGCCGAGCGAGGTGATGGTGATCGGCACCTTCCATTTCTCGCAGGTCGCGATGTCGGCTTCGAGCCGGTCGTTCGAGCGATGGACGATCTGGTTGACCGCGAAGGGCGCCGAGAGCCGGTCGGGATTGTCGCGGTCCCACGCCGCCAGCTCCTCGGTGATCCGATGGAGCCATTCGTCGAGCAGCGGTTGCGGGCGGGCGTTGAGCGCCGGGAAGCTGCCGACGATCCCCGCCTTGCACTGCGCGATGACGAGATCGGGGCCCGAGACGATGAAGAGCGGCGAGCCGATGACGGGCAGGCGCAGGCGGTCGAAGATCGCGGGAAGGGCCATGAATCACTCTCCAGTTGCGGATTTGAGGGTGACCTTAACGTAAACGGAAGGTGTGGCAAGGGGATGCGTGAGCGGCCGGTCAGGCACCGGCGGGCCCCTTCAGTTCGACGATATTGCCCTCCGGATCGCGGATGTAGATCGAAGGTCCTTCGCCCCCGGCCCCATAGCGCGGACCTTCCTGCTCGATCGCGACGCCGTGACGGGCGAGATGGGCACGGATCGCGGCGTCGTCGAAGCCGTCGAGAGCGAGCGCGAAATGATCCAGGTTGCGGCCCCCGGTTCCCGGCGCCGCGCCGCCCATCGCGCCGAGCTTACCCGCGATGGTGATAAGATCGATCAAGGCGTGACCGGCGCGAAGCTGATAGAGGCCGATCTCCGGCTGCTCGCGCTCGTCGGTGCAGCCGAGAACCTCCTTGTAAAAGCTGCGCATCCGGTCGAGATCGACGACGCGCAGCACGATATGGTCGAGGCCACGCAGCGCAAAGGGAGGCGTATCCATGAGCGGCTCCTGCTGGTCAGCGCGACCCGATCCCCGGTGTGGCGGGGTCCTTCCAGTCGACGCGGTAAAGGTCGAAGCGGCGGTCGCGCAGGTTCTGGACGGCGCCGCTCTGGCGGCTGGTGAGGAGGTCGGCGAGACTCAAGTCGGCGATCGCGATCGTCTCGGTATTCGGCGCGGTGTCGGCGGCGACGCCGTCGCGGGCGAAGGCGAAGTCCGACGGGGTCAGGATCGCGCTTTCGGCATAGTGGATGTCCATATTCTCGACATTGGGCAAATTGCCGACGACGCCCGAGGTGATAACATAGCATTGGTTCTCGACCGCGCGCGCGTGGCAGCAGTAGCGGACGCGCAGGTAGCCGCGGCGCTCGTCGGTGCAGAAGGGAACGAACAGCATCATCGCCCCCTGGTTGACGAGGTGGCGCGCGAGTTCGGGAAATTCGCTGTCGTAGCAGATCATCACCCCGATCGGCCCGCAGTCGGTGTTGATCGCGTCGGCGCCATAGCCGCCCTTGATGTTCCACCAGCGGCGCTCCGACGGGGTCGGATGCAGCTTTTCCTGACGGTGCACCGAGCCGTCGCGCAGGAAGACATAGGCGATGTTGCGGATGTCGCCGCCCTCGACGCGGGTCGGGTGCGAGCCGCCGACGATGTTGATATTATAGCCGACCGCGAGCTTTTCCATGAAGGCGAGGTAGCGCTCGGTATAGTCGGCGATCTTCAATATCGCCTTTTCGGGCGGCAGCTTGTTCTTGTCGATCGACAGCAGCTCCAGCGTGTAGAGTTCAGGAAAGACGACGAAATCGGCGGCATAGTCGGCGGCGACGTCGACGAAATATTCGACCTGTTCCTCGAACTGTTCGATGCGGTCGATGCCGCGCATCTGGAACTGGACGGTGGCGACGCGCACCGAGGCAGGGAGGCGGTCGGGCGCCGAGCCGCGGGTGCGCGCGTTCGCCGTCTCGCGCGGCGGGGCGAGGGGGTTTTCCCAGAGCATCAGCACGGCGTGGCCGCCGCTTTCGCGGTCGCTGGGCAGATAGTCGTGGAGGACGCCCTTGACCTGATAGCCCTGATTGACCTGGAAATTGATCACCGGATCGCGAAGCTGCTTGTCGAGCACGGCATCGAGATAGGCCTCGGGCTCCGGATATTTGCGGCGGCGGCGGGCGTAGCCCGGCATGCGGCCGCCGAAGGCGATGCCCTGAAGTTCGAGCGCCTGACACAGTTCCTGCCGCTTGCGATAGAAGCGCTGGCCGATGCGCAGACGGCGGTAGTCGGGGTCGACGCACACCTCCATGCCGTAGAGGATGTCGCCGTCGGGGTCGTGGCGGGTGCCGAAGCCGCCGCCGCTGATCGCGGTCCAGCGATGATCGGTGAGCGCCGCCGCCTCGGGCACGATCAAGGTTGCGCAGAAGCCGACGACCTGGCCTTCATATTCGGCGAGGAACTGGCCTTCGGGGAAATTGTTGATCTGGCCGCGGATCTGCGCCGCCGAATAGGCCTCGGCGCGGCCATAGACCTTCGCGGTCAGGCGCGCGATCGCGGCGGCATCGCGGGTTTCGGAGTTGCGGATGACGAGCTTGGGCCGGGTCGATTCCATCGCTTCGATATAGGGCGCGGGGCGGGGCTGTCCAATCGGCGGCTCCGCAAAAGCGGGGCGCGGAAAAAATTTCGCGCGCCTGTCGATTTCGCGATCGCCCGTTCGTCGTCTAGACAGGAGGCCATGCCGGCCCCCGATGATGAAGGAGACGACCGATGCGTGTGATGGTGTTCGTGAAAGCGACCGAGGACAGCGAAAAGGGCCTGCCGCCCACCGCCGAGATGACCGAGATGTTCGAGGCGATGGGGGCGTTCAACGAAGAGCTGGTGAAGGCCGGCGTGATGATCGACGGCGACGGGCTGAAACCCTCGTCGGCGGGCAAAAGGATCGCCTTCGACGGTGCGAGCCGGACGGTGATCGATGGCCCCTTCGCCGAAGCGCGCGAGCTGGTCGCGGGCTATTGGGTGTGGGAAGTCAAGGACATGGACGAAGCGGTCGCTTGGGCGAAGCGCTGCCCCAATCCGATGCCGGGGCCGAGCGAGCTCGAAATCCGGCCCTTCTATGAGATGGAGGATTTCGGTGACGCGTTGACGCCCGAACTCGCCGAGCGTGAGCAGAAGCTGCGCGATCAGCTCGCGGGGCAATAAGCGCGAATGGCCGCCGCTATGCTTGCCTCGCCCGCCGATCTGGCGGACAAGGCGAGCATGGCGGCGGACCCCATCCACAGGGCGATCGAGGCGGTTTTCCGGATCGAGCGTGCGCGGCTGATCGCCGGGCTCGCGCGGCTGACCCGCGACGTCGACCGCGCCGAGGAACTGGCGCAGGAGGCGCTGCTCGCGGCGCTGACCGACTGGCCGGCGTCGGGCGTTCCCGAGCGGCCGGGGGCCTGGCTGATGGCGGCGGCGAAGCGGCGCGCGATCGACGGTTTCCGGCGAACGGCGATGCACGACCGCAAACATGTCGAGATCGCCCGCGAACGGGACGATGAGCGCGACATGAGCATCGAGAGCCTTGAGGCACGGCTCGACGACGATCTGGGCGACGAACTGCTCGGTCTGATCTTCGCGGCGTGCCATCCGGCGATATCGCCCGAAGCGCGCGCGGCGCTGACGCTGCGGCTGGTGGGCGGGTTGACCGTGGAGGAGATCGCGCGCGCCTTCCTGTCGAACGAGGCGGCGATCGCGGCGCGCATCACCCGCGCCAAGAAGGCGATCGCCAAGGCGGCGGTGGCGTTCGAGGTGCCGCGCGGGCGGGCCCTCGCACCGCGGCTCGCCTCGGTGCTCGAGGTGATCTACCTGATTTTCAACGAAGGCTATGCGGCGACGAGCGGACCCGATCTGGTGCGGCCGCCGCTCTGCGCCGAGGCGCAGCGGCTCGGGCGTATCCTCGCCGGGCTGATGCCCGATGAGCCCGAGGTGCTGGGATTGCTCGCGCTGATGGAGATTCAGGCGTCGCGGCTGCCGGCGCGGGCCGCGCCCGACGGCGCGCTGGTGCCGCTGCCCGAGCAGGACCGGGCGCGCTGGGACCAGCTTCTGATCCGGCGCGGGCTGAACGCGCTCGACCGGGCCGAGACGCTGGGCGGCGCCGACGGGCCCTATGCGCTGCAGGCGGCGCTCGCGGCGTGCCATGCACGGGCGCGCCGCGCCGAGGATACCGACTGGCGCCGCATCGCCGCGCTCTACGACCGGCTGGGGCGGGTGATGCCCTCGCCGGTGGTCGAGCTCAACCGCGCGGTCGCGCACAGCATGGCGTTCGGCCCCGAGGCGGGGCTGGCGTTGATCGACACGATCGCCGGGGAGGCGGCGCTCCGCCACTATGCGCCGCTTCCGGCGGCGCGCGGCGATTTTCTGCTGCGCGCCGGGCGGGCGGCCGAGGCGAAGGCGGCGTTCGAGGCGGCGGCGGCGCTGGCGGGGAACGAGCGCGAGCGCGATTTCCTGCTCGCTCGTGCCGCTACTTGCGTGGGGAAGCCGGGCTGATGCCGCTGACGGTCGAGACGATCGGCAACGAGGCGCAGCCGCTGTGCATCCTCGACGATTTCGCGCCGCGTCCCGATGCGCTGCGCGCCGCGGCGGCTGCAGCCGCATTCGGGCCGGCGCGACACCATTATCCGGGCCTCCGCGCCGCGCTGCCCGACGGATATTTCGAAACGCAGCTGCCGATCATCGCGGCGACGGTTCGGCACGTCTTCGGCCGGACGGGCGAGGTGCGCATCCTCGACGCGAGCTTCTCGATCGTCACCACGCCGCCCGCCGCGCTGAGCGTCGCGCAGCGGCTGCCGCACTGCGACGCCTTCACCCCCGACCGCATTGCGCTGATCCATTATCTGGCGCTGGAGGGCGGCGACGGCACTGCCTTTTTCCGCCACCGCGCCACCGGGTTCGAAACGGTAAGCGAGGATCGCCGCGCGGCCTATTTCGCGGCGCTCGACGCCGAACTCGCCGTGGCGGAGCCGCCGCCGGGCTATATTGCGGGGAACACGGACCTCTTTGCCTGCACCCGCACGGTCGAGGCCCGCTATAACCGGGCGCTGCTCTATCGGAGCTGCAACCTGCATAGCGGCGCGATCGCCGCCGACGCGGTGCTGGCGGCCGACCCCAAGCGGGGGCGGTTGACGGTGACCGCCTTTCTGGCGGTCGGCTGACGCCTTCGGTCCATCCTGTCCGCGACACGACCCGTCCGCAGGCCGTTGGCGGGCGGGCGCGGCGCGGTTCATCAGGGCGCGATTGCCCCCCTTGGAGTCGCCCCATGACCAAAACCCCGGGCCTTGCCGCCCTGCTGTGCCTGACCGCCGCCACCCTTTCCGCCGCCCCCGCGCTGGCCGCGCAGGAGGGCGCCTCGGTTCCGGCGACCGCGCTGACCCCTGGCGCCAAAGTCTATGACTCGGCGGGCGAGCAGGTCGGCACCGTCGCCAAGGTGGCGGGCGACAAGGTCGCGGTGGCGATCGACGGCAACGGCCTCGTCGTGCCGCGTGCCGCCTTCGTCCAGACCGACAAGGGGCCGGCGCTGAAGGCGACCAAGGCCAAGATCCTCGCGGTGCTGCACGAGGCCGAACGCGACGCCGCGGCGGTCGAGGCGGCGCTGAAGGTCGGCGCCGAGGTGCGCAGCGCCGATGGCGCCGCGGTGCTCGGCAAGATCAAGGCGCTGACCCCGCAGGGCGCGGTGATGTCGACCGGCGAGGGCGATATCACCATGCCGCGCGCCGCCTTTTTCCTGGCGAAATCGGGGCTCGCGGTGAAGGTGACCGCCGCGCAGTTCGCCGAGGGCGTGAAGAAGGCGCGCAAGGCGGGCGGCTGAGCGGGCGGGCGCCCGCCTCAACCGAGCGGCTTTCCCATCCGGATCAGCGGCACGGCGACGCCCTCGGCGGTCGCGGTGACGCGCTCGATCGGGGCATAGCCGCAGGCGCGGTAGAGCGGCTCGCCCGACAATGTCGCCATCAGCTCGGCCCGGGAGAAGCCCGCGGCGCGCGCGGCCTCCTCGCACAGCGTCATCACCCGCCGCCCGACGCCGCGGCGCGCATGGCCGGGGTGCGTGTACATCGCCCGGATGCGGGCGGCGTCGGTCGCGGGGTCGAGCAGCGCGGGATCGCGGAGATCGGTGCTGTGGTCGCCGCCGTAGAGCGTCGCGCGGCGCGACCAGCCGCCGCAACCGGCGATCTGGCCGCCGCGTTCGACGATGAAATAGGTGCCGTCGGCGATGAGCTGAGTATCGAGGCCCATCACCGCGCGGCTCGCCGCGATCTGGGCCTCATCGAGGAAGCCCTTCTGCAATTCGGCGATGGCGAGCGCCATCACGGCGCGCAGGGCATCGAGGTCGGCCGGGGTGGCGAGGCGGTGGGTGAGCATGACGCCGCTACGCTATCCGGCCGCCCGCCCGGTCAGCCCTTGGCGGCCGCGATCAGCCGTTCCTTTTCGGCGCGCAGATTTTCGGTGTGGATCAGCTTGTCGGCCATCCCCTGCCACGCCGCGGCGGCGCGCAGGTTGCGCTCGCGGACCTGGACGAGCGACGAGGCCGCGGCCTCGTCGGTGCATTTTTCGGCCTGGGCGAGATAGAATTCGATGGTGGCCGACACGGGCGGGCTCCTCAGTAGTGCAGGGTCAATCGACCATATCGGCGATCAGGCGCCGAAGTTCGCGGCGCGACAGCGTCGCCCGGCGGCGGCGCGGTGGGGTCGCCATCGCCTTGCCAGCCATCGGAAGCGCGCGCAGCGCGGGAAAAATCGGGTTATTCTGAAACAATGTCATCATCTTTATCTTTGCTGTCTTATCTTTATTCTGTATTTTCATATCGTTAGAGGGGATCAGCGCCGCTGGCGCTGTCCGGTGACCGGCGCACTGCCGCGCTCGCGATAGACGAGGCGGCCCTTGCTGAGGTCATAGGGCGTCATTTCGACGCGAACCGCGTCGCCGACGACCGACCGGATGCGAAAACGCCGCATCCGGCCGGCGGTATAGGCGATGATGCGATGACCATTTTCGAGCACGACCCCGAAACGGGCGTCGGGCAGGATCTCGTCGATCACGCCATCGAAGGTGAGGGCTTCTTCCTTGGCCAAATATCAGGCCGACTGGAGGTTGATCGCCGACACCTTGCCGTTGCGGCCGGTTTCCAGTTCGTAGGAGATGCGCTGATCCTTGTTCAGCGTCTGCATTCCCGCGGCCTGGACGGCGGTGATGTGGACGAAGCTGTCGCCCGAGCCGTCTTCATTTTCGATGAAGCCATAGCCCTTGTCGGTGTTGAAGAATTTGACGGTGCCGATCGGCATGGGTGTTTCCTTTCACGAAACGGAAAATCCACCGGCAAAAGCACCGGCGGAGCTGGTAGCGTGAGAAGGCAAGAATCCACCCGGAGGGTATCAAATGTCCGTCGCAGGCGACGTTAGCCTTCCGAATATGGCGCATTTCCGCGAAAAGTCAAGGATGCGAGCCTTTCACGCGGTAATGGGGGCGGTTTTGGGGCGTGCGCGCTTGCTCTCTTCGTCACTCCGGACTTGATCGGGGTGACGACGCAATCATGCCGGGCGCCCGCCTTCAAGCCGCATCACTGCCGTTGCCGGCTCTCCTAGCCGCCCGCGATTTTCCGCGCCTTTTCGGCGGCTCCGCGCGTCGCGTCGCCCGCGGGCGCCGGGTCGTTGGCGGGGGCGGGGAGGCCGAAGAAGGCGCGGCGCGCGGCCTCGCCGGCGATGCGCAGGGGCGTGACCTCGGCGTCGCGGAGCGCGCCGTAGAGGGCGAGTTCGTCGTCCTCGAGTTCACGGACATAGGCGGGGTCGCCGAACTGGCCCTCCTCATAGCCATAGAAATCGTCGGGCGGCGGAAAGTCGGTGCGCCAGTCGTCGGCGCGGTTGTCGAACCAGACGGTCATCGCCGCGGCTGCCTCCTCCGGCGTTTCGGGGTTTTCGTCATCCTCGCCGAAATCCGCGGAAATCTGGGAAACTTCATTCGCGATCGCGCTGTCTCGTCCGAGCGCGGCGAGCGGGTTCGTCCGGTCGTCGCGCCCCGCGAGCCAGAGCGCGAGCGCGGCGGCGAGGCCGTGCGGCGCATCCTCCGCGCCGCCTTGCGCGCCGTCGGCCCCGCCGCGCGCGGCCTCCGCAACGTCGAACAGCGCGAGGAAGCCGCCCCAGTCGCCGGCGATCAACTGCGCGAGCAGATCCTCGCCCGCGTCGGCGCGGATTTCGACCATGCGGTCGAGCCGCGCGAGCATCGCGAGGCCGAGGCGCGCGTCGGCGCGCTGGCGCTTCACGAAGCGGCGATCCTCCTCGCGCATGATGGTGGTGGTTTCCTCATGCCCCCAGATCGCGCGGTCGAGCAGCTCGTCGGTGAGCCGCTGCCGCGCGATCAGCACCGCCGCCGCCCAGCCGAGCCGGAACGCCGCGCCCTGCGGCTTGTGGCGAAGATCATAGGCGGCGCGCCCCGACATGCCGACCGACGCGCAGGCGATCTTCACCGACCCGGTGGTGGCGAGATTTTCGAGGAATTCGCGCTGGAGTTTGGGCGTCCAGTGATAGCTGCCGGGGGCGGGGATGTCGGCGGGGTTAGGGGTGGCGTCGTCCATCGATTCGTCCTTTAGGTTAGATGAAACCGATAGAATAAACCATATGGGTGAAATGTAGGAAAGGGGATTCTGCCGTCGGAGTGGCGCCGTAGACATCAAGGGAAATTTCAGTTTAGTGTAATTTGCAACGATGCTTCTCGTGAACCTAAAAGCGCGTGGAGGGAGTTTTGGGTAAAACTGTATTCGCTTACGGGATGAATCTTCCAGAAGTGGAAGGATTTGTTCCGCTGCCGATGAACTCTCTACGGTCCATGCTCGACGCTGATATAATTGCGATCGAACCGAGTTTTGACGGCTTCAGAGTGGATGGAACAACATATCGAGGACTAGACACTCTTTCTGAGCATTCATCTGCTAGATACAAGGAAGCCAAAGATCGGTGGAAATCACAGATCGAGGCAGCCCTTCTCGGGGGAAAGAGCGTATTTGTCTTCCTGAGAAGACGTCAGGACAGGTATTATTATACAGGTGACCGAAAGAATGTAGGTACTGCTGGCCGACCTGTAATGCAGGCGATGGTTAATTTTTGTACAAGCTACAATTTTATCCAATTGATAGAAGATAAAATTACTGTAGCTGAGGGAAGTAATATAAAATTAACGGGAGATGGCCGGGAACTTCTAAAAGAGTTTTGGTCAGAATTCGGCGAGTTTATGAGCTATCAATGCTATTTTGAAAAACGCGATCGTTGGGTCGATCTTGCTACAACAAACGGCGGTGAGCACGTAGTTGCTTGCTGTGCGAAAGTAGGGAGCGGAAATATCGTTCTACTCCCTGAGTTGACTTGGGGGCATTTAGACGGCGAGGACGCGATCGAAGTTGAGGATGACGACCACGACGATGAGGTCGATGGAGACGATGATTACGAGGATGACAATGAGGAGGACGAAGATGACGAGGAGGAAGAAGGCTGGCCACCGTCTTACCAACTCTTCTCAGTTCGATTGCGCGACGCGCTTCTCAAGCTCGATAGGAAGCTTGCCCGCCCCGAAGATGAGCCCGCGCCTGATTGGGTGGCCGATGCGAAATATCGGTTACCTAAAGAGGATGAGGTCGAAGCTGAAATACGATCTGTTACAGAGCAAATTGATCTTCTCCGATATCGACAGCAAGATTTGGAAGTGAGCCTTCGCGATGAGGCCAAAATCAAGTCGTTGCTTTTTGGAACTGGCCCAGATCTTGAAGATTCGGTGCGTAACGCATTGACAGAAATTGGTTTTAGTGTGGACTATATTGCTGATGGAGATAGCGAGTTCGATGCAATTTTTGTAAGTGAGGAAGGAAGATTCCTAGGAGAGGTTGAAGGAAAGGATAGAAAGCCTATAGATATTGCGAAAGCATCTCAATTGAATAGGAATATTGGAGAGGATTTCTCGAAAGCCGATCTGGAAGAGGTTGCTACGGGAGTTCTGTTTGGCAATGCCTATAGATTGATTGAACCGAGTGAGAGGGGAGATTTCTTTACGACGAAGGTATTATCTTTTGCTTCTTCGATGGGAATGGTCTTAGTGAGAACACCCGATTTGTTTAGCATTGTTCAATACGTCAGAGCGAGCGGTGATCTCGATTTTGCTCTCGAATGCCGCAGGGCGATTTTGAACCACAAGGGAAAAGTCGTAACTTTTCCGAATATTCCGACCATTTCAGGTGAAGTCGATTTGGCAGTCGTCGAGCAGGTTGTGGATACGGGAGAAATGCCGCTCTAACGTGATTTGATCACATATCTGTAGATATGAAATTCACGCGCCGTTCGCCGCCGACAAGATCGCCCGCACACTCGCCGTCGCCACGTCGGTATCCAGCCCGCAGCCGAACAGGCTCTTCCCGTCCGCGGTGCGGCATTCGACATAGGCGGCGGCCTGCACATTGCTGCCCTGGCCGATCGCGTGCTCGCTGTAGTCGACGATGTCCATGACCGGGCCGCCGCTTTCGCTGAGCGCCGCGATGACGCTGCTCATCAGGCCGTTGCCGCGGCCGCTGACGCTGCGGGGGGTGCCGTCGATGGTGAGCTTGCCGGCGAAGATGCGGTCGGTGCCGCTGTGGGTTTCGGCCCAGTCGACGAGCTGGAAGCGCTTACCTTCGCTGGCGAGATAATGGCCCTCGAACGCCTGCCAGATGTCGTCGGCGCCGAGCTCGCGGCTCGTCGCGTCGGCGACCGCCTGGACGACGTGGCTGAAGCTCGCCTGCATCTTCTTGGGCAGTTTCAGGCCCTTGTCCTGTTCGAGCACCCAGGCGACGCCGCCCTTGCCCGACTGGCTGTTGACGCGGATCACCGCTTCGTAGCTGCGGCCGAGATCGGCGGGGTCGATCGGCAGGTAGGGGACTTCCCATTTCTCGTCATTCTGGCGTTCGCGCGCGGCGAAGCCCTTCTTGATCGCGTCCTGGTGGCTGCCCGAGAAGGCGGTGTAGACCAGCTCGCCGCCATAGGGATGGCGCGGGTGGACGGGCAGGTTGTTGCAATATTCGACCGTCGCGATGACCTCGTCGATGTCCGAGAAGTCGAGTTCGGGGTCGACGCCCTGCGTGTACATGTTGAGCGCGATGGTGACGAGGCAGGTGTTGCCGGTGCGCTCGCCGTTGCCGAACAGGCAGCCCTCGACGCGGTCGCCGCCCGCGAGCAGCCCCAGTTCGGCCGCCGCGACGCCGGTGCCGCGGTCGTTGTGGGTGTGCAGGGATATGATCGCGCGGTCGCGGTTCGGCAGATGCTTGCAGAAATATTCGATCTGGTCGGCGTAGATGTTCGGCGTCGCCGCCTCGACCGTCGCGGGGAGGTTGAGGATGATCGGATTGTCGGCGGTGGGCTGGAGGATGTCCATCACCGCGGCGCAGCATTCGATGCTGAAATCGAGCTCGGCGGTCGAGAAGGTCTCCGGGCTGTATTCGAAGCGCCAGTCGGTGCCGGGCAGGCGCGCGGCATTGTCACGAAGCTGCTTCGCGCCGTCGATCGCGATCTGCCTGATCTCGGGCATTTCCATGCCGAAGACGATGCGGCGCCACGCGGGGCTGACCGCGTTGTAGAGATGGACGATCGCGGTCTTCGCGCCTTCGAGGCTGTCGAAGCTGGTGCGGATCAGGTCGGCGCGGGCCTGCGTCAGCACCTGCGGCGTGACGTCGTCGGGGATGCGGCCCGAGCGGACGAGATTCTGGATATAGTCGAAGTCGGTCGCGCCGCTCGCGGGGAAGCCGACCTCGATCTCCTTCAGCCCGCATTTGACGAGCAGGTCGAAGAAGCGCGTCTTCTTTTCGGCATCCATCGGGTCGATCAGCGCCTGGTTGCCGTCGCGCAGGTCGGTCGAGAGCCAGATGGGGGCCCGGGTGGTGGTGCGGGCGGGCCACTCGCGGTTTTCGAGCGGAACTTGCGGAAAGGCGCGGTATTTGGCCGAGGGGTCGCGGAGCATGGTCATGGGTCTGGTGTCTTCTGCGGTTCGAATGTCGGTGCGGTGTCGGTCGGCCCTTGGGCGTTCGGCCCGCCGCTAGTCGCGCAGGCCGGAGGTCACGCCCAAGGGCGTGTAAGTCGCAGAAGAAGAAGGCCGCGCATGTGCATGGCCGCCCTAGTGATGCAAAATGTCGCGCTTGGCAAGGGGTGACGAAGAAAATGTCGCCGGGCGGCAAAGCGGATTCGCCGCCCGGCGCAGGTCAGGGGCCTTTTGGAAAAGGCGGCGGTGGCGGTCAGGCGGCCTCGCTGTCCTCGATGCGGTCGTCGTCCGCGTCGTCCTCGTCGTCCTCGTCGAAGACTTCGGCCTCGATCATATTGTCGATGGCGTGGACGCGGACGCCGATCAGCCAGTCCTCGAGCGGGCCTTCCCACGCCGCCTCGACCTCGGCGAGCGCGCCGGTCGCGCCGGGCGCTTCGGCGGCGGGGCGGTCGCCGACGAGGTCGAAATCCTGCACGCCGTCGTCGGGCGGGGTGATGTAGGTGTGGGGTTCGAGCCGGATATGGCTCCAGCCCGCGGTCGCGGCGAGGCCCTCGGCCTCGACGGTCAGCAGCGGATTCTCCTCGTCGCCGCCGATGAAGGCGTGCACCTCGACAATTTCGCGTACCAGTTCGCTCATCACACGGGCTCCTCGCGCAAAGGGCGGGACCAGGCCGGTCCCGCCCCCGATTCTACGTGGTGCGTGTGACAGATTGGCGCGTCACTTCTTCTCGAACGCCGCGGTGATCTCCAGCTCGACCTCGTCGCTGACGAGCGGGACGCCGAAACCGAGGCCGAAATCGCTGCGCTTGATCGTCGCTTCGGCCTCGAAACCGATGGTTTCGGCGTTGGTCATCGGCGTGGGGCCGGCGCCGGTGAAGTCGACGTCGAGCGTCACCGGCCTGGTCACGCCGTTGAGGGTGAGATTGCCGGTCACCTTCGCCTCGTCGCCGTCGTCGTCGACGACCACCGCGGTCGAGACGAAGCGCGCGGGCGCGGGGCTGGCGCCGAAGAAATCGGGCTTGGCGCCGCTCTCGGCGGCGGGGCGGAGGAGGTGATCCTTGAGCCCGGCGCTGGCGACCGTGACGCTGGCGACGGGGATGGTGACGTCGAGCTTGGCCGCGGCGGGGTTCTTCGGATCGATCGTCAGCGTGCCGGTCGCGTCGCCGAAGATGCCGAAATAATCGTTGAAGCCGAGATGGTTGACCCGCCAGCCGACGAGCGTGTGGTGGGGGTCGGCCTGATAGGTGCCGCCGGTGACGCGCGCGGCGTCCTTCGCGCCGGGCGCGGTGGTGGGCATCTGCGCGAGCAGCGGGACCGCGACGAGCAGCGGCAGGGCGAGGAGGGGGGCGGCGATACGCATGGCGGGGGCTCCTGTTCTGGGGAGCGCAGGCTATGCGAAGCGGCGGCGGGGCGTCAATCGTCCGCGGCGTCGGCGGCGCGCTCGATCGCGCGGCGCTCGGCCTGCCATTCGCGCAGCGCCGCGGCCGAACAGCCGCTGAAGCCGTAGCTGCCGATCGGCGAGCAGCTGTCGGGGCGGGTCGCGCGCGCGACATTTTCATAGCCTTCGACCGCCGACGTCCAGCTGCCGCCGCCGACCGGCGTGTCGTCCTTCAACTCCTCGCGCAATTCCTTGGGGACGCGGTAGCGATCCGATTCGGGCCGCTGCGCGCAGACGACGATCTCGTCGCCCTCGGCCTCGGGGCAGGGCTCGTCGCCATAGGTGTAGAGGATCGAGGTCTTTTGCGGCGGATGCCCCGTCTGGGCGAGGCTTTCGTCGTCCTGCGCGAACACCGGGCCCGCGAAGGCGGCGGCGGCGAAAAGCGACAGGAGGAGATGGGCAGCGGTCGTCAACGTCGGATTCCTTCGCGTCGGCCCCGTCGAGCCCCGTCTATGCCGCGAAGATGAACCTCAGCCGAACCGTGCCGTTCGTGCGTCAGATTTCGAGCGACGCCGCGATCGCCGCCCAGACCTGCGCGAGTTCGCCGGCGGTGATGCCATAGGGCGGCATCACGTAGATGGTGTTGCCGAGCGGGCGGAGCAAGACCCCGCGCTCGCGATAGAAGGCGATGAGGCGCGGGGCGAGGGTCGAGAGATAGCCGGGGTCGGGCTGGACGACGTCTAGCGCGGCGATGGTGCCGAGGCGGCGGGGGTTCTCCACGCGCACATCCGCCGACAGCATCGCGAGATGCGCGGCCTGCGCGTCGGCGAGCGCGTCGATGCGCGCCTGCACGGGCTCGTCGCGCCAGATGTCGAGATTGGCGTTGGCGGCGGCGCAGGCGATCGGGTTCGCGGTGTAGCTGCTCGAATGATAGAAGGTCTTCGCGCGGTCGGTCGAGAGGTGCGCGGCGAACACCGGTTCGATGCACAACGTCACCGCGAGCGGCATCGCGCCGCCGGTCAGGCCCTTCGACAGGCAGAGGATGTCGGGGATGACGCCCGCCTGGTCGCAGGCGAAGCGGGTGCCGGTGCGGCCCCAGCCGGTCATCACCTCGTCGGCGATGAAGAGGACGCCGTGCGCCGCGCAGATGCTGCGCATCTCGGCGAGCACCCAGGCGGGGTAGATCAGCATGCCGCCGGCGCCGAGGATCAAGGGTTCGACGATGAAGGCGGCGGGCGTATGGCCCGCTTCTTTGGCCGCGCAGGCGGCTTCGAGCGCGTCGAGCGTGGCCTGTTCGCGGCCCTCCGCGGGGAAGGGGATGGTGCCGACGTCGAAGAGCAAGGGCTGCCAGGCGCGGTTGTAGACGCCGCGCGCGCCGACCGACATCGCGCCGATCGTGTCGCCGTGATAGCTGTGCTCCATCACCAGGATGCGGCTGCGCGCCTCGCCGATGTGGAACCAGTAGCCGAGCGCCATCTTGAGCGCGACCTCGACGCTGGTCGAGCCCGAGTCCGAGAAGAAGACGCGGGTGAGGGGATCGGGGGTGATGCGGATCAGCTCGGCCGCGAGCGCTTCGGCGGCCTCGTGCGTCCAGCCGGCGAAGATGAGCTGGTCGAGCTTTTCGGTCTGGGCGCGGATCGCGGCCATGATGCGCGGATGCGCGTGGCCGTGGGTGGTGACCCACCAGGACGAGATGGCGTCGATCCAGCAGTTGCCTTGCGCGTCGTAGAGGCGGGCGCCCTCGGCGCGGGCGATCAGCGGGATGGGGTCGCCGAGGCCATGCTGGGTGAAGGGGTGCCAGATGGGGGATTGATGAGTTTCGGTCATTTCTTCTCGTCGATTGTGCTCCCCCGGCGAAAGCCGGGGTCCAGTCGGCCCTATATGGACCCCGGCTTTCGCCGGGGAGGGCGAATTGGTTAGCGGAAATCCGCAAGCTCGAAATTGCTCGCAAAGGCGGCAGCGAGATTTTCCGGGGTCAGCGGATCGACGATCGGCAGGCGGCCCAGCCGGCGCACCCCGCCGAGGTCGGCGATGATCGCCTCGCTGTCCTCTTGCCGGTCGCCGAGGAAGGCGAGGCCGTGGATCGGCACGCCGCGCGATGTCAGCGCCTCGATCGTCAGCAGGCTGTGGTTGATCGTGCCGAGGCCGGTGCGCGCGCAGACGATCACGGGGATCTGCCAGCGCGCGAAGAGGTCGGCGTAGAGGAGGGTGCGCGTCACCGGGACGAGCGCGCCGCCCGCGCCTTCGATCAGCAGGTCGCCTTCGGGCGGGATGAGTTTTTCGGAGTCGATCGTCACGCCGTCGATCTCGGCGGCGAGGTGGGGGGAGGCGGGGGTTTTCAGGCGGTAGGCTTCGGGGAGGACCGGAACGCCCGCGAGGCGCGCGACGGTCGCGCTGTCGGTTTCCTCTTCGAGGCCCGACTGGATCGGTTTCCAGTAGGGAATGTGGAGCGCGCCGGCGAGCGCGGCGCTGAAGACGGTCTTGCCGATCCCGGTGTCGGTGCCGGTGACGACGAAACGGCGCGTCATGCCGCGGCCATCGCGGCGGCGAGCGCGTCGACCATCGCGTCGACCTCGGGCTCGCCGACGTTGAGGGTGATCGCGATGCGCAGCCGCGCGGTGCCGTGCGGGACGGTGGGCGGGCGGATGCCGCGGACGTCGAAGCCCGCCGCCTGGAGCGCGGCGGCGATCCGCATCGTGCGGGCGTTGTCGCCGATGAGGATGGGGAGGATCTGGCTGCCGCTCGCCGCGATGCCGAGCGCGGCGAGGCGAGCTTCGGCGCGGCGGACGAGGGCGTGGAGCCGTGCCGCGCGCTCGGGCTCGTTGGCGACGATTTCGAGCGCGTGGCGGACGAGCCAGGCGACCAGCGGCGAGGGCGCGGTCGAGAAGATGAAGGGGCGGCCGCGGTTGACGATGAAGTCG
>Ga0182747_1000361_pt1 | contig 44659 bp, 70 predicted proteins | sample eDN3rd30CBELigBY_FD_128526 | JGI IMG/M metagenome (GOLD analysis project Ga0182747, IMG submission 128526) | Enriched backyard soil microbial communities from Emeryville, California, USA - eDNA 3rd pass 30_C BE-Lig BY (version 2) (version 2) | ecosystem: Environmental > Terrestrial > Soil >... | reverse complement strand
GAGCGATCCGGGGCCGATCCACGCGCACCTCGGACTTTGAACTTCATCCCCCACGAAAGGAATCGCATTGTCCACATTCGAGCGCCTCGAACCGGATCCTTCGAAGGCCGACCACCTGCCCTATGCGCCCGCCGTCCTCGTGCCGGCGGGCTCCGAGTACTTCTTCCTGTCGGGCGTGAGCCCGCTGCCGCTCTACCACGCGCACCCGCACGTGCCGGAGGAGTGCGTGCTGCCGGATGACGCGGCCGAGCAGACGCGGCGGATGATGCGCAACCTCACCGATCAGCTCGCCGGCCTCGGCCTGGACTGGTCGCACGTCATTCACATCTACGAGTTCCTCACGGACATGCGCGACACGGATGCGGTGCACAAGCACATGTACGGGCACCTCGTCGAGACGCCGGGCACCGACGAGAACTGGACGCCGGCCTCGACGCTCATCGGCGTCAACCGGTTGAGCGCGCCCGGCGCGCGCGTCGAGTTCGACATCATCGCGGCACGCCCGCCGTCGGGGCCGGTCGGGGCGCGCCCGCGGCCCGCTCAGGTCTCGGTGCGCGGCCACGGTCCGATCGCGTCGGTCGCGAGCGATGAGGAGCTGCTGTGGATGTCGGGGTCGACCGCGATCGACTTCTACCACCACCACCCCCACATCGAGGACGAGGAGGACGTGCCGTACCGCGCGAGCGGGCAGGTGAAGAAGATCTTCGACATGTTCGACCCCGTGCTCGACTTCATGCGGGTCGGCTGGGGTGACGTCGTGAAGTTCTACGAATGGGGTACGGATTCGCGTGACTTCGCGGCGACCGACGCGGAGGTGGGCAAGCGGTTCGCGGGGCTCGCCGTCCACCCGCCGCGCACGACGGTCGACATCGACGCACTGAGCGGTCCCGCGGCCCGGCTCGAGCTCGAGATGATCGCGACCCGCGGCCCCAAGCCGGACGGACCGGCAGGGGAGCACGCGTCGGTCATCGAGATGCTGCACCCGCAGCCGGAGAAGGCCTACCTGCTGCCGTACGCGCCGGCGATCCGCGTGGCGGACGCGCCGCTGCACTTCCTCTCTGGGGTCGGGCCCCTGCCGACGGAGTCGAATGAGGCGATCCCGGACGACATCGCGCTGCAGACGAGGATGGCGATGGACAACCTCGACGTGCAGCTGGCCGCGCTGGGGCTCGGATGGCGCAACGTCGTCAAGGTCATCCACCAGGTCATCGACATGCGCGAGGTCGAGCAGATCAGCACGGCGCTCGCGGAGCGCTACGGGACCTCCTGGACGCCGGCGGCGACCGTGACGGAGGTCGATGCGCTGCCGCGCGAGGGCGCCCGCCTGCAGATGGATATCATCCTCGCCGGCTGAGCGAGGCGGTCGTGGTGCCGGCTCAGGCGGTCGGCACCACGACCGGCGTCGGGTTGAGGTTGCGAATCCGGTCGATCACGGTGTCGACGATCCGCACCTGGTTGATCGGCGACGTCGTCTTGGGGTCCAGCAGCGGCACGACCTGCAGGCCGGTCGTCAGCCACAGCAGCTCGTCGACGACGAGCGCGGTCGCGACCTCCTCGCGGATCTCGGCGCTCGCGCGCGCGAGGTCGAGGTGCTGCTCCAAGAAGCCTCGCCAGATCGCGTGCGAGTCGGCGTGCACCTTCATGAGCGCGGGGATGGAGGCGGCGCGATCCCAGAACGCGACGGCGACGCGCGACTCGATCTGGCGCTCGCGGTCCAGCGGCAGCATCTCCATGCACAGCGCCCGGATGGCGGCGAGTCCCGTCTTGTCGCCGGTCGCGAGGGCGGCCCGCTCGTTGATGCGGTAGAAGGTGCGCTGGTAGGCGGCGACGAGCAGCTCGTCCTTGTTGACGAAGTAGTGCTTGAGCCCGCCGTTGGCGAAGCCGGCCTCGGCCGCGATCTCGCGCATGGTCGCGGCCGCGAAGCCGCCCCGCGCGATGATCCGCCACGTCGCCTCGACGATCTCGATGCGACGCTGCTCATGGTCGACCTGCTTCGGCACGTGCTGTCCTCCGAACGCCAGCCTATAGTCTCCCGCGGGAGACGAACCGAGCCCGTGTCCGGACGCGCTAGACTCTTTCGCGGTCCGGACTCGTTTCCGGCCCGCCGCCTTAGCTCAGTCGGCAGAGCATCTCACTCGTAATGATGAGGACCAGACTCGGGGGCAGGCTCGGCACTAGGCGGTCCCCATAGGAGCCAGTTCTGATCGACGCCGGTCGCGGCGCTGACCTTGGTGACGACTTCGGTGATCTTCCTGGGGGAGACGCCGTTCTCATAGCGAGCCCAATCGTTCTGACCTAGGCCGCATTTGACCGATGCCTCGGTTTGGTTCCAGCTCTTCGTCTGGCGGACCATCGCCAAGCGCGTACCGAACTCCGACGCGGTCGGGATCCACGCGCGTTCGGTCGCCTCGGGTACTGCACTCTGTGTTGTCATGCAACAGATAGTGGCATAAGTCGCGCATAGCGCGCAATACGCGCGCGGGTATTTCCCAGGAACGGGTGCGCGACACGCCGCAAAAGATGTGTATTGCATCTAATGCGTGGGTATGCAACACTCAGACGCATGACATCCGAAGTGTCGCATCTCACCACTAAGGAAGTGGCTAAGAGGTTCCGGGTCGATCCCTCGACCGTCCGCCGTTGGGCCGATTCCGGCTCCGTCCCGGCAACGAAGACACCGGGCGGTCGGTACCGGTTCGACGCCGCCGACATCGACGCCCTCCTGACCTCCCCCGCGGAGAAGGCATCGTGAGCGAGCTCTGGCCCGTGTCCCACGAAGCCGCTGTCGCCGAGATCGAGTGGATGACGAAGCGACTCACCGCGATTGCAGAAAGCGTTCGATTCGCGCTATCCGTTCCGAGTTCTTATCGATCTGCTCCGCCAGCAGATTCAACGTGGATTGCAGGGACACGAGCACGTCCCGCATCCACGGGTCGATCTGCGGGTGACCAGGGCTATACGTGCGACCGCTGTGCCACGTGTGGAACGCCGCGACGTTCTCCTTCGCAGAACTCGCCATTCGCTTCTCCTTCTGTCGGTGGCCCGGAAGTTGCACCTTCCGATCTGGCCGATGCAGCCACAGTAGGAGTCGCCCCGGACACGGTGCCGCCTTCGGGCGCTGTGTCCGGGGACCCCAATGATGGGGGTGCGCGATGAAGCTCCTCCGCGACATCCTCATCGTCGCCGCTGTGTTCGTCGTCGTGTTCACCGCGATCTGTTTCGTTCCGGTCGCGTTGGCGTTGGTCTTGTGGGCGGGTGTTCTCGCTTTGTTCGTGGTCGTGCCGGTGGGTGCGATCATTCGGCGTCGGTCACTCAGGAGCGGACGATGACCGCGACCGTGATCCCGTTCATTCCCCGCCCTGTGATGGAGAGCGGTCGGGAGGGTTGTGGGCCGCGTGTCCTGCCGGATGGTTGGGCGCGTGTGTCGACCGTCGTGCGATACGGGGATGACAAGGACGCCGTGTATTGGCATGGTCCCGTCGTCGCTCGCACCCCGGACGCGATCACGTTGACGATCTACGGCGAGGACGTCACGTTCCCGTTGGAGCAGCGTGCCCTGGTGAACGGGTGCGACATGCCGGTGCGACCGGGCTGGGTGGTGTCCGAATGAGCGACACGCTCGCCGCGCTCCTGCATGTGGGGCAGACGGTGCAAACGCCCTTGTGGGATGCGGAGCTTCAGCGGCCGGCCCGCGCGGTGGTGACGTCGATCACGGCCATTGGTGAGCGTTTGCGCGTGTCCTATCGGTATCCGTCCGGGTACACGTCGGGGCAGTGGCTCAGTCCGCATGACCGTATCCCGGTCCCTGAATCGTCCGACCTGACCCCTCCTCGGCAGGTCGGCACCGGGTAGCGAAAGCAGGGCCGGAGAGCCCAGCTACCCGCGCGGGGGTCGGACCCGAATCGACCCCCGCACCCAAACCACAGACAGAGAAAGCCCCCGGCGCGAACCGGGGGCACGACAACCGAAGGAATGGAGCCCTCGAATGTCATCACAATCGTACGCCCCATACGACCTCAGAGCTGAGCAAGTGCAGGACGTTCCCCTTTTCGAGTCGATCGAAGCCGCATGGCCGACGATCACCGGTCTGTCACCTGCTGAGCATGAATACGACCGGCTCGTGTCGGGAGTGCCTGACTTGGCGCGACCAACCGATCCCGCTGAGTCGCACGCCGCGGCCCTCGCGATTCTCCCCAAGCGGAAGCGGTCACAGATCGCGGTCCTCAGGCTCATCGCAGAACTTGGATGGATCGACGGGCAGGAGTTGAACCGCGAGTACCGGGAACGGTACGCGAACACTGACATGCACCTTTCGTATGACTCGCCACGTAAGCGCGCGGGTGAGCTCATCGAACCCGGTCTCGTGCAGGTCCGCTCAGGGCATATCGCAGCGAACGGGAATCCCGCACGCGAGTTCAAGATCACCGACCTGGGATGGGCACGACTGCGGGAGGTGACCGCGTGATCAACATCAAGGACATCAAGCCAGGCGACACGATCGAGTTGACGTTCGAGAGCGTGAAGCTCATTCGTACGGCGACGTTGAACGGCCCGACGATCAATGCGCGGCTAGCGGTGGAGACGATGCCGCGCGGCACATTCGTAAGCATCGCGCGCCTTATCGCCGACGGCTGGTCGATCACCGACCACAAGCCGAAGGTCGAACTGCCGACCGAGCCGGGCTGGTATCAGGCGGCATCGTTTCCCATCAGCGATCCGGGCTGGTATCCGTACGTCCTTGACGTAGACGGCGTCTGGCGCAGCTATGGCGACACCGGCTTCAAGGCGATGGACGACCCGGATGAACTGGCGACGGATGGCCCCCTCACCCGCCTCGTCCCCGAGGGCTCCGAGCGTGAGCAGGCAATCCAGGAAGTCATCGACTGGATCGGCTCGAGGCGAGCGGTAGCCGCCGAGATCACCCTGCTACGAGAGGCCCGTGAGCACTTCGGGGTCCAGTCGTGATCCCGTTCCCGTCTCCTCTGTACCGGCGCCCGTCGTGGCGTGAGCGGTTCGGTTTCGCACTCGTGAACTACGTGCCGTGGTCGCCGACGCTCATCGCAGTGAGCATTCTCGCGGTCCTGATTGTGCCGCTCGCGGTGGTCGGCATGGTCGTGCTGGCGGTGACACGGTGAACCGCACCTGGTATCTGCTGAGCGTCATCGGCGGCAGCATCGTCGCGCTCATCGTCCTCATGGCGCTCGTGAACCTCGGGGTTCGCGCATGAGTGCGCTCACCGGCATTGTCCACGGCCTGCCCGAAGCCGACTACCACGCGCGGCCCGAACTGTCATCGACCGAAGCACGCCTGATCCTCGAGTCCCCGGCGAAGTACCGCTGGAAGAAAGACCACCCGCCGCTGGTCGCCCCGTCGAAGAAGTTCGACATCGGGTCCGCCGTTCACTCCAAGGTGCTCGGCACCGGGTACGACGTCGCGGTCATCCCTGACGAGATCCTCGCGTCCAACGGGGCGATCTCCACGAAGGAAGCGAAAGCGTTCGTGGATGAGGCACGCGCGGACGGGAAGATTCCGCTCAAGCGGGTCGACTTCGAACCGATCGACGCCGCCGCCGAATCCGTCCTCGCCCACCCGACCGCCCGAGCATTGTTCGATCAGCCCGGCGACGCCGAGGTGAGCGTGTTCGCGGAGATCGACGGCGTTCCCGTCCGAGCCCGGTTCGACTTCCTCCCCGAGCAGAGTGAGCGACGCCGGGTCGCGGTCGACTTGAAAACGGCTCGGGATGCGAGCTTCCGAGAGTTCGAACGGTCCATCGCATCACTCCGATACGACGTCCAGCGGTCCTGGTATCTCGCGGCACTCGACGCCGTGACTGGACCGATGCCGCACGGCTTGGAACCGGAGTTCGTGTACGTCGCGGTCGAGAAGGAACCGCCCTACCTCGTCGGTGTTCACGCGATCACCCCGCAATGGGCGGCGATCGGCGACGCGGCATCGGCGAAGGCTCGGCGGCTCTACGCGAGCTGCATGGAAGCGGGCGTGTGGCCCGGCTACCCCGAAGAAATCCAGTACCACGCGCCCCCGACGTGGCTCGTGATCCAAGCAGAGGAAGACGATGAGTGAGGTTCAGGTTCGGCAGACGCCGGACATCATCCAGCAGGTCAACGCGTCGCAGTCGGGACTCGCCGCCGCCCTCGCGGACCGGATCGGTGTGGAGCGGTTCACGCGTGCCGCCGTCACGGTGCTCAGGACGACGCCCGCACTGTCGCGATGCACACCGGAGTCGGTACTTGGCGGGTTGTTCGTCGCCGCACAACTCGGCCTCGAGATCGGTGGTCCCCGTGCCTACGCACACTTGGTCCCGTACGGCAGAGACGCGCAACTGATCGTCGGCTACAAGGGCTACGTCGAGTTGTTCTACCGGGCCGGCGCGCGTGCGGTCACAGCCGACATTGTTCGCGAGGGCGACGTGATTGAGCAGGCCACCGACGAGACGGGTCGGACCGTCATCCACTGGAAGAACGCGAATCCGCTGGACACCGACCGCGCTCCGGTAGGCGCACTCGCGGTGGTTGTGCTGGCGTCTGGCGAGGTGTTGCAGAACTTCATGACGAAGGCGCAGATCCTCAAGCGCAAGCCGCGCACTTCAAAGGCCGGACCGTGGTCCGACTGGGAAGAGGAGATGTGGTTGAAGACGGTGCTGCGGGACACAGCCCGGACCGCACGCCTCTCGTCGGATGATCTCGCTCTCGCGGTGCAGGCCGATCAGTCGATCACGACGGGGACCGGTGAGACGGCGAAGCGTCGTCATGTGGAGGTTGGTGAGGCCGAGTTCGAGCCGGTGACGGTCGCGGAACTGACGGCCCTGGTCGACGCTGAGCTCGATCCCGCGCACCCGGACTACGTGGCATCGGCAGACGAACGATGAGCCGCGACTTTCCTCTCACGTCCGCTGACCTCCGGTACATCGCTGACCGCGTGGACGAGGTTTGCGCGGTGGTCGACCCGCCTGACGGTGAACTGAAGGACGGCGATTGGCGCTGGGGTCTACAGGTGACGATCTGGAACCAGGACGCCGCCGACGAAGACGACGTGGCTGGTGTGGTCGCTCCTCACGGCGACGGGTGGATCGGTTTCTATCCGAAGGGAATCGACCGTTGACCCCCGCCGAGCGCCTACAGGCGGCAATCGACAAGCTCGAGCGGCTCAAGGCAGAGAGCGGCTACGTCGAGTTCAACGGGTGGCTTGCAGAGCCAAACCCCGGAGACACGGTGCGATCGCACCTTGAGCCGCGCGATGACTTGAGCCCGATCACGAACGATCCGCTTCTCGTCACCTTGCATCGCACGATCGACGGGCAGATCGGCCTCCTCCAGTACACCCTCGGGATGCTCATCCACGATGACGTGCGCGCAGGGCAACTCGATCAGGTCCTCGCCCTCGCTGACGCGATCCTCGGGGGTGCCGAATGAGCGCCCGGCCGAAACTCCTCGACCTGTTCTGCTGTCAGGGCGGTGCGTCCGAAGGTTACCGGCGTGCAGGGTTCGACGTGTACGGCAACGACATTGACCCGCAACCGCGCTACCCGTTCATGTTCACGAAGGGAGACGCGCTACTGACGCTGCGCCGACTACTCGCGGGCGATCCGGTGCCGTTCGGTGATGGGACCGGCCGCCTCGACTGGATGCACCTGTGGGACTTCGATGCGATTCACGCGAGCCCGCCGTGTCAGACGTTCACGGCGTACCGTCGCCGTGGCGCTGGGGTCGGGGATTCCTACCTGAATCTGATCCCCGAGACCCGCGAGTTGCTCGAACGAACCGGCCTGCCCTGGGTGATCGAGAACGTCGAAGGTGCGCGCGGTGAGCTCCGCGAATCAGTCCGCGTTTGCGGGTCGTCGTTCGGGCTCGACGTTCGCAGGCATCGGCTCTTTGAGTCGAGCGAGGCAATGTCTGGAACCGTCTGCGATCACGCATGGCAGACGCCCCGTTTCCCCCCAGCTACGAATCGCACGAACTTGCGCCGCACTGTCGAGGTAGGCGTCTGGCGTATTCCGCTGAACGTGCAGCAGGACGCGATGGGTGGGCTGGAGTGGATGACTCTCCGTGGGCTGTCCGAAGCGATCCCGCCGGCCTACACCGAGTTCATTGGCACCCAGCTCCTCGCTTCCCTCTCTGGGGAGGTGACCGCATGACCTGCAAGAAGAAGAAGCCGTCCGAGTTTACGGAAGCAGTTGGCACATGCCGGCACTGTGGCTCGGAGCTTCTGCAGAAGCGCGGAGAGAGCCGGGGACACTTCAGCACTCGGAAGTTCTGTGACCTCGATTGCTACCAAGCGAATGTTGATGTGCCGTGCTCATACCCAGGATGTGGTGGACGAAAGCTGGCGCGGGGATTGTGCTCAAAGCACTACGCCCGCGTTCGAGCAAACGGCTCCCCAGAAGTCGTCCGTCGCATAGTCGGAGCTTCGCTCGCCGAGCGTCTAGCCGCGTATTCCCGGCCCGATGGGGACTGTCTTGTTTGGTTTGGGGGTACTCACCGGAGTGGTCACGGGAAGATTCAAGTCTCGGGCAGGTCTATTGGTACGCACCGCATCGCATTCATCGAAGCGTATGGGCCGATTCCTGAAGGCTTGGTTGTTCGTCACAAGTGCGACAACCCACCGTGCATTCGCCCGGAGCATCTTGAGTTGGGGACCTCTGCGGACAATACGAACGACCGGACGATCCGAGGTCGAACGTCTACCGCGAGACGCAAACTCGACGCCACGCAAGTGGTTGAAGTTCGGAGGCGAATCTTGGCGGGCGACTTCAAGCGAGACATTGCTATGGATTTCGGCGTCGTTCCGACTGTGATCTCCAATATCGCACTTGGCCGTGCCTACGTCGGGGTGGGGGTGACGGTGTGATCCCGAAATCGCTCGTGAAGCGAGTCCTGGCCCGTGACCACGGCATGTGCGTGATCGCCGGCCCGCCCTGCACTCGTGACGCCACAGTCGCTGACCATCGCGTCAATCGTGGGCATGGCGGATCGAAGGTACTGAACGATCTCGCGAACCTGATCGCCGCGTGCGGGCTGTGCAACGGATGGAAAGAGGACGTGGACGGCGAAGCTCTCATCGAGCTGCGCCGTCGCGGCGTCCGAGTGCAACCCGACTCGACTCATGCGAAGTCGCTCCTGCGCGCACAGATCACCCCGGTCGAGTATCCGAACGGCATGGTCGTCATCCTCACGTCGTCAGGCGATCGGCTCGCACAGGTGCTCATGAAGTCCGCGGGTGTGTCGATCCACGCGGACAGGAAGGTCAGCTGATGGCGAAGGAGATTCGCACAGTCAAACGTGACCTGTGGCGTTCGGACGATTTCAACGGCCTGTCCCGTGACGCTCGCCTCACATGGGTTGCGCTCATCAGCTACGCGGACGACCACGGCAGGTTCAAAGCCGACCCTCGGGAACTGTGGGCGTTCGCATGGTTGCACGACGGCGACATGCATGTGGAGGACGTCGGTCACCACCTGGCCGAGATGGTCGAGCGGGGCATGATTCACGCCTATTCGGTGGACGGTCGGGACTATTTCGAGATCCCAACATGGTCGAAGCATCAGCGGGTGGATAACGCGGCGAAGTCTCCTATTCCTGCCCCTCGCGGCGATTCGCCGCAGTCTGCCGCGGTTCGCGGCGAACTGCCGCACGCTGCCGCTGGAGGGGAGGGGAGGGGAGAGGAAGGGAGGGGAGATGCCGCGGACCGCGGCGAACCCCCCGCCCCGTTCTGCTCGAAGCATCCCGGCGGTACGGATGATCCGTGCCGGGCGTGCGGGAACGCGCGTCGTCGTCGGGATGAGTGGGATGCGGAGGTTCGTAATCGGGCGACTCCGACTCCGAAGCGTGGTCCGTGCGATCACTCGAAAGCAACCAAGCAGGGTCTGACGGTGTGCGAGTGCGATGCGCGACTCGAGGACGGCGTATGGAGGGCAGTCGCATGAAGCCGTACTACGCCGACGATCTCGTGACGCTGCATCAGGGCGATGCGCTCGATGTGTCCCGCGAGCTCGATCCGGGGTCGGTGCAGACGATCGTCACATCACCGCCATACTTCGGCCTCCGCGATTACGGAGTCGACGGTCAGCTCGGCGCTGAGCAGTCCGTGCAGGAGTACGTCGACCGGATGGTTGCCCTATTCCGCAGCCTCCGTGACGTGCTCGCGGATGACGGGACGCTGTGGCTCAATCTCGGCGACTCGTACAGCGGTGCCGGCCCGTCCGGGGCGTCCTACGACTCAGCAACGACTAGACGCCGCGCTGAGGGTGACGGCATGGACGGCAAGTTTCGCGTCTCTAAGCGGCTCGCAGAGCGTGATCTGGACTACTCGCGCAAGAAGCCCGTCCCTACCAGTGGGATACCGGCAAAGAACCTTATCGGCGTCCCGTGGCGTGTCGCGTTCGCGCTCCAAGACGACGGGTGGATTCTCCGGTCGGACATCATCTGGGCGAAACCGAACCCGATGCCGGAGAGCGTGGCGGACCGGCCGACGAAGGCGCACGAGTACCTGTTCCTGATGAGTAAGTCGCCCCGGTACTACTACGACGCGGAGGCGATCAAGGAACCGGCGATCACAGGATTCAACGGGTCCGAGTTCCACACGGGCAAGACGGGCGAGCATCAGCTCGAGCGTGCGTCGAAGCAGCCACGATTCGGGGGGAATAAATACGGGCTCGGCAACGACACCCCGAAGTCGGGGAACGAGTACGCACCGAACGGACGGGCGAACAAGCGCACCGTCTGGTCTGTGCCCACGGTGCCGTTCAGTGAGGCGCACTTCGCCGTATACCCGCCTGAACTGATCCGCCCCTGCATCCTCGCCGGCTCGAGGCGTGGCGACACCGTGCTCGACCCGTTCTCGGGCTCTGGAACGACGGGCATGGTCGCCACGCAGGAGGGACGCCGCTACATCGGCGTCGACCTGAATCGGGAGTACCTCGAGCTGAGTCTGCGGTCGAGGTTCGCTCAGCCGGTGCTCGACATGACGGGCGGTGATGTCGCATGAGTCAGGTCAAGATCCGCAATATCACCGCGACGGTCGAGGGCAGTGACCTGTGGCGGGCTGAGTCGAAACTCGGTGCGGATGGGCTGCGGTCGGGGATTACGGCCGCGGTCGAGTCGGCGGTGCGAGTCATGGCGACATCGGGGCATCGGTCCCTGTCGGCGCGCGTCGCGGAACTGCATCGTGCGGGCTTGTGTGACGCGTTGATCGCAGGCGAGCTGAACGTCGTGAAGTACCGCGTCGGTGATATTCGCCGGCGTCTCGGATTGGAACCGAACCGGTGCCACCGGTCGGGAGGAAGGCGACAGTGAACGTCCTCAAATCCCCGGATTCGAACGTCCGTTCGATAGAATCAAAGCGGCCCCAAACCGAGTGCGCTAACACTCGCCGGGGCCTAACCCTCAACCAAGGTCTAGTTGATTGGAGGGCTACCGTGAATGGTACCCAAGACCCCCTTATCGTTGCTCGCTTCTGGAGCAAGGTCGAAGTGCGTCGCCCAGGCGAATGCTGGGACTGGCGCGCGAAGTCAGTCGGGAGCGGCGGTCACGGAGTGTTCCGCCCGAGCAAGTCCCTCCCACTAGTGAAGGCTCACAGATTCGCGTGGGAGGCCGCACATGGCCCCATCGCAGACGGAGTCATTCTTCGCCATCGATGCGATAACGCTGGGTGTTGCAATCCCGCGCACATGATCCCCGGCACTCAGGCCCAGAACGTGGCCGACATGCACATGCGCCGCCGTCGCCGCTACAAGACCCAGTTCTCGGACCAGCAGATCATCCAGATTCGCGAGCGGTATCTCGCCGGAGAGTCGCAGAGGTCGCTCGCTCAAGAGTTCGAGTGCTCGCAGAGCTACATATCCATGATCGTTCGCGGCGTCCGAGGCGTCGCGGCAATGAAGGGAATCAGAGATGAATGAAACCGTCGTTTGCGTCGTCGGCAACCTGACCGCCGACCCGGAGTTGCGTTTCACGCAGTCGGGTCTCGCGGTCGTGAACTTCACGATCGCTAGTACGCCGAAGACGTTCGACAAGGCGAAGAACGAGTGGGTCAACGGCGAGACGCTGTTCCTGCGGGCGTCGTGCTGGCGTGAGTTCGCGGAGCATGTCGCGGGCAGTCTCTCGAAGGGTTCGCGGGTCGTCGCGACGGGGAAGCTGCGGTCGCGTGCGTATGAGACCCGTGAGGGTGAGAAGCGGACGTCGATTGAGTTGGATGTGGACGAGATTGGTCCGTCGCTGCGATATGCGACGGCGACTGTGACCAGGAGCGCGTCAAACGACCGAGCAAACGGCTCACCAAGCGCGATTTCAGGGAATGACTCGTGGAATGCGCCCGCAGATTGGACGGAGGTCGGCAATGTCTCCGAAACGCCGTTCTAGTCACATTGAGGGTCTGACGGAGTACGCGACCGAGCGAGAGACAACGGTCACCTACTCGCCGGGTGATCCGGTCGTGCGGATCTGGACGAGCGTCGCGAAGCATCTGCGGGCGTTCCGAGCTGACTCGGGCTACTCCGAAACGAGGTCTTGGCCGGCTGACGGTCTGACCCCCGAGGCGGCTGAGTTCACGATTCGCCGTGACTTGTACGAAGTGGCTCGTGGGCGTCGTCGTCCGCGTGGTCCGAAGGGAGACGCCGATGCCTGACACCTACACGCCGACGACGGGGGAGGTGCGCGACACATTCGCAGCGTTTCACTACACGAGCCGTCATGGGTCGGAGGTCGCCACCGAGTTCGACCGGTGGCTAGCGCAGGAGCAGGCGAAGGCGTGGGATGAGGGTGCGCTGTGGGCTGCTGTCGAGTGCGGCGTCATTGCCAACGAGCACGGGCGGTTTCTCGCTCCCGGCGACAACCCCTACCGCGCTCGTCTCTCCTCTGGAGGTGAGGGATGAGCGAGCCATGCCCGTACTGCGGGCGCTTCATGCGTCAGGTCTGGCACCAGGCGTCCGACGAGCCGGACAGTTGGCAGGACTACTGGCGATGCGTCCAGCACGAGAAGCACAAGAAGGACCATCCAGACGATTTCGGAGGCCCCCGATGACCTCCATCCAGCAGGCCGCAGAAGGCGCTGAGTGGGCGCTTGAGCGTGCGGCGCGTGTCGTGGAATCGAACCTTGGGCGGTCGTGGATCGGCACTGAGACGCCGAGGGACATCGCCACCGCTATCCGTTCCCTGTCCACCACGTCTATCCCGATTTCCGGATCATCCGGGTCTGATCGCGAAAACACGATAAAGGAGGAGAGCAATGAGTGAGATTCAAGCGTCGGGGCGCTACAGGGTCTGGTACATCCCGCAGGTTCCGATGCCTGCATTCGAGCGAGAGTTCAGCGACCTGGAGACAGCGAAGGTGGTCCTCAACGCGATCATCGACTTCTCGATTTTCGAGTTCGAGAGCCGAATCAAGCCGGACTACTCCGACATGGCAGGTATCGCTGTTTGGGACGGCGAGGACTGGGAAGATCTGGACGAGAGCGAGTGGTCTGATGCCTGATCTCGATGCCCTGCTGACCGAGGCGGATCAGTTCGTCGCTACTCGCGGTGAGTCTCGACGCGACACAGATCTCGTGCAGCGTCTCGCATCCGCTCTCCGTTCCGTCCAGGTACCGGTGACCGAGGAGATGGGATGGGAGTACGGGGTCACGCGCGATCCCGGTTCGGCGTACGCGGAGTACACGGTCGGAACTGAGGGTGTGGTTCGCGAGTACGCGGCGAAACGCCCGCACCTCCACGCGTGTCGCCGACGCAAGGCTGGCCCCTGGGAGACCTTGCCCACCCCCGGCACCACAACAGAGGAGGAATGAGAGATGGCCCGACAGTTCATTGCGATCGTCACCGTTGAGGACGGGACGACGTTCAATCAGATTCGAGAGGCGGCGCAGTCGTTCATCGAGTGTACGCCGATGTTCGTCGAGGCGGTTCGGTTCACGGAGGCGCGGGAGTATCGCCTTCCGCCACTTTCGGAGCCGACCCCATCCGTAGGGGAGGAATGAGAGATGAAGCGCACCAATGAGATCCAGGGCACCCGACGACTTCCCGATCTCGACTACCGAGAGAACTTCTCCATGCGGAAGGACCCCCCAGGCACCTACGTCAAGATCGTGAACTTCCCGCCGATGGCGGTTGGGCCGACAAACCTCACGGGCGACCTTTGGTTCGTGATTACACCGAATGGACTGCTTGGCAATCTCGGCAATCACACCGTGCGAGAGGAAGATGACGGCACGATCTCCGTGAATCCTGGGGATGGGTCCAGTAACAGCATTCTCGTCAACGGGGGTGAACAGGGCTCCTGGCATGGATACATCACTCGTGGCCTGTGGTGGAGCCTCGCATGACCGCCATCGACCTCGACGCGATCCGAGCACGACACCGGAAGACCCGAGTGCAGGTCGGCTCCGAGACGCACGGTGGCCCACCGCAGTACGGCGACGTGTGCGTCCAGTCAGGGTGTGGTGTGGCGTGGCCCTGCGAGACTGCCGCGCTCCTGGCGGAGATTGACCGTCTCCTCGCCCTGGTGTCCGAACCGCCGACCGACGACGAGGTGAAGGCGCTGGTTGCCGTGCTTGACCCCGCAGATTCGTCGCGGCACAGCGGGCGTCTCTGGGCAGGTCGAAGCCTTCATGCTACTCAGGCCCAGGAGATTGCTAACGCGATCATCGCCGCTGGCTTCACCCGCCGCCCCATGCCGAGCGAGGACGAGATCGCTCGCGCGATGGCCGCTGCGATCAACTCGGAGACGGGACAGGAGTCCGGCTGGACGTTGACGCCTGGCGGTGGAGAACGAATGGTCAGGATCTGCGCCGCCACTGCACTCGCCCTGTTCAAGGGAGCCGAGGGATGACGTTCAAGATGCATCGCCGGACTGACCCGGCGTGCCGCCGACACCGCGTACCGAGGTGGTGGTTCGACCGGTGGTGGTTCGACCGGAATCGCGGCTATAGCTGCCAGGTCTGCATGAAGGGGGCAGAGGGATGACCCCCGACGAGATGAAGGCGCTGATCGACAGTGTGGCCCACGATATTGTGGAGCACCGCTGGCCGCACGTCGATGCTGAGGTATTCGAGGAGCTTCGACAGGCGCATCTCGATCTCGCAGAGAAGATCGTCACCGAGGTCCTAGCCGCCCTGTCCGCTCACCCCGCCGAGGAGACGGACAGCGCACGACGACTGCTGTGGATCATCGCTGATCGCAACATCGACGGCATCACAATCTCAGATGCGGAGCTTGTGGCCGTGCCGCGCTTGCCGGGGATCAGCGTCGAGCGCGACCTCGAACGGGGCGTCACGGTGATTCGCGCGGTCCCTACTGACAGGGAGGCCGACGCATGATCGCCGACAGCGAGTTTCGCGATAGGAGAGACATGAACACCCTGCTCGACGTCGACGCTGACGTGTCTATCCGTAAACTCGTCGCCCCGTGGTCTGACGTGCTGTCCCCGAAGGAAACCGGGACGGGTCGGTATCAGCCGGTCGATTACCCGCCACTGCTGGACATGCTCGATGAGGCGTGCCGATCAAATATTGGGGGTGTGCCGACTGGGGGTCGCTCGGACCCATCCGCACGGAACCTACTGAACCTCGAGGCGCACATGCTTCGGGAGCATATTGACGGGACGGTGCGCGCGTGGCTTCGGGAACTGTCGAAAGCGCGTGCCGAGGTCGAGTTGAAGTCTGCTCTGGCGCAGCTCGCCGGAGTGCTGAACGCACACCATGCGGCGGGGACGATGCCGGATAGTGAGTGGGAGCGGATCAGCCGATTCTTCCCGCGGTGGTGTGACCGAATCTGGCAGTTGTTTGACCCGCCCGTCGTGAAGGAACTTGCGGGTGCGTGCCCTTCCTGCACGGAGACGACGTTCACGGGCCTCGACGGGGCGAAGACAACGGCGCTCATCGCGTACTACTGGAAGGGCATCCGGCCGGAAGCAAAATGTCAGAGGTGCGGGGAACACTGGAGTGGCGAGCGGGCGTTGCTTGATCTCGGCTACCACCTGGGCGCAACGGTCGACGAGGACGCACTGCGAGAAATGGGAGTGCTGTGAGACTGCAAAAGGTCAGGATGAGAACCACGAACGGGGAGTCCGAGATGCGGTTCTACTGCCGGTTGTGCCGCAGTCACATCTCACGTCCGTCCGCCTATGAGATCGATCATCGCAATCCCGGGATATGCGATCTCTGCTCAGAGCTTGTACTGAGTTTGATGCGCGACCACGGCTCAAAGTGGGCGACGCTGGACAAGCGGGAGTTTGAACAACGACTTGGCGAGGACGAGCGCGAGAGGAAACACCGGAAGAGTGTTGAGCGCCTTGCGCGCGGGAGTACCGACCCTGGCTGGGTCTACTACGTCGAGCAGGGCGACCTCATCAAGATCGGGTACTCCGCGAACCCGCTCGGCCGGATGAAGTCCTATGGCCCGACCGCCCATCTGATGGCGGTTCACCCAGGGACGCTCGCTCTCGAGAAAGAGATCCATGCGCAGTTCCGCCGCTACCTCGCTCGCGGCAGGGAGTGGTTCTCTCGGCATGAAGTGGTCCTTGCCCATGTTGCAAGCGTCCGAGAGCGATTCGGCGACCCGTCCGTCTTCGCCTACGCCTACACGATTCCGCCAGAGAAACGTGGCTCCGGCGTGTCGCAGCGAAAAACATCAGCGCGCTTCCAACTCGTCAGGTAGACTCGCGAGTACGCGCCATTAGTGCGCTCTGAATCGGGAAGCCTCGCCTCGAGCGGGGCTTTCGTCATTCCCACGGCCGATCGCACGACGACGGCTCTTTTCGCCGTTGCGGCCCTGATCTTCCCGACTCCCGAGACACACTCACACCGCCCTGAGCGGTCATGCTCGCGAGATTGTCGGGATCACCCCTCACCCGCTCGCACGGGAGGTACAGCATGTCCAAACTTGCGGAGCGTATCGCTCAGGCTCAACCGAAACCGCGTCTACGGTTGGATGATTGGTTCGCCGGCCTCGATGCTGAGGACCGTGCAGCCGTGCAGAACGTGGCACTCGACCCGGCATGGACGAACGTCATGCTGGTCTCATTCCTCGCAGGTGAGGGATTGGAGATCGGCAAGGACGCGGTGGCGGCGTGGAGGGCTCGCCTTGGGTTCCGTCGCTGAGCGGATCGCCGCTCTGACGCCTGCTGCTGCGAACGTCAAGATCCTCACGATCGACGTTGAACGCCAGCGGGGTAAGTGGGAGATCGAAGGTTGGGAACCAACCTATAAGCGGGCTTGGTTCCCGATGGAGACGATGGTGCGCCGGCCGCGGATCATGTGTTTCGCGGCGAAGTGGTACGGCTCCGATGATGTGATCTACGCGGATGAGCGTGGCTCGAACGGGCGCGGTACGGGTGGTGCACGACGCATGGTGCAGACCATGTGGGATCTATTGGATGCCGCCGACGTCGCGGTGACGTTCAATGGCGACAGGGCTGATATCCCGTGGATGAACGAAGAGTTCAAGTACGCGGGACTACCGAAGCCGATGCCGTTCAAGTCAATCGACCTGTATAAGCAATCGAAACGGGTACGCGACCTGCCGTACAAGTCGCTGCGGTATCTCGCACGCGAGTTCGGATCACAGCAGAAACTCGAACACGACGGCCCCGACCTGTGGAAACTGTGCCTCGACGGCGACCCGGACGGGTGGACGTTGATGGAGGCGTACAACCGTCAGGATGTCATCGCGACCGAATCGCTTTGGCTCGACGAACTCCCCTGGTTGGACGGCGCAACCCACATGGGCATCCTCATCGGCGACGACAATGCGCGCCGATGCCCGAACTGTGGCGGCTCGAACTTGACACGCCACCACAAGCCAGCTCGAGCTCATGTGCGCGAGTACGAATCGTTCCGCTGTGACGACTGCGGCACCCCTGTCCGGTCGAACATTCTCGTCGGCAAACCGCAATACACGCGGCCGATCCGTTGACCGCTTTCCCACGCATTACCGCGTGATCCGCACCTAACGCTTGCAATCCCAATCAAGGGAGGCAGTGATGTGTCCTGACTGCGAGCATGACCCCTGCCGTTGCCGAGTCCCGGAGACGGATTGTGTCTGACACGCCCGACTGGGTTCCTGACCCGCGTCCCGTACCTGCCGAACTCGAGCCCAACTACCGCGCCGTGCCGCCCGACCACACGATCAACCCCGCCGACCTCGACGAAGACCAGCATCCGACCTCCGCATGGTTGACCATCGGCGACGTTGTTGACACCGACACGTGGAAACGGCTCCGGGCGATGCTGCTGGACGAGATTAACCAAGACCGCGCATGATCCCCGTCGTCATCGGCTCACACCCTGACTCACCGTGGATCAAAGACTGGTCACCCCGCAAGATCGGCAATCGCCCCGTCTATGTGCATCGCAACGGTGGATACGAACTCGCGGCCCTAAGAGCCGCCCCCTATAGCCGGTTCCTGTTCCTGCAGGACTCCTGCGAAGTCCTGCACCCGTCATTCTGGGATGTCATCGACCACCTCGACGGCCCCTCGTGGCTATTCGGCTTACCCGGCATGTATCTCGGCGTGTACGACCACGCCGACCTCGCACCCATCCTGAACGAAGCGCCCGACCCGGTCGACAAAGCCATGTCGATCCAATGGGAGGGACGCATCCGAGAGCGGCTCCCATATCCGACGCTCTGGCCCGACGTCGTCGACGCATCCGGCCGGTACGAGGAACGTCACGGGCGCATGAACCTCGTATTAGAGAACGACCTCCTACGCAAGTGGAAAGGCAACTGGGGTCAAGGATGAGACACGCCATCACGCTCGGCACGTTCGATCCGCTCCACGCCGGCCACCTCGGCCTATTCAGCCAATGTCGCCGACTCGCAGACACACTCACGGTCGCCGTCAACTCAGACGACTTCGTGACGACGTACCGGGGCAAACCGCCTCTCATGCCCGAGTTTCACCGCATGGCTGTCATCGACGGCCTGCAGATGGTCAACTACGTCATTCTGAACCGGGGCGGCGCACTGCAACGTGACGTCATCCTCGACTCAGGTGCGGACCTCATCGTCATCGGAGACGATTGGGCGGCGAAGGACTACTACGGGCAGCTCGGCATCACGCAAGGGTGGCTGGACGCCAACGGCATCCAACTCGTGTACGTGCCCCGCACCGGCGAATGGTCATCCACCGCCATTAAGACGCGAGCTACTTGATCCCGACAGCCCGCCGAGCATTCACGACCCGCACCTGAGACGGAATCGTGAACACGTCGATGATCCATCCGATCGCGAAGACCCCCGCAGTCAACAGGTAGAGAATCCCCGTACCGACCTTCCCCAGGTAGAAACGGTGCCCACCGAACAAGCCGAGCAAAGCCCAGAACAGGTACGCGATACCCGTCGACTTCGGTGGCAACGGCGGACCATGCTGCGGCGCAGGAGCGGATACGTTCACAACGATGTGCGGTGCGTCCTGAGCAACCACAGGCGGCGTAACAGAAGCGTCAGTCATGCCCAGACCCTAGCGGCTGCCCCCACCCCGCGATAGACCGCAATAGGGGGGAGACGACATGGCACACCCCAAATACACCGGCGCCTACCTAGCTATCCGCCGAGCCTGGTCCGCCGTCGTCGCACGCGGAGACGCAACCTGCCACGAGCCCATCTGCCTCATGCCCAATAGGGCGATAGCCCCAGGGTCACGTTGGCACCTGAGCCACGACACCACAGGCACACGCATCCTCGGCCCATCACACGCCCGATGCAACACCAGCGAAGGCGCAACACGAGGCAACGCCGACCGAGCTTCACGGTTCCTCAAGCTCTGACAACTCGCCAGATTCTTTTCATTTGCATAGACCTGACGACCCCGCCATCTTCTTTTTGTGTGTGAGAGGTGATTTCTCATCGCCGACACGTTGAACCTGCGCGAAGTGCTCGAATCTCGCGGGGACCCGATGGATGCGATGCGGTCTGAGTGGCTGGCTGATCTGCGGGCGGTGCCGGAGGATTCCGCGCCGCCGTTGGCGATGTCGGGGACACATGCAGATGCGGTCGGCTCGTATGGCTGGGACTGTCTCGGATGGCTTAAGTCGCAGGGTTTGATGCGGAAGCCGCGGTGGTGGCAGGCGCTGGCGATTGTGCGTCAGTACGAGCATGATGCGGATGGCCGGCTGGTGTGGCGGGAGATCATCGAGTCTGGTCCGCGCCGGATTGGGAAGTCGACGCGGCTTCGGGGGTCGGCGTTATGGCGTGTCGCGCACCCGGACGTGTTCGGTGAGGATCAGCTCGCGATGTTGGTGAGTAAGGATCTGGCGATTGGTCGTGAGATTCATTCGCGGTCGTGGCCGTGGGCGACGGGGCGTGGATGGAATGTCGTTCGGAACCTGACTCAGACTGAGGTTGGTACGGATACGGGCAGGTGGCTGCTGCGGTCGCATGATGCGGTGTACGGCTATGACGTCGGCTATGGGCAGGTCGATGAGTCGTGGGATGTGAAGCCGGCGGCGATTGAGGATGGTCTCGAGCCGGCGATGCTTGAGCGGGAGAGTCCGCAACTGCATTTGACGTCGACGGCCCATGTGAGGGCATCTTCGTTGATGCGTGGTCGGATCACGGATGCGATCCTCGGCTTGCATGATGACACTCTCCTGCTGTTCTGGGGTGCGACCCCGGATGCGGATTTTGATGATCCTGCGGTGCGTCGGTCAGCGTCCCCGCATTGGTCGAAAGACCGTGAGGCGTTGGTCGAGCGCACCTATATTGCCGCGAAGTCTGGGGTTAGTGAGTTCGATGATCCTGATCCGGTGCGCGGTTGGGCGGCGCAATACCTGAACGTGTGGCCGATGCTGTTCGGTGATTCGGCGTCGAAGGTTCTTCCGAAGTGGGGTGACATTGCGGCTCCGGTGCGCGTGGGTCGTCCCAGTGGGCTGGGGGTGGCGACGGACCCGGATGGCACTTGGCTGTCGTTCGGTGCTGCGGTGGAGGGCGAGCCGCTACATCTCGGCCTGCTGACTCGCCTTCCGGTGTCGCAGCGGCCGACGTTCATTGCGGAGGTTGCGCGCGTCTCGCACGAGTACGACTGCCCGGTGGTCATCGACAAGGGCGGCCCGGCGTCGTTCCTGATCTCAGACTTTGAGCGGGTTGGGATTCGCCTTGAGCTGATCGGCACCGATCGGTACGTCCAGTCGGTCGCGGACCTCGTGCAAGCGGTCGACGCTGACGAGGTCGAGCACGGCGGATACCCGGATTTGGATGCTGCGACGGTCGCGGCTGACTGGCGTTTGATTGGTGATCGGCGAGTGTTCGCTCGTCGCTCAGGTGACATTTCAGCCCTGGAGGCCGTCGCGCTCGCCCACCACGGTGCATTATCCGCCCCTGCGGTTCGCGACTGGATGAGCACATTCGGATGAGGAGTGTCATGCCTACGATCCTGCTCGAGCTCGTCGCTGTGCTCGCCCTTGTGGCGTTCGCTGTCGTTACGTGGTGGCCCGCCGCTCTTCTTGTCGTCGCGCTCAGCGCCGGTTTCGTTGCTTGGAATCTGAATCGGGAGGGTCGTCGATGAGCCTCTTCTTCCGATCTGAGCGACGGTCGTATACCGGGGGGTGGTCCGCGACCGGCGGCGGCCAAGCCGTGAGTGAGGAGCGCGCGACGCATCTCGTCCCGGTGCTCGCGTCGATCCGGCACATCGTTGATTTCGTCTCAACACTTCCCGTGGATTTCTACCGCAAGTCTGACAACGCTCGCGTGCCCGCCTCAGTTCCAGCCCTGATCCGCAACGTGGAGGACACGGTGGGGCTCGACACGTGGTTCGGGCAGATCGCGTATGGGCTGGTGACTCGCGGAAACGCGGTCGGGCATGTGTCGGCGATGGGCCAGTCGGGTCCGTTGATGATCGAGTGGGCGGATCAGTGGTCATCGTTCGGTAATGGGGATGATGATCCGTGGTTCATCAAGGGTCGGCAGTTCGGGCCGAGGTCGGTGCAGCAGGTTCGGTGGATTGTCCCGCCTGGTAAGCGGCTTGGTCTGTCTCCGATTGAGCATTATGCGTCGATGGTCCGGGCGGGTCTCGCGGCGCAGGAGTACGCGAACATTGGCCGCGGCGGTGGCCTACCGTTGGCGGAGATCACGAACACGGCGTTGTCGGAGATGCCAGCCGAACTGATCACTGCGGTGCAGACGAAAGCTGCGGCATCGTTCGCGTCGGGACAGCCGTTTGTGCACGGTAAGGATTGGAAGCTCTCAGCGGTCGATATTCCGCCGAATCAGCTGCAGTTCCTGGAGACGCTCAAACTGTCCGCGAACGCTATCGCGTCGATCTATGGCATTGACCCTCGCGAGATCGGCGGGTCAGCCTCGGAGTCGTTGACGTACACGAATGACGAGTCTCGGCCACTGACTCGCGCGCACAATCTGCGGCCCTATCTGGTGCGGATTGAGAACGCTGTGAACCGGTGGATATCGGGCCCGGTCTACATGAAGTTCAACATCGACGCGACGATTCGGGCGGACACGAAGACCCGTACCGAAGTGGTGGGAGCGAAGATCGCTGACGGCCGCATGTCGGTCAATGAGGCGCGCGCCCTCGAGGATCTCGAGCCGGTCGCCGGCGGTGACTTCCATAACGTCCCATCCCCAAAGTCCGACATTCAGAACGGAACCCCTAACACGACCGGGAGCAAGCCATGACCGAAACCGAGCGTCGCCTCACCGTCGCGACCGTGGAGGTGCGCGCCGAGCAGACGCGCACTATCGGCGGCTACGCGGCGAAGTTCAACACCTTCTCGCAGAACCTTGGCGGGTTCATCGAGCGGATCGCCACGAGCTTCTTCAACAAGTCTCGTGGTGACGGGTGGCCGGGCGTGCTCGCCCGCTACAACCATGACGACAACATGCTGCTCGGCACGACTGCCGCGGACACGCTGCGGCTCGCGATCGACGACATCGGCCTGTCGTACGAGGTGGACGCGCCGGCAGCTCGCGCCGACGTGTTCGAGCTCGTGCAGCGCGGCGACGTCGCGAAGTCGTCGTTCGCGTTCAACGTGTTCGAGGACGACTGGAGCGTGAACGAGTCCGGGTTCCCGATCCGCACCCTCATCTCGGGACGCCTCTACGACGTCGCCCCGGTGAACACCCCCGCATACGACGACACGTCGGTCGGGATCCGAGCGCTCGACTCGCTGGCTCGCAAGTTCGACTGCGACCTCGCCGAGATCCGCAACCTCGCCGCCGACCAGCGCCTCGGCGACCTGTTCGCGCCGCCCGCGATCGTTGTCGACTTGGCCCCTGCGCCAGTCGTCGCCGATAGCACTGAGCGATCGGCGCGCGCTGCACTCGCGAAGGCGCTCTCCCTCACCTAGTTCATACCTCCGAGCCGTATCGGGCAGCGACCACGCACCCGACCGGCCCGGCGCACCGAAACACCATCCGGCAGGGTCACCCCCACCGGGCATCGAAGCACTCAATCGATTCCCGGAAAGGGGAAACCATGTCCACTCTTGTGGAGCAGCTGCGCGAGCAGCGCAGCGCACTCATCCAGAAGGCCACCGACATCGCTCAGGCGAGCGTCGCGGAGGGCCGCAACCTCACGGTCGAGGAGCAGGCGAGCTTCGACCAGATCATCGCGGACGCTGAGGGCCTCGGCCAGCGTGCCGCCGACCTCATCGCCGCGGAGCAGCGTTCGGCCGACATCGAGGCGTCGTTCATTCCGAGCGCGCAGCGTACGGCCCCGGATGGCTCCCCGCTCGGGGATTGGGCACGGTCGGCTCAGCCCGGTGCCGCGTTCGATCTGCGAGCGTCGCGACCGGGTCTGGAGAACCGTGCGATCGAGTCGTTCCGCCGCGGTGAGCAGCGGGCGATGACGATGGGCGGCACGTCCGCTGACGCGGTCTACTCGTCACTGTGGGAGACGGCGGTTTCGACTAGCCAGATCCTGCAGGCCGGCGTGCAGATCATCACCACTCAGGACGGCAACACGCTGCCCATGCCCGCGGTGACCGCGCACGCGGTTGGCGCTTCGGCGGCGGCGAACGCTCCCGTCAGCGCGTCGGATGCGGGCCTGTCGCTCGTGAACCTGTCGGTGTCGAAGAACGGTTACCTGACGCTCGTCCCGTACGAGCTCACCCAGGACGCCACGTTCGATCTCGACGGTTACCTGTCGCGTGCGGCGGGTCGTGAGCTGGGCAACCAGATCAGCCAGATCGCAGCCTCTGCGCTCATCGCCGGGGCGACCGTGTCGGGTGCGACTGCGCCGACCGCGTCGGTGGCGGCGTCGGGTGTGACGTTCACGAACGCGCTGAAGACGCTGTTCTGGGCCGTCGCGGGACCGTACCGCAACCAGGGCTCCTGGCTGCTGTCGGACGGTGCTGCTGCGGCGATCGACAAGATCACCGACGCGCAGGGCCGCTACGTACTCCAGCAGGACCTCACCGGGGCGTTCCCGTTCCGGCTCCAGTCCAAGCCCGTGTTCACGGATTACACGCTGCCGGCACCTACGGGCACCGCGAAGCCGATCTACTTCGGTGACTTCTCGGCGCTCGCGGTCCGCATCGCGGGTGGTATCCGGTTCGAGCGGTCGGCGGAGTACGCGTTCGGCAACGACCAGATCGCGTACCGGGCGCTCGTGCGTACGGGCGCGGCGGTCCTCGATGTGAACGCGATCAAGTTCCTCGCGCTCACGGCGTCCTGAGGGGGGTGACCTGAGATGGCTATTGGTGACATCCGAGGTATCCCGAATCAGTACGTCATTGTCCTGAACGGTGAGGACCGTTCCGGGGAGACGACGAGCTGCTCGATCGGCAGGTCGGGCAAGTCGTCGCAGACGTTCGCGGAGTACCGTTCCGGCGGGGCGAAGTCCCTCAAGGCGACGGTGCTGCAGAACTTCGCGACGGGCTCGATCTGGACCATGTCGACCACACCGTCCCTCATCGGAACGAGCGTGACCGGCATGTTCCTCCCGCAGGGGTCGGCATCGGGTCGTCCGAAGTTCACGGTGACCGCGACCATCGCTGCCCCGTCCTCTGACGAGTATGTCGGTGGCGACGGCGGGGAGTCGACGGCGGACAACCCGACGATCGACATCGAGTGGCAGCTCGTCGGCGACTGGTCTCAGGCGACGATCTGATCAAGCCGGGAGTGGCGGGCGTCCGTGCCTTCGCCCGCCACTCCCTCTCAAGGCACTAAGGCACCCGAAGGGCATTCGCGTGACTGCACCTCTGCGAATCGCGGCCGTCGAAGATGGTACGGCTTGCGGTTACTACAGAATCCGGCTCCCGTTCGAGGAGATGCGTAAGCACGGGCACGAGATGGAGTATGCGCGCACGGCCGAACAGTTTGACGAGTCGTGGCCGATCCTCGTGGCACAGCGTTTTGGTTATCCGGGGTTCGAGCTCGAGTGGTTGAAGCTGTTTCGGAAGCACGCAATGGTGTGGGAAACCGACGACGATCTTTGGGCGATTGATCCGGTCAATAAGCGCGCCGCGGAGGTGTTCACCCGCGACTACCTCAAGGGTCTGGAGTTTTGCGTCCGCTCGGCTCGGCTCGTGACGGTGACGAACGATCATCTGGCTGAGCGCATGTCGCGCTTCAACCCGAACGTCGCGGTCGTGCCGAACATGATCGACGCGGCCCTGCCGACCATGAATCGCGTTCGTCGTGACAAGGTCACGATCGGTTGGGCTGGCGGCGACTCGCATCGTCGTGATCTTGCAAGGATCGTTGCTCCCCTGCATCGGATTGTGCGGACTACAGCCGCGGTCGTGCACACGATCGGTCAGGACTTCTCTGACGTGTTGCGGCTGCCAGTTGATCGGCACCGGCACACCGGGTGGGAATCAAGGCTCATCAAATACTACTCGAGCCTCGATTTCGACATCGGCCTGGCACCGATCGAGAACACCACGTTTACCCGGTCCAAGTCCTACATCAAAGCGCTCGAATATGGCGCGCTCGGCATCCCGGTGATCGCCTCCGACGTCGGCCCGTACCGGGAGTACGTCGAGGACGGGGTGACCGGGTTCCTCGTGAGGAAGGAATCGGAATGGATCGACCGCATGCAACTACTGATCGACGATGCGGACTTGCGGGAGCGGATGGGTGCTGCTGCGCGCGAGAAAGCGACCAGGCACACGATTGCGGCCGGGTGGCCTCTTTGGGAGCAGGCGTACCGTCGCGTCGCGTGACGTGGCCGCCGGCGACTGAGACTGCGGTGCCGCCGCGTCGTGAGGAGGTGCGCTGATGGCCGTCACGTACCAGCAGGTACTCGCCGAGGCGGGTGCCGGCGCGAACGACAAGACGCTCGCGGAGCGTGTTCTCGCTGAGGCGGAGGAGCATGTTACTGACTTCCTCGCCGAGAACCTGCTCGACGAGTCGCGTCCCGTGCCGTCTGAGGTTGCAGATTCGGCGGTGCTGCGCTGCGCGGTGGATTTGTTCGCCCGCGCGAATGCCCCGTTCGGCACTCAGGTGCTCCCGGACGGGTCGGGGCAGATGATCGCCCAGCGTCTCGGCGCGGACCCGCTCGGCGGCGTGTATGCACTCGTGCGCGCATGGGCGGCAAGGGTCGGCCTCGGATGAGCGACGAAGAGCTCCCGGACGAGACGCCCGAGGAGCCGCCGGCCCCGACGTCCGACCTGGCCTCTGCTCGTACTGCGCTCGCGACACTGCTGAACTCGATCGAGGGTGTGCGCGCGGTCACCGAGATCCCGAAGACGTTCACCCCGCCGATCGTGTGGATCGCCGCGGGTCTGCCGTATCGTCAGCGGGCGCAGGCGATCGGCCGTAAGCGCATCAACCTCGTCGCGGTGTGCCTCGGTGGGATGTCTACGAACGACGCGTCCCTCGCTGCTACAGAGGAGCTCGCCGAGCTCGTCGCCGACAAGGTCGACACGTCCACCGTGTTCGCGTTGGACCCGACCGCCGAGATGGATCAGCCGCGCCTCTACCCGTCGGCGCAGAACCAGGAGATGCTCGGCATCGCCGTCAACATCATGTGCGAGTCCACTCGTGGTTGACATCGAGTGGAACACGAAGCAGCTGGCGGCGCTCGCAAAGTCGATGCAAGCCGACCGCGACGGGCGTGCGCTGCGGAAGCAGATGAACGCCCAGTTCGACTCGATCACTGAGGACCTCCGCGATCGGCTCTACCGGGGCGTGAGCTCCCTTCCCGGTGTTGGTTCGTACTCACGGGATTTGGCCGAGTCGGTGCAGTTCAAAACGAAGCTCATCGGTGGCAAGAACGCTCGCGTGTCGATCGTCGGTACTGGCAAGACCGCGAAGGGTAAGACCCGCGAGACCGGCAAGCTCCTCGAGGCCGGTTACTTGTACCACCCGGCATGGGGCTACTGGCGGTCGAGTCCACCACCTGCGAGCTTGCGCCAGCAAGTCCCTGCGGGTCCCCGAATGGTGACCGATGCGCTGAGCCGTTCCGAACCGAACGTCCGCTCGGAGATCCTCTACGTCCTGAATGACTACCTCGATCGACTCACTGAAATACGAAAGGCATGACCATGAGCAAGACCCTTACTGCTAACGAAGTGTCCGAGTCCCTCACCGGCTTCGATGAGATCGCGATCAAGCAGCAGTTCGGCGGCACGATCCGCACTCTCACTCAGGAAGATCCGACTCAGTACATGCGCGCACTCGTGTTCGTTCTCGAGCGTCGTGCCGGCAAGAAGGATGCGGAGGCGTACCACGTCGCCCAGTCCATGTCGCTGATCGAGGTCAAGGACCGGCTGCCGCAGGAGGACGCGAACGCGGATTTCGACGAGCAGCCGACTACGACGACGCCCTGACGATCGCCTACTGGTGCGCGGCGACCGGGCAACCGGCGTCGTCATGGTTCACCCTCGACCGTCTTCAACGGCACGCGTTCCTTGATGTCGCGAAAGAGATCGCCGACGAACGCAAGAAAGCGGCTAAGCGTAGGAGGTGACCCGTGGCGAAAGACGTCCAGATTGATCTGATCGTTGATCCGAAGAAGGCGATCAAGGGAATCGACGACGTTTCGGATCGGGCCGAAACAGCCTCCAAGGTCCTCGCTGGTCTCGGCGGGTTCGCTGCGGGCGCACTCGCGGTCGGTGCGGCGGGTGCTGCAGCGCTCGGCGGCGCGGTCGTGTCGGCGTATGCGGACTTCGAGCAGCTCGCTGGCGGTGTCGACAAGCTGTTCGGTGACGCGTCGGATTCGGTCATGGAGTACGCGTCGCGCGCTGCGGAGTCGGCGGGTCTGTCGACGAACCGCTACTTGGACACGGTCACGTCGTTCAGCGCGTCCCTGATCTCCGGTCTGGGCGGCGACCAGGCGAAGGCCGCGCAGATCGCGGACATCGCGATCACCGACATGGCCGATAACGCGAACACGTTCGGCACGTCGATGGAGATGCTCCAGACGACGTATCAGGGCTTCGCCAAGGGCCAGTTCGCGATGCTCGACAACCTCAAGCTCGGCTATGGCGGCACGGCCGGTGAGATGGCGCGCCTCATCAACGACTCCGGTGTGCTCAACGGTGCGTTCGAGGTGACCGCGCAGAACGTCAAGGACATTCCGTTCTCGACGATGGTCGAGGCGATTCACCAAGTCCAGACCGAGCTCAACATCACGGGCACGACGGCGAAGGAAGCCGCGTCGACGATCACTGGATCGTTCGAGGCGACCAAGGCGTCGCTCATGAACCTCGTCACTGGTCTCGGCGACGCGAACGCGGACTTCGATGCGCTCGTGAGCAGTCTCGCGACGAACGCCGGGAACCTCATCGCGAACGTCGCTGGGGTGCTCGAGCAGCTCGCGACCGGTCTGCCGCAGATCGTTCCGACGTTGCTCGCCGCGGTGGAGAAGCTCGTCCCGACGCTCCTCGAGGTCGGCGCGAGGCTCGTCGAGGCGGTCCTGGATGGCCTGATCAAGATGGCACCGGCACTGATCAGTGGAGCGGTCCCCCTCATCCTCAATCTCGTCACCGGTCTGCTGCGGCAGGTCCCCGCGCTCCTGACGGCGGGTGTGCAGATCGTCGTCGCGGTCGTGCAGGGCATTGCCCGGGCCCTACCGACGTTGATCCCGTCGGTCGTGAAGGCGATCGTCAACGGCATTCTCACGTTGACGTCGCCAACCAATCTGAACGCACTGCTCAAGGCGGGCCTCGGGTTGGTGACGGGACTCGTCAAGGGCATCATCACGGCGTTGCCGATCATCATTGACGCACTGCCGACGATCATTCTCAACATCGTCAACTTTATTGTGGGCGCGATTCCGCAGCTGATTGATGCGGGTATTCAACTGTTCATGTCGATCGTTGCCGCTTTGCCGGACATCATCCACGGCATTGTTGCCGCGATTCCGAAGATCATCGTCGGCATCACGACCGCGTTGGTCGAGGCGATCCCGGCGCTCATCACGGGCGGGATCGAACTGTTCGTCGCGCTCATCGCCGAGCTGCCGACCATCATCGTCGAGATTGTTAAGGCGATTCCCGAGATCGTGGTCGGCATTGTCACGGCGTTCACGAAGCCGGAGACGATGGCGCGGATGGCGCAGGCCGGTATGAGTCTCATTCAGGGCCTCATCGACGGTATCGGCAGCATGGTCGGAGCGGTCGTGAAGTCTGTTGAGGATGTTGCGAACAGCATCGTCGGGGGCATCGCGGACTTCCTGGGCATCCACTCGCCGTCGACTGTGTTCGCGGACATTGGTCGTTACTCGATCATGGGCCTAGAGAAGGGTCTGAGTGGTCGGAACAACATCAGCTCGATCATGGGGAAGCTCTCCGGGCAAGTTGCTGGTGGTTTCGCTGGGGCCCTTGCGGCGGATGCGAAGATCACGGTCGCGCGTTCCTACGGTGCGGCGGACGAGTCCAGTGTCACCGCCCCACGCTCGATCACTGTGAACAACACGTACAACGTGGGCGATCAGGATCCGCGTCTCGTGGGTCGTCAAGCTGGCCGTGAGGTCATGCGTCAGTTGGCTGGGGTGCTGGTGTGATCATCGAACTGGCGGGTATCACGTTCGCGGATTCAGGTCGTGGTTGGGTGTTCGCCGATCTCGTGGACTGGTACACGGTTCCCGACTCGAAGGCAGAAGATGAGTCGATTCCGCAGGGTCATGGGTCGTTTGATCCCGGCGTGGATTGGCGGTCTTCGGCGGCGATTTCGTTCACGGCTGCGTATATCGGCAACTCAGCAGCGGAAGTACTTGAGGCGGTCGAGGAGTTCAACTCTGCCGGGACGTCTGAGGACATCCAGGTCATGCGCGTCACTGATGTGTTGCGGGCGACGAGTCGGCAAGTATCGATCCGCCGTATCGGTGTACCAGACTTCTATAACTACGACTCGTTCGAAGCACAGTTCGCGGTGGATGTGCTCGCGTGGGATCCGCTGCGGTATGGCGATCCTGTAGTCACAACTACGGGTTTGCCGTCCTTGTCGGGTGGTCTCGCGTTCCCGATTGTGTTCCCGATTGATTTCGCGTCGGCTGGTGATCCGGGGCGCCTGGTCTTGACGAACGCGGGTAAGCAGCCATCGCGGCCGCAGTTCACAGTGACGGGTGGGTTGGCTGGCGGGTTCTCGCTGGTCTGTATTGAGACGGGGCAGGAGATCCGTTTCGAGTTCCCGCTGTCGGTCTCGGACGTCGTGACAGTGGATGCTCGGTCGGGTCAGGCGTGGATCAATGACGAGTCGAATGTCCTCTCGGGCTACCTCACAAAGTCGGAGTGGTTCCCAGTGCCGGCTGGTGGGGTGCGGACGGTGCAGTTCAATGCGATCGGCGCGGTCACGGGGACGCCGACGTTGACGGGCATTGTGTCCCCGGCTTGGTTGTGAGGTTGTCGTGGAGGTTGTGACGCGGGTTCTGATCGGGGATCTGCTGACGGGGCGTCGCATTCTCGATATTCCGTACTCGAAGTTGTCGTGGAGTGTGTCGCGGAATGCGGCCGAGTCGATCAGCTTGACGGTGCCGTTGACGTCTCGTCTGGTGCGTCGGTTGGATTTGCGCAACGCGACGACGCCGGCGAAGACGTTCATGGCGGTCTTGTTGGATGATGTGCCGATTGCGGCGGGTCCGATTTGGCGTCGCCAGTATGCGAAGGCGACCGGGTTGTTGGATCTCGCGGCGGCGGGCATGTGGTCGTATTTCGATCACCGGCACATCATTCCGGCATTGGCTGCATCGCAGGGTGTGGTGGATCCGGTGACGGGTGAGTCGATCAACGACACGGTCTTGACGAATCTGTCGTACGGGACGATCGCGAAGCGCATCGTGCAGCAGGCTCGCACTTGGACGGGCGGCAACGTGCCGATCGTGTTCCAGGATGATGAGGCTGGAACGTACACGCGCACCTATTTGGGTGCGACGCTCAAGAAAGTTGGCGAAGCCCTCGCGGACTTCATCGACTTGAGGAACGGCATCGACATTCGCTTCCAGCCGCGGTTCACGTCGGACCGGCTTGGCATCGAATGGGTGTTGCAGACCGGGACTCTCACGCAGCCGTATCTTCGTTCCCCGCAGGTGCATCGTTGGGATTACACGGTCCCGAAGCCGTCGATCCGGAACCTGTCCGAAGTGGAGGACGCGTCTCGGATGGCGGGGCTCGCGTGGTTCACGTCGGGCCGTCAGGAGGGTACGGCCCTCGCGGTCCAGTCCTCAGATGGTGTGCTGGCGGGTGCGGGGTATCCGCTGCTTGAACTCGCGGATGCGTCCCATTCGGATGTGACGATCGAAGCGACGTTGCAGGAGTATGCGGACAACGCGATCCTCCTGGGTCGGGCACCGATGTCGGCGTGGTCGTTCGAAGCGAAAGCGTCGGGCAGTCCGCGTGCGGGCCAGTATTGGCCGGGCGATCTTGCGGAGATCCTGGTTGGCGATGATCCGTGGCTCGGAAACCGTTGGGGCACGACGGTGCCGACCGATCTTCTGCCAGCCCCGGACCTGTATCCGTCCGATGATCTCCTCCCGGATGGTGGGTCGTTCTATTTCCCACCGAAGCCGGTGACGCATGTGCGGGAGATCGCGTCGATCTCGGGGGATGAGAAGAGCCGTTGGGTTTCCGTTGTGACCGAAGAGCAGATTGAGGTGAGCTGATGCCGTTCGATCCGATCGTCTTCGCGGACCGTAGTAAGCCGGCGTTGAATGCGGCCGCGCTCGCGCATATGCAGACGCAGTACGACCAGGCTGTTGCGGATGCTGCTACGGCAGCAAATGCCGCATATGGGCAGGTGTTCCAGGTGTCGGCATACGAGACGATCCACGCCGCCTATGCGGCTCTCGTCAGCGCGGGCGGCGGCACGCTTCAGATTCGTGGTGACGTTTCCGTGGAAACCGATTTCATTATGAGCGAGAACGTGACATGCCTGGTTGATGGGTACGGAGGGCGGCTCCTTCCTGCGCCGGGTGTCATCGCCCTCGGCATGGAAGTTGGACCATCCGACGTGACGTTGATTGCCGTCGAGGGGCTCGAGATCGATGCCACCAACCAGGGCGGAACGGCGGGTGGCGCAACCGGAATCCGAGTGAAGGACCACCTCGGCGCAGTGATCCGCGACGTTGTTATCAAGCAGTGCGCGACAGGCATCCTCATCACCGATAGCCCCGGAAAGTGGTCGGAGTCATCCCAGCTCGATGCCGTCCGTATCGAGGAATGCGCGATCGGGATCGACGTGCAGAACGACGGCGGCACTGGATCATTCGGCTATGCCGGTTGGGGGCGCGTCGCGATCTACGGTGTCCCCGAAGGCGGCGTCGGCTTCCGTGTCGGTGCTGGCGCAAACCTATACCACTTCACGCTCGCGCGGCTCGTGGTGCAGACGTCAGGCGCCGTCGCGTCGGGCACCGCGACCCTTATGGAAGTCGCTGGAGTCATCCGACGCGACAGTACGATCAACGCTGTATTTGAGTCCTCGGCCTCAGCATTCTCGGGCACCCGAAACGGCCTGGCGCTCGTCTCGGGCGCGACCATCGACGGCCTGGGCCTCCGTGCCTATTTTCAAGGCACGTTCACGAACAAGATCTACAACCCCGCGACAGTCGCATTCCAGTTCCGCGAGGACAACGACCGCGACTTGAAGGCCAGCGCCTCCGGGCAAGACCTCGCCGACTATTGGGTGTTCGGCGACGCATTCGCGCGGACGATCATGAGACCCGGCCGCATCATGCTGGGGTCCGGCGCGGCGGCCCCGGACGCGCAGATTGTGCGCTGGGGCCCCGACCTGGCGGGGCCGGACACGGGCGACTCATGGCGTGTCGACGGCACCTGGAACGGCGGCAATCTCCGCCTCGGCAACTACCGGCTATGGGTCGACGCATCAGGGAATCTTCGCATCAAGTCCTCGGCCCCGTCCTCGGATATGGACGGCACGGTAGTCGGCGCTCAGTCCTGACAAGACCGGTTATCTGCCCCACTCGGCGAGCTCGGAAGTCTCGTCGAGTTCGTTGCTTTCCTTCCGTGAGGAGCAGATCGATGCCACGTAGAGGACTGCCCGAGGAGGGCGCGGGTGAGATCGCTGCCGTGTTCAAACGGCAAGATCGCCGTCTTCGCATGTTGGAGATGCCGACTGGGGAGCAGTTGGCTCGTGCGCTGGAGAAGGTCCAGCAACTCATCACGGATCTGCCGGGACTGGTTGCAGCAGCAGCGACGTCGTTCCTGTCGACCGGCTTCACGACGGGGAGTATGACGGCGACGGGGGATGTGACGTCCGCCACGGGCACTGTCACCGGGGCATTCCACAACCCGAACATCATCACGAACCAGATCACCACCCCGCGCACGAGCGTGTGGGCGCAGGACTCGGACGGGCTACTCGGCTGGGCGTCGTCGTCGCGCACGCAGAAGGACAACATCCGGGATTCCGGCGTCGACCCCCGCGCAGTGCTTCAGATCAGCTCTGTCTTGTTCAACTACAAAGCCGAGCTCGAGAAGCACGCCCTCGACCCCGAGTACGTCGTCGCCGACGAGTTCGGCGCGATCGCTGAGGATCTCCACGACCTCGGGCTCGGCGTCGTCGTCGACTACTGGCCTGACGGGTCACCGCGAGGCATCAACTACACGATGCTCGGACTGCTCGCAGTCGAAGCCGCGAAGCACCTCGACGCGCGGCTGACTGCGGTTGAGGGTCGTCTGGACGCTGCGGGGCTCTAGTCCTCAAGCCACGCGACGCACTGATCGCCCTCGCCGTACTTCACGCACTGTTGGCCTTGGTCGTTCAGATCGTGGCAGTTCGACTCGTTGCCGTACTCGTCCACGTGGTTGGCGATCGTCCCTTCCGGGCATAGCACCGGCTGGGGTGGCACCTCGACCTGGACCGGTTCAGGCGCTGGCACGGCGACCTCGACGACCGGTTCCGGCGTCGGAGTCGGTGTGGCCTTCGGTGCGGGGGTGACTTCCGCGATCTGAACCACGGTCGGGGTCGGTTCCGGTGCTGGGGTTTGCCCGCCGAGCGCGAACGCGGTCGCACCCGCGGCGATGACCAACGCACCACCACCGGCAATACCGCCGATCAGCCAACGATTCATGCGGCCGAGTGTACGCCGCACTCACGACAAGAGGGAGTACCCAATGACGCTAGGTGATGGTTTCCCCGCCGGTAGCGGCACCGTCGACTCGACCGAACTGCGGAAGGCCCTCGCCGGACTAATCCTGCGGGACACGTCCGGGAACGCTCGCGCAGGCATCTTCCCTGCACACACGTCCGCGCTCGTCACGGCGAAGGCATCCATGGCGGTCGACGTCGCCGCGTTCACTGGCTGCACGGTGCGTGGTGGTGGTCCGATCTTCATGGCGAACGACGGCACCGTCACCGTCAGTGTCGATGCGGCACCTGGATCGAACTCCCGCATCGATGTCGTCTACTTCAAGCAGAACGAGTCCGCCTCCCCGTATTCGGATGCGAATGACAATCCGGTCTTCGGGGTGGAGAAGGGCACCGCGGGCGCTGTCCCGGTGAAGCCCACCATTCCCACGGGTGCGGTCGAGCTTGCAACGATCCTCATCCCGTCCGGGGTGTCGGCGACGAACGCAGGCGGCGTGGTCATCACGCAAACATTCCCGTTCACCGCAACCACAGGCGGACCCATCTGGGTCCGCAACGCAACCGAACGCGGCGCACTCAGCACCTACCCGGCAGGCACCCGAGTACGGCAACTCGACACTGCACACACGTACGAAAGCAACGGCACGGTATTGACCACCGTCGAGGCCGAAACACGGATCCTGCCCACGTCAGTCGCCGGCACGGGTGTGACGTTGGACACGGCAGCCGCCATCGTCGCGTTCACCGCCTCGTCCTCGATCTCCATCAACGGATGCTTCACCGCGGAGTTCAACGAGTACCGGATCATCATCGACATCGCGTCGGCTTCAGCAGGCGCATCGATTACGTTCCGCTTCCGCGCGTCTGGCACTGACCTGTCCTCATCCTCCTACTCGCAGCTCATCGAAACTGTGTCCGGTACGTCGATCGCGGTCACCTCGCCAGCCACTGCGACCTCCGGCCGGTTCGGTCAAACCCAGACCACCGGAGCGCACATTGTGGCCAGGGTGACCCGTCCTGCTTCCACCGCGAACCCGAAGCTCGCATACGGCGACACGGACGACCCGACCCCAGTGAAGCAGCGCGTGACGAACTCGATCGCCTCGGCCACGTCGTTCGACGGAATCACGATCATTCCGTCTACGGGGAACATCACTGGAACCGTTCGCATCATCGGAATCCGCTAGTGCGAATCCAGCTACTCCGACCAGCACCGGGACACGTTTCGACGACGTTCGCGGAACATGCGGCCCGTGCTGTTGTCTACCTGTTCTGCGGCATTGACTTCGGCTGGTCGACGTCGGCGGACTGGCGAGTCACAGCTGCCACATCTGGTCGAGTGATCTTCGCCGGCTACTCCGGCAAGGACTACGGCAACCTCGTCGTCATCGACCACGGCAACGGGATCACGACCTGGTATGCCCACCTCGACTCGTTCACCGTGACAGTCGGTCAGATGGTCGTCGCCGGACAGCACCTCGGCGTGATGGGTTCCTCCGGGAACGCCAAGGGACGGCACTTGCATTTCGAGTTGCGGATCAACGGTGTGCAGGTCGACCCGGAACCCTATTTCGTCAACTCAATCCTCGATTTGGAGAAGGCCATGTATGCAGTTCGGAACAAGCGTGGGTCGATCTGGCTCATCTCGGGTGGTTCGGTTGTCGTGCCGATGAACGGGGCCCAGTGGGCGGCGGTCGGTAAAGCGTTCCCTGGTCTGCCGCTCGTCCAGTTCGACACTGACGCTGACGCTGACAAGTTCGTAGCGTCATTCGCCGGCTCGACGAGTGTGACGCAGTTCACGTTGGTGCCGTCCGGTCAGATCGACCTCGTCGCGAAGTAGGAGGAACCCATGTCTGAGATCATCCCCAGTCCGGTGAAGCTTGCTGCGAAGCGCGCGTTCATCCGCACACTCGCGCAGGGGTACGCGACCACACTCGGCGGCACGGTCGTGTCGGTGCCGATCATCCTCGGACTCATCCAGGGCACGGAAGCATGGGTGCCGATCATCGTCGCCGTCGCCGTCGCTGTCGTGTCGCCGTTCATCGGTGCTGCGGCCGCGTACTTCGGAATGCTGCGCGACGGCATCCCCGACGAGTACAAGGGCTGAGCGTGAGCGAGGGTCTCGCGGTCGCGATCATCTCCGCGATCGTCGTGGCGGGCGGCGCGGGGCTGACGTTCATCACGACGCAGCTCGTACGCCTCAACCGCCGGATCCAGAAGCTCGAGAAACGCGACCGTCTCTCGTGGCTGTACATCCGCTCACTGATTGATCACGGCTATAAGCACGCCCCGCACGTTCCGCTGCCTGAGCCGCCCGAAGGTTGGCTCGAAGACACTGAGTAGCATCTGCACGACATCGCCCCGCGCGACTTGACTTCGGTCGGTCGCGCGGGGCGTTTTTCGTGTTCCCGGACAAAGCCGCTTGTTAGGACGCTCCCCGCGCCCGACCGTGCGGTATGAGTGGAGCCCTCGGTCAGGATTGAACTGACGGCCTTCCCATTACGAGTGGGATGCTCTACCACTGAGCTACGAGGGCGCGGTCCACGATCCTACGCGGCGAGGCGTTCCGTTTCCAACTCGGCGGGGAGTTGCAGCACGTTGCTCGCCTCCTGCATCTTCCAGCCGCTGACGAGCGTGTAGATCTGCGTCGACTGCACCGACTCGTGGCGCATCATCTCCTTCACCACGATCACGTCGATACCGTTCTCTAGGAGTTCGGTGGCGTGGTAGTGGCGCAGCGAATGAGGGGTGCTCCTGACCCCGGCGACGACCATCACATGGTGAATGGATGAGTGGACGGCTTTGCGGCTGACGTGCGGACTGTCGCCCTGGTAGGCGGGAAACCATAGGCCCTCACGCGGGAACCCGGCATTGGTCGCGTAGTCCTCCACGACGTGGCTGAGCGGAATCGGTTTTGTCTTCCCACCCTTGGACGGCACCCATACGACGCGCGCACCCCAGTCGATCCATGAGCCGTCGAACGCGGCGATCTCGAACGTGCGTAGGCCCATGAACGCGGCGAGGAGGATCATCATCCGCCCGCGTCGGCGCTTCACATGCGCGAGCATCGCGGCGAGCTGCGCGGGGGAGACGGGGTGGGGCACACCCTTGGGTCGGCTCATCACCGGCACTTCGTCCATCGGGTTCGTGCGCCGACGCTTAGACGCGACGAGCCACGCACAGTAGGACCGGAGTGCGGTTTGGTATGTCCACCGGGTGACGGCTGCGAGTCCTTTGCGTCCAAGGAATGCGATGAGTTGCGCGGACGTGAACTTGAGCGGGTGCGCGCCGGAGAACGCGATGAACTGGCGCAGGATTCGCTCGCGTTCGGTGATGGTTCGTTCGCTCAGATGTTTGACCTGTTGCCAGGCGCGCCAGTCGGCGCAGACGCGGTCAACGTGCATGGGTCCTCCCTCGGGTCGGCGGATGTCAGGAGGCTAGGTCGGCGCGGCATAGCGACACACGCCCAATAGGGGGGTTAGATTCGGGACCGCCCGCTCAGATGGGGTCCAGGACCTCTATGCGACCCGTGATCCGATCCAGGGTCCGATAGCGACCTCTCGGGGAGTGGTGGCCTTGTAATGAGAAGGTCGTGGGTTCGATTCCCACAGGCGGCTCCCTTAGTCTCGAACGGATCACAAGGGAGTGATACCGATGTCGGGTGAGTTCCGCCGATACCTCTTTGCCCATGGCGACGAACGCCTGAGCGGCATCCGCGACGCCGACCCGTACGAGTACCGCGAGCTCGCGAAGCTCGATCCGTTCACGGGCGGTCTGATCCGCAACTGGGCTCCGCTCTATCCGGCCGAGTTCCGCGGGATCACGACCGATGGCGTTCTGATCCCCGATCTCTTCCCCATCGACGCGCCGGTCGACCCGGAGGAGGTCGCGCCGACCGCCGAGATGGTCGAGGCGGCCGAGGCGCTGCTCGCGGCGGTCGCGCCCGAGGACCTGTCGCGCCTGCGCTACCCCGTCGACGCGGTCGAGTGGCAGTCATGGTCGAACCCCGAGTTCATGATCCACGACACGGGGCTGCGCCTGGAGTTCCAGCCGGAGGCGGTGCGCGAGGCGGTGCTCGACCTCGTCGGCGCGAGCCTCGGCAGCGAGGGCCTGCGGCAGGTGCGCACACTGATGCGGATCAACGGCTTCCTCGGCGAGGTCAACGACCTGCAGAACGTCATGAACGAGTTCTCCTACCATGTCGCCCTCTACGGCGAGCCCTCCCTCACCGAGCCGTGGGGCTGGCAGCTGTTCGGCCACCACATGGCGACGAACTGCTTCGTGTGGGGTGACCGGCTGACGCTCACGCCGACGTTCCTCGGCGCCGAGCCGAACGAGATCGACGACGGCCCCTTCAAGGGCTCGAGCGTCTTCACGGGGCGGATCCGGCTCGCGCGCGAGCTCATCGCGAGCCTGACGGATGAGGAGCGGGCGGCCGCGCGGTCGTTCGAGGAGATGGTCGCGCCGGAGATGTCGGACGGCCGGGTCGACCCGGGCGACGAGCGGCACCTCGGCGGCGCGTTCCAGGACAACCGCGTCGTGCCGTACGAGGGCCTGCGGGTGCGCGAGCTCGCGGAGGACTCGCAGGATCTGCTCCTCGCGCTCGTCGCGGAGTCGCTCACCCATTGGCCGGAGGGCCCGGCGAAGGCGCGCCTGCGGCAGGTGCGCGAGCACCTCGACGACACGTGGTTCGACTGGATCGGCGGCTTCGGACCCGACGACCCGTTCTACTACCGGATCCAGAGCCCGGTCGCGTTCTTCGAGCTCGACCATCACTGCGGCGTCTTCCTCAGCAATCGTCACCCGGCGGTCTTCCACATCCACACCGTCGAGCGCACACCGAACGGCAACGACTACGGTCGCGCGTGGCTCCGGCAGCGCTAGGCGATCGGGGGGTGCCCCAACCGCCTAGTGTGGTGGTCGCGGGGGAATGCGAGGAGGCGGCATGTCGCAGCGGGATTCCGTGAGGACGAGCTTCTGGCTGCTCATCGTCACCGTGATGATCGTCGCGGCGAACCTGCGCACGACCGTCCAGGGCGTCGGCTCGCTCATCGACCAGATGGGCGCGGACACGGGCCTGACGCCGACGGCGCTCGGGCTGCTCGCCTCCCTGCCGCTGCTCATGTACGCGCTCGTCTCGCCGCTCGCGCACGCGATCAGCCACCGCTTCGGGATGAACCGGACGACGCTCGCGACGCTCGTCGTGCTGCTCGCGGCGACGGTGCTGCGCTCGGTCGACGCGGGGCTCGTACCGTTGTGGGCCGGCACGGTCCTGACGGGCGCGGCGATCGCGGTCGCGAACGTGCTCATGCCGGCGGTCATCAAGCACTGGTTCCCGGACCGGCTGCACACGGTCATGCCGGTCTACACGGCGGTGCTCGCGGGCACCGGTGCGGTCGCCTCCGGGCTCGTGGTGCCTATTTCGCATGTGGCCTGGTCGGACGGCGAGGCCGGCTGGCGCTTCGCGCTGCTGACGACCGGCATCCTCATCGTGCCGGCGATCGTGATGTGGCTCATCGCGATGCGCCGGACGGGGCCGGACCGGGTGGCGGGCGAGCCGCAGGAGCCGCGGCGCAAGGGCATCTGGGCCGACCCGGTCGCCTGGCTCGTCGCGCTCTATATGGGCTTCCAGGGCGCCGCGTTCTACATGCTCGTCACCTGGCTGTCCCCCCTGTCGATCTCCTACGGGACGGGGGAGGTGCAGGCGGGCGTCGAGGTCATGGTCATGCAGCTGTTCTCGCTCGGCGGCTCGCTCTCGGTGCCGTTCCTGCTGCGTGGCTGGGGTCGACGCTGGGTGCCGGCGCTTGTGCCGTTCCCGGGGATCGTCGGTCTCGTCGGGCTCATGATCTGGCCGGCGTCGGCGTGGCTGTGGAGCCCGCTGTTCGGATATGCCTCCGGCGCGATGTTCGCGATCTCGATGTGGCTCATGGCCGACCGCGCCCGTAACCGCACGGACGCGACGTCACTGTCGGGCATGGCGCAGTCGGCGGGCTACCTCATCTGCGGGATCGGGCCGATCGCGTTCGCCGCGCTGCACACCGCGACGGGCGGCTGGGTGCTCTCGCTGTGTCTCGCCGCGGTGTGCATGGTCGGGCTCGTGGTGGTCGGCTTCCTGCTGCGCGATCACCGCTACGCGCTGGACGGCCGCGCGGCGGCAGAACGCGAGTCCCGGGCCTGAGCGCCCCTCGCGTCGCGCCGCCGCGGGATGGTTCGGTGGCGTACTGTCAGGTTCCCTGGCATTCTTATCGCATGCCGCAACGAAGCGAGATCACGTTCCTCTACCTGCTCAAGCGGGCGGAACTCGCGGCGAAGAAGCGCCTCGAGGAAGTGCTCGAGCCCTTCGACATCACGGCGGTCCAGTACGCGGCGCTCACCTCGCTCGAGCGCCACCCCGGGCTCACGGCTGCGGCGCTCGCGCGCCACTCGTTCGTCACGGCGCAGACGACGGCGCAGCTCGTCCGCGGGCTCGAGTCGCTCGGACTCATCGTCCGCGAGCCGGACCCGAACTCGAAGCGTCAGGTCCTGCTCGCCCTCTCGCCCGCGGGACGCGCGCTCCTCGACGAGATCCGCGGCCCGGTCGAGGCGATCGAGCGGCGGATGACGGCGAGCATCGACTCCGCACAGCTCGAGCAGCTGCTCGCCGTCCTCGAGTCGATCCGGGTGTCGGTCGAGCCGTAGCCGCTCAGGCGTAGCGCTCGCGGAGCACGGCCTTCTGGACCTTGCCGCTCGCGGTGCGCGGCAGCTCGTCGACGACGCTGAGCCGACGCGGGATCTTGTACCCCGCGAGCTGTCCGCGGAGGCTCGTGATCAGCTCCTCGGTCGTCAGCTGACGCCCCGGCGCGAGCGTCACGACCGCGTGCGGCACCTCGCCCCAGCGCTCGTCGGGCACCCCGATGACGGCGACGCCCGTGACGCCGTCGATCGCCGCGATCGCGTGCTCCACCTCGGCGGTGTAGATGTTCTCCCCGCCTGAGATGATCATGTCCTTGATCCGGTCGGCGATCGAGAGGAACCCGTCGGCGTCCGCCATGCCGACGTCGCCCGTGCGCAGCCACCCGTCCTCGGTGAACGCCTCGGCGGTCGCATCCGCGCGGCCCCAGTAGCCGACGAAGACGTTCGGACCACGGACCTCGATCTCACCGCGTTCGCCCGGGACCGTCACGAGCCGTCCGTCGCCGCCCCGGATCCGGAAGTCGGTGAAGAAGTGGGCGAGGCCGGCCGCGCCGGGGTGGTCGGCGGCGTACCGGGCGGGCATCGCGACGACGCCCGGTGAGGTCTCGGTCATGCCGTACCCGCCCGAGAACGCGAGGCCGCGCTCCGCGTAGGCGTCGGCGACCTTCTGCGCCACGGGCGAGCCGCCGCAGGTCATCGACTCGAGGCTCGAGATGTCGGTCGTCGACCACGCGGGGTCTTCCATCATGAGCTGGTACGTCGTCGGCACGCCGCTGATCGCGGTCGCACCGAGCCGCTCGATCGCAGCGAGCGCCTCGCCCGGGACGAAGCGCTCCTGGAGGAGCACGGTCGCGCCCTTGAGGAACGCCGGCAGCAGGCCCATCCCGAGCGAGGCGACGTGGAAGAGCGGCGAGATGAGGAGCTGCCGGGTGCGGCTCGTGACGTCGTAATCGACGATCGCGTTGATCGCGTTCCAGACGAGGTTGCCATGGCTCAGGATCGCGCCCTTCGGCCGGCCGGTCGTCCCCGAGGTGTAGAGGATCATCGCGGGGTCGTCGAGGCTCGTGCTCGCGGGCGCATTGAGGACCGCGGCCGCCGCGACGAGCTGCTCGTAGTCGAGCGCGCCGACCGGGAGCTGCGCGGCATCCGCGCCGATCACGATGCGAGCGCACCCCGCGCCCTCGACCGCCGCACTCGCGGACGCCTCGAGGCTCGCGCCGCTCAGCAGCACGCGCGCGCCAGAATCGCTCAGCTGGAACGCGAGTTCGGGGGCCGACAGGCGCGTGTTGAGCGGGACGAAGATCGCGCCGAGGCGCGCGCTCGCAAACATCGTCTCGACGAATGACGGGTGATTGTTGCCGAGGTACGCGACCCGGTCGCCAGGCTCGACGCCGCGTGCGCGAAGCGCCGACGCGAGGCGGTCGATCCGGTCGGCGAGCTCCTCGTACGTCGTCGGCTCGTCCCGGAAGACGATCGCCGGGCGCCCTCGCGAGGTCACCGCGCGCCGGCGGATCCAGTTCCCGATCCCGTCCGGGGCCATCGCGGGCGACTCAGGCGTAGACGCGGGAGATCGACTCGAGCACGACCGCGGGGCGCTCCTGTCCTTCGATCTCGATGACGCCGTCGACGTGCAGCTGGTAGCCGCCCTTGACCTCGGCGACCGTTTTGAGGGTCGCGCGCAGTCGCACGTTCGCCCCGGCCGGCACGGGCGCGGTGAAGCGCACGCGGTCGAGCCCGTAGTTGACGAGGGTCGAGGCGTCTGAGACCTCGAGGAGCTCGGACCACATCGGGATGAAGAGCGCGAGCGTGAGGAAGCCGTGCGCGATCGTGCCGCCGAATGGGCCGTCCGCGGCCGCGACCGGGTCGACGTGGATGTACTGGTGGTCGCCGGTCGCGTCGGCGAACGTGTTGATCCGCTCCTGCGACACGTTGATCCACGAGGAGGCCCCGAGGTCGGTGCCCTCGAGCGCGGGGAGTTCGGCGATGGTCGTCGTCGTGCTGGCCATGGTGGTCCTTTCGTTGCGAGTGCCGGGCGATTCGGCCCGCTCAGCCTGCGAGGCCGAGGAGGTTGATCGCGTTGTCCTTGAGGATCTTGGGGCGGACCTCGTCCTTGAGGTCGAGCGCGGCGAAGTCGCCGAGCCAGCGCTCGGGGGTGAGCACCGGGAAGTCGCTGCCGAAGAGCACCTTGTGCTGCAGGTACGAGTTCGCGGCGCGCACGAGCTGCGGCGGGAAGTACTTGGGGCTCCACCCCGACAGGTCGATCCAGGCGTTCGCCTTGTGGGTCGCGACGGAGATCTGCTCGTCGACCCACGGGACGCTCGGGTGCGCGAGCACGATCTGCAGCCGCGGGTGGTCGGCGAGGACGTCGTCGAGGAGCATCGGGTTCGAGTAGCGCGTCTTGAAGCCGTAGCCGCCGGGGGTGCCCGCGCCGACGCCGGTCTGCCCCGTGTGGACGATGACCGGGACGCCGAGCGTCTCGAGGGCGGCCCACAGCGGGGCAAGCGCCTCGCTCTGCGGGTCGAAGCCCTGCACGGTGGGGTGGAGCTTGAAGCCCTGGGCGCCGTGCTCGTGCACGAGCGCGGCCGCGAGATCGACCGCCCGCTCGCCCTGGAGGGGATCGATCGAGGCGAACGGGATGAGGACGTCAGCGTGGTCGGCGGCCTGCTCGATGATCTCGGTGCTCGGAATCGGCGGGTGCCCGAGGGCCGTCTCGGAGTCGACCGTGAAGACGACGGCCGCCATGCGGCGCTCGCGGTAGTACTCGGCGACGCCGGCGAGGTCCGGATTCGGGCCGTCCTGGCGGAAGTACTTCGCGAGCGCGGCCGCGAGCTCGTCGGGCAGCGAGCGGTGTCCGTCGGACCCGATCTCGATGTGGACGTGCGTGTCGATCGTGTCGATCGCGTCGAGGTCGATCTCTGGCCGGTACATGCGGTGTCGCCTCTCGTGCGTCAGCTCGCGGCGCTGCGGTCGAGCTCGGGCGGGAGCGCGGGCCACGGCGGTTCACCGACCGACTGCGCCTGGCTCGCGAGCTGCGCACCGAGCTCGCGCTCGATGTCCTCGGCGCCCCAGCCGCCTTCGTGGTAGTACGACGCGATCGCCTCGGGGTGGCTCCACAACTGGATGCGGTCGCCGCCGACGCCGATCGCCTGTCCGGTGATCGACTGCGCGGCATCGGACGCGAGCCACACGACGACCCCCGCGACATCCTCGGGCGTCCCGAAGCCGAGTCCCTCGCGGAAGAACGCCGGCATGGCCTCGCCGCGATCCGCGGCCTCGACGGCCGCCGCGAAGTACGGGATCGTCTTCGTCATCGCGGTCGCGGCGACTGGGATGACGGCGTTCGCGGTCACCCCCGCCTTCCTCATCTCGATCGCCCAGGTGCGCACCATCCCGACGATGCCGGCCTTCGCGGCGGCGTAGTTCGTCTGGCCGAAGTTGCCGCGCTGGCCGGTGGGGGAGCCGATCGCGATGATCCGGCCCGCGATCTCGTGCTCCTTGAAGTAGGCGAAGGCGGCGCGCGCCATCGTGAACGTGCCGCG
>Ga0182747_1000358_pt1 | contig 45226 bp, 44 predicted proteins | sample eDN3rd30CBELigBY_FD_128526 | JGI IMG/M metagenome (GOLD analysis project Ga0182747, IMG submission 128526) | Enriched backyard soil microbial communities from Emeryville, California, USA - eDNA 3rd pass 30_C BE-Lig BY (version 2) (version 2) | ecosystem: Environmental > Terrestrial > Soil >... | reverse complement strand
TCAGGCTTTGTGTTGCTTGGCTCATCGCAGCCCTGATGGGTTCATCAGCGCAATCGGATACTGCCCACGAACCCTGGAATCCAATCGCTGCCTGATCAAACGGCATTGTTCAGGGACGACTAAGTATTTGAACAATCGACGCCTATCCGTCCTGGAAAAGCTTGAGATTTTCGATGACCTTGTCGGGCATCAGGTCAAAGCCATATCTGTGGCCCAGGAGATAGGGAAGTCCCTTGAGCTGCGTGAGTGCTTTGTAGAGGTCGAGATCCAGCAGCGCCGGACGTGTGCCGGCAACTTCCGCCGAGCTGGAAGCCAAACTGCTCCTTGAGCGCAGCGATAATCGCACCCGACGTGTTCCGGAGACGCTGCTTTTCCTCGTCTGCGGCCTTCGTGATCTACATGCGGTCCTTGAAGAACTAGCCGACGATGGCGGCGTGGATGCGCTGGCGAAGCTCGAGTTCGTTCATGGACCGTCTCCTTTAAGCATTGATATAGGGTGCTCCCGGGCGGGCCGTCCATCGACAGCTTGGGGGCCGACTGCCGACGTGCCTAGAAACCAGGATCGGTCTCCATGATCCTCCGCCTCAGGCGATCGGCGATCGCACGGTAGCCGAACTCATTGGGATGGATCGTGCCGAGGGTGTCGATCGGTTTCTCGTGATAGATGTTGCCGGCCTCCTCGGCGGCCCTGAACCAGCGGATGTTCCTCTCGAGATTTTCGGCCTTCACTGGGTGCACCGGGTTGTACGCAGAAGCCTTGTAGGGGGCAGGGGAGCACACTCCATGCGCCAGTGCCACGTCGGACACGTCGACGTAGGTCCAGCCGTTCCTTGCTGCCGCTTCCCGTATTACACCGTTCAGCGGGACCAGGACGTCACTGACGGCCCACTTGACCTCGGCCGGGCCGATCTCCCAGAGCCGTTTGCCGAGTTTGTCGAGGATTGACTTGCAATAAGTCCACGAGGGTGGTTGCTCGAGCGAGCGGAGATGGATGGGGGGACTGTGCCCCGGAGGCTTTCCCCCTCCTCCACTACCGCCTTCAGCCCGCTTGGTGACGAAGTTCGGGTAGCCCAGGATGTATACATGCTGGACGTTGATCCCGTCCCCGACGAGGCGCCTCTTGATGGCGTCGTACTGTCCGGGAAGGGCATCCATGCCCAGCTTGTTCTCGAAATCGCCGAAAATTCCGGGCCAGGTCATGAGGTGGCTGTTCTTCAGGCCCGTCCACCTGCCGCTGTGGACGGCCTTCCCGATGTCCTCGAGGCTCGGCTCGGCACCCTGCGCCATGGCGGCAAGCGGTACGAGGACGCTTTCCACGCCGGTCGGCTCGCGGACCACGAGGGCCTTGGCGGCGTTGCCGAATCCGGCATCGTTCCCGCCTATCGACATGATCAGGGCATCTATCTTCCGCTTCCCGACCAGGCGCTTCAGCGTCGTGAGCTGTGCCTCCATCTCCTTCGGCATGCGGAACATGCCGTCGTCATCCCCGTAAGGGCGCCCCCCCGCGTACGGTCCGAGGACGCCCTTGTCGGTGGTTGCCCCGGTCATGGCCAGGTTCACGAACGTGACCGATGCCTTGACGATGGCATCCTTGCCCGTCGCGTCGTCCTCGAGTTGCAAGGCCAGTTGCGATCCGGCCGCGAAGCTGGAGCGGTTCGCGCGATAGTGGTCGCGATGCACATCGGTGAACTTCGACATGTCGGGAATGGTCTTTCCCTTCGGCCCCTTCCTGCCCGTGTTCTCGCCATCGCTTGCCCAGAGGGTTCGATGCTCCGTCACCTTGATTTTTTGCGTGCCCGATGCGGGCGGTGGGAGGCGGATGACCTTCTCGACCGTCTCCGTGACGATCTTCTCTGGCACGCCCTGACCTGCGGCGAAGGAATCGCCCAGCACGACGATGAGTCGATCCTTCACCTCGACGGGACGCGAGACCGTGTTCCACCCGCGCTCGGTCTCCGCTCTGAGCTCGACGTCGTACTTTCCCTCGGGGAGGCAAACCTCGTGATGGAACGGGCTGACTGCCTGGACCCGGGCGGGAATGGGGTCCGCCGATCTGGATGCACGGATGGTCCAAGAGAGCTTAGGATATTCATTCCCGTCCCCTGTGGGTGACAAACGGTCCAGAATGTCCTGCGGGTTCGGTGACCTGCGGGCATCCGGACCCGCAGGCTGACTGGGCCTCGGCCGGATCAACTCCTCGGCCGCAGGCGGCGGCCGTCGGTTCAGGTCCACCTGCCCCGGTACGCCCGGGGGGAAATGGGTGTTCGAGGGATCGAGGATCAGCTTGAACTGGGGGCCTTTCTCCTCGCAATTGTCGCCGACGCAGGGGCAGTTGCCCTTGTTGTGGACGTAATCGAAGGTGTTCGGCAGGATGGTGATGGCGTCAGGCTCGCTCATCATGCCGTACCTGCGCTGGCGGTGCCACTCGAACTCAGGCTCTATCCTCGCATCCTGAGCAGGTTGAGCAAATGAGGCCGTGGTCGTTGCAGCGAGAAGCGAAATGGTCAGGATACCGCGCATGGCTCTCCCCTCGAATCACCGTGTATCCATCAGGGCCCATAAGGAGCCCCCCGGCCTTGATTTACGTCAAAGCGTTGGTGCCTGTGGCCCTGTTCCGGTTAGGGCGAGAGGTGTGAACTCGCCCCCCGTACGGTGGACAGGTCAGGACCGGGCTAATTCAATGCGACGGGGAGACCCTTTGGATAGCTGGAGCCAGATCCTCGCAGATTCCGATCGACTCCGGCCTAGCTTCCTGGCATAAGCGTGGCCATGCAAAGGCTCATATAACAGCACCTACCTGTAACGCCGCGATTCCAAGCTGGGTCGCCAAGCGTAGCCGCTGTCCTAAATACGGCCACTCCCGGCCGCCGGAGCCAAAACATGCATCTCGCTACCGACCCCATGGAGTTCACGATCCCGACCCTTGTCGGGGGCTGTGAAATACCATGCTCGTACCTCTTCCCCCTCGGGGAGGTGCTGAGCGATGAGCGAGCACTTCCTCCTTTCCCGCCTCGCCAGGGATCTTCTGGTGACCAAGGTCATCCGGATGAGCGAGGACGCGTCCTACAACTGGTTCCGGCGCGCCCGCTGGCCTGAGACCAAGGGTGAACCCTCCTGCCCGCACTGCGGCGTGACGAAGTGTTATGAACTCACGCGGCGACGCTTCAAGTGCAGCGGCTGCCGCAAGGAGTTCACCGTCACCTCGGGCACGATCTTTGCCTCCCGGAACCTGCCCTTCCGCCAGATCCTCGCGATCATCGCGTTGTCCGCCAACGGGGCCAAGGGCAAGGCGGCGCTGGAGCTCTGTCGCGAGATCGGCGTGCAGTACAAGACGGCCTGGGCCAACCTGATGAAGCTCCGAGAAGCATTGGCGGCCCGTCGCGACGACATCGTCCTCGAAGGCGAGGTCGAGATCGACGGGCTGTACGCGCTCGGACATGTCCGCCCCAAGAACCGCAAGGAGGATCGCGTCGATCGCCGCCGCCCCGAGAACCAGTCGCCCAACCGAGTCGTCGTGATGGCTGCTCGCGAAGGCCGGAAAGGCGGAAAGTCCGTCTCGCGGATCACCCGGAGCGAGAACGCCGACTGCGCCTGGGACATGGTTCGGCAACACGTCGATCCGAGCGCTCACGTCTTTGCCGACGAGCATGCGGCCTATGACGACCTCGGTGGCCTCAACAAGCTCACGCGCGTCAACCACCAGGTGGCCTACCAGCATGGCAAGGGCATCTCGACGAACCAGATCGAGAGCCTGTTCTCGCGCGTGCGGCGGGCCTACCGTGGCATCCATCATCGCTTCTCGGTCAAGTACCTCGACTGGTATATCGCCGAACTCTCCTGGCGCGAGGACCAGCGTCGCGTCGGCAACGGCGGCCAGACGCTGGAGATGCTCGGGCGGGCGCTGGCCCATCCGACGTCGCGGAACCTCTGCGGATACTGGCAGGGCAATCGGCCGCCGGATCTCGTGTGGGAGCCATACGGCCGGGGCTAGCGTGCAATCTCCCAGAGGTTCTTGTGTCCATCGACAGTGCCGACCTGGCGGACACGCTTGCGCTTCACCAGTGAGCTGAGGCCAGCCGAGATATGCGTCACGAACCGCGGGAGGGACGGATCATCGGCTGCTACCCCGTGCCTTGCGGCAATCCGGCTCGTGCAATCCGCAGATGAAAGCGGTTCGCCAGCCTCGCGGAGAACGTCGAGGATCACGGCTGTTTTGTTGAGACTCACCAATGCTGCCGGAAGCGGAACTTCCTGTCTGGCCTGTTTCCGATTGGGCTTCGCTGCCGATGACGCTTTATGCCCGGGGTCATAGATCGCGATCACCTGATCGATGGCGGCGACTTGCTTCTTGATCGTCTCGATCCTCACCGCCAACTGCTCCATGTCGCCGAGCAGTTCAGTGCGCTTTCGCTTCAGTTCCTCTTCAATCCTCACGTTGTCCAGCTCCAGAGATGAAGCCGGAAGTTATCGGATTGGTTCGCTCAAGTCTGGTGGCGTTTGCTACCGAAAGCCGAAGAATTCGCCATTACAGGATGATCCACACACGCGGCAATGGGAGCGGCTCGCGGAAATCCAGGAACTCCAGATCGAACTCTTGCAGGAGCGTCGCCGAGCGGGATCAGGACGGCTCCGGTCCCCACAAGGCGCGCAGGGCATTGAGGATCACGGCGACATCGATGGCCTCCTGGATGAGAGCCCCTTGCACAGGCGTCAGGTAGCCGAAGGCGGCGACAATCATTCCGACGACGGACAGGCCGATCCCGGCATAGACGCTCTGAAGCGCGATGCTGCGCGACCGGCGCGCCGCGTGGATCGCCGCAGGGATCTTGTCGAGACGGTCGACGAGGAGGACGACGTCTGCGGCCTCGGCGCTGGCTGCGGCACCCTTGGCGCCCATGGCAACGCCCAAGTCGGCCGCCGCCAAGGCCGGAGCGTCGTTGACGCCGTCGCCGATCATCATGACGGGTCCGTGCCGCTTCTCATCCTGTACGATGGCGATCTTCCGATCCGGCGTGAGGTCGGTATGAACGCCATCGAGATGCAGTCCGACCGTGACGGCTTCCGCGACGTCCTTACGGTCTCCAGAGGCCAGGACGATCCGGTCCATTCCCAACCGGCGGAGCCTTTCGATGACCTGGGCCGCTTCCGTGCGCAGGTGGTCCGCCAGAACCAGGAGTCCGGCGAGCTTGCCGTCGACCGCCACCGCTACCACGACCGATCCGACAGGGTACTGGCTCCCGGCCAGGGTTTCCACGGTACCGGGTGCCTGTTGCGAGACATACCGAACCCCACCGACGACGAGATTGAGACCATCGACACTACCCTCCAATCCTTCGCCAGGAACCTCGACGACGTTGGCGGGTAGCGGCAACGGCAGGTCCCTTGACTGCGCCTCACGGACAAGCGCCCGGGCGATCACGTGCTTCGAGGCCTGATCGAGCGACGCCGCGAGCTGGAGCAGTCTTTCGCTCACGAACCCGGGCATCGGCTGGATCGTCGTCAGGCGGGCTTCGCCGTGGGTCAGCGTGCCCGTCTTGTCGATCACCAACACCCGCACCCGCGCCAGCGCCTCCAGTGCCTTGCCTCCCTTCACGAGCACGCCGGCCTTGGCGGCCCGCGACACACCGGAGACGATGGCGACGGGCACGGCCAGGATCAGCGGGCACGGCGTGGCCACGACCAGGACGGCCAGCGCCCGGATCGGGTCTCCGCTCCAGAGCCATGCTCCGCCGGCCAGCGCAACGGTGAGGGCCAGGAAGGCGACGGCGAACCGATCCGCGAGGCGCGCCATCGGTGCCTTCGATGCCTGGGCCGCCTCGATCAGGCGAATGATGCCGGCATAGGTACTTTCGGCGGCGCGATGGGTGGCAACCAGGTCGAAGGCGTCGCCGGCATTGGTCACGCCGCTCATCACCGGCTCTCCGTGCTCCTTGCGCACGGGCAGCGCCTCGCCCGTGAGAGCCGCCTGGTCGAGAACCGCCGTTCCCCGCGCCACGACGCCGTCCACCGGCACCACATCGCCCTGGCGAATGAGCAGGCGGTCGTCGGGTGCGATGATCTCGAGGCCGACCTCCTCGAGCCGTCCATCCCGATAGCGGACGGCCGTGCGCGGAACGCGCCCGAGCAGCGCCGTCATCTCGCGTGCGGCGCGGCGCTCGGCGAAGCTCTCGAGATACTGCCCGCCGGCATACATCAGCGCCACCACGACGGCGGCGAGGTGCTCCCCGAACAGGAGCGCACCGCTCATGGACAGGGCCGCCACGATGTCGAGCCCGACATCCCCACGGCGCAGGCTTGCAACGATCTCGACGAGAAGCGCACCCAGAACGGGAATCGTGGCCGCGGCCCAGATCGATCCGGACCACTGCCCGGCCCCGGCAAGGTGCGCCGTCCATCCCAGGATCAGCCCAACCAGGGGCACGACCACGAGAATGGGACGGACGAAGCGGTGCAGACTGCGCAGGCGCTGTGCGCCGGGCATCGCAGGCGGGCGCAGCGTGGACGGAAGTTCAGGAGTGGCCTTCCGTATGGCGATGCGCGTCATGCCGATGTCCATGGCCCGTTATGTGGCATCCACACCGCCCGGAGCCGCTTGGCCAGCCCGAACCAGCCGCCGGCCAGGACGGCGATGGCCAGGGTTGTCGCCAGCCATGACAGGCCCGGCGGTGAAATCCGGAGGATAGCGGCCAGCGGCGGAACGTAAATGGACGCAGTGACGATGGCGGCGGCTCCGGCTCCGATCCCCCAGAAGGCAAGCCGCCTCCGGTCGAAGAAGGAGGTTCCCGGCTCAGCCGCGTCGGCGAAGGCGAGGACGAGGTTGCCGAGCACCAGGGCGGTGAATGCCGAGGCTCGCGCCTGCATCTCGGGGACGCCGGCATTCAGCGCCCACGCATAAAGGCCGAGGACGGCCCCGAGGACGACAGCGCCCTGGACGAACCCGAGCACGATCTGTGAGGTGCCGAAGAGTGGCTCGGTCGCGGGACGCGGCGGCCTTTCCATCGCATGCCGCTCGCTCGGCTCGCCCTCGAAGACGAGCGAGCAGACGGGATCGATCACCAGTTCCAGCAGGATCACGTGCATCGGATACAGGATCGGCGGCAGGCCCATGACGAGGGGCAGCAGGGCCAGCCCCGCGATAGGCACGTGGATCGCGGTCACATAGGTCAGCGCCTTGCGCAGGTTCGCGAAGATGCGCCGCCCGAGCCGCACGCCGCCGATGATCGACACGAAGCGGTCGTCGAGGAGGACGAGATCCGCCGCTTCCCGTGCGACATCCGTGCCTCGCTGCCCCATGGCGATGCCGATGTGGGCGGCTTCGAGCGCCGGCGCGTCGTTGACGCCGTCCCCGGTCATGGCGACGACCGCGCCGTTGGCCTTCAGGGCCTCGACGAGGGCGAGCTTCTGCTCCGGCATGACGCGGGCAAAGACCCGGATCAGCCGGACCCGCTCATGTAGTCCGTTCCGATCAAGCTCGGCGATCTCCCTGCCTGTGAGCACCCCGGCACTCGTGTCGATTCCCGCTTGGCGGGCGATCTCCAGGGCCGTGGCCGGATAGTCGCCCGTGATCATCGCAACGGTGATCCCGGCCCGCTTCGCCTCGGTGACGGCCTGCGGGACATCAGGCCGGACCGGATCCGCGAAGCCGATCAGGCCTTCGAACCTAAACGGCAGGCCCTCGGGAGCCGTCGCGTGATCCTGGCCGACCGGGACGGATGCCACTCCCAGCACCCGCAGTCCACGGCTCGCCAGGCCGGCGACCACATTGTCCAAGGTTGCTCGTTCGTGATCGCCCATGCGGCAGAGCCGGAAAATGGACTCCGGCGCCCCTTTCGCGGCATACAGGACGCCGCCCGCCGGGTCCGGCCAGACCTGGATGAACGCCGGCAGCTCGGGACGGAGCGGATAGGTGCGCAACGGGGACGCATCCCAGACCGGCTCGGGCAGGACCCGCATCCCCAAGACGCGGACGGCCCTGTCCATGGGATCGACCGGGCGGACGGCGGATGCGAGCAGCGCCGTCCGCAGCGTCTCGACGGCAGTGCCGGCCAGCCTGCCAGCGCGCCGCAGATCCTGGACCTCCCCGCCCCGCCACGCCGTGGTGAGCACCATCCGGTTCTCGGTCAGCGTGCCGGTCTTGTCGACGCACAGGAACGTGGCCGCCCCAAGCGTCTCGATCACCGCGGCCCGGCGCACCAGCACCTTGTGCCGGGCGAGGCGGAAGGCCCCGAGCGCCATGAAGATCGCCAGCACCATCGGGAACTCTTCCGGCAGCAGCGCGATCGCCAGCGTGATGCCGGACAAGGTGCCGCCGATCCAGTCGCCCCGCAGGACGCCGTACACCACGGCGACAAGGGCACAGAATGCGAGCGCGAGGATCCCGAGCCTGGCGATCAGGGCGCCGGTCGTCCGTTGCAGCAGCGTCGGCTCGTCCTCGATGGCAGCCAACGAGGCACCGATGCGTCCCAATCGGGTCATCGCGCCCGTACGGACCACATGAATGACGCCCTGCCCGCGGACGTTCAGCGTTCCGGCGAACAGGAACGGGGTGTCGTCCCCGCCTGGCTCTGGGTCATCGGCTCCGTCAACCGCAGCCGGAGCAGGACATTTGGAGACCGGGACCGACTCGCCCGTGAGGGCCGACTCGTCGACCGTCAGCGCATCGCCCGCGACCAGGAGTCCATCGGCAGGCAGACGCTCCCCTTCCCCGACCAGGATGAGATCGCCCGGCACGAGGTCGCGGGCCGGGACGCGCCGCTCGATCCCGCCGCGGATCACACGGGCAATCGGCTCCGCGAGTTCGCGCAGGGCCGCCAGGGCACGCTCGCTCCGGGCCTCCTGCAACACCACCAGCCCGATCGTCACGCCGGCGCCTGCGACCATGAACAGGCCCTCGCCGATGTCGCCGAGCACCAGGTAGAGTCCCGCCGCCGCCAGCAGGAGCAGGAACATCGGCTCGCGCAGGATCCCGCGGACGATGTCGAGGAGGCCGCGGGGGCGCTTTGCCTGGACGGCATTCGGTCCGTAGTGTGCGAGGCGGCGCTGCGCCTCGGCCTCGTCGAGGCCCGTCAATCCCGTAGGTACGACGGCCGCGGTATCGGCGACATGGCCGCCTGAAGCGGTTTGCGGATGCGCGGCCATGTCCGCCCCGGTTGGCCTGATCCGCCTCAATGGGCAACCAGGATCGGGCTTTCCGAGGCGGTGAGCATGTCCCGCGTCGCGCCGCCGAACACCTGCTCCCGCAGACGGGTGTGGCCGTAGCCCCCCATGATGACGAGGTCCGCGGAAATGCGACGCGCCTCGTCGAGGATGATCTCGGCAATGGGACGATCCTCGCTCGCGGCGGTGACGATCTCCGCAACGACATCGTGGTGAGCGAGATGGGCCTTCAGGTCAGCACAGGGCATCCCGTCCGTAGGAGGATCGACGACCAGGACAACCGTGCGTGACGCCTGCTCGATGAACTCCAGCCCTTCGCGCAGGGCGCGGGCCGACTCGCGGCTACCGTTCCAGGCGACCAGCACGGTCTCGATCGGGCCCTGCCGATGTTGGCTAGGCGGCACGAGCAGCAAGGCGCGCCCGGTGCCGAAGAGCACCGCCTCCACCAGGTCGGGCCAGACCGCTGCCTTGGCCTCGCCGTAGGGCCGCGTGGCGATGAAGAGATCGGCGCAGCGGGCCTGTTGCACCACCTTTCCGGTCAATACGCCGAACGACTCGTCGAGCCGGCGCAACTCGTTCGGCACCTGAAGGCTGGCCCATCGCTGCTTCAGCCACTTGGCCCTGGCATCACCGTCCCTCATGGCCTGGTCCTGGAGCTCGCTCAGGATCTGGATCGCGGCCGCGCCGCCGTCCATGGGCATGGCGACCGTGAGATCGGGAACCTGATTGGTGAAGAGCCCGATCAGTTGGGCGCGCGCGGCCGACGCGAGCGCCTGCCCATGCTCCAGCCGGATCTCGTCCTCGGGGCTCCCGTCGAGATGCACCATGATGTCCTTGATCATCGCCCTCTCCCTCTGTGTGCCCGGACACGGTCGCGTGCCGGAGCAACCATCGATCATCATGTGGCCGAATTCGGGGAGAACGCTTTGATCTGGCGCAATTGGCCTGAGGAAGGCTCGGGTTATCGTCGAGCGATCCACTGGCCTTGGCCCGTGGGAACGACCCGGAGGCTGCCATGCGATTCCGTCCATCCGATACTCGCGCACGCAATCGCACACTGAAGGCCTTGGCTGTCCCGGCACTCGGGCAGAAGCCGGATCGGCCTCCCGCCACCATGCCCCCACCCGTTCCTGTCGCCCTGCTGTCGGATGATGCCGACCTTCATCAGATCCGGGATGCCCTCGATCATGCCGCCCATGCCGGCCTGGCCCGTCTCACGGGCGGCCTTTCGCCCGCGGCACTCACCGCTGCTTACATGGACTGGGTGGTCCACCTTGCCATCTCGCCCGGCAAGCAGCTCGAACTCGCCGCAAAGGCAGCCCGCAAAGGGAGCCGCCTGGTGCAGTTCGCCTCCCGGTGCGCCGTCGACGATGGCGTCTGCGAGCCCTGCATCGAGCCGCTGCCCCAGGACCGTCGTTTTGCCGGAGACGAGTGGCAGCGCTGGCCCGTCAACGTCATTCATCAGGCCTTCCTGCTTCAGCAGCAATGGTGGCACAACGCCACGACCGACGTCGACGGCGTCACCCCGCAGCATGAGGCGGTGGTCGAGTTCGTCTCGCGCCAGATCCTCGACATGGCCGCGCCTTCGAACTTCGTGGCCACGAATCCGATGGTGCAGCGGCGCATCCTGGAAACGGGCGGCCGGAACCTCGTGCAGGGCTTTCGCAATTTCCTCGACGATTGGCAGCGGATCGTCCGCTCGAAGCCCGCCGCCGGCACGGAGGCTTTCCAGGTCGGCCGCGACGTGGCCGTCACGCCGGGCAAGGTGATCTACCGCAACCGTCTCATCGAGTTGATCCAGTATGCGCCAACGACGGATGAGGTCCGGCCGGAGCCGATTCTGATCGTGCCCGCCTGGATCATGAAGTACTACATCCTCGACCTGTCCCCGGCGAACTCGCTCGTCCGATACCTGACGGACCAGGGCTTCACCGTGTTCATCATCTCCTGGAAGAACCCGACCGCCGAGGATCGCGATCTCGGGATGGAGGAGTACCGAAAGCTCGGTGTGATGGCCGCGCTCGATGCGGTCAACGCCATCGTGCCGGAGCGCAAGGTTCACGCGGTCGGCTACTGCCTCGGCGGCACGCTCCTGGCGATTGCCGCGGCCGCGATGGCGCGTGACGGGGACGGGCGCTTGCAGACCGTGTCGCTGCTGGCGGCGCAGGCCGACTTCCGGGAGGCCGGAGAGCTCACCCTGTTCATCAACGAGAGCCAGGTCCATTTCCTGGAAGACCTGATGCGCAGCCAGGGCTATCTCGACACGCGGCAGATGGCCGGCGCCTTCCAGCTCCTGCGTTCGAACGACCTGATCTGGTCGCGGCTCGTGCGGCATTACCTGATGGGCGAGCGCACGCCGCTGAACGATCTCATGGCGTGGAACGCCGACGCGACCCGCATGCCTTATCGCATGCACGCGGATTACCTTGAGCAACTCTTTCTCGACAACGACCTCGCCGAGGGCCGCTTCAAGGTCGACGGCCGGCCCATCGCCGTCAGCGACATCCGGGCGCCGATCTTCGCCGTCGGCACCGAGCGCGATCACGTGGCGCCGTGGCGATCGGCGTTCAAGATCCATCTCCTGGCCGACACTGACGTGACGTTCGTTCTCACGACGGGAGGCCATAACGCCGGCATCGTGGCCGACCCGGACCAGCCGGGCGGGCGTTTCCAGATCCTGACGAAGTCCGCCACGGACCGTTACCTGGATCCAGACACCTGGACCAGGATCGCTCGCTGGCATGAGGGGTCATGGTGGCCGGAATGGGCGCGCTGGCTCGCCGCGCATTCCGGCAAGCCCACGCAGCCTCCATCATGGGGAGCGCCCTCTCGTGGCTATCCCGTGCTGTGCGACGCCCCGGGCGCGAACGTCCTGCAACCCTAGTCCTGACGGACCTCCCGGCATTGCTATGGCGTGATCGCTACCTTCAAGACCCCGTCGCGCTGGTGGGCGAACAGGTCATAGGCCTCCTCAATCCGGTCGAGCGTGAAGCGATGCGTCACGAGAGGACGCGTATCGACGCGTCCCGACGCGATGGCGCCTATCAGCCGCCGCATGCGCTCCTTGCCGCCGGGACACAGCGTCGTGCGGATGGTGTGGTCACCCAGCCCCGCCAGGAAGCCGTCGAGGGGGATCCTGAGGTCGCCGGAATAGACGCCGAGCGACGACAGCGTCCCACCGGGGCGGAGCACGCGCAGCGACGCCTCGAAGGTCTCCTGACGCCCGAGCGCCTCGATGGACACGTCGACGCCGCGTCCGTCCGTGAGGCTCCGAATCTCCTCGACCGGATCGGCCTTCGTGAAGTCGACGACATGGTCAGCCCCCATCCTGCATGCCATCGCGATGCGCTCCGGCACGCTCTCGACCGCAATGATCGTCGTCGCGCCCATCAGCCGGGCGCCAGCCGTGGCGCACAAACCGATCGGCCCCTGGGCGAACACGGCCACCGTGTCGCCGATGCGGATGCGGCCGCTTTCCGCCCCGGAGAACCCGGTCGACATGATGTCCGGGCACATCAGCACCTGCTCGTCGGTCAGCCCGTCTGGCACCGGAGCGAGGTTCGCCATGGCGTCGGGAACCCGCACGTATTCGGCCTGGCAGCCGTCGATGGTGTTGCCGAACTTCCAGCCGCCCATGGCCTTCCAACCATGCCTGGTGCCGGCCCCGTCCTGGGAATGGCAGCCGCACAGGCAGGCCTCGCTGTGCCCGCTCGGCGTGATGGCGCCGGCGATGACCCGCTGGCCCTCCTTGTAGCCCAGCACGGCCGAGCCGAGCTTCTCGATCACGCCGACGGGCTCGTGCCCGATGGTGAGCCCTCGCGCCACGGGATACTCGCCCTTGAGGATGTGCACATCCGTTCCGCAGATCGTGGTGGTGGTGATGCGCACGAGCGCATCGAGCGGACCGACGTCCGGGATCGGCTTTTCGTCCAGGACGATGCGGCCCGGCTCGACGAAGACGGCGGCTTTCATCCTGGGCATGACAACCTCCTTCCGTGTGCCGTGTCGGTGTCCGGCCGACCTCCCGACATAGCCTGCCCCCACATTCAGTAGGAGAGGAACAGCGCGACGGGGCACTGCTTCAGGAGCGACTGGGTCACGCCGCCGAACACCAGCTCGCGCAGCCGCGAGTGGACATAGCCGCCCATGACGATCATGTCGGCATGGGTCAGGGTGGCGTGGTTGCGGAGTGTCTCGGCCACGTCGCCCTTCAGGGCCGGCAGTGTCTGGACGGTCACGTTCACGCCGTGGCGGGACAGATGCGGCGCGATGTCGGCACCGGTGACGCTGTCGGGAAGATCCTTCTCGCCCATCACGGCCACCACCTCCACGGTTTCGGCCGCCCGCAGGAGCGGCAAGGCGTCGGCGGCCGCGCGGGCGGCACGCCCGCTGCCGTCCCAGGCCAGGATGACGCGCCGGACGCGGAACACGTCCTGCCCGGGCGGGACGACGAGCAGCGGACGGCCGCTGTCCATCAGCAGGGCATCGATCAGGCCCCTGTCAGGGGCAAGGGCTTCCGGCTCCGCGTCGACGACGGTGAGGTCATGCAGGCGGGCCTGCGCCCCGAAGACGGCGAGCAGTGCCGGATAGCTGAGGTGCGGGGCTGCGGTGGACCAAGCGACCCCCGCCGCGCTGGCGTCGCCCTCGGCGCTGCGGGCCGCCGCCTCGGCGAGGGCGTGCAGGCGCTGGTTCTCTTCCCGGACAAGGCCGGCCACGACCTTGCTGATCCCGGCGCTCGACAGGTCCAGCTTGACGGAGGCGGCCTGGACGGTGGCATGGGCGCCCGCCTGCTGCGCCAGGGACAGACCGTACCCAAGGGCGGACGAGGTCTCGTCCGGGCCGAACTCCTTCGTCAGGCCGATCAACACGCTCTTGATGTTCTCGATCATGTCATGCCTCCCTCTCGTGTCCCCCGAGCCGGACCTGCGAGGAAGTATCGGTCCCGCAGAGGAACGTCGCCTTGATCTGCCGCAACGCCTGCGGCCTGGGTGTGGCTACGGCAGGGCACGGGCCGAGGCCGGCCTGATGTCCTTCGGTTGCACGATCCTCTCTCCACCCGTCATGGTCTTGATCAGGTAGGACGGCAATCGCCCGGTTCCGGCCGGGACGATGTCGACGACGCAGTAGGTGCGTCCCTTCTTCCTGTCGGCGGCACCCTCGCTCAGGCGGACAAGCTGGCCGACGTGAAACGTGGATTGCATGAAACCCTCCCGAAGGCCGGGGCAGGATCGGTACCCGGAGGCCGGCACGAGGCAATCCTCTCGGGGCGCGAACGATTCTCCATGACTGCTCATCATTGGCGGGGTCACTGTCAGTCGTGAAATCCATGGCCTCTTGGGCCAGTATGTCGGATGCGGAACGAAGGGAAATTCCGTATTTTTACGGAGACATCGTGCACAGGGCAGCCGCGGCCACGCGAAGGTGCCGGCCGTGGCATCGGAGGGAGCGCGGTTGGCTCTCAGGGCAAGGTGCGGCGCGTTCCCGAGGACGCGCCGCGTGGGAAGAGCCGGCGGACCGTCACTCTCGACCGTGATGCCTTCTGGGCATGAAGTGGCCAGTATCGCTCCATGGCGAGATAGGTGAACGAGGCGGTCCAGCCGATCAGCAGCAGGCCGTTCAACGCCTCGACGCCGGCAATCAGGCGGGCATGGGACACCGGGATCTGGTCGCCGAACCCAAGCGACGTGTAGGTGACGACCGAGAAATACAGGCAGTCCTGGAAACTCTCGACCGGCAAGCCGGCAAAGCTGCCGATCTGGAGCTTCAGGCTGAGAAGCCAGTATCCGAGCGCGTAGGCCCAGACTGCCGCCGTATGGCCGACGAAGGCGGCCAGGACGACGGCAATGATCCGCATCCGCGGCGGCACGGGCAGATCGGCCAAGTGGTTCGAGGTCAGCCGCAGCGTCTCGTAGACGATCAGGATCGAGGTCATCACGAGCACCACGGTCGTTGCCATAGCTGCGATCATGGCGGTCAACCACCTTCCTCTGGTCGGGCCGGCGTCTTGGCGACCAAGCTCCAGGCTTACCCGACCCCTGGGTTGTTTGGTCGGGTCGCACCCTGATGGTCCTCGGTTGGCCCTCAGCCGGACTTCGTGTCGTCGGAGCGGTCGGATGTGCTGGCGGTCTGCGGTCCCGTTCCGCCACCACCGCCCGAACCGATCACGCCCCGTCCTTGAATTTGGATGCGCCGGGAACGCTCCTGTCGCTCGGACTTCGGTACGGTCACGGTCAGGACCCCGTTCTCGAAGTTCGCCCGGATCTGCTCGGATGCAACGGCGTAGGGCAGCCGCAGCGAGCGCTGGAACGTGCCATAGGAGCGCTCGACGAAGTGGAAGTTCTCCTTGTCGTCCTTGCGCTCGAACCTCTTCTCGCCCCGGATCGTAAGCACGTCGTCGTCGAGGCTCACGTCGATGTCCTGCTCGGTCACGCCGGGCAGCTCCGCCGTGATGCGGATCTCCTTGTCGGTCTCCGATACGTTCATGCTGGCATTGACGAAGGTGCCGACGTCGCCCTGCCCCTGGCTGCCGGTCGCAGCGGGCAGGCTGGTGCCACGGAAGACATCGTCGAAGAGGCGGTTCATCTCCCGATGAAGCGAGAGGAAGGGATCACCAGTGAACATTCCGCCTGCGCGGAAGGGGGTCATGGGATTGCGGGCCATCGTGCGGTCCTCCTGGTTGGTTGCGGGATCCGGGCGGCGCGATCGTCCCGCCCCGGAAGGGTGCTCCGGCCCGGCACCTCGGGCCGGACGGCGCGGACCTGGCCCGCGCTCGGTTGCCCTCAGGCCGCGAAGGACTGATGGCGTTGCTGCATCCAGAGCCTGTTCAGCAGGTCCACGTAGGGCTGGCGCCTCTCGCGATGCGCCGCCGCGAGCTTCTCCCGCACGTCCTGCTTGAGCTCGTCGGAAGCCGCGCTCCTCTCGACCCTGTCGACTTCGAGCGCATGCTCGAAGTCGATGTTGCCGAGCGTGCGCATGACGTCCCTGATCATCACGTCCAGGCTCGCGGAGTACATCCGAATCCTCGTGCTGGCGTCGCCGGGCATGGGCTCCTCCTCCATGGTTCGGGGACAGACTGACGGGAATGTCTCGTCGGGCATCATCCTCGATCCGGGGAGAGGCGAAAGCCAGTAATTCTACGGAGGAAAGGCGGCTCGCCCCGGCGCGGATTGATCCCTGTCAATCCGCGTGAAGCCAGGATGGGGTATCGGTATGGAGCAAGCGAGGCGATCGCCGCTTGCCGCGTCGTCTCCGTCGCGCCTCCGGCTTGCCGCGACGGGCACCCAGCGCGATTGTGGCGTCGTCACGTCCACTTCCTGAGTATCGTCGCGTTCCCGTCCAGGGGAAATCCGAATGGTCGTCCCGACCCGCTCCAGGTTCCTCTCCCGGCTGCGCCGCGATGAACGCCGGCGCGCCCTGGAGCGTCTCGGCAAGGCCGCGGCCGTGGTACGCCATCCCGCCTTCCTCGCGACCGCCGCCGCCGTGCTGGTCGCCGGCATCGTGCTCGGCGGGCTCCTGCGTGCCGACCATGCCCGCACGGTCGCGGCAGGCCACGCAAGGGCGGCCGAGCTCAGCCGCCTGCTCGAGGCCCAGACCGTCCGCAGCTTCCAGGCCGTCGACCTCGTGCTCCAGGGCATGGTGGATGCCGTGCGCACGTTCGCCATCCCCGACCACGACGCGACCTTCCAGCAGGTGTTGACGAAGCGTCTCGAGGTCCTGCCGCACGTGCGCGCCCTGTTCGTCATCGGCGCGGACGGCTTCATCACCCACGACACCGACCATCCCGCGACCCCGCGGGTGAGCCTCGCCGACCGCGCGTACTTCAAGATCCACGAGGACAATGCCTCGGTCGGACTGCACATCGGACGGCCGCTGCTCAGCCGCTCGGTGAACCGGTGGTTCGTCAGCGTCAGCCGGCGGGTGGACCGTCCCGACGGCTCCTTCGGCGGCATCGTGGTCGCGGCCGTCGAACCGGTCTTCTACGACAGGTTCTTCGGCGAACTCCGTTTGGCCCCGGGCGACGTCATCAACCTCCTGCACGCCGATGCGACCCTGATCGCGCGCGCGCCGGCGGGCGCCGAGGCGGTCGGGCAGCGGTTTTCCGCATTGGGACTCTTCACGGAGCACCTGCCGCGCAGCCGGAGCGGGACATACGTCGCCGTCAGCCAGGTCGATGGCATCGAGCGTATTGTCAGCTACCGCGCCGTGGATGACCTCCCCCTGGTCGTCATGGTCGCACTCGACCGGGAGGCGACCATCGCCGAATGGAGATCCTCGGCATCGCTGAGCGTGGCCGCCTTCCTGCTCATCGGCGGGCTCAGCCTCGGCATCGCGCACGGGATCGTCCAACGCCGGCTCGAGCGAGCTCTGGTCCAGCAGCGGGCCTTCGCGGCCCAGAGGCTCGCGATGCTCGGCCAGATGACGGGCGGGATCGCCCACGACTTCAACAACCTGATCACCGTCGCGAGCGCGGGCCTGGTCCTCGCCGAACGGCATACCGACGATCCCGACCGGGTGCGGATGCATCTCGCGATCACGCGCGAGGCCTTGGAACGGGGCGCCGGACTTACGGCGCGGCTGCTCGCGTTCGCGAGACACCAATCGCCGGAGGTGACGGTCGAGGACGCGAACGGGCTGCTCCGGTCCCTGGAGCCGATGCTGCGGCAGGCAGCCGGTTCCGGCGTGGCATTGAGCCTTGACCTGGCCGACGGCTTGCCGTCGGTGCTCGTCGACCGCGCCCAGTTCGACGCAGCGCTCCTGAACCTGGTCATCAATGCCCGCGATGCGATGCCCGACGGCGGGGCGATCACCATCGCCACGTCGTCCTGGACCGAATCCACCTCGTCGCCGTCCCTCGAGCCCGGTCCGTATGTGCGCGTCCTGGTCCGCGACACGGGTCCGGGCATGCCGCCGGAGACGCTGAAGCGCGCCTTCGAGCCGCTGTTCACCACGAAAGGCGCCCGCGGCACCGGCCTGGGCCTGTCGCAGGTGTACGGCTTCATGCGCCACATCGGCGGGGATGCCCGCCTCTCGAGCCGTCCGGGACAGGGAACGAGCGTCGAGCTGCTCTTTGCGTGCCGACCGGATTCCAGCCCGGCGTCTCCGGCCCAAGCATCTGGTGAGAACCCGTCGACGGCCCCGCAGTAGGAGGGCGCGTGGACCGGGGCGGCCACAATTGCCTTGGCTCTGCTAACACCCAAGGGTATTTCGATAAATCCGGAAATAGCGCTTGACGAAGTCGGAGCGCTCATTCATCTTATTTCCATGAACGTCGAACAAGCCGCCAAGCAGCTCGAGGCGCTCGGGAACACCACCCGGCTCCAGGTCTACCGTACCCTCGTCCGTGCGGGCGAGGCCGGCCTGCCCGTCGGACAGATCCAGGAGCGTCTCAAGATTCCGGGGTCGACGCTCTCGCACCACCTCCAGCGGCTCCTGCTGACCGGGTTGGTGACGCAGGAGCGGCAGGCCACCACTCTGATCTGCCGGGCCAACTACCCGGCGATGAACGGCCTCATCGGCTTCCTGGCCGACGAGTGCTGCGCCGATGCCGGATGCGGAGCCCGGGCGGAGAACGCTGCCTGATTATTTTTTGCCTGCTATTTCCAAACTACCGGAAATAGCGATGAAGGAGATGACGATGCTGGTCCTTATCCCTTCCCTGCTCTGTCGGGAACGCCCTGCCGCCACCCACGGCGAAGTGCTGTCGCTGGCCGATCTCGACGATCACGTCCTGCGAGACCTCGGCCTGCGCCGGACCGATCTCTATGCCGTCCCGACGGAGCGTCTCCGCCCTGCGTGCTGCACGGGGACGACGCGTCGTTGGGCGGAGTTCGTCACCCGCCTCCGCAATGTCCTTTCCCCCGACCCCGTCCCCTGCTGCCGATAGCCTTCGAAGGAGCCGTCCCATCACCTCGCCCGATAACCTCCCCATTGCCGTGATCGGTGCCGGCCCCATCGGACTGGCCGCCGCGGCCCATCTCATCCAGCGTGGCCTGCCCGTGAAGCTCTACGAGGCCGGCAAGACCGTCGCCGCCAACGTGCGCGACTGGGGCCACGTCCGCTTGTTCTCGCCATGGGCCTACAACACCGACACTGCCGCCCGTGCCCTGCTCCAGTCCCATGGCTGGCAGGAGCCGCCCGGCATGGCAATGCCGACGGGATCGAACCTGTACGAGGCCTACCTCAAGCCGCTCTCGGAAACGCCGGAGATGGCGGCGGTCATCGAGACCAACGCGAAGGTGAAGGCGATCACCCGCCACGGCGCCGACAAGGTGCTCAGCAAGGCGCGCGAGGCCAAGCCGTTCGTACTGGCGGTGTCCGACGGCAACGGCACGATCCGGCGCGACCTCGCCCATGCAGTGATCGACGCCTCCGGGACGTGGACGTCTCCGAATCCTTTGGGTGCGGGCGGAATCCTCGCCGAGGGCGAGGCTAAGCATGCCGGACACATCGCCTACGGCATCCCGGACGTCCTCGGGTGTGACCGCGCCGCCTACGAAGGCAAGACGACCCTGGTGGTCGGCGCCGGGCATTCGGCCGCCAACGTCCTGCTCGACCTCGCACGGTTGGCGGAACGCAATCCTGAGACGTCCATCGTCTGGGCCACCCGCGGCGAGAACCTCATGCGGGTCTACGGCGGCGGAAGCGCCGACCAGCTCCCCGCCCGCGGCGAGCTCGGTTCCAAGCTCAAGGCTCTCGTCGGCAGCGGACAAGTCACGCTGGTCTCCGGCTTTTCCGTCACCCGCGTGAGAGCCGCTGGCGGACAGGTCATCGTCGAGGGGGAGACGGCGGGCGGCATTCGCGAGGTCGGCCCGATCGACCGGATCGTCGTGTCGACCGGACAGCGCCCCGACCTCAACCTGACCCGCGAGCTGCGGCTCGATCTCGATCCGTGGCTGGAGAGCTCGAAGGCACTCGGCCCCCTGATCGACCCTAACCTGCACTCCTGCGGATCGGTGCCGCCGCACGGCCACCGCGAACTCGCCCATCCGGAACCGGGTTTCTACACCGTCGGCATCAAGAGCTACGGGCGGGCGCCGACCTTCCTGATGCTGACGGGCTACGAGCAGGTCCGCTCGGTCGTGGCTGCCATTGCCGGGGACATGGCGGCAGCGGATGACATCCACCTCGTCCTGCCGGAGACCGGCGTGTGCTCGACCAACCTTCCCGTCGACGGGGCACCGGAATCCTCCGGCTGCTGCGGCGGTCCCGCTCCCGCGAACATCGATGCCTGCTGCGTCGCGGATGTCGAGGCCAAGGCCAAGGGCAAGTCCGGCTGCGGATGCGGGTCGGCGAGGACACCGGAGACGGTTGCAGAGCCTGCGGGCTGCTGCTGAGATCAGCCCGTGTCGAATCCGGTGAGTGAGTCCCTGGCCAGCGATCCCATCATGCCGAAATCGCGTCCGAGGGTGGTCATCACTGCCCTCGGCATCACGCAGATCCTCGCCTGTCGGCAATCTCCCGATTCATGATGCGTCGGGACTTTCTCGAATGACCATGTCGCATGGGGGATCAGACCTCGATGTTCTGATTTCGTTCTAATTCGACATGGCCGGATGACAAGGCAATTCCGGGTGTTTTCCACGTGCTTTCGGTTGCCGCCCCCACCTAGCCCCTGCCCTGTTGAGGTGTCGGCGCTGTCCAATGAGGCACAGCCCGTTGATCGCCGCGAAAGCCTACGGAATTCGCCATTCGGTTCGAAGCCTGATGCGCATTACCGCTTTCCCCCTGAGAGGTAGGCCAACGAACCATCTGGCCCCTTTTCAGTTTCCACTTTACACTCTATTTGACAGTCATCGCCGAGACTCGGCAGGGGACCAAACGCATGACCGACCATGACTTCGATCCGCTCTTCGGGGAACCGCGGGAGGAGATTCCTCTCGCGAACGCTCCCCTTGCGCGGTCTCTCGTCCAGGTTCAGTTCGCGCCGATCCTCCTGATCCGGTCCGAGGACTTCATCGCGCCGTTCCAGGAGCGCATCCGGCCCGACTACCCGAACTTCGAGCAGGAGGTCGCGCAGATGCACCCGCTCTTCGGCGGCGAGGTCGAGCAGAAGACCGCCGTGACCTGGCGCTTCCTCGACGGCACGCGCGACTGGCGCGTCTCCCTGACCCCGACATTCCTGGCTCTCGAGACCCTGAACTATACCTCCAGGGCCGATTTCATGGGACGTTTCAAGGCCGTCGTCGCGGCATTCAAGGAGACGTTCAAGTCGGCCCGCGTGACGCGCGCGGGCGTCCGCTACGTCGATCACGTGAAGTCGCCCGAGGTCGAGATGATGGCCGAGATGTTGCGGCCGGAGATGCGCGGCATCGCGACCTCGACCTTGCGTCCGAGCCTTCAACACAGCTTGAGCGAGGCCATCTGCACGGTCGCGGAGGGGCAGCTCCTCGCGCGTTGGGGCCTCCTGCCTCCGCACGGCACGCACGATCCGAGCGTGATGTCCCCGGCATCCACCGAGTCGTGGTTCCTCGACCTTGACGTGTTCAAGCAATACACGGAACCATTCGCGGAAATGGACGTCGATGCGATTCACGGGGTGGCGGATGCGCTGGCCGTGCGGTCGTACGCGTTCTTCCGCTGGGCGGTCACCGATCGCTTCCTCGAGGTTTACGGAGGCCGGACATGATCCTGGTTTACGACATGCCGATGCCGGAGCGGGCATGGGCCGGCGAGCACCGCTCGTTCGAGTCCTCGAACGGGGAGAAGATCGGCTCGGTCGTCATCCTCAGGAAGGAAGCCGTCCCGATGGTGCGGCAGGGGACCACGGCAGTTCCCGACCGGCCGTTGCCATGGGCGACAGCCACGTCAACGAGCGCCAGCCCCGCGGCGGCCAGCCATCACGGCCTGGCCGTGCACGTCGCTCCGGCCACGCAGGGTGACGACCGCGTCCCGGCGATGCTCGCCGAAGCCAAGCGGCTGACCGGATGGAGCTGGGACCGCCTTGCCTCGGCCCTGGGACGCACGCGCCAGGCCGTCCATGGATGGACCCAGGGACGCGAGGTGACGCAAGCCAACGCCGAGCGACTGGCCAAGCTGCATGCGACCCTCACCTTCATCGACCGCGGGAGTGCCGAGGAGAACCGGGAACTCCTGGCAACGCCCACGGCCGATGGGCGTATCGCTGCGGACCTGCTGGACGCGGGCCGCTTCGACGAGGTTCGGACGCTGCTCGGCGCGGGCAACGCCACCCGCGACGTGTCACGCTGGACCAAGCTGGCCGACGAGGCCTACCGTGAGAAAGTGAGACGGGACGGCCACTGGTTCGACCGCATTGCCGAGACCGACGGCGTCGAGGCGGTGCTGGAATCGCCACGCCCGCCGGTGACGAGGCGCATCACCTTGCGCCGGGGCTGATGCATGGTGGCTGATACCGGGGAGGACGAAGCGCTGACGCAGGCGCTCGGTCGGTGGCGGCAGGGCGACTACAGCCTTGCCGTGACCGACTTCGTTTTCGTCGACCGCCTCGTTGACGATGGCCCCCAGGTCGACGCTCGGGTCGAAGCCGTCCCCGGGCTGGTCGTCGTGACCCAGACCTGCGATATCGTCAATGCTGCCCCGGGCAAGGGATACGTGGTCGTTTGCCCGTTGAAGGAGCTGACCGACCAGGCTCTCGAGGACGTGCGCAAGGGGCGCTCTCCCGCGGGCGCCATGCTTGAGCACCCGCCGCGTCCCGATGTCGTGGTCGACCTCGGCCGGATGATGTCGGTGCACAAATCGGTCCTTGCCCGCATGGAGCGGCGAGCCGGCTTCTCGACGGACGAGGGTCGGGCACGTTTCGCCGAGGCTCTCGAGCGCAAGCATGGCCGCTTCGCCTTTCCCGATCGCTTCAACGACGACGTCCTGGCGAAGCTGCGCAAGCGCATCGTCGAGGCGCACGGGAAGGCAACCTCGGAGAACGGCAAGGCATACCGCTCGATCCAGACCGCCCGCGTCTCCGCCGCCCCGCACTGGGAGGCACCCGACATCGAGGTGACCTTCCACTTCATCCTCGTCCAGGAGAACGAACGCGAGGCGAAGCGCGAGCAGATCGCGAAGACCCTGGACGACCACCTCGGGAAGATCGCGTGGCCGTCCGGAATCCGGCCAGCCACGCCCCTCTACATGATGACCACGATGGAGGAGATGACGGCCGCCCAGTGGACCGGAAGCCAGCCCATCGACTGGGACTTCATCTCCTCCGCGGGGCGGATGATCGCTGCGCCGCAACCCTGAGCTTTCGGTCTGTCCCCGACCGGTGCAGATGGGGTCCGACGTCTTCATGCCTTGGAACCCCAACGCCGCATCGGCCTTGCACCGCCTTCAGGAAGGCGCGAGCATCGTATGGGCACATCGGAGATGGAGGGACAAGTTCATGATTGGCGAGCAAGAGCCGGAAAGAGATATCCCGTCAGTCACGTCAGGGGTTGTAACTGACGATGCCTCGGCTGGCGGACCCGGAGGTCATGACGGCCACGGCATGAATGCGGATCCCTGCGCCTGCGGCTTCGAGCCATGGCCGCGCACCGCGCCGCCGAGGAGGATCGGCTTGCCTGATGACTTCAAGTGGGAAGATTCCGATTGCTTGCTCTTGGTCAGGTAACGGCCCCAGCATGGGAACGAGATACATCGCCCGGGTGCCCAGAACTCATCGAAAAGGATTCGACCCTACCAATTCCGCACGCCGCAAGGTGCTGCGAAATGCGAGCTTCCGTAGTCCGGGAGTTGCACGGGAAGGACGGCCCAGGTAGGACCCGATCGGTTTAATCACCGACCAGGCAATCCTATAATGCTCGACCAAGACAAACGCTTCCCCTTTCAGATTGATGCCACCGGTTTGGAGTTCCTTGGGTCTCCCAATTGCTTGGGGAAACTGATCGGCAGGATCATGCTCGAAGCCCGCCTCGTCCAGGATCGTCCCAAGGCAACGAAGGTAGGGATCGCCTTGCGTGCATTTTCCAGCCCGGTTGGGCCGAACGGGTACGCCTTGGTTCGGGCAAGATGCCACTACGTGACAGGCGACGTGAAGACCGGGGTACGTGACATCTTCGTGGCCTACTATCCAGATGCGGATTCCATCTTCGAGGGAGGTGGCGAGCACCTCGACGCCGTTATCGCGGAGGTGGAAGCCGGGAATCCTTAGTGGCGAGGAAGTTGGGGTCAACTATTGCGCTTTCCTCGCCCGGTGCGCTTGTGCCTCGACGTACGCGGGATGATTGACGTTCAGCCGGCAATTCCTGCCATGCAACGCCTCCATCTCCTTCGTCTCGGCAAGCCATCGTTCGGCCTCGGCGAAGGCCTCGATGATGTCTTCCCTTCCTGATGCGAGAGCGATCGGCGTTTGTGCCGCGAGCATTCCCTCGACCGGCCTAGTCCATCCGATCTCCGCATGCCGCTTGAGCGCGGGAACGACGATCGTCTCAAGAACCTCGATGTCCTCCGGGTCGATTGCCATGACTTCCTCGCTATCCATGGTTCATGATGACGTTGCCGGCGGCGGCAATGGAAGTCATTGAGCGGGCGCGGAATGCGACAGGCACCTGCGATTCCATGCGGCACCACAACGAGCGCCCTCCCGGAGCCTTGAAGCGGCCGGATTCAATTACTTGGATTTACTTGCGGCAGAAGCCGGCAGGCAGTCGGAAAAACGCCCGCAAGTCATTGAAGAACCGTGACCGTTCCAATCCTTTGTCGGCGTGAAAAACGAGCCATATCAACAACTTGGAATGGACTCTGACTCCGCTAGTCTTGGTTCGAATCCAGGTCCCCCAGCCATTTGATTTCATTATGAAATTCTGATTTGCGCATTTAGAACGGCTAGGTCGTAACTGTGCTATTCCGTTGCGGATTCGGTATCTCTCCAATGCCTCGACCTATCGCGCGGACAGCTGATGCCAACGCCGCACTCAAGTTGCTTACCCGCGTCATGAATGACCGCCTTGACCTAAAGATCAGCGTCTAGCCGTAACTCTCCCCCTGACCTCCCACGACACCGCCATCTCCGAGCTTAGCGGATCGAATGCGACGTCTGAACGCAGACGAGAGATTGGAGAACTGTCGGATCGATGACAGATGGGGATCGCTGAATCGATTACGGGATGAAGACCGAAACCGTTTCTGCCCCTACGGTCGGATCCTAAAAGCGCCCACTCTTTCGAGGGGCGCTTTCTTTTTACTGACGGTGTCCGCCATGCAGAAGCCTGAGGACGCCTGTAACCGCTTAGATCATCTGGCCTGACCCGCGACGCTCTGGGATGGGTTACCAGAAGTCCAGAGGTTCGTTGGGGCCAGGGGGGACTTCGCCGTAGGCCGGAACGATGACGGGACCCTCACCCGAACCGGGGGGCGTTCCACAAAACGGAGGTTCGCCGCTGCCGTGGCCACCGTCGCGAGGGAACCAGGATGACAGATCGTCCAACAGGTGTGACAACGGGTTGTCGCCGTATAGCGGACCCACATCACCGCCAGGTCCGCCGTTCGGTTCCACGGGTATGGGTTCTCCCGGATTAGGTTCTCCCACAGCAATCGCGGGCGATTCTTTGCCGCTCGAATCGTAAGGTATATTGTAGCCGTTCATGAGACGTCCTTTCCAGTAAGGCTGCTCGCTTCCGCCGAGGATGTTCTCCGACGGCGAACGGTCACTTTTGCCTACTTCGCAAGGACCGATCTGTGAGATGCCTCACAGGAACTCGAAGACTTCGGTATTTGACGCGAAAACGCCCGCTCGCTACCCTCCCCGAAAAAATACCCAATGAATTCGAGGAGGAATCATGTCCACGTGGAAAATTGCGCTCGCGTCCGCCACCTTGCTAACGGTCGGCAGCTTCCAGGCTCTCGCGCAACAGAGCTTCCCCAGCCGTTACATCACCATGGTCGTGCCCTTCGCAGCAGGAGGACCGACAGACATTGTCGGCCGTATCGTAGCTGATCATATGTCACGCACGCTCGGGCAGCAGGTGGTGATCGAGAATGTCGCCGGTGTAGCCGGAACGATCGGCGCGGCGCGTGTCGCCAAGGCGGAACCGGATGGCCACACCCTCCTGGTCGGGCCGATGAGCACGATGAGCTTCTCGCCAGCCCTCTATCCAAAACTCGCCTTCAATCCGCTCACCGATTTCGAGCCGATCGGCATCGCCGCCTCGGCGCCGATCATGCTCGTCACCAACAATACGATTCCCGCCACTAAGCTCTCGGAATTCACCGACTACATGAAGGCGAACCCGGCTAAGCTAACCAACGGCAATGCCGGTGTCGGCTCCACCTCTCATCTTGCCTGCCTGCTTCTCAACAACCGTGCCGGCGCTTCGGTCACTCTCGTCCCCTATCGCGGCACTGGACCGGCCTTGACGGATGTCGTCTCAGGGCAGGTCGGCTATCTCTGCGACCAGGTCACGAGCTTGATGTCCCAGGTCCAGGCCAAGACGGTCAAGCCGCTTGCCGTGCTCGCGCCGACGCGCTCTCCTGTCCTGCCCGATGTGCCTACGGCAAGCGAAGCCGGCATGAGCGGCATCGACATGGTGGTGTGGAACGCACTGTTTGCGCCCAAAGGAACCCCGCCAGAGGTTGTCGAGAAGCTGAACGCTGCTTTGCAAAAGGCCATCACCGATCCGGCGTCGCGCGAGAAGTTCCTGCAGCTCGGTGCCGAGCCGCCACCGGAGAGCCAGCGCTCGCCGCAGGCTCTGCGTCAGATCCATGCCGCTGACGTGACGAAGTGGGGTGAGGTCATCCGAGGCGCCAACATCAAGGTTGAATGAGCCGGCGCCGAAAGTCTCACAGGACAGAGCCTCTCGCGTATGCAATCTCTACAGCGCATCGCGCGGCCCCAGAGGGTCGCGCGATGCGCCAGCCAAGAAAAGGGAGCATCGGACCCAAAGTGGGTCCACTGTCGGGTCAATTCCGATGCTCTCGTCGCCGAATGCCGGCAGGCAGATAGGCGGGTGCCACCACAAGGATATTTGCCGCCTTGCGAAGGTTTGTGCCTATCTTAAGTGTTCAAGCCTAAACCGCCCCCTCTGCTCAGCTGGCGACAGCAATTTTACCATAAGATTCCTATTATAAATAATTTGCCTAGATTAACGTGCGCGATTATTATCCACCCTCGCAATTAATCACGCTTTGCCAGTTAATCAACTCCGTACTACCCCTTTTGAAGCAGAAATATAACAGATTTGGCGGACATATACGTCGTCAATCTGCCTAAAGTACTTTTTTTGTCATCTATGATACTGGAGCTTAAAATAATAGCTCCCCTGCGAGATCGTTCCTTACGTACGAAAAGGAGGAAACGATGGCAAAAGATAAAGAAAAGCCGGATAAATTACTGATTTCCGACAGTAACGTGAACAACAATATAGTTCCCGAGGGATCTCCAACCGGCACGGAGGTGGGTCTCACCGTCCTTGGGACACTCAAAAACGCCAAGGGTCCGATCACTTACAGCCTGACGAATAATGCTTCAGGTGCATTCGCCATCGATCCTTCTACTGGGGTCGTCAAAGTGGCCAATGGTGCCCTGCTCGACTACGAGGTTGCGCAGAGTCACACCATCACTGTCAGTGCGACGGATGGAAAAACCACTGCGTCGCAGAGCTTCCAAATCGGTGTGCAGAATGTACTGGACATCTACGGGACAGGCGGCGGTCCGACTGACGTTCATATCGCCGACCTTAATGGCGACGGAAAAATGGACTTTGTTGCCTCAACCGGTGCAGGAGCGTCAGTCTCACTCGGCAATGGGAACGGCACTTTTCAAGCTAGCATCCAATACCCTGCCGCTGCTGGCGATGATGTTGTCATTGCCGACTTCAACGGTGACGGTCATTTGGACCTTGCGGCTTCCCAGCAGTCAAACGGCGGCCAAGTTGCTGTTTTGCTTGGAGTAGGAGATGGCACTTTCCTGTTTGGAGGGTCATATGCTGCCGGATCCGGATCTAACGGGCTCGCGGCTGGCGACTTGAACAATGATCAAAAAGCAGATGTCGTCGTCGCAAATGAGCACGGTGGTGTGATAGTACTGCTTGGCAATGGAGATGGCACCCTGAACTCGGGCACAACTTACGCTGCAGGGTCTGTCCCAAATGAGGTGGAGCTTGCCGATTTGAATGGCGATGGTGACCTCGACATCGCTGCCAGCAATCTCTTTGGGAACAGCATTTCCATTCTGATTGGTAACGGTGATGGCACCTTCCAGACTCATGTCGATTATGCAGCTGGTGCAAGATCATCGAACCTCGCCATCGGGGATCTCAATGGCGACGGCGTTGCCGATGTTGTTTCGATCGACCAGGACGCTGATACCGTGTCCATTCTGCTCAATAATGGGGATGGCACATTTCAACCAAGGACGGCCTACACAGTCGGGGACTTTCCCAGCTCAGCCTCGATTGGAGACGTGAACGGCGATGGTGTGGCTGATCTCGCTGTGACCAATCAGGGAAGCAACAACATCTCTGTACTTCTCGGCAATGGCGACGGGACGTTCAATTTGCATGAGACACACGCTTCTGGAATGCTTCCATGGGAATCCGACCTAGGCGATCTCAATGGCGACGGAAAATTGGACCTCTTAGTCGCCGCTTATGGCAGCAACGGCGTGGCTGTGTTCCTCAACCAATATGACTTCATGGTATAAGACCGCGCCAAACGGGCACAAACGCCCCGCGCATCAAAAAACACACACGTTAGGGCATGGTGCGATTGCCGTGCCCTAATGTGGTTAGACGACTCTATAGCTGGCTCCCCAGACGGCATTCACGGAAGTTCCAGCCTGCCGGCGAAACTTTTAGCGACCGGGCAGAAGCTTGAAGGTGTCCGAAGTTGCCTCGACCAAAATCCGAGCCCAGGGTTCTGGATGAACTCTACGCCTGTACAATCGCGTTTCAGACAAACCGGGTGGCGCCTGCCATGACTGGGAGGGCCTAGCGAACGAACATCTCTGCGGAGTAAAAATCGTTAAACGACGAAAAGGTCTTTGTAGGTCAGGTTGAGGTTCTTCGATACCAGGGCAAACTCCACCGCGGCTTTGGAGCCCGAGCCGTCGACGTCATACGACAGCACGCCCGTTTTCTTGTTGTAGATGATGTAATCGTTGGAATCGCGGGCCTTGGTGAGGCGAAAATGCCCACTCTTCAACTGCGCCGGATCTGAACTGTCCCCTGCACTGCCGAGCTTCTTGAACATGGCATTGTCCAGCCAAATCGCATCGTCATGGACATTGAAGTCGGAGATCCGGTCTCTGTTGGCGCTCTTGCTCGGCTTCGTGTGAAACACGAATAGATCCATCCCTGCGCCTCCGTAAAGGACATCGTTGCCCGCCCCACCGTTGATATAATCGTCGCCTTCATATCCGCGCAGGGTATTCGAAAGCTGGTTTCCGAAGATTTCGTCGGCAAAGTTACTGCCCCGCACATATTCCATGTTACCTTCGAGCCAAACCATGGTTCGCGGGGACGAAGTACCGACATCCGCGACAGGCAGAGCCCAGCCGAACTTCTCGGTGACAATGTTGGAGAACTGCCAATATGGCAGCACGATGCGCCAACCTTCGGATGAGCCCTGGGCAGTTACCGTATCGCGGCCACCTGCGTCCCATATGGTCTGATAAAGGCTGTCGACCGAAAGGTTGTAGGTCGAGTCTCCTGCATTCGTTCTGCGATTGATGCCATACAATGCCTGGAGTCCGATGACATCGAGCGCCATCGGCGTCGCCGGGTCGAATTCGGTGAAATTCAATTGATAATCATCCTTGTAGGACATCACCGAGAACCAGTCTTTGTCCCAGTTCGGAATACCCAGGTACTGCAATGTCGGACGCCCGGTACCGCCACCGTCATGCGTGTGCTTCAGACCAAGGGCATGCCCGAATTCATGCAACAGCAAAAACCAACCTTGCGAACCCGCAGCGTAGGAAGGAAGCCTCACGGCCTCGCTGTTGACATTGAGAAAGACGTCTCCGGCACCGCCGGTATACATCTCCATTTGTGTGGAAGGGAATCCGCCGATGGCCCAGCCCGACGGGTCGGAGAAGATTGCCGAACTTCCGCTCAGAGAAATGTTGAGATCTGAGCCCGAGTAGTATGAAGCCGAAGGATCTGCGTAATATCCATTGAACCTGAATCCAATGTTGGCGTATTGCGAGAATGTGTTCAGGACTTCATACGCAACCTGCGCGATCGCGGTTGGATCCGCCCAAGTCTCTCCCTGAAAACCATGCGACACGCCCCAAGTGAGCGTCCTCGTCCCGTCCATGACCCAATAGCTGCCGTTCGTGATGGCGTCGACGGCGGCATCGGCGGTGTAGGGGAACAATTGCCAAGTTGGGTAAGCCATTGAACTGCCTCCAGCGAGATTTCGCAAAAAGCATTCGATTCAATTGGATTATTGACGCTGTGAGCTTTGCCTGCCGCGCATATCGCATCGCGACGCGACGGCTGTCACTGCCCACACCTGTACTTGCAAATCTATATAAATACGACTACAGATGGAAGAATAGCTTAGCCGACAGCCTTCGCCTTACAAGAGCGAGATACTGGCTATTTCGGATAAGGCATCGATCCGCGGCAGGGCCGCAACTCAACGCCTTCTGGCAGCAGCTGCCTGGGTCTCTTTGAGAGTCGTCTCGACATTGTCGAGCTTGGTCTCGATTTTGTCGAGCTTCGCCAGAATCTGATAGAGGAGATCCGGGACGACGCGGGCGTGGTCGACGTTCTCGCGGGATGCTTTTGCGATCGCCTGCGTCGCCTCGATGAGTTCTCGCATTTCCGTCCGGCTTCCCGCCACGGCGCCGTTTGCCGGCGCCGGGGTGGTTTGGGCCGTCACCTGGCCGGTCAATCCGATTGTCAGAACTGCAGCGATCGCCACATTGCGCATGTTTCGGGCTCCCAAGAGAACATACCTCAGAACATACCTCGCGCATCGTGCGGACCCGGAGGGCCGCGCCCAACGATGCGCAAGCCAAGAGAAGAGACATCGGATAGACCCCAAAAGTGGAATCCACTTTTGAGTCCGATGCTTTAGACATCTCAGGACGCCGACGGCAAAGCAAAGCTTTTTTTCGATCTTCCGGCGAGGAGCGCTCGCCGGAAGATGCGCTCGTTCCAGGAAATGAGGTCAGTCGATCTGAACCCCCGCCTCCTTCACCACGGGTGTCCACTTGGCGATCTCGGTCTTGACGTGCTCGCCGAGGGCCTCCGGCGTCGAGCCGACCACGGTGGCGCTGAAGGTCTTGAGCCGCTCCTGCACGGCCGGGTCCTTCACGGCCTTGAGGGCTTCGGCATTCAGCCGGTCGATGACGGCCTTCGGAGTGTTGGGCGGCGCGAACAGGGCATTCCAGGTATAGGTCTCATAGCCGGCAAGTCCGCCCTCGGCGATGGTCGGCATGTCCGGGAAGGACGGCGCACGCTCCTTGGTCGTCACTGCGATGCCGCGCAGCGTGCCCGCCCGGATGAACTCGGAGGCCGAGGGCAGATTGTCGAACATGATCGGCACCTGGCCCGCCACCACGTCGTTGAGCGCAGGCCCTGCACCGCGATAGGCGATGTGCTGCATCGACACCTTGGCCATGCTCTTGAAGAGTTCGCCGGAGAGATGCAGGGGCGTGCCGACGCCGGACGACGCGTAATTGTACTTGGCCGGATCGGCCTTCAGCAGCGCGATCAATTCCGGCACCGTCTTCACCGGCAGGCTGGGATTGACCACCAGCACATTGGGCACGATCACCAGCAGCGACACGGGAGCGAAATCCGTCACCGCGTCATAGGGCTTGCGCTTGAGCATCAGTGGGTTGAGCGCATGCGTCGCGACGGTTCCCATCAGGATCGTGTAGCCGTCGGGCTCGGCCTTGGCGACGCGGGCTGCGCCCGTGCTGCCGCCGGCTCCCGCGACGTTCTCGATGATGACCGATTGCCCGAGACCCTCGGACATCTTCTGGGCGATGATGCGGGCGACCACGTCGGTGGAACCGCCGGCGGCGAAGGGCACGACCATGGTGATCGGACGGCTGGGATAGGTCTGGGCCGAAGCGGGAGCAAGGCCCAGGACTGCCCCGGCCAGAATGGCGCCACCGGCGAGGAGGGTCCGGCGTCGGGTTGCTTTGATCACGATCTTTTCTCCATGTTGAGCGATAGGCAGAAAGGGTGCCGCGCTTGGCTCTCACATAGCCGCCAGGAGAGCGATGTCCATGACACAGGAACCTGTGCGGTGTTGAACTCTGCTTGATCGATCGGCCGGTCACGAGCGCGCGAGGGATCGATAGCACGGCCAAGGTCGCCGATTTCCTGTCACACCTCCACCTCAGTGGTTTACCCCGCCCGTCTCAGGTGTTTCCCCGATTTTTGATTTCGAACGGCCCGTCTAAGCTCTCGTTTGCAAAGAACGGATTTTCTTGAGCCATTCTTCAACGGCTCACCGCCTCGAAACCAGAGGGAGCTCCGTCATGAAGATCGCCACTTTTGGCGCAGCCTTTCTTCTTGCCGTTCCACCGCTGCTGTCGCTGCCTGCGCAGGCGGGTCCACTCCCCGGAATCGGTGTCCTTGCCGACACGAATCTTGCTCCCATCGAGACGGTACAATATCGCCGGGGCGGCTTCGTCGCCCGCGGTCCGCGTGGCGGGGTCGTTGCCGGTCGAGGCGTCGCGGTCGGGCGTCCAGCCTATCGCCCCGTCGGCCCGGTGCCCGTCCGGCCCGTCGGTCCATGGGTCCGGCCACCGAATTATTGGTGGCGTCCCGGCGCGGCCGTGGCAGCAGGAGCAGCCGTCGGTTTCGTGACCGCGGCTGCAGCCACCGCCTATGTCAGGACGCCGGCGCCTGCGCCCGGCTATTGCTGGTATTATACGAACACGCAGCGGACGCAGGGCTTCTGGGACGCCTGTCCGTGATGGGCGCCTATCACGCTGATTCCGATGGCAGCGAGCGACCGGGCCAGCCGTCGCGTGAGGCCGTTCTCGATCTTCAAACGCGGGTGAACCATGCGGTCATCGGGCAGGAACGGGTCGTCGAGCGGCTCATCATCGCCCTCCTTGCCAACGGCAACGTGCTGATCGAGGGCCTGCCCGGCCTTGCCAAGACCCGGGCGATCAAGAGTCTCGCTCAGAACCTGGAAGCAGATTTCAGCCGCATCCAGTTCACGCCCGATCTCCTGCCCTCTGACGTGACGGGCGGCGAGATCTATCGCAGCGACGGACAGGGCGGCGGCACGTTCGAGTTCCGGCAAGGTCCGGTCTTCGGCAATCTCGTTCTCGCCGACGAGATCAACCGCGCTCCGGCGAAAGTCCAGTCCGCTCTGCTCGAGGCCATGGAGGAGCGGCAGGTGACGGTGGCCGGCAAGCGCTACAAGCTGCCCGACCTGTTCATGGTGCTGGCCACCGAAAATCCCATCGAGCAGGAAGGCACCTATCCCCTGCCGGAAGCGCAGATGGACCGCTTCCTGATGCATGTCCATATCGACTATCCGAGCGATGCCGACGAGGTGAAGGTGCTGCGCCTCGTGCGCGACGAGAATGCGGGCGGGAGCGCTTCCACTCCGCCGCCGAAGATCCCGCAGCAGGCAATCTTCGATGCGCGAAAAGAGATCGACCGCATCACCTCCACTGACGCCATCGAGACCTACATGGTCGGCCTGATCGCGGCGACACGCCGTCCGTCGGAATATGGGGACAAGCTCAAGCAATGGATCGCCATCGGCGCCAGCCCGCGCGGCTCGCTCGCGCTCGACCGGACGTCGCGGGTCCAGGCCTGGCTTCAGGGACGCGACTATGTGGTGCCGGAGGATGTGCAGGCCATCGCCCATGACTGCCTGCGCCATCGCATCACCTTGAGCTACGAGGCGACCGCCGACGGCATCAGGGTCGACGATGTGATCGACGAGATCATCCGTCAGGTGGCCGTCGCCGCGTGACGAGGCAGGAGGTGACGGTTGGCCCCAATTGAAACCGCGCGCTCCCCCACCGATGGCCAGGGCCGGATCACGGTGACGACGGACGAGCTCGCCCGCCTGCGCCACAAGGCAAGGGGCTTCAGCTTCCTGCCGCGCCAGCCCGTGCACAGCATTCTCACCGGGCGCCACGCCTCGCGACTTCGCGGGCGCGGCCTGAACTTCGAGGAGCTGCGCCCCTATTATCCCGGCGACGACACCCGCACCATCGACTGGAACGCAACCGCGCGCCTGCGTGACCCGTTCATCCGCGTCTATACCGAGGAGCGAGACCGGGCCGTCGTCCTGCTCGTCGACCAGCGCCTGTCGATGTTCTTCGGCAGCCGGCGCGCGACGAAATCGGTGGTCGCCGCCGAGATTGCGGCGGCTTCTGCCTGGCGCGTGACATCGCTCGGCGACAGGATCGGCGCCGTCGTGTTCTCGGATGAGGCCGTCGAGACGGTGAAGCCGCAGGCGCGCGACGCGGGAGCACTGGCCGTGATCGATGCGGTCGTGCGCGCGAACCGCAAACTGCCGGACAATATCCTCGCGGCCTCACGGCCAGCGGCGTTCAACGCAGCCCTTCAGCATGCCGCTCCCTTCCTGAAGCACGACGGGCTGCTCTGCCTGATCACGGATGCCGCCGGGGCCGACGAGGAGACCGTGGAGCGCATCACGACCATCACCGCCCATAACGACGTGCTGAGCATCTTCATCTACGACCCGATCGAGGCGGGCCTCCCGCAGATCGGCCCGGCGGTCGTGGCCGAGGCGGAGGGGCAGATCGAGGTCGATACGAACTCATCGGGACTGAGGCGCGACTTCGCGCAAGCTTTCGCGGAGCGGCGTGCCCAGATCGAAAAGTTTTCGCGCAAGCGTTCGATTCCGGTGCTGCCGATCAGGGCGGATCTCGACCCCATCGATCAGCTGCGCGAATTGCTCGGGCGCAAGGTCGCGCATTCCGTTCGCGGAGCGCCGCCCCCATGAACGGCGATCCGGCCGACCTGGCCAACCTGCGCGACATCGTTCTTCCCACCACGATTCCATGGTGGCCGCTGGCGCCGGGCCTGTGGATCCTTCTGCTCGGCCTGCTCGCAGCCGCCCTCGTGGCATCCCTTCGAGCCTTCCGACAGTACAAGGCGAATGCCTATCGGCGCGAGGCGATCCGCGAGCTCGACGGCCTGACCGACATGACGGGCATCATGCCGCTGCTCAAGCGAGCGGCGATGGTCGCCTATGGACGCGAGGCCGTCGCTTCCTTAAGCGGCGATGCGTTTCTGGCTTTCCTCGACCGGACGGGCAGCACGAGCGCCTTCACCTCCGGCCCGGCCCGGCTTCTCCCGAGCCTCGCCTATTCGAAAGGCACGGGCCCGACTTCCGGAGACCTCGACGGGGCCGTCGCCGATGCGCGGCGATGGCTGCGCAAGCATCGCGCTCAGGGTGAGTAGCATGCTCACCTTCGCCTATCCCTGGCTCGCGCTGCTGCTCCCCCTGCCCTGGTTCGTATACCGGTTCGTGCCGCCGCATGCGCAACTCCGCGCCGGCATACGCGTGCCCTTCTTCGGAACGCTCGTGTCCCTCACCGGACAGGTGCCTGAGAGCGGCACGATCACGGCCCGCAGAGGTGCGGGCCGCATGGTGATCCTCATCCTCTGCTGGGTACTGTCGCTTGCGGCGCTGATGCGGCCGCAATGGATCGAGCCGCCGCTCCATCGCGACCTGCCCACCCGCGACATGCTGCTGCTGGTCGATCTCTCCGCGTCCATGGATACGAAGGACTTCGTGAACGCGCAGGGCCAGACAATCGACCGGCTCACGGCGCTGAAAGCAGTGCTCGACGATTTCGTCGCGCGCCGCCGGGGCGACCGGATCGGCGTGGTGGTCTTCGGCGATGCGCCGTTCACGCTGGTGCCGTTCACCACCGACCTGACATTGACGCGACAGCTCGTGCAGGACACCGCCGTCGGCATGGCGGGTCCGCGCACCGCCTTCGGCGACGCCATCGGGCTCGGCATCTCCCTCTTCGATTCATCGACCGTGAAGACGAAGACGATGATCGCGCTGACCGACGGCAACGACACGGCGAGCAAGGTGCCGCCGGGCGAGGCGGCCGGCATCGCCAAGGATCGCGGCATCGTCATCCACACCATCGCCATCGGCGATCCGACCGCCGCCGGCGAGGAGAAGCTCGACGAGGCCGCCCTCAGGGACGTGGCGGAGAGAACCGGCGGCGGCTTCTACCGCGCGCTCGACCGCGAACAGCTCGAAGGCATCTACCGCCGCCTCGACGAGATCGAGACGCGGCGCATCGAGACGACCTCCTTTCGGCCGAAGCGAGACCTCTATTGGATGCCGCTCGCCGCCGCTCTCCTTCTCGGCATGGGCGCGGCAGCTGTCATCCTCCTGCGCGGCCGTCGCTCGGCGCCGGCATCCCCGCGCCAGGAGGCTCTCTCATGAGCAGCGCTCTCGCCTCCTTTCACTTCCTGCGTCCCTGGTGGCTGGTGCTGCTCATTCCGGCGGCCTTCCTGTGGTGGCATCTTCGGCGCCGATCGGACGCGGGCGCCCGATGGGCGAGCGTGATCGATCCCGCGATCCTTCGTGCGCTGACTATCGGCGGCGACGGCAGGTCCCGCCTCATGCCCCATGATGTGCTTCTGCTGGCATGGGGCCTCGGCATTCTAGCGGTTGCCGGCCCGACCTGGAGACCCGAGCCCTCGCCCTTCGCCGATGCCCGACCTCCCGTGATCGCGGTGGTCAAGGTCACTCCATCCATGAAGACGGAGGATCTGGCCCCGAGCCGCCTCGTGCGTTCCGTGCAGAAGCTCTCGGACCTCCTGGCGGCGCGGGAAGGTGCATCGACGGGGCTTGTCGCCTATGCCGGATCGGTTCACCTTGTCCTGCCGCCGACGCCGGACAAGGATGTGGTGGTTGCCATGGCACAGGCCCTGTCACCCGAGATCATGCCCATGCAGGGCGACAGCCTTGCCCAGGCCGTTCGCGTCGCCGCGGGCGTGCTGCGTGATGCCGGCAAGGGCGGTTCGATCCTCGTCATGGCGGACAGCGTCGCGCCGGAACAGGTGGCGCTTCTGCAGAATGCCGCACATGACCCCGTTCGGTTCGAGACCACCCTGTGGGCCGCCGTTCCGCCGTCCCGTCTCGACGCCGAGGCGAGCCTGCGATCGGCGGCTTCCACGATGGACGCCACGCTCGCTTCGATGACGCCCGACCGAACCGATGTGGAAAGCGTCGCCGCACGGCTCGACCGCGCGACGGTCGTGAGCGACGTCGCGGGAGAAGGCGAGCGCTGGCAGGAGGCGGGCTATTGGCTGACGCCGCTGATCGCCCTCCTCGCCCTCGCCTGGTTCCGGCGCGGCTGGGTCTTGGGGGGCTGACGCCATGCACCAGATCCATCGCCTCTTCTCGCTCCTGGCCCGCCACGCCTATGCGGCAATCGCCTGCGCCGTGGCGGTCGCGCTCATCGTGCTCGGCTTCCTGACCGACTGGCGGAACATGCTGCTGACACCCGATCAGCGCGGAGCCTGGGACATGCGCCGCGAGCGTTACAAGGAGGCCGCGGATGCCTTCGCGGATCCCCTATGGCGCGGAGTCGCCCTGTTCCGGGCGGGCGAGTTCAAGGATGCGGCGCAGGCCCTCGCTGCCATCGAGACGGCGGAGGCGGCCTACGATCAGGGCAACGCACTCGTGATGCTCGGCCAGTATGACAACGCAGTCGGTCGCTACGACGTCGCGCTCGAATTTCGCCCGGGCTGGGCGGAGGCGGAGGCCAACCGGAATCTGGCGAAGCTGCGCGCCGAGCGCATGAAGACGACCGGCGGCGACATGGGCGACACGGACTCGAAGCCGGACGAGGTCGTCTTCGATGCGAACAAGCCGAAGGGCGAGGGCAAGGACGATCAGGTGGCCGGCGGCGAACCGATGTCCGACGCGGCCGTCCGCGCGCTATGGCTGCGCGGCGTCCAGACAAGGCCTGCCGATTTCCTGCGCTCGAAATTCGCCTACCAGCTCCAGAACCAATCATCTCCCAATCCGGTGCCACGCCCATGAAGCATTCCGTCGTTTCCCCCAAACCATCGACGACCGGCAGCGGCATGATCTGGATCCCCGGAGGCACGTTCGCCATGGGGTCGAACCATCACTATCCCGAGGAGGCGCCCGTTCATCGCGTCACCGTCGACGGGTTCTGGATGGATGCGACGCCGGTGACGAACCGCCAGTTCAAGGCCTTCGTTCTGGCAACGGGCCACGTCACCACCGCCGAGATCGTCCCCGATGCGAAGGATTATCCCGGCGCCAAGCGCGAGATGCTGCGCGCCGGCTCCCTGCTCTTCACGCCGCCGCCCCATCCCGTCGATCTGCGCGACTGGAGCCAGTGGTGGACCTTCGCGTTCGGCGTCACATGGAAGCGGCCTTACGGACCGAACGGCAATCTCAAGGGGCTGGAAGATCATCCCGTCGTTCATGTCAGCTACACCGACGCCCTCGCCTATGCGCGCTGGGCCGGAAAGGACCTGCCCTCCGAAGCCGAGTGGGAATTCGCCGCGCGCGGCGGGCTCGAGGGAACCGAGTTCGCCTGGGGCGACGAATTCGCGCCCGGCGACCGGCAGATGGCGAATACATGGCAGGGACAGTTCCCGTTCCAGAACACCATGCTCGACGGCTACGAGCGCACGTCGCCCGTCGGCACGTTTCCGCCGAACGGCTATGGCCTGTCGGACATGATCGGCAATGTCTGGGAATGGACGAACGACTGGTACGCGCCGAAACACCCGGAGGATGCGCCGAAGGCGTGCTGCATTCCGGAAAACCCGCGCGGCGGACGCGAAGAGAGCAGCTACGATCCGCGCCAGCCGGAGATCAGGATTCCGCGGAAGGTCGTGAAGGGCGGCTCACATCTCTGCGCGCCCAATTACTGCCGCCGCTACCGCCCGGCTGCCCGCCACCCGCACCCGATCGACACGTCGACGAGCCACATCGGATTTCGGTGCGTGCGGCGCGACATCGGCGAGGGAGACCGTCAGAGCACGAGTGGCAGGTAGAGCGCGCCGAGCGCAACGGTAATTGCGAGCACCGCCGTGGCAGTCGCCCAAAATGAGCTTCTGTTGTCTGAGCCGTCCGTAACCTGTCTCATAACCTGTATCCGTCGCGTCCTCTTGGCCGAGTGAAACCCGGCCCCCGCCCATATGCCGGCGGCTGCAGTCATCAGCAGGCTGGGAGACCGTTGGAATCAGGAATCACGCCCGCCCCTTGGGATCATCATGCAGCAGGAGGCGGAGGGTCTCTGTGCCTTGCCGCACATGGGGGTGCGCTCATGCCGCCGGTCGGTGGAGCGTGGTGAGCACTTCAGTATTTCGCGACAACCGGACGCACCGGCTCAGGCGGGGCGCTTACGCCTAAGGGGAAGGCCACCGTGAACAGGCCGATGGTCCCTTCGGGGCGGTTCTCCACATCGACCTCGCGCAAGACCTTGATGCGCGTCGTCACGGGCGTTCCGGCAACGGTGAAGTCGTAGCCGACGGTGCCGCCGACGGCGGCCACCCGCCCCTTGAACGGCCCGATGCGGTTGCCCGCGCCGCTGTCGCCGGAGAGCTGGTCGTAATAGCCGCCAAGCAGCCCGATCGAGAGTTCCTTGGTCAGGTATTTGCTGATGGAAACATCCAGGTGGAAGGCATTGCCGCTGTCGTAGTCGGTATCGGGATTCTCGCCGTTGAATTCAAATCCGGCCGTGCCGGAGATATCGATGCCCAAATCGGTGTTGAGCCAGGTCATGGAGCCGGAGATGTCGCCGATCCAGCGGTTGAACGACATGTTGGAGAGTTCGCCCTCCTGATACGTCCCGGACGGGATGTTGACCGAGCCGCTGACGTTCCAGTGGAAATTTCCCGAGTGCCAGCCGACGATTGCCGTCGCGATCGGATCGCCCATGTTGAAGGTGGCATCCCGGCTGCTGAAGGCGAAAACCCGGCCGAGGCGCGGCGCCGCGATCACCGCGCCTGCGCTGACCCGGGGAACGCCGAAGGGCAGGCTCAAACCGAAGGCCAGACTGCCGCCGAAGATCTCAGCCGGCGTGACCCAGGTTCCCGTCAGAAAATCGGCCCGCACCTCGACCTTCACGTTCGCCAGCACGGCGCCGCCGATCTGGATGCGGCGCCCGCCGCTGAGTTCGCCGGAATAGGTGTAGAAGTCGTTCTCGAAATAGAAGCCCGGCGGCGGAACGATGCCGGCTCCTGGACCGTGAAAGCCGGGAACATAGAGGCCGGCGCCACCTTCCGTCGCCAGTGCCGCGTCTGCCAGAAGGCTGCCGCAGCCCACAGCCAGTGCGGTCGTCATCGAGCGCCAGTTCATGAAGCAGCTCCCACGCTGATCGTCCGAGGGCAGCATGGCGCGATGCATGTGCGAGATAAATCGCGTTTTTGCCACTCCGTCCCAATCTCCCGATGTGTTGCCGAAGTGTCTCAGAATGTCTCATTCGACGCATCGAACAGCCGGCGTTCCGGAAGGCGGGGCGCCTGCCATCAGGCGCTCCGCACGCGCGGCCTATTTACTGCTTCCCGGCTGTGAGAGCTTCGCCATCACCTCGTCGAGATTGAAGCTCGCCGGCTTCTGCCTGATCGGGAATTCCTGGAAACTCGACAGCCACTGGGCCACGACGGCTTGCGAGGGCACCGCCACGAAGGCCCGATCGAAGAACCATTTCTCGTATTCGATCGACTCGTCGCCGCGTTCGAAGGGGTCGGCCCTCAGGTTGAAGAGCAGCGGCGCCCTGAAGCTCGTGAACTCGCGGCGCCAGACGCCGATGCCCGTGTTCTCTTGCGCCTTGAAGACCACCTTCCAGTCCATGACCCGGATCGCGACGAGTTCGCCGTCATCGTTCCAGTACAGGAAGTCCCTCCGAGGCGATTCCTTAGAGCTGCCCGTGAAGAACGGCATGAGATTGTAGCCGTCGAGATGCACCTTGAAGGTCTTGCCATTGGCCTGATGGCCTCTCAGACATTTGGCCACGACATCCGGCTCGCCGCCGGCGGCGCAGAAGGTCGGGATCAGGTCATAGTGCGAGAAAACCTCGTTGTGGATCGTGTTGGGACGGATCACGCCGGGCCAGCGGATCAGCGTCGGCACCCGGTAGCCGCCCTCCCAGTTCGTCGCCTTCTCGCCCCGGAAAGGCGTATTGCCGCCATCCGGCCACGTCATCACCTCGGCGCCGTTATCGGTCGTGTAGACGACGATGGTGTTCTGCGTGACGCCGAGATCGTCGAGCTTCTTCAGGAGCTGGCCCACATGGCCGTCATGCTCGACCATGCCGTCCGGATAGATTCCCTTTCCCGTCTTGCCGGCGGATTCCGCCTTCAGATGCGTATTCACATGCATGCGCGTCGAGTTGAAGTAGCAGAACCACGGCTTGCTCGCCCGGTGCTGACGGTCGATGAAGTCGAGCGCAGCCGCGCAGGTCTCGTCGTCGATGGTTTCCATGCGCTTCTTGGTGAGCGGCCCGGTATCCTCGATCTTGCCGTCTGCGGATGAGCGGATCACGCCGCGCGGCCCGAAGCGCCGGCGGAAATTCGGATCCTTCGGATAATCGGGATTTTCCGGCTCCTCCTCGGCATTGAGGTGATAGAGATTGCCGAAGAACTCGTCGAAGCCATGGTTCGTCGGCAGGAACTCGTCCTTGTCGCCGAGATGGTTCTTGCCGAACTGGCCCGAGACATAGCCGAGCGGCTTCAGGAGTTCCGCCACCGTCGGATCCTGCGGCTGAAGACCGAGATCGGCGCCCGGCAGGCCGACTTTCGTCAAGCCCGTGCGGATCGGCGACTGCCCTGTGATGAAGGCGGCACGCCCTGCCGTGCAGCTCTGCTCGCCGTACCAATCGGTGAACATCGCGCCCTCGTTGCCGATGCGGTCGATGTTGGGCGTGCGGTAGCCCATGATGCCGCGATGATAGATGCTCGGGTTGAACCAGCCGATATCGTCGCCCATGATCATCAGGATATTGGGTTTCTGACCGGAAGCGGGGGCTGGTGCAGCCTGCGGCTGGGTCTGGGCCTGGGCGGAGGTTGCCGCGACCGTGGCGAGCACGGTGGCCGTTCCCGACAGCAGCAGGTCGCGCCGATTGACGCTCGTCTTGGTGGCATCCTTCTCGTCATCCGGTCGGCGATGATGATCACTCATGGTCCGCTCCTTCGTTGCTTCAGGAATGCGACATGGCCGCTCGGCGGCTGTTCTTAGTCATGGCTTGAAGATCGTCTTCCAGTCGTTCTTCATGTCGACGACGAGCCATCCGCGCTTCGGTGCCTCGTCGAGAGCTTTGTCGAGCTTTCCGACATGCGATTGCCGGTCGTAGGCGTATTCGCGCTCCGCGTCGGTGTGGTGGACGATGAGGGCGAAGCGCGGACCCGTATTCAGCGTCGTCCATTGCAGCATCTGCAGGTCGCCGTCCGAATTGCCGGCCGCGAACACAGGGCGGCGCCCGATGAAGCGGTTGATGCCGACAGGCTTGCCCGGCCCGTCGTCCACGAACTCGACGCTCGGAAGCTTTTCGATCACCGGCGTATCGCCTTCGAGACGGTACGCGGTCTTGCCGCTCGAGCCGACGACCTGCTCGGGAGGGATGCCGTAGGCCTTCTCCGTCCACGGCCGCATGAACTCGACGCCGCCGCCGGAAACGATGAAGGTCTTGAAGCCGTTGGCGCGCAGATAGGCCAGCAGCTCGATCATCGGCTGGTAGACGAGATCCGTGTAGGGCCGGTTGAAGCGCGGATGCCGCGCGGTTGCGAGCCAGTCGCTCACCATCTTGTCGAACGCGGCCGTTGTCATGCCGCTATGGGTCGCGATCACGAGTTCGGTGAGGCCTTGTTCGCCCAGAGCGGCGAGCGCAGCATGGTCAGACGTCAGGATCGCCTTGAAGGGTTGCCTGTTCGCCAGTTCCGGATTGGACTGGGCGAGTACCTTGGCGCGATCGAGCACGAACGCCGCCTGCACGTACATCGGCTGCTCGGTCCAAAGCGTGCCATCATTGTCGAAGGTGGCGATCCGTTGCTCGACCGGCACGAAATCCGGCCCGCCCTGTCGCGTCACCCGTTCGACGAAAGCGGTGATGGAGGATTTGGCACCGCCGTCGTTCCACGACGGAAGAGGATCGGTCTGCGCCTGCGGCACACTCGCCGTGAATGCCAGGGCAAGGAAGGCGGCGGCGGCGATGAATCCGCGCCGCGTTCGACGGGCGATACCATTCATGGCGAGGTCCTCCGAAAGAGCTGTGCGACGCTGCATCTCATGATCCCGCAACCGGATTGAGCGGAGGCAGCGCCGAGCCATGCGCCGCGCGCGGCGCATGCTTGGGGATGGACGACACGGCATGTGCCAATTGCCGTCCGAGGTCAGGCGTCCATTCTCCGCCGTGGCCGAAGAGCGAGCGCTCCAACTGCATCGTCAGGGCACGCAGCGGCTCGTGACCCGCGACCTCCTCGGCTTCGGACGGCGACATCCTCGACCGCCACACGCCGAGCGCGCGATAGGTCGCAGCCGCATCGCCCGTTCGGGCGGCGCGGCACAGATCGCGCCGTGCCGTATGCTCGGAACCAGCCCGCCGGCGCTGCCATGCGAGCCATGCTTCGTGCGCCCGCGGCCAGCCATAGCGAACGATCATGGCGATGCCCGCGATGAAGGCCGCCAGGATCGCAGCCGCCGTCAGCCACGCGCGCGTGTTCCAAGGGCCCGCAGCCGGAGATGCGGCCGAACCCGGCGCGGCGGCAATCGTCACCGTCGCGCCAGTGAGAGGAACGGATTGCACCGATTTTGTGCCGAGATCCCACCAGGGCTGCGACAATGCCGGAAGCTCGAAGGCCCCGGCGCGTTCGAACACATAGGTGACCTTGTCCGTGCGATGCCCCGTAATGGCGCCCCGGTTGGCGCGGTCTTCGCTGACGGGCGGGTCGACATAGGCACGTACGCCCTCTGGCGCCACGAAACGGAGTTCGGGCATGCCGAGCGCCGGCAGATCCGCCGCCTCGCGCGTGATCGTCCTGACGACGGCGCCGCCGGGCGCGAGGCGCGTCCTGGGATCGGGCGTCCAGCTTTGCACGGCCGTGACGCGAGTCGAGGCGATCACTGGCCCGGACGCGTCGACGCCCTGCGGCACGGTTACGTTCAACGTTACCGGATTGCCCTTGGCCGATCCGGTAACGTCGCCGGCCGCGTTGAGCAGGGTGACTTCCGCCGGCGGGAGCGCCAGCGCCCCGCCGCGGCGCGGAAAGATGTCGAAGGTGAAACGCTGGCCGACGTAAGTCTGCCCGCCCGTGTTCTCGTTGAGGGTTACGCCCTGGCTCTCGAAGCGCATGACCTGGACGCCCTGCGCGTCCGGGATCTTCACCCTCGGCGGCCGCGGCATCGTGTCGGGAAAGAGCACGTCCACATAAAGGCTGACGGATTGGCCGATAACGGCTCCCTGCGCGGGGTCGAGCACTTCCCGCACCACAACCCCGGAGGTCTGGGCCCCGACGGGCAGGGCGAAGGCGATGAAACCGACCGCGAGAGCACCCCGTACAGCCATCGCCACGTCTCTCAACCTAATCCCGTGCCGCGATGAATCATCGTCTCAGCGGCCTCCATCGCCAGCGTCCTCGTCGTCCTCGTCACCGACTATCTGGCTCTGGCGTGGAACACGCGTCACCTTCGGGGGATCGCTGGCCGGGAAGGTGTCGGCGAGTTGCTCGTCCAATTCGCGATCGGCCTCCACATCGTCGGGCTCCGAGGACGGCTTCGATGGCTCTTTCGGCATTCCATTCTCCGCATTCCTGTCATCAAGCCGTGAATTGGATCGTCGTGCCGGCATGCGCTCGCACAACGGGGGCGTTATCGCGAGCCCTGGTCCGTCGAAAGCATCTTTCCTCCTAGGATGAGAAGCAACCCCGCCACGGCGGGAATAAACCCTCGCGTCGACGGAAAGAAACCCTGACACGACCTCCCGCAAAACCCTGATCGCGCGTCGCCTTACGGTTCGACGAGCTTGTTGCGGATGGCGTAGCGGACGAGCGTTGCGGTGGAGTTGGCATTGACCTTGCGCATCGCCGAGGAGCGGTGGCTCTCCACCGTCTTCAGGTTCAGGCCCAAGATCTGCGCCGTCTCCTTGTTCGAATGCCCCTCCGCGATCAGCTGCACCACCCGCCGCTCGCGC
>Ga0182747_1000357_pt1 | contig 45238 bp, 49 predicted proteins | sample eDN3rd30CBELigBY_FD_128526 | JGI IMG/M metagenome (GOLD analysis project Ga0182747, IMG submission 128526) | Enriched backyard soil microbial communities from Emeryville, California, USA - eDNA 3rd pass 30_C BE-Lig BY (version 2) (version 2) | ecosystem: Environmental > Terrestrial > Soil >... | reverse complement strand
GAGCGGGCGCTCGAGCTGATGTGCCAGCGGGTCACCGACCGCGTGGCGTTCGGCCGGCCCCTGAGCGAGCAAGGCGTGATCCGCGAGTGGATCGCCGACTCCCGTATGGAGATCGAGCAGGCCCGCCTCCTCACCCTGAAGGCGGCGTACCTGATGGACACGGTGGGCAACAAGGGTGCCGCCATCGAGATCTCGGCCATCAAGGTCGTCGTCCCGAACATGGCGCTGCGGGTCATCGACCGGGCGATCCAGGCCCACGGCGGCGGTGGGGTCAGCGACGACTTCCCGCTGGCGTCGATGTACGCCGGCATCCGCACCCTGCGCCTGGCCGACGGCCCCGACGAGGTCCACCGCCGCCAGGTCGCCAAGCGCGAGCTCGGCCGCTACACCCAGACCGAGATCCCCCCCGACGTCGCCCGCGTCTGACCCTCACGCGATTTCGGGTCACCTCTGCACCCCTCCGGTGCACGCGTGACCCGATTCGATGTGGGGTGCGGGCGCTCCCATGATTTCGGGTCGCCTGTGCACCCGTCAGGGGCCTGGGTGACCCGAAATCGAGCGGCGGGCGGCGAGGGTGAGGATGACGGAGCCGAGCGCGGCGGCGGCCAGGGAGGCCACCAGGATGCCGATCTTGGCCTGGTCGGCGAGGAGGGGCTCACCCTCGAACGCCAGAGCGGTGATGAACAGCGACACGGTGAAGCCGATGCCGCCGAGCGCGGCGACCCCGACCAGCTGGCCGAACCGCACGCCATCGGGGAGCACGCCCCACCCGAGCTTGACGGCGATCCAGGAGAACAGGCTGATGCCGACGGTCTTGCCGAGCACCAGGCCGAGCACGACACCGACGAGCACCGAAGACGGGCTCGTCACGGCGTCGCCGGTGAGCACGATGCCGGCATTGGCGAAGGCGAACAGCGGCACGATCACGTAGCTCGTCCACGGGTGGAGGAGGTGCTCGATCCGCTCGGTGGGCGGCACCGATTCCCGGACGAGGAACTCGACCCGGTGCACGTCGGCGGCGGTGAGGTCGGTGCGGCCCTCGAGCTGGTCGACGATCGCCTCGGCCTCCACCTCCGGCAGCAGCGACTTGGCCGGCGTCAGGAGCCCGAGCACGACGCCGGCGATGGTGGCGTGCACGCCGGACTCGAACACGAACAGCCACGCGGCCACGCCGAGCGCGACGTAGACCACGAGCGAGCGCACCCGCGCCCGCTGGGCGAGCACCACCAGGCCGAGGACCACCAGCGCCTCGATGAACCAGGTCCACCGGATGCCGTCGCTGTAGAAGACGGCGATCACGACGATGGCGCCGATGTCGTCGACGATGGCGAGGGTCAGCAGGAACACCTTGAGCGGCGCCGGGACCCGGCGGCCGAGCAGCGCCACCACGCCGAGGGCGAAGGCGATGTCGGTGGCCATCGGGATGCCCCACCCGTGCGACCCGTGACCGCCGGTGTTGAGGGTGACGTAGATGCCGGCCGGCACGACCATCCCGCCCAGCGCGGCCACCGCTGGCAGCACCGCGACCCGTCGGTCCCGCAGCTCACCGGCCACCAGCTCCCGCTTGATCTCCAGGCCGACCACGAAGAAGAACAGCGCCATCAGCCCGTCGTTCACGACATGCTGGAGCGACTCGTCGATGGCGAACGATCCGACCTCGACCGACACGCGGGTGTGGATCAGCTGCTCGTACGCCTCCCGCCACGGCGAGTTCGCCCACACGAGGGCGATGACCGTGGCGGCCACGAGCAGGATCCCGCCCGCGGCCTCGACGGCGAGGAACGACTGGATCGGTCGGGCCACGGCGCGAGCGAGGCGGGCATCGCTCGCGAGCCAGGTGCGAGGGTGCGGGGCTGAACGGGCCATGGGCGAGGTCCTTGCGGGCAGGGGGCAGCGACTCGCCGACCAGGCTTCCCGGCACTCCTGGACCTGAAGCTACTCCTGGGCGGTGCCCGCACCGGAGCCGTTCACGCTTCCGATGACCGGCCGCAGCCCCGGGGCGCGCGGCTCGAAGCGCATCACCACCGTCGTGCCGCCATCGGTCGAACGGAACTCGAGGTCGTCGGCCAGCATCTTGATGAGCGGGATGCCCAGCCCGCCCTCGTAGTTGAGGCGATCGGGGCTGGTGACCTCGGGGTGCTGCTCCAGGCCGGTGGGATCGAACCCGCCGCCGTGGTCGGTGATGGCGACCTCGATCTGACCGTCGGCCAGCACGCAGCGCATGACGATGGGAGCGGCCTCGGGATCGGGGGGTCCGTCGTGGCCGCGGCGCTTCATCTCGGCCTGGATGGCGTTGGTGCACGCCTCGGAGATGGCGAGGCGCAGATCGGCGGAGCGCTCCTCGTCGAAGAGCGGGTCGGCAGCGACGAGTGCTCCGATGATGAGACGGGCGACGGACACGACCTCTGGGCGGGCAGGGAGCTCCAGCTCCACCACGTCGCCGGCCGCGGCCGTCGGGGCGGTCACCGTGGTGCCCGGTCCGACGCGCCGGGCCTGCTCACGGCGCTTCCTCGGCAGCCTCCGCCTCGAGGACGATGGCCTCCTCGATCGACGAGCAGACGTTGAAGACGGCGAGCAGGCCGGTGATCTCGAACACCTTGAGGATCCGGGGCTCCGTGCACACCAGGACGAAACGGCCGCCGTGCGTGCGCACCCGCTTGAGCCCGCTGATCAGCACGCCGAGCCCGGTGGAGTCGATGAAGTCGACCGCCTCGAGGCTGACCACGATGTGGTAGCGCTGGTCGTTGACCAGGGCGATCAGCTGTTCACGGAGCCGGGGTGCGGTGGCGACATCGATCTCGCCACCGACCTCGACCACAGACCAACCGCCCCGTTCGCTGACCTCGAGTCGTAGATCCATCCACCGCTCCTGCGCTGCTCGTTCGACCCCAAACCTACTGCGGACACCAGCGGCCGAGAGGACGCGTCGATCCTCCCATCGAACGCGCGACGGGAGTCGTACCCGATTCGTTCGCTGGTCAACCACCGGGTGTCTCGACGCGGGCCGCGGCCCCTCCCGATCCGAACCACACGGGTGTAGTCTTCCGAACGCCTGTTCCCTCTCCGATCCGACGTGCCATGGCCATCACCTCGCTCGATCAGCTCGATCCGGCCGCATCGCTGCTGCACGCGCTGAGCAAGCGCCTGGGCGACCACGGACTGGCGCACGTCGAGCGGCTGCCCCCTCGGCCGGCTCGCACCGCGACGCTGAGCCGGCCGCTGCCGACGTGGCTCGAGGAGCGGCTCGACGAGCTGGGCTGCCCCGCGCTGTGGTCGCACCAGGCGGCGGCCGTCGACCTGCTGCGCGACCGGCAGCACGTCGTCGTCGCCACCGGCACCGCTTCGGGGAAGTCGCTCTGCTACCAGGTGCCCATCGCCGAGGCGGTGAACGACCCGATCAAGCCCGGCACCGCCATCGCCCTGTTCCCCACCAAGGCCCTGGCTCAGGACCAGCTGAAGGGCTTCGGCCACCTGGCGATCCCGAACCTCGTCGCCGCCACCTACGACGGCGACACCGATCCCGACAACCGCCGGTGGGCGCGCCAGAACGCCAACGTCGTCCTCACCAACCCGGAGATGCTGCACTGCGCCCTGCTGCCGCACCACGAGAGGTGGGCGACGTTCCTGATGCGCCTGCGCTACGTCGTCATCGACGAGCTGCACGTGCTGCGCGGCGTGTTCGGGACCCACGTCGGCCACCTGCTCCGGCGGCTGCGCCGGCTGTGCGAGCACTACGGCTCGTCGCCGACGTTCGTGTTCTCGTCGGCCACCATCGGCGAGCCCGGCCGCCTGGCCCAGGACGTGTGCGGCATGCCGGTGGCCGAGATCACCGACGACGGCTCGCCCCGCGGGGAGCGGCTGGTCGCCCTCGTGGACCCGCTCGGCATCGACGGCCCCCGGGCGGCCCGCTCTGCCAACCAGGTGACCGCGGGGCTGGTGGCCGACCTCGTCCGAGGCGGGCACCGCACCCTCGCCTTCTGCCGCAGCCGGGCGGGCACCGAGGTGGTGGCGGCCGAGGTCGTGCGCCGCCACCCCGACCTCGTCGGCCGGGTCCGCCCGTACCGCGGCGGGTACCTGGCGGCCGAGCGCCGGGAGATCGAGTCGCAGCTCTTCAGCGGCCAGCTGGGTGCCGTGGTCGCCACCTCGGCGCTCGAGCTGGGCATCGACGTGGGCGGGCTCGACGCCTGCGTGCTCAACGGCTTCCCCGGCACCATCGCCTCCATGTGGCAGCAGATGGGCCGCGCCGGGCGCGAGGGCCAGCCGTCGCTGTCGGTCCTGGTGGCCGGCGAGGACCAGCTCGACCGCTACTTCCTCGCCCACCCCGACGAGGTGTTCTCCCGCGCACCGGAACCGGCGGTGGTCAACCTGGCCAACCCGTTCGTGCTCGACCCGCACCTGGCGTGCGCCGCCTACGAGACGCCGCTCAGCCACCGAGACGAGCGGTGGTGGGGCAGCGATCACCTCGACGACGGCGTCCACCGCCTCGTGCTCGACGACAAGCTCCGCCTCCGGGCCCGGGCCGACCGCATCCGCGCCTTCTGGGCGGCTCGGGGCCACCCGTCTTCGAACATGGGCCTGCGCAGCGGTTCGATGAGCGAGGTCCGCATCGCCTTCGCCGACGGGACCATGGTCGGCACCGTCGATCGCAGCCGGGCGTGCGAGCTGGTGCACCCCGGCGCGATCTACCTGCACCAGGGCCGTCCTCACAAGGTGGTCGACCTCGACCTGCACGACGGCACCGCCGTCGTCGAGCCCGACGACGGCCGGGAGTACACGCTCGCCCGCACCGACGTGGCACTGCGGATCCTGTCGGTCGACGCCGAGCGGCCCCTCGGCGACCTGGAGCTGGGCCTCGGCGCCATCGAGGTCACGAGCCGGGTCACCGGCTACCAGCGGCGCGACGTGCTGAACGGCCAGATCCTCGGTCACGAGGAGCTGGACCTGCCGCCCCAGCAGCTGACCACCCGCGGGTACTGGTGGGTCATCCCGCCCGACGTGTTGCGCCAGGCCCGCGTCGATGACGCCACCGTCCCCGGCGCGCTCCACGCCGCCGAGCACGCCGCCATCGGCATCCTCCCGCTGTTCACGATCTGCGACCGCTGGGACGTGGGCGGCGTATCCACCCCGTGGCTCGACGACACGGACGGGCCCACCATCGTCATCTACGACGGCCACCCTGGTGGCGCCGGCATCGCCGAGATGGGCTTCGAGTTCGCCGACCGCCAGCTCCAGGCCACCCTCGATGTGCTCGACCGCTGCCGTTGCCGCGACGGCTGCCCCAGCTGCGTCCAGTCCCCCAAGTGCGGCAATTGGAACGAGCCGCTGGACAAGCACGCCGCCAAGCGCCTCATCCGAGCCGCCGGCCTCCCCGACCCCGCCTGAGCCTCGGGTCGATCAGCCGCTGGGGTCCTCGGCGCGCATCACGACCTCGGCGGTGAGGGTGGGGTCGCCCACGAGCGGGCCCACCAGGGGGACGTCGGTCGGGACCCGGTACCGGACGTTGACGCGGATGAGATCACCGGTGTCGCCCGACTCGGTGGAGGTCGACACGCTGAGGCGGTCGTGGTCGATGCCGGGTGTGCGCGCCGCCGCGGCTCGGGCCGCGCCTTCGCCGTCGACCGCCGCCGCCCGGGCTCCTTCCCGAGCGGCGTTGACCACGAGGACCTGGGCGCGGGCGATCAGGCCGACCTGGATCACCAGCAGGAGGGCCAGCACGACGACCGGCAGGGCGAGCACCAGCTCGACCGTCGCCTGGCCGGCGGCCGGCCGGCGGCGGCTCACCTGACCTTGCCGATCAGCTGGTCGACCACCGCATCGAACAGGCGGCCGATGGTGCCCGACTTGGCTGCCCACGCGGCGAGCAGGAGGGCGATGGCGGCGGCACCGAGCAGCACGAGCGCGTACTCGGCGGTGGCCTGCCCGGCTTCGGCCGTGGCGCGACGCCGGAGGGCTCGGGCGTCGAGCCGGCGCTGGAGGCGATCGACTAGCACGGCGGCGGTCAGGAACAGTCGGATGAGGAACGAGAGCACGAAGGACTCCTTCACCAGCGGGCGCGATCGAGCGCCCGAGCAGCGGGGCGGCACCGGGTGCGAGGGAGGTCGCCCGAGCGGCGACGATGGTGTGGACGTGCCGGGCTCGTGCCGGCCTGGCCGAGCCCGAAGCGCGTCCGCCGAAGGCGGGCCCGGAGGTCCGGCCGGCGGCAACCGACCAGGTATCGACGACCCTGGAAGGCTGCCGGTCACAGCGCTAGGGGCTGAGCGAGCCGACCGACACGAACAGCACGGGGACCACGGCGAGCAGCACGGCGGCCGGGAGGATGCACAGCACGAGCGGGAACAGCATCGTGACCGGAAGACGTCGAGCGGCCTCTTGGGCTCGCCGCCGCCGCTCGTCTCTCGCCGAAGCGGCCACCCCTTCCAGGAGCGGGACGAGCGGCACCCCGGCGGCGGCCGACTGCCGCAGTGCATCGGTCAGCGGCTCGCCCGCAGGGCCGAGCGCGAGGCCCAGGTCGGCCAGGCACTCGGCCAGCGGCAACCCCCGACCGAAGCGGTCGTTCGCCGTCTGCACCGCGGGGAGGACCGGCGCCGGGGCACGGGGCGCCACCGCCGACAGCGAGGCGGCCACGGTCTGGCCGGCGGATGCGGACACGAGGAACAGGTCGACCAAGTCCGGAACCGCGGCAGCGATGGCCGCCCGCTCCCGACGCCGGCGGAGGCGCTCCGACAGCGGCCCGGCGGCAGCACCCGCGCCACCGGCGACCAGCGCGAGGACCGGACCCCCGGCAGCGAGGCCGAACGCGGTGGCCACGACGATGCCGAGCCAGCGCGAGGACCGCCCAGCGAGCGCCACCGGCCGACCCGCTCGGACCCGGACGCGGCGGGGAGCTCGCCGACGCGGCGGCTGGGCGATCAGCACCACCAGCAAGATCACCAGGGTGCTCGCCGCGGTCATCATGAGACGGCCCGCACGAGGCGGAGCATCAGCCAGGCACCGAGGACGTCGAGGATGCCGCCCCCGATGACGCAGGCGGGCCCCAGCGGTGATCCGACGTAGAAGGCTCGGACCTTCGAGTCGAGCGCGGCGACGGCGAGAGCGAAGGCGACCGGCAAGATCACGAGCACGACGGCCGAGGTCTGGGCCTGCGACGCCAGGGCGCGCGCCTCGCGCTGCAGTGCGGCACGCTCGCGCACGGCGTCGATCACCGCCGCGACCGCCCGCACGTGAGACCCGCCGGTCGACCCGCTGATCGCCAGCGCGTCGGCAAGGAGCCGCAGCGCCGGGTCACGGTCCTCAGCGGCCCACTCGTCGACGGCGCCCTGCACGCCCGCCCCGGCGCCGACGCGCTGCACCAGGCGCCGCGCGCCCTCGGCCCACCGCCCGCTACCGGCCGCGACCGACTCGAACGCCTGGGCCACGGACGCACCCCGTTCGATGGCGGTCCGGAAGCGCAGCAGCGGCGCGGGATCCGAGGTGCTCCGCCGGCTGGTGGAACGGCGGATGCGGCGCTTCCAGGATGCGAGCGCCCCGCCGGCACGCCCGATGACCGGTACCTGCGACGGCCGCCGAGCGGGGGTGCCCGTGTGCCGCACCGCCCAGCCGAGCAGCACCACCAGTCCCACCACCGCGGCGGTCACGACCGCACCGCCCGACGTCCGGTGACGCGCCGTGCCGCGACCATCTGATCGCCGCGGGCGACCGGGCGGACGACAGGACTTCCCTCGTCGCCGAGATCGATCTCCGCCACCTCGACGACTCGGCGGGTGCCATCGGACGACCGCTCGAGGTGGGCCACCAGGTCGACGGCGGAGCCGAGCTGCTCGCGCACCGCGGCCGCGGGCAGACCGACACCCGCCATGAGCACCAGGGTCTCGAGCCGGCGCACGGCATCGTCGACCCCGTTGGCGTGCACGGTGGACAGCGACCCGTCGTGGCCCGTGTTCATCGCGGTGAGGAGGTCGAGCGCCTCCGGGCCACGCACCTCGCCGACGAGGAGCCGGTCCGGCCGCATCCGGAGCGCGTTCCGCACCAAGTCGCGGATGGTGACCTCGCCCACGCCATCGGGCGATGCCGGCCGGCTCTCCAACCGCACGACGTGCGGCGCGCTGAGGCGCAGCTCGGCCGCATCCTCCACGGTGATGATCCGCTCGCCGGCCGGGACGTCCGCCGCGAGCGCGTTCAACAGCGTGGTCTTGCCCGACCCCGTCGCGCCCGAGACCACGACGTTGCAGCGGGAGCGCACGGCCCACCGCAGCAGCGCCGCCACCGGCGGCGCTGCCAGCCGCTCGAGCCCGATGGCCTGGACCGAGAAGCGGCGGATGGTGATGCACGGACCGTCGACCGCCAGCGGCGGCACCACGACGTGGACCCGCGAACCGTCGGCGAGGCGCCCGTCGACGAGGGCGTGGACCGGGTCGGCCCGCTTGCCGAGCGGTGCCACGATGCGCTCGACCAGCAGTTCGATCTGCGTCCGGTCGAGCACCACGGGGGTCTCGACCAGCCGGCCGCGCCGCTCGACCCACACCGGCCCGGGCCCGTTGACCATCACGTCGGTCACGTCGGGGTCCCGCAGCAGCGGCTCCAGGACGCCCAGCCCGTCGAGCTGCGCCTGGATGGCGGCCACCGACCGGAAGACCGCATCAGGCGGCCGGAGCGGATCGGCTTCTCGCACGAGCTCGGCGATCCCGGACGCATCGGGCAGCGCCCCCGCCGCGGTTCGCACCAGCTCCCGGTGGATCTGGTCCTCCACGGCGCTCACCGCACACCGCCCAGGACCCGCAGAAAGGAACGAGGCAACGGCCGCCGATCCAGTCCGGCATCGACCGCGGCCGCGACCGCCGGGTCGATCTCGAGCTCCGCCACGACCGGTGCACCACTGGCCTCGGCGACGTCGCGCCAGGTGACCGACCGCCGACGATCCCGGACGACGACCACCTCTGCGGGGCGGGTGGTGAGCCGCTCCAACCGACGGAGGGTCATCGGACACGCCCGGGCGACGAGGAGCGTGCGCTCTGCCGCCGCCACCACCGACTCCACGAACCCGCCCGGAGCGACATGACCGGCGTCGACCACCACGAACCGGCCATCGCCGCCGAGCGCGTCGACCAGATCGTCCGTCCGTTCCGACCCGAGCGCACCGTCGCCCCGGGGCACGAGCGCCACACCGGGAGCGAGGTCCACCTCGAGCCGCCGGAGCGCATCACCGCCGACGTCCGGGCTCGCCCCGAGCCACTGAGCGAGGCCGAGGCCGGGCAGCTCCGGCACCCCGAAGATCAGCGGCTGGTCGCCACCGAGGTCGACCACGAGCGCCGGCACCTCTGCCCGCGCCGCCGCGAGGGCCAACCCGGCCACCACCACCGACGTGCCGGCTCCACCGCCGACCGACCAACACACGAGCACCTGCGCACCTCCGCGCCACGAAGACCTGGCGGGAAGGCGAGTGCGAACCTACGCGGAAGCCTCGTGTGCCTCAACCTCTGATGAGCAGCGTTTTCGAACCTGCTGGACCACCGTCTCCTGCCGGGGCGCGCAACAGCCTGGGAGGGACCTCCCAGGCTGTTGCGCGTTTCACGTTGCACGGTGACAACACGTCACCGTGGGCGACCTCAGACCGTGCGGACCTTCTTGGCGGCAACAGCGGCGAGAGCGACGAGGGCGATGATGATGAGCAGCTTCTTCATGAGGGTGAGTGTAGGGCGCGCGACCCCGGCGTGCGTCCGAGACGCCTCGGCCGCGACGACCGGGCCCTCAGCGAAGGATCAGACGGCGAGCAGGTCGCGGGCGCCGGTGTCCGAAGACGGGTGGCGCAGCTTGCTCATGGCACGCGCCTCGATCTGGCGGATGCGCTCCCGGGTGAGGTTGAAGTGCTCGCCCACCTCTTCGAGGGTTCGAGGCTCGCCGCGGTCGAGGCCGAAGCGGAGCTTCAGGATCTCCCGCTCGCGCTCGTCGAGCGGCGAGAGCAGCCGGGAGATCTCCTCGGGCAGCAGCGCGGTGGCCGCCACCTCGAAGGGCGACTCGGCCGAGCGGTCCTCGACCACGTCCCCGAGCTCGGCATCGCCGTCCTCGCGGAGCGGCTCGGAGAGCGACAGGGGCTCAGCGGCGAAGCGCAGGGCCTCGGTCACCTTGTCCTCGGGCATCTCGACCTCGGCCGACAGCTCGGCGAGGGTGGCCGGGCGGCCCATCTTCAGCTCCAGGCGGGCCCGGGCCTTCTGCAGGCGGGCGAGGGTGTCGCCGGCGTGCACGGGGAGGCGGATGGTGCGGCCTGTGTTGGCGATGCCGCGGGTGATCGCCTGGCGGATCCACCACGTGGCGTAGGTGGAGAACTTGAAGCCCTTGCGCCAGTCGAACTTCTCGACGGCGTGCATCAGGCCGAGGTTGCCCTCCTGGATCAGGTCCAGGAGCGGGAGGCCCGACGCCTGGTACTTCTTGGCGATGGACACCACGAGGCGCAGGTTCGACTGCACGAACGTGCGCTCGGCGCGCTCGCCCTCGCGGGAGAGGCGGCGCAGCTCGCGCTTGCGCGCGGCCGCCAGCTCCTTGCCGCCGGCCTCCATCTCTTCCCGAGCGGTGTTGCCGGCCTCGATGGCCTGAGCGAGGCGGACCTCGTCGTCCTTGGTGAGCAGTGGGTACTGTCCGATGTCGGTGAGGTACAGCCGGACGAGGTCCTCTTCGTCCCGCTCAACACGCTCTTTCGCCATCTTGCACCTTTTCTGTGGAAACTGAGACCCGGATGCCCCGGCTGAAGTCGAGATCCCCCACCCGAGGGCGGCAGGGACCTAGCCTGGGCATGAATCCGGGCTTCCCTTACGATACCGACCGGGTCAAGACCACCAAACATCCGGATTTCATGAACGACGCTGTTGCCACTCCTGCGAGCCCCATCGTCCCTGCTGACTGGGGTCTTCTCGACGCCGAAGCCCAGCACGAAGCGTTCCCCGACACGTTCCCCATCCCGACCTCGGACGAGCGGGCGTCGTTGCGTGCAGGCGACATGGTGAAGCTCGTGTTCGTCCTCGATCCGCCACCGGCCTCGGGGCCGAACGCTGAGCGGATGTGGGTCGAGGTGCGCACCGCCCTCCCCGACGACAGCTACGAGGGCTGGCTCACCAACCGCCCGAAGGTCATCACGTCGCTCGAGCCGTCGTCCGTGGTCGCGTTCAGCGCCAAGCACGTGGCCGGTATCGCCCTACGCACCGAAGAGGTCACCTTCGACGTGAAGCTCCGGGCCGTGGTCAGCACCCGGCTGCGCGAGGTGCCCGGGCCTCCTGGGTGGGCAGGGTTCGACACTCCCCTCGACAGCTCGGACAGCGGCTGGAGCATCACGGCGGGTGATGAGCCAGCCGACTTCTTCGGCGACGGCGAGGCGCCTGACACCGGGACCGAGGCCATGGCCCTCGGCGAGCTGGTCCAGCGCTTCCCCGCGCTGGTCGAGGTGTTCCAGGCCGGCGAGGGCGAGTGGGTCTACCGACCCGACCACCGCCGCTACGTCCGCCTCAAGAACACCTGACCCATTCCTCATCGGCAGCGCTCGGCAGCCACGCCGTCCAGCGCTGCCGCCACCTCCGCCGCGTCACCGAACGTCCCCGTGCGGGCACCCGCGGCCACCTCCCCTGCCAGCTCACGCAGGAGCGGGCGCGCATCGCCGGGCACATCGTCCAACTCGCCGATCTGACGGAGGAAGCCCGCCTCGACCCGCGCAACCCTGGGGCGGAGGTCGGTCCTCGTGTTGGAGACGCCCTCGATCTGCTGCACGAACGTGCTGGCACGAAACTCCGCACAGAACGAGGTCGCCGGTTCGAACACCGGAGCTTCGACCGGGTCGTTTCGCCCACAGCGATCCGCGAGGATCAGCAAGGAAACCACGACCGTCACGACGAGCCCGACGACAAGCGTGCGCTTCCCCATCAGTCCCACACGTGCTCGCCGAGTCGGCCGTTCGCGTCGGACCGGCTGCGTTCCGTCCAGTTCACGGTGTGGGGATACACACTGAGGGTCAGGCACTCGGCGGTCTGCGCCTTGTTGTCCTCGGTCGCGCGTACCCGTTCGAACGCACCGTTGACGTCGTCGAAGCGGATGGGCTCGTCACCCGCCGTGGCTCGCCCCCACACCCCCTTGACCAGACCGGGGATGTCCGTTTGGTTGTGCAGCAAGCGCATGACACAGCGGGTCGCCTGCTTCCCAGATCGATTGGCGTGGCACTTGAAGCCACCCATCTTGTGGGCGAACACATCGTTGTTCTCGTAGAAGAGGTCATGTGCCAGCGTGAGGTCCCAACTCGTCCGCTGCCGAATGATCACGTCGTCGCGGGCCGGCCCCCAGTGAACGAAGTACTGCGCTCCAGCCGTCCACGAACACGAGGAGAGCAGAAATGCCAGGATGCCGACGAGCAGCCAAGCGCAACGGCGCTGCGAGGATCAGTGGCCGCGGCGCGGCGGGGATGGGTCCCTGGACATGGCGCACTCCCTGTGACTCGATGTTGGATCGAGCCGACGCAGGGTGACGACCGAAGGTCACATCGACGAGGCGCACCGTACCGGAGCAAGGCAGTCGTCGCAAAGACGATACGTATAAATACCGACCAGGCTCAGGGGAGGCCGCCGGCGTCGGCCACCGCTTGGGTCCAGGCGGGGTCGGGGTCGGCGCCGCCGGTGCCGAAGGTGGAGCGCAGCGCAGCGTTGAGGGTGGTGGCGGTGGGACCGTCGGCCGGACCGACCGCCCGGTCCTGGTGGGCGTGGTAGCCGAGGCGCAGGCCGCGCAGGACCGCAGACAGGGCGCCTCGCCGCTGCTCGGTACGGTCGGGCTGGTCGAGCAGCGTCAGCTGGTTGAGCACGTGGGCGACGCGATCGGACGAGGCGACGACGAAGTCGGATCGGGGGTGCTCGCGCAGTTCGGGCAGGCGGCGGTGCCATGCCTCGGCGCGCTCGGCGGCATCGGCCCGCTCGATCCAGTAGACGGCGACCGCCTCGGGGTCGGGCTCGATCGAGAGCCAGTGGGTGAGGGCCGCGTGGAGCCGCAGCTCCACCCAGCACGCGTGGCCGATCCAGCCGGCCGCGTCGAGGATCGGGAGCCCCGGCGGGGTGATGACGACGAGGTCGGCGGCGGGATCGGTCACGACGGTGGAGGTTGGCCGCTGGCTGTCGCTTCGTCAACACCGTCGCACGCACCGCTCCCGGCGGCATCCTCGTGGAGGAGGACGAGCTCGGCGCCGACCGCCGACGGATGGCTGCCACCCGCCAGCTCGGCGACCAGGACCGAGGCGAGGATCAGCACCGCCCCGACGGCGCCGGCCAGGCCCAGCGCCTCACCGGCCAGGGCGCCGAGGACGGCGGCGGACACCGGCTCGAGGAGCAGGATGATCGCCGCCTGCGACTCGGGCACCACCCGCTGCGCCCACGTCATGCACCAGAACGCCGCCGCCGTGGCCCCGACGCCGCAGAAGGCAGCGGCGAACCAGACGCCGGCGTCGAACGAGTAGCCGCCAGGGGCGAAGAAGCCGGGGAAGAAGCAGCACACGCCGACCGTGAGCGCCTGCCACATCGTGAGGCGGATGGGGTCGTGGCGCTCGGACACCTCGCCGAGCACCACGATGTGGAGCGCGAAGAAGAACGCCGCACCCACCGTCAGCACCTCACCCCGGCCGATGCCCGCGGTGCCGCCCGAGAGGAGGGACAACCCGGCGGTGGCGAGCAGCACGCCGACGAGCACGTTGAGCGGCGGTGCCTTGCGAGTCCGCACGACGCCGATCAGCGGGACGATCACCACGAGCAGGTAGGTGATGAAGGCCGATGTCGCTGACGTGGTGGTCTTCAAGCCGGTGGTCTGGAGCAAGAAGCCGGCCAGCAGCGTGAGCCCGGCCAAGATGCCGTGGCGCACCTCGCGGGGCGTCGCCGGGTTCCGTCGGGCGAGCGGCCACAGCACCGCGGCCCCGATGAGGAAGCGGACGGCGAGGAACGGCAGCACCGCGGCCCGGTCGACGGCCCCCTGCACCACCAGGAACGTCGACCCGAACAAGAACCCGGCAAGGGCCAGGACCCACCGCCCACGAGCGCGCGACGGCAGGGGCGCACTCCCAGCGACGGTCACGCCGACGCCACGTTCGGCACTACCGGAAGCCGTTGGTGATCGGCAGGCGCCGGTCCTTGCCGAACGCCTTGGCCGTGACCTTGACGCCGATGGGGCTCTGGCGGCGCTTGTACTCGGCGTTGTCGACCAGGCGCGTGACGCGGCGCACGGTGTCCTCGTCGTGGCCACGGGCGATGAGCTCGGCCACGGTCCGGTCGTGCTCGATGTAGCCCTCGAGGATCGGGTCGAGCACGTCGTAGGGCGGGAGGCTCTGGTCGTCGCGCTGGTCCGGTCGGAGCTCGGCCGACGGCGGCTTGGCGATGACGCCCTCGGGGATCACCGGATGCAGGCCCTGCGTGTTCCGCCAGCGGCAGAGGTCGTAGACGCGGGTCTTGTAGACGTCTTTGAGGAGCGAGTAGCCGCCGACGGTGTCGCCGTAGAGGGTGGCGTAGCCGACGGCCACCTCGGACTTGTTGCCCGTCGACAGCACGATCCACCCGAACTTGTTGGAGAGGGCCATGAGGGTCATGCCCCGGAGGCGGCTCTGCAGGTTCTCCTCGGTGAGGTCGGCGCCGCGGCCCTCGAACGACGGCGCCAGCATCTCCAGGAGCGCGGCGTGGCCGGGCTCGATGGCGATGGTGCGGAAGTCGGTGATGCCGAGGTTCTCGGCCAAGAGGGCGGCGTCGCTCATGGAGTGGTCGCTCGAATAGCGCGAGGGCATCGACACGCCGTGCACGCGGTCGGCGCCGATGGCGTCGACGGCCACCGCGGCCACGAGCGTCGAGTCGATGCCGCCGGACAGGCCGATCACGACGTCGGTGAAGCCGTTCTTCACGAGGTAGTCGCGCGTGCCGAGCACGATCGCCCGGTACACCTCCTCGTCGGGGTCGAGCGGGGCCGCGACGGTGGCCGACAGCAGCGGTGCCTCCGACGAGTTGCGGCGCGCCTCGGAGGCCTCGACCTCCTCGCCTCGGGTCATCTCGATCGGCAGCAGCAGATCGGTCGGACGACCGCGGGGATCGAGCAGCCGCTTCCGGTACACCGGCTCGACATCGAGGTCGACGATCATGACGTCGTCCACGAACTGCGGGGACCGGGCGACGAGCGTGCCCTCGGCGTCGAAGACCATCGAGCCGCCGTCGAAGACGAGCTCGTCTTGTCCACCCACCTGGTTCACGTAGACGAGCGCGCACGACGCGTCGGCGGCCCGGGTGGCCATCATCCGCTCCCGGCGGGCCAGCTTGCCCTCGGCGTAGGGGGAGGCGTTCAGGTTGACGATCAGCTCGGCGCCGCTGTCGGCCTGGTCCAGGATCGGGCCGGCGGGGTTCCAGGCGTCCTCGCAGATGCTGACCCCGACGCTGACGCCGCCCACCGACCACAGCTGGGCCGGCTCGGCGCCCCGGGCGAAGTACCGGGCCTCGTCGAACACGGCGTAGTTGGGCAGCTCGCGCTTGTGGTACACGCCGACGACCTCGCCGTGGGCGCAGACCGCGGCGGCGTTCCACAGGTCGCGGCCGGCATCGACGAACCCGACGACGGCGACGCAGCTGCGGGTCTCGGCCGCCACCTTCTCCAGGGCCTTGCGGTTGTCGGCGATGAACCCCGGCTTCAGGAGCAGGTCCTCCGGCGGGTACCCGGTGACGGCCAGCTCCGGGAAGACGGCCAGGTCGCACCCGGCCTCCTCCGCCGCGTGCAGCGCATCGAGGATGGCAGTGACGTTGTGGTCGAGCGCGCCGACGCGGGTGTTGAGCTGGCAGCTGGCGATCCGGAGGCGACCCATGCCCGAAAGCATGTCATGGGCCACCCCGATCGGCCCCGGCCGTCCGCGATCGGTCGGCTCCGGCGGCGTGCCGGACGGTCCGGCGCGACCCCGCCGCGTGCCTCAGGCTCCGTCGACGCGACCGACCTCGGGGTGGTCCTTGCGGACCTTCGGCGGCGCCTTCACCAACCAGGAGTCGGTGATCAGCTCGGTGAGCTCGTCGACGTCGACCTCCTCGAGGTGGACGATCACCGAGGCGTGGCCGTCGTAGTGCGGGGTCGTGAAGAACGTGGCCGGGTCGGAGGCGAGGAGCGCCTCCTTCTCGCCGAGGTCCTCGGTGAAGACCACGAGGCCGCCCTCGGCCTCGGAGCGGATCCGCAGGAACAGCGTGTCCTTCACCCGGAACCCGGGCGTGCCGTACGAGGGCTTCTCGATCACCTCGGGAAGCTCCAGAGCGATGCGCCGCACGTCGTCCTCGGTGACCACGAGCGCCACCGTAGGCCGCTCCCTAGGCTCCAGGCGTGGAGCTGATCTCGATCCCGCTGGCCGGCGGACCGGCACAGGTGATGGTCCAGGACCTCCCCGCGGTCGCCGGCCCCCACGGTGTGCTCGGGGTCGACGTCGCCGCCCGCACGATCGAGGGCCGGCACTGGACGGTCGTGCAGCTCCTGCTCGACGACGACCATCCGCTGTTCGACCGGAGCCTGCTCGACGCCCCCGTCGTCGCCGAGGTCCGCACCCACGGCCATGCCGGCTGCGGCGAGCCGGTCGCCCTCGCGCTCGAGCCGTTCGACCACGACGCCTTCCGCCAGCAGCTCGCCGCCGAGCACGCAGCCGGCGAGACCACCACCCGCGGCGTGCTCGTGCGCACCGGCGGCCGGCTCCCGCCGCCGTACGTCCGCCTGGCGTTCCTGCCCATCGAGCTGGCCGAGGCCGCGGGCGCCGACCTGCTGGTGCGCCGCACGACCGTGGCCGAGCTGGTGGCCGGCGTCGAGACCGCCTACGCCAAAGGCGACATCACCGACGACGACCGCCGCGCCCTGCTCATCACCATCGAACAGCGCCACCCCACCCCCGCCGCGTGACCCGCGATCGCACCCTGATCGGGGTGGGTCAGCCGGTGATCACCGCGGCGAGGAAGGCGGGGTCGGTGATGGCGGGGCAGTGGCCGCCGGGGAAGCGGACGATCTGGTCGGGTGAGGACACCCGCGCCGCCATCTCCTCTTGCATCGCGGTCGATACCGGTCGGTCGCGCTCGTTGAGGACGTAGGTCACGGGCACGCCGTCGGCCTGCGACCAGCGGACCGGCTGGAAGTAGTGGTGCACGCCGTCAGCCACGCAGCGAACGGGGTCCGCGGCGAACGCCAGGTCCTCGTCGCTCAGCGGATCGCCGCCGTAGGCGCTCCGGAGCGACTCGGTGTCGTCGGGGACGCCGAGCATGCGGATGACCTCGCCCCGCCCCTTCGCGTCCTCGACCGCCCACACCAGGCCCTCGCGGTGGTGCGGCTTCATGCAGTCGAGCCCCCTCGCACCCTCGGCGGGGACCAGCGCGCCGTTGAGCACGACGCGCCCGACGACGCGGCCGCCATCGCGGAGGCCGGAGACGACACCCGGCACCGGCAAGGCGCCCGAGGAGTGGGCGACGACCACGATCGGGTCGTCGATGCCCGCGGCCGCCACGTCGGCGAGGACCGAGGCCACCTCGTCTTCGACGGTGGTGAGCCCGACGTCACCGGGCTTGTCGTTGCGACCGGGCAGGTCGACAGCCAGGGCCGCGCCGTCGAGCAGCGGCGCCACGCGGTCCCAGAACCGTCCGGACGAGCCGCCGCCGTGGATGAGCAGATACGTCACGACGGGCACCGTATCGAGCCACCAGACTGCGACCCGTGACCGCCAGGATCCGACTCGCCACCGACCTCGACCAAGGCGAGGTGCTGCGCCTCCGGCTCGAGTTCATCGCCGACGTCCGCGGCGTCGGTGCCGCCACGTTCGAGCCCGCCTTCGTCGATGCCACCCGCGCGTACCTCGACGACGTGACCCGGCTCGGCCGCATCCGCTCCTGGTTGGCACGACCGGCCGACGCCAGCCCGGCCGTCGGGATCATCTCGGTGCTCCGCAACGACGCACCGCCGCTGCCCGAGCAGCACCTCGCCCACGAGGGCTACGTCGTGAACCTGTGGATCGCGCCTTCGGCGAGGCGCCAGGGCATCGCCCGAGCGCTGCTCCAGACCGCGATCGACGACGCCGCGTCGTGGGGCTTGCGCCGCCTCTACCTCTTCGCGACCGACGACGGCCGCCCCCTCTACGAGGACAGCGGCTTCGCCCCCGACCCCCGCTGGATGGCCCGCCGCATCGACGCCACGGCTTGAGCCGTCTCGCCGGCGGCCACCGCCATCGCCAGCGGCCTCCCGCGGTGCACCACGAACCCCGATGACCTCGCCGGGATCAGCGGGCTCGGCGTCCGGACCGTGCCGCGCCCCGACCACGACGGTTCCTAGTCGAGTGGGAAGACCTCGTTGTCGGGGAAGCGGGCGACGGTGCGGTACCAGCGGGACGCGAAGCGCCAGCCTCCGTAGCCCTCCTCCTCCGTCTTGCGGTACGTGTCGCGGTAGAGGCCGTAGGTGTCGTCGCGCTGGGACGCGCCGTGCTTCAGGCGCAGCTCGCACATGAACATCCGGGCCTTCGCCGCCGCCGGGTCGACGGTGGAGGCCTCGATGTGGCTGTTGACGATCTGGAACTGGAAGAACGAGAACGGCGCGAGCGCGGCTGACACGAAGTCGGTGAGCTCCACCGGTCCGGCGAGCTGCACGGCCGGACGGCTCACCAAGTCGAGCGAGATGGCGGCATCGGCCACGAAGAGACCGCGGACCTGCTCCCAGTCCCGCCTGGTCACGCCGTCGGCGTACGCCCGCTGCAGCCGGTCGATCGCTGCATGGTCGAGGAGGGCATCGAGCTCGGAGGCCATGGGGCCGATGGTAGGGCCGCCTCGGAACGAACGACGGGAGTCCGGCATCGTGGGGTTGACGCCACCCCACACCCGGCTCTCGCTCGAAGGGGAACCCCGATGTCCGCCCGAACCAGCTCCCGCCGCCTCGCGGCCCTCACCGCGGCGCTGCTCCTCGCCGTCGGCGTCACCCACGCGGCGCCCGCTCCGGCCCAAGCAGCCGATCCGGTGGTGACGGTCACGGCCGCCAACGGCTCGGTCTTCTCCGCCGACGACTGCAAGGGCCAGACCCAGACCAACATCACCGAGCCGATCCGGGTCACCCTGACACGCAGCGGTGACGCGTCGGCGTCGCTGGACGTGGCCCTCTCCTACGGAGGGTCGCTGGCCTCCACGAGTGGCCTTCCCGTGCAGGCCACCATCGCCGCCGGTGAGGCCCAGGTCGTGCTCGAAGCATCCCCGGAGACCGGCGGCGACCTGACCGTCGACCTCACAGCGGGCGCCGGCTACACCATCGGTTCGCCGGGGAGCGCGAGCACGTCGATGAGCCAGGGCATCGCCGACCTCGGCTGCAACATCGGCGACGTGTCGACGACGCAGACCATCGAGCGGGGCACGACACCGGCGGCGATCGACGTCGAGGAGGTGGCCTACAGCCCGCCGGACGGCCTCGTTCGCTCCGTCGAGGGGACCGTGCCGCCCGGCACCGCGTTCCACCTCGACGGCACCTGGGACGGAGTGGCCACGGAGCTCGGCACGTTCCGGTTCAGCGAGTTCTTCTGCGAGGACGACGGCTGGTGCCCGTACCGAGCCGACATCGAGGTGATCGTGGTCGAGTCCGGCGCGATCCCACCGGTGACGGGCACGCGCCCGCCAGCGGCGCCGGCCCGGGCCGTGCCCGGCACGCCTCAGCTCACCGGCTGAGCGACGGGAGTCCCAGCAGCTCCGTCGCCTCGGCGACGGCGGCCGCAGAAGGCCGGCTGCTCTGAGCGCGGTCGACGAGCCGACGGTCGCCCCACGCCGCCCTCGGCCGCACCTGGCCGCCGCGCTCAGTCAGCGAGCGACGCCGCCACGGTGGCGCCCAGCTCCCAGCACCCATCGACGTCCGCCTGCTGCGGCGCGCCGACCACCCGGAGCGGCGCGGCGACCGACCGCCAGGCCAGCCCGGTCACGATCCGCTCGATGTCGCGCACGGCGCCGTCGACGTCGTTGTTGCCGTGCACGTACAGACCCCAGGGCCGCCGCGGCGTGGCGTCGAGGCACGGGTAGTAGATCGTGTCGAAGAAGTGCTTGAGCGCGCCGCTCATCGACCCGAGGTTCGCCGGTGTGCCGAGCACGTAGCCATCGGCCTCCAACACGTCGACCGGCGAGCACGTCAGCGCCGGCCGCACCACCACCTCGACACCGGGCAGCTCGGGCCGGGTGGCCCCGTCGACGACGGCCCGCAGCAGCGTGTCGAGCGGTGGCGACACCGTGTGGTGGACGACGAGCACGCGTGCCATGGCGACAGCATCCCAGACGCGCCACTGCCGGCCCCCGAAGGAGGCCGGCAGCAGGCACAACCGATCAGGCCGGAGCCCGTCGGAACCGGGCGGTCAGCTCGCGGCGGCGGAGCAGACCGTGTCGGTGATCATCTTCGCCACCACGTAGGGGTCCATGTTGGCGTTGGGGCGACGATCCTCGGCGTAGCCCTTCTTGTCGACGGCGACCTGCCACGGGATGCGGATCGAGGCGCCGCGGTTGGAGACGCCGTAGGAGAACTCGGTCCACGGGGCGGTCTCGTGAGCGCCGGTCAGGCGGTCCTCGATGCCGGCTCCGTAGGCGGCGACGTGCTCTTCGGCCTTGGTCCCGAGCGCCTCGCAGGCAGCGATGATGGCGTCGTAGTTGTCGCGCATCGCCGCGGTCGAGAAGTTGGTGTGGCAGCCGGCCCCGTTCCAGTCGCCCTTGACGGGCTTCGGGTCGACGGTGGCGGAGACACCGAACTCCTCGGCGATGCGGTAGAGCAGCCAGCGGGCGACCCACAGGTGGTCACCGACGTCGAGCGGGCTGAGCGGGCCGACCTGGAACTCCCACTGGCCGGGCATCACCTCGGCGTTGATGCCCGACACGCCGATGCCGGCTTCGATGCAGGCCTCGAGGTGCGCCTCGACGACGTCGCGGCCGAACACCTCGTCGGCGCCGACACCGCAGTAGTAGAAGCCCTGCGGCGCCGGGTAGCCGTTCACCGGGAAGCCGAGCGGGCGGCCGTCCTTGAAGAACGTGTACTCCTGCTCGATGCCGAACCACATGTCCTGGTCGGCGTACTTCTCCGCGATCGCGCGCAGCGGGGCGCGGGTGTTGGTGGGGTGCGGGGTGTCGTCGACGAGGAAGACCTCGCACATGACCAAGACGTCGCTGCCGCCGCGGATCGGGTCCGGGAAGACCGCGACCGGCTTGAGCACGCAGTCCGAGTTGTCGCCGGGGGCCTGGTTGGTGCTGGAGCCGTCGAAGCCCCAGATCGGCAGGCCGTCCGGCGTCGCCGGACGGCCGTCCTCGAGGATGCGGGTCTTGGAGCGGAGGCGAGCGGTGGGCTCGGTCCCGTCGATCCAGATGTACTCGGCCTTGTAAACCACGGATTTCTTCTCCATCGTCGGTGTGCCCGTTCCCACGTGGGACGGGCGGATCCGTTGTGCGGCACGCACCATAGGAGCGTTGCCGCGCCCCGTCGTTTCCCGATTGTGAACGGACTGTGAACGAGATCGTCCGCTCCGCCAGCGCCCGGCGGGATCCGGTGCAACCATCTGACTTGCGGCTCGGCACCCTTCCACCCATCCGCCGGGCCAGACGGGAGCAGATGACATGAAGGTGTGGAAGAAGAAGGCGGCCGCCGTTGCGGCCGCGATCGGGCTCAGTGCCAGCATCGGGGCGGTGGCCGCATCGGCCATCGGCTCGCAGGACCCAGGTCCCGCCCCGACAGGAGACACCCGCATCCTCGGCAACGGGATCTCCGAGAACAAGTACGTGCCGATCATCCCGTGCCGGATCCTCGACACCCGCAAGGGCTACGGCAAGTTCGGGGTGGGCACGCAGAAGGCCATCGACGTCCGAGGGAACGAGACCACCTTCACCACCCAGGGCGGCAACCCGGGCGGCTGCGGCATCCCCGACGGGGCGACCGCGATCGAAGCCACCGTCACCGCCGTGAGCGCCAGCAGCGGCGGCTACCTGCGCGCCTGGCCGGCCAACCTGGTGGAGCCCAACGCCACGTTCTTGAACTACACACCGTCGTTCAACGTCGGCAACACCGGGACCATCACGCTCTGCGGCGCCAACGGCCTGCCGTGCGTCGCCAACCAGGACCTCAACCTGAAGACCAACTTCGGTGCCACCCACCTGGTCATCGACGTCGCCGGCTACTACCAGCAGCCGCTGTCGGCCAACGTGAGCTCGGCCGGAGACCTGGTCCGGGGCTCGCGCGGCGCGAACGCCACCCGGATGTCGACCGGCACCTACCGCGTCGCCTTCAACCGGAACATCAGCCAGTGCACCTACTTCGCCGGCACCGCCACCGCCGACGCCGGCCTCAACGGCGGGTTCGCCTCGGTCACCAACGCCAGCGGCAACGTCGCCGCCGTGACCGTGCTGACGTACAACACGGCGGGCGCGCTGGTCGACAAGGGGTTCCAGGTCGAGGTCATCTGCTGACCCGATCGGCGGCGGGGAACACCCCTGGACCGTGTTCCAGGGGTGTTCCCAGGCCCTTGCGCCTTTGTGAACGGAACATGAAACGGGTCGGTTCCAGGTTGCTCGTGCAACCGTCGGGGCGTGAGGATGGCCCCGTGGATCGCCAGAAGGAGTACGTGCTGCGCACGGTCGAAGAGCGGGGGGTGCGCCTGGTGCGCCTCTGGTTCACCGATGTGCTGGGCCAGCTGAAGTCGTTCGCCATCTCCCCCGCGGAGCTCGAGAACGCCTTCGAGGAGGGCATGCGCTTCGACGGTTCGGCGATCGACGGGTTCAGCCGCATCCAAGAGAGCGACGTGCTCGCCCGCCCGGACGCCCGCACCTTCGAACTGCTGCCGTGGGCCGAGCGCGACGAAGCCTCGGCCCGCATGTTCTGCGACCTCACCAGGCTCGACGGCACCCCGTTCGCCGGTGACCCCCGCCAGGTCCTGCGCCGCAACCTCGACGCCGCACGAGAGCGCGGCTACTCGTTCTTCGTGGCGCCGGAGATGGAGTTCTTCTACTTCGGCTCCGGCGATCCCTCGAAGCCGCTCGAACCGCTCGACACCGGCAGCTACTTCGACCTCACCACGGCCGACATCAGCTCGGACCTGCGCAAGAAGACCATCCACCACCTCGAGGCCATGGGCATCCCGGTGGAGTACTCGTTCCACGAGGACAGCCCGAGCCAGCACGAGATCGACCTCCGCTACACCGATGCGCTGTCGATGGCCGACAACGTGATGACCTTCCGCCTCGTCGTGCGGGAGACGGCCATGGAGCAGGGGGTGTACGCCACGTTCATGCCCAAGCCGCTCACCGGCATGCAGGGGTCGGGGATGCACACCCACCTGTCGCTGTTCGAGGGCGACAGCAACGTGTTCTACGACGCCGCCGGCAACCACCCGCTGTCGGCGACGGGCCAGGCCTTCGTGGCCGGCCTCCTGCACCACGCCGCCGAGATCACCGCGGTCACCAACCAGCTGGTGAACTCGTACAAGCGCCTCATCGTCGGCACCGAGGCACCGTCGCACATCACCTGGGCGCAGAACCACCGGGCCGCCCTCGTGCGGGTGCCGATGCCGAAACCGGGCAAGGAGTCCTCGGTGCGGATCGAGTACCGCTCGCCGGACCCGGCCTGCAACCCGTACCTCGCCTACTCGCTCCTGCTGGCCGCCGGGCTCCGGGGCATCGACGAGGGCTACTCGCTTCCTGACGAGGCCACCTCGTTCCTGGAGCTCTCCGCCAAGGAACGGGCCGACGCGGGGGTGCGCGACCTGCCCCAGTCGCTGGCCGAGGCGCTCGACGCCATGGAGGGCTCCGACCTCGTCCGCGAGGCGCTCGGCGACCACATCTTCGAGTGGTTCCTCCGCAACAAGCGGGCCGAGTGGGCCGACTACAAGGCCCAGGTCACCCCGTTCGAGCTCGACCGGTACCTGCCCGCCTGGTAGCTCCCATGGAACCCCTGCTCGTCCACCCCGACCCACCGCCGCCCGAGCTGGCCCGCCTGCTCGACCTCGGCGGCTACGCCTGGAAGCCCTGCGCCGACGAGCGCCAGGCGCTCAGCGAGACACCCGACGACGGGTGGGGCGGTGCCATCGTCGTCATCAACGAGCAGAGCGATGCGGCGTGGGCCCTGTGCCGCGCTATCCGCAAGGGCGACCTGCCGGTCGAGCCGCTGCTCCTGCTGATCGGCGGCAACCGGCTCGACGAGCTCGACCTGCGCGACGAGCTCTACGACGACTTCTGCCTGGACCCGTTCCACCCCCGGGAGCTCGAGGCCCGGCTCCGCCACCTGTTCTGGCGCACCGGCTTCGGGACCGCGCCCGAGCTGGTCGAGTACGGCGGCCTGGTGCTCAACCTGGAGACGTACCAGGCGGTCATCGACGGCGAACCGCTCGACCTCACCTACATGGAGTACGAGCTGCTCAAGTTCCTGGCCCAGCACCCGGGCAAGGTCTTCACCCGCGAGACGCTCCTCAGCCGGGTCTGGGGCTACGAGTACTACGGCGGCGCCCGCACGGTCGACGTCCACATCCGGCGCCTCCGCGCCAAGCTCGGCGAAGAGCACGCCAACCTCATCGCCACCGTCCGCAGCGTCGGCTACCGCTTCGGCCAGTCCCGCTGGGGCGGGTAGGGCCTGGCGGCCTCTCGTCACGACTCCGCAAGCTCCGTCGCACGTCGCTGGCTCGAACCCGGGGCTCCGCAAGCTCCGCCCCCTCGAACTCCCCGAGCTCGCTCCGCTCGGAACCCACCCTCGCGCCCGTTGCTCACACCTCTCCGGAGGTCAGCCGCCTCGTGTGTCGGGGACGCCGGACGAAGGAGTCGCCACGGCCGTCGTTGTGGTGGCGTTGGGGTCGGCGGGCGGGGTGACGTCGAACGCGGCGCCCATCTGGCCGACCAGCCACGAGTTCCAGAACCAGATGGCGGCGGGCGGGTCGAAGTGGGAGCCGTCCTCGCGCAGCGGGACGCCATCAGGGGTGGCGGCCACCGCGCTGCCGTCGGGGTTGCAGAGCTTGCCGGACGGGTCGATCAGGCGCACCCAGCCGACGTTGCGCTTCGCCACGTTGCGGACCCGCTCGTTGACCCAGTCGATGCGCTCGGCGTCCTGGCGCTCGTCGCCGAGGCGGGCGGCGTTGCGGGCGAAGCACGGCACCACCGGCATGATCGTGGCGGCGCCGACCCCGCGGTACTTGTCGACGCGCTGCTGGATGCGGTCCTCGAGGAACTCGGCGTAGCGCTTGGTGCCGACGCGGTAGCTGGTGCCCTGGTACTCGTGGTCGTACACCTCCCAGGCGCCGATCCACAAGAGCACGGCGTCGGGCTGCTCGCCGAGGCCCTTGTACTCGACGAGGTCGGCCGACTGGCACAGCTTCCCGTACTGCTCCGGTTCCCGGCCCTTCACCTTGAACTTCGAGTCCGGTGGCATCAGGCCGCAGCCGATGACCGCCCGGTCGAACAGGCTGACGCTCGTGTCCACGCCGCCGTGGAGGTCCCAGCCGAGCGACCAGCCGACCGAGTCCCCGGCGATCATCACCTTCATCGGCCGACCGGCCCGCAGCGACGGATCGACCGATGCCGCCGGGTCGACCACCACGTCGGCGGCGCCGGTGAACGGTCCGGGAGGACCTTCGTCGATCGGGGCGACCGTCGTGGTGGTGGCGGCCTGCGCGGCGAGGGCCTTCGCCTCCGCCGGGCTGAGCGCGGCGTCGAGGACCTCGTCGTCGTTGACCGAGGTGTAGTCCGGCGGCTTCGGCGCACCGGCTGAGGTCCCGACGATGACCCCGACCACCAGCACGAGCGCCATGGCGGAGAAGGCGACCCGCGGGATCCGCTGGCGGTCCTTCGGCGAGGGCGCGCCGAAGCCGGCCGGTCGCTGGCCGGTGCGGATGGGCTCCTCCACCAGCCAGAACGACAAGGCGGCCAGGGCGATCGAGAGGGAGACGACGGCGGCGTCGAGCGCATAGCCGTCGAGGCCCCAGTACTCGGAGAGGAACACCTGGGTGGGCCAGGACCAGAGGTAGATGCCGTAGGAGCGGCGGCCGATCCACACGAGCACCGGATGGGCGAGCACGCCGTCGAGCGGCCCGCGCCCGGTGGCCACGCCCGACACGAGGACCACCGCGCACAGGGCGAGCAGCTGGAACCGGCCCTGGTACCAGACGGCTTCGGCGTTCGACCCGAACCAGAAGGACCCGATGACCGGGACGAGGGCGACGGTGCCGGCGATGGACCAGCGCGTGGCCCACCGGCGGCGGTCGGCCCGGGTCCTCCCGGCCTGCGACGCCGGGTCCCACCAGGTCCCGAGGAGGGCGCCGCCGAACAGGGCGAAGACCCGGGTGTCGGTGCCGTAGTAGATGCGGGACAGGTCCATGCCGATGGACGCCGCGAAGGCCATCCAGCCAGCGGAGGCGACCATGGCGGCACCGGCGACGATCCCGACGCCGCGCCGGAGGTGGTCCTTGGCGAGCTTGGCCACGCCCACGACGATCAGCGGCCAGAGGACGTAGAACTGCTCTTCGATCGCCAGCGACCAGGTGTGCCGCAGCGGGCTCGGGGCCAGACCGGACGAGAAGTACGACTGGCCGCTCAGCACGAACCGCCAGTTGGCGACGTAGCCCAGGCCGGCGAGGGCGTCCCACCGGATCTGGCCGAGGCGCCACGCCGGCAGCCACAGCCGCGACCCGAGCGACACGGCGACCAGCACGACGAACAGGGCCGGGACGAGGCGCTTGAAGCGGCGGATCCAGAACGACCCGAGGGCGATGCCGCCGTTGCGCTCCCGTTCGGCGAGGAGCAAACGGGTGATGAGGAAGCCGCTGATGACGAAGAAGACGTCGACGCCGAAGAAGCCGCCTGGCAGCTCGTCGAGGTGGTACGCCACCACGGCCAGCACGGCGACGGCGCGCAGGCCGTCGAGGGCGGGGATGTAGCCGGGACGGCCGGGCCGGGGGTGGCCGGCGACGGCCGCATCGACGGCCGCGAGCGATCCCGCCGGTTCGACCGGCGGCTCAGGCCCGACGACGGGATCGGCGACGGCGATCGGCACGTGGTCGACGGGGCGGGGAGCCACCGTCCTGGGAGCCACCTGCGGGCGCGGGGTGGGCTTCGGGCCGCGCCCGTTCGGGCGTGGAGGCGGCTTCGGACCCATGACCCGACCACGGTACCGCCGGCCTTCGTTGCGCTCCCAGCCACCCCCGGACCAAGATGGGGCCCATGTGGGGTCCCGCCGTCATCGTCATCGTCCTGGTCGCTGCGATCCCGATCGCGGTCGTGATGTCGGGCGGCGTGGCGTCGGGCCTGCTCGGCTACTTCCTGAAGGAAGAGGCCGAGGTCACCCACGAGGGCAGCGAGCTCATCGAGACCAACGTCTGATCGCCCGCTGACCGGTCAGGCCCGGTACGCCCAGGCCTCGACCTCGGCGTGGGCGCCGAGCGGCAGGCCGGCGACCTGGACGGTCGAGCGCGCCGGGCGGGGCTCGGGGAACGCGGCGGCGTAGCGCTCGTTGAACTCGCCGAACTGGGCGAAGTCGAGCAGGAAGCACGTCGTCTTCACCACGTGCTCCATGCCGAGGCCGTGCTCGGCCAGCTGGGCCGCCAGGTTGGCGAGGAGCTGGTCGACCTCGCCGGCGAAGTCCTCGACGATGGCCCCGTCGCGCCGGCCCACCTGGCCCGACACGACGACCCACTCGCCCGCGGCGACAGAGGGCCGGTACGGCAGTCCGGTGGGGTTCGACATCAACGCGCTCCTCGGGTGGGCAGATCTTGGGGACGGCCCTGGTGCAGCCAGACGGCAGCCGCGACCGCGGCGAACACGGCATCGGACCCGTTCACGGCCGGGCCAGGCGACGGGTCGATCTCGACGTCGATGGGCGGCGTGTCGACCGCCCGGGGGATGCCGAACGAGCGGATCGTCAGGTCGTGCACGGTGCCGTCGGGGTCGACGGCGAGGCCCTCGCTGGTGATCCAGCCGAAGGCCATGTGGGCGGCGCCGATCGCGTACGAGCGCAGGACCACCTCGTCGAGCGGGTCCCCGGCGGCCACGCGCACCTGGATCCGCCCGTCGACGACGGCCGCCTCGGCGACGCCGCCGTCGGGGCCGACGACCGGCTCGAGCGAGCCGCGGGCCCCCGCCAGGAGCAGGAGGGCCTCGGCCCAGCCAGCGGCTCGGGGCGCGGCCGACGTGGGCGGGCCGGACACGTCGACCTCGTCGACCACCAGCCCCGGTGCGACACGGGCGATGGCCGAGGCGATCCCCGCCGTGCGCACCACGGTGAGCCGCCCGGTGCCGTCGGGGTCGGCGCCACCGGCGACGGGTGGGCGCTTCGGGCCGAGGCGCACCACGTCCTCGCGCGACCAGAGCACCCGCACGGCGCGGCCGTGGCGGTCGGCCAGCTCCCGGGCCACCGCACCGAGGTGCGCCGGGTCCTTGGCCCCGAACGCCCCGCCGTTGGCGAGCGACGATGCCGGCTCGCCGCCCGGCTCGCACCAGGTGGCATCCGTCTCCAGGTAGCCGGGCTCGACCCAGCTCGTGCGCAGGGTCGCGGCCCAGGAACCGTCCGGGACCGCCAGCGGTGGAACGGGGTCCACCGTCGTTCGCCGGCCCTGGACCTTGCCGGCGGTGGCACGGGCGTCCTCGACGGTCTCGCCCACCACCCACTCGCCGTCGGCCGAGCGGACGGCGACGAGGGCGTCAGCGGGAGCGGTGTCGTCGGCGAAGCCGCCGCGGCCCTGGGCCACGGCCGGCGCCACGGCCTGAGGGGCCCCGCCCTCGATCCCGGCCCGCACGCTGGCGGCGTCGAGGTCCCGGCCGGCGTGGGGCTGGTCGAGCGCATCCCACGCCTCGACGATGGTCTGCCAGCCGGTGCAGCGGCACAGGTGCGCCTGGAGCGCCCGCTCGACGGCACCGTGGTCGGTGACGGGCGTGCCCTTCGCTCGCAGGCCCGCCAGGCGCACGACGATGCCCGGCGTGCAGAACCCGCACTGGCTCCCACCGGTGGCGCACAGGGCCTCGGCCCATCCGGCACGGACCGGATCGTCCAGCCCGTCGACCGTGGTGATCGAGCGGCCGGCCACCCGGCGCACCGGCGTCACGCACGACACGCGCGGCGCACCATCGACCAAGACCGTGCAGCATCCGCACTGGCCCTGCGGGCTGCACCCGTCCTTCACCGCCGTGATGCCCAGCTGATCCCGCAGCGCACCCAGCAGCGACCCGCCGCGGTCTTCGACGCGTACGTCGATCCCGTCGACGGTCAACAAGATGCGCGGCGGGGCGGCTGGAGGCGACACGCCGGCGACCTTAGGGCGACCCGACGGCCATCCCCATCCGAGATGGGACCCGCCGAGCACGCAGGCGGGTTCCGAGCGAAGCGAGCACGGGGGCGCTCGAGGGGCGGCGCTGGCGGAGCCCCCTCGACCCGTGACGTGCGACGAAGCCGTGCCGAACTGCAGAGGGCGGCTGGGCGCCAGGCCGTCGATCGAGGATCGGGGGACGCAGGGCGCGCCGGGAGCGCAGCGACCAAGCGAACGAGCAGCCCAGACGCCGTTACGCAGGGTGAGCATCCGCGTCCTGACCTGGGGGCCTGAGTAGAACGTTCGGAGGTCCGTTGGGCCGTCTTTCGCCCGTTTTCGTCCGCCACTGTCCGTCACCAGCAGGAGCCCTCGTGGAGTCGGGTCTGCGCACCCCCGATCCTCCGGGAGAGACCGGAGGCCTCATCGTCATGGTCCGGCCCGCGCCGGCCGATGCGGCGCGGGCGATCGCCGATGACCTCCACGCCGCCTTGGCCATCGGCGGCGAAGCCACCGAGCGCGCCGTCGAGCGCCTGCACTCGCGCGAGCTGGAGCACCGCGACCTCGACGGCCTCGCCGCCGCCATGCGCCGTGCCGAGCTCATCCGTGACCGCACGCGCGAGGCCGTGTCGACCCGCCTGTCCGCCAGCCTGAACACCCGGATCGCCATCCACCCCGACACGATCCGGCGGGCGGCGGCCGAGCTGATCGCCGCGGAGACGGCCCTCGAGATCTCCCTGGCGCTCGACGCCCGGCGGGCCACCCGGCGTCGGCGCGCCCGACGCGGCGGCGCCACCGCCGCCACCGCCGCAGGGGCGGCCGTCGCCGTGGTGGCGGTGCCCCCGATGGGCATCGCGCTCGCCGCCGCAGGCCTCGTCGGTGCGGGAGCCGGTGCCTGGCGGGCACGCCGCCGGCCGCTCCCCGACCACGCCAGCCTGCGCAGCCACGTCGAGCTCACCCGGAGCCGGTGGGAGCAGGTGGCCGGAGCTGGAGCAGATCCAGCCGAGGTCGAGACCGTGATCCACCGCTACGACCCCCACGACCCGACGATCGCGGCCCTCATCCGGGAGAACCCCGCGGTCCGTGCCACCGAACGCGTCGCCATCCAACGGCGGATCGCGTGGGTCACGGCATGGCGCCGGGAGGTCGGCGACTCCGCCCCGATCACCGACCCCGGCGTGCAGGAACTGCTCCAGCGCGACCAGACCGAGCTGTGGCTCACCTCGGGCACGTCGCTGGAGGATCCGTCCGACACCCTCGTGGTGGCGGCCCCGTACGCGGATCTGTCCGAGCACCGCGCCCGGGAGCTGCACCGCCGGCTGCTCGACCTGCCGCGCGGCCAGCGGGTCATCGTGGTCCTGGCGCCAGACCCCGACGCGCCCGAAGGCGTGCGCATCCCAGGGATCGGCTGGGTCCCGTCGGCGCCGCCCCCTGGGCCGTTCCCCGTCGCCGCCGGCTGACGACCGCACCGAATGGCGCCGCAGACCTCCGGGCGCGACGAAGGCGGACCCGGAGGCCCGCCTTCGCTCAGAACGGGGGGAGCAGGTGGCTCAGCTGAACGACGACCCGCAGCCGCAGGTGCGCTGGGCGTTGGGGTTGTCGATCGAGAACCCGGCCTGCTGGAGGCCGTCCTTGTAGTCCAGGGTGGCGCCGGTGAGGAGCTGGGCGCTGGACGGGTCGACCACCACGCGGACGCCGGCCTTCTCGGTGACCAGGTCGTCGTCGGCTCGATCGGAGTCGAAGAACATCTCGTAGCTGAAGCCGGAGCAGCCGCCGGGGCGGACCGCCACGCGGAGGGCGAGGGACTCGTCGCCTTCGGCCGAGATGAGCTCGGCGACCTTGGATGCAGCGTTGTCGGTGAGCGCGATCACGGGCACTTCCTCCTGAATCGGAACGATCGACGTGAAGCGTACCGCCCCACCCGCGGTTCGCGCCTTCCCGCCACCCCGGGTTCTGGGGAGGACCGCCGGTAGCATCGAGGGGTGGCCACCCCCGCTCTCCCCTCGCCCGACGACCTGCGCAGCCTCTTGCGCGGCGTCATCGACCCCGAGCTGGGCTCCGACATCGTCGACCTCGGCATGGTCCGCGGCGCCACCATCGACGCCGAGGGCAAGGTGGTCGTCACCATCGCCCTCACCACGTCCGGCTGCCCGCTGCGGGCCCAGATCCAGCGGGACATCCGCACCCGCATCGGTTCGGTGCCCGGCGTCACCCACGTGAAGCTCGACTGGACCGAGATGACCCAGGCGGAGAAGTCCCGGGCCATGGAGAAGGCCCGGTTCAACGTGTCCCAGCGCGAGGAGGACACCGCCATCGGCCCGCTCACCCGGGTGGTGCTCGTGGCCTCCGGCAAGGGCGGCGTCGGCAAGTCGTCGGTCACCGCCAACCTGGCCGCGGCCCTGGCCGACCGCGGCCTGACGGTCGGCGTCCTCGATGCCGATGTCTGGGGCTTCTCGATCCCCCGCATGCTCGGCGTGTCGGGCCGGCTCGAGGGCCGGCTGGAGGGCGACCGCAAGGTCATGCTCCCCATCGAGCGCAAGATCGGCGATGGCGTCGTCCGCATCGTGTCCATGGGCTTCTTGGTCGAAGACGAGGAGACCGCGCTCATGTGGCGGGGCCTCATGCTCAACCGCGGCGTGCAGCACTTCCTGCAGGACGTGGTCTGGGGCGATGACCTCGACTACCTCCTGATCGACATGCCGCCCGGTACCGGCGACGTGCAGATGGGCGTGGCCAAGCTCGTGCCCCGAGCCGAGGTGGTGGTGGTGACCACGCCGGCCCTCGCCGCCCAGAAGGTCGCCATCCGAGCGGTCGCCATGGCCCGCAAGAGCTTCCTGCGGGTGGCCGGTGTCGTCGAGAACATGAGCGCCTTCACCGACCACCACGGCGAGACCCACGCCCTGTTCGGCTCAGGCGGCGGCCAGACCCTCGCCGACGATGCCGGCGTCCCGCTGCTCGGCCAGGTGCCCATCGAGCCCCTCGTCTCGGCCGGTGGCGATGCCGGTGAGCCCGAGGTGCTGGGTGACTCGCCCGCCGCCCAGGCCTTCCGCGACATCGCGGAACGACTCGTGACCGAGGCCGTGCCGCCGGCCGAGCTCGCCGGCTGCTCCGCCCGGATGCTGGAGCTGGCCGTCGCCGCCCTCGATGCCGAAGACGAGCGCGAGGCAAACGCCGTCTGAGGTCAGCGAGCAGCGCGGCGGCCGGAGCCGAAAGCGTCAGCCGTGGATGCGGATGCCTCGGAGGGCTTCGGGGAACTCGCCCACGACGCCGCGGGACAAGGTGCCCGGGACCTCGCACACCGGGGGCTCGTCAGCGGAGGTGAAGCCCAGCCCGCGGAGGATGAGGCGGCAGCCCAGCTCGGTCTCGACCGACAGCGACTCGGCCAGCTCGTCGACCACGTCGAGCACGACGCCGTCGTCGCCGGGGTAGGCCGAGCGGAGGTACTCGGGTGCGTAGACCACCACGCCTTCCACCTCGCCCACCGGTTCTTGGTCCGGCCCCGGCCAGAAGTCCTCGTAGAGGAACGGTGCCGTGCTCTCGCAGCAACCCGTGCCGATGGTGACGGTGAGCGTGCCGCGCCGCCGGTGGCCCATCTCGGCGATGACGTCGCGGGCGCGGTCGGTGGCGGTCACGAGCATGCGGCCAGCCTACGGGGATCCGCGATCCGTGCACCTGGACACCTGTCCTGAGTAGCGTTGGGGCCGCCACGAAGAGCGGGACTCCTGGCGGGTGCTCCTGGACGTGGCGCTTCGATCCGATCCACCCAAGGAGTCCCCCCATGAAGCTGCGCATCCTCGCCGTCGCGACCCTCGCCCTGGCGCTGCCCCTGCTGGCCACCGGCTGCGGCGGCAGCGACGACACCAACTCGGGCGAGCGCCCGACGGCCGACGAGATCTCCAAGTCCTTCCAGAAGCAGCTCCCGCCGACCACGCCCAACGTCGAGGCCGTCGCCGACTGCCTCGGCAAGGAGCTCGAGGCCTCGGAGCTCCCCAACGGCGTCTTGCGCTCCCTCGTCGCCGGCGAGGAGGAGACGAAGGTCGACAAGGGCAACGAGGAGAAGTACACGAAGGAGATCACCAGCGCCACGACGGCCTGCATGAGCGAGGCCCTCGGGAGCTAGGCCCGCCAGGTTCCGCCTCGGCTCACCGAGCTCGCGACAGCGCCCCGGGTCCTCGGACCCGGGGCGCTGTGCGTTCCGCTGGGGCCGGTGCGGGCTAGATGCTGCCGCTCAGCGCCGAGAGGTGGATGTAGTTGTCGCGCGTCCCACCGGGGTTGATGTGGACGTGCTTCACCTGCTGGTAGGCGCGGAGGCCGTTGATCCCCAGCTCCCGGCCGATGCCCGACTGCTTGTAGCCACCGAAGGGACGCTCGGGGCTGATCAGGTGGTAGTCGTTGATCCACACCGTGCCGGTGCGCATGCGGTTGGCCACCGACTTGGCCCGCTCCGGGTTGGTGGACTGCACGCCGCCGGCGAGGCCGTAGATCGAGTCGTTGGCGATGGCGACGGCCTCGTCGTCGGTCTCGAACGGGATGACCGACAGCACCGGTCCGAAGATCTCCTCCTGGGCGATCTTGGCGGAGTTCGGGACCCCGGCGAAGATCGTTGGCGTGTAGAAGGCAGCCGGGTCGAGGCCGTCGGCGAGGCCCTCGGGGCGCTGACCGCCGCAGACCGGGTCGCCGACCTCGTCGCGGCCGAGCTGCACGTAGCGCTCGACCGTCTCGACCTGGCTGCGGCTCACGAGCGGGCCGAGATCGGTCTCGAAGTCCATCTGGTTGCCGATGACGATCTTGCCGGCGCGGTCGACCAGCAGCGACAGGAAGTCGTCGTAGATGCTCTTGTGCACGAGGGCCCGGGTGCCGGACTCGCACACCTGGCCGTTGTGGAAGAAGGTGCCCCACAGGACGCAGGCGGCGGCGAGGTCCAAGTCGGCGTCGTCGAGCACGATGTTGGCGCTCTTGCCGCCGAGCTCGAGGGTCACCGGCTTCACGGTCCCCGACGCGAGCTGCATGATGCGGCGGCCGACCTCAGTGGAGCCGGTGAACGCCGTCTTGTCGACCAGCGGGTTGACGGCCAGCTCCTCACCGGCGGTGCCACCCGGGCCGGCGACGATGTTGGCGACGCCCGGCGGGAGGTCGACCTCCTGGAACACCTCGCCCAGCATCAAGGCGGTGATCGAGGTGAACGACGCCGGCTTCAGCACGGCGCAGTTGCCGGCGGCCAGGGCGGGGCCGAGCTTCCACGCCGCCATGATGAACGGGAAGTTCCACGGGATGATCCCGGTGGTGACGCCGTGGGGCTCGTAGCGGACGTAGTTCGACGACGGCGGGAACGGCGTGCCGGGGAGCTCGACCTCGTCGGCCTCCTCGGCGGCGAGCTTGGCGAACCAGCGGAACGCACCGACGGCACCGGGCACGTCGGCGAACATCGCCTTCTTGATGGTGCCGCCGCCGTCGCGGGCCTCCATCTCGCTGAACGTGTCGGCCTTGGCCTCGATGGCATCGGCGATCTGGTTGATCTTGGCGGCGCGCTCAGGGCCGCTCATCTTGGGCCAGGGGCCCTCGTCGAACGCCGTGCGGGCGGCCTCGATGGCCTTGACCGAGTCCTCGCGACCGGCCTTGGCGATGCTGCCGATGACCTGCCCGGTGGCCGGATCGGTGGTGTCGAAGGTCTCCCCCGACTGGGCATCGACGTACTCGCCGTCGATGAAGAGCTGGTAGTCGGCCATGGTGCCGTTCCCCTTGGTGGATGTGGTGCGGAGGGCGCACGCGGGTCCCCTTGACCCGACGGTCAAGGACGCTACCGCGCCCCTGCGGCCACCGCGTCCCGCTTGGCTCGGCCAGATAGATCGCACTACGATCTATCTCGTGCGCGCCCTCCCCATCCCACCGCTCCACAGCGAACGGACGCGGATGGCCGCGCTCGTGCTGGCGGTGGGCGTCGGCGGCGGGCTCGTCGGCGCCGCCTACCTGACGGCGCTGAAGGCGATGACCGAGGTGCTCGGTCCCGAGCAGTGGGGCGAGTGGCCGCACCTCGTGGTCCTGGTGCTCGTCGGCGTCTCGGTGACGGGGCTCATCCGGTGGCTGGGGACGCCCGGTGACGTCGAGCTCCTCGTCAACAACATCCACGTCGACGGCGGACGCGACGACGTCCGCAGCCTCCGGTCGCTCATCCCGGTCTCGCTGCTGTGCGTCGGAGCGGGCGGCACGCTCGGCCCCGAGGCGCCGCTCGTCACCACCACGGGCACGCTGGCATCGTGGCTCGGGGTCCGGCGTGGGCTGGGTCGCCACGACCTTCGAGTCGTCGCCATCACCGGCATGGCCGCGGGGTTCACCGTGCTGTTCGCCGCCCCGCTCGGCTCTGCCGTGTTCGCCCTGGAGATCCTGCACCGGCGAGGGCTGGAGTACTACGAGGCCCTGCTCCCTGCCGTGGTGGGCGCGCTCTGCGGCTACGGGATCTCGGCGGCGCTCACCGTGATCGGCGTCGATCCGATCTGGACCTTCGCGGCTCCGGCGCACCTGGTGCCGATCGACTTCGCGCTGGCCATCGGAGCCGGCGTCCTCGGTGCTCTGGTCGCCATCGTCTTCACCTACCTGGCGATCGGCCTGCGCGCCGTCGCCGATCGCCTCCCCTCCGGCACCCAGCCGGCGATCGGCGGGGCCGTCTTGGGCCTGATCGCCATCGCCTCCCCCTACGCGCTCACCAACGGCGAGCTGCAGATCAACCACCTCAGCCTGACCGGCGCAGCCGCCCTGACGTTCCTGGTCGCGGCGGTGGCGAAGCTGGTGGCCGCCGCCGTATCGGTGGCCACCGGATGGCGGGGCGGGTTCATCATCCCGCTGTTCTTCGTCGGGTTCGCCCTCGCCCAGGCGGCCGACGGCCACCTCGGAGGCGGCAGCACCTGGGTCCTCGCGGCCGGGCTGATGGTGGCCTGCAACGTGGGCGTCACCAAGACCCCGCTCGGGTCGACGCTCGTCGTCACCGAGATGAGCGGTGCCGCCGTGTTGCCCACGACCCTGATCGCTGCCCTGGTCAGCTTGGCGCTCACGTCGCAGATCAGCCTGATCCACACCCAGCGCCGGCGCTTCACGGCTCTTCCCGTCAGCGGCGAGGCGGAGCCCCCCGACGTGCCCGACGAGACGGACAGCGCCGACCTGTCCGGCCGCCCCGCCGGTGCCGCCCCCCGAACGGAGGAGCAGCGATGACCAGACCGCTGTCGGACCGCGACTACCAGTCGCTGGCGTCGTTCCGGCGGGAGCTGCGCCGGTTCCTCGCCTTCTCGGAGGGCGAGGCGAAGACGGCCGGATTGACCCCCGCCCACCACCAGCTCCTGCTCGCCATCCGCGGCCACATCGGCGACCCGCCGTCGATCAGCGACCTCGCCGACGCCCTCCAGCTCAAGCTCCACTCGGCCACCGAGCTGGTGGCCCGGGCCGAGGCCAAGGGCCTGGTCACCCGCGAGCACACCGACCCCGACGATGCCCGGCGGGCCGTCGTCGCCCTCACCGACGAGGGCGCCGCCAAGCTCGCACAGCTCTCCGCCGTCCACCGCGAGGAGATCCGCCGCTTCCGCGCCCAGCTCGACGACATCTTGGCCACGCTCGATTGATCATCGACGGGCCCTCACGGCCAGCCGACCTCGACCAGAGCCCACGGAGATCCGGTCAGGTAGCGGTCCAGGTCGTGTCGGGGTCGTCGGCGTCGACGGCGCCCGCGGTGCCCTCGGTGGCGAGCTTGCGGAGGTGGGCCCACACGCTGAAGCGGGCGACGGGCCAGAGGAGCTCGGGCACGTCGGTGTAGATCGCCTCCACCAGCTGGGCGGTGCCGGCGCCCCCGGCCCCGAAGCCCTGGAGGGCGGCCAGCACCTGGGCCTCCCGCTCGAGCCGGTGGGTGATGTAGTCGTCCAGCTTGGCCGCCGGGTCGTCGATGACGTGGCCGTGGGCGGGGGCGATGGCCTTGAGCCGGGGCATCCACGCCTGCAGCCGCTCCAGCGAGGCGAGGTACTCGCCCATGTCGCCGTCGAGCGGGGTGATGACGACGGTGGAGCCGTCCATGATGTGGTCGCCGCTGAACAGCAGCCGGTCCCGCTCGAGCAGGAAGCAGATGTGGTTGGCGGCGTGACCCGGCGTGTGGATGACCCGCAGCGTGAACTCGGTGCCTTCGACGGTGTCGCCATCGGTGAGGTGGCGGTCGCACACCAGCCCGTCGCGGTCGGCGAACGCCAGCACCTCGGCGCCCGTGCGCTCCTTGAGCCCGGCAGCGCCCGGCGAATGGTCGCCGTGGGTGTGCGTGCAGAGGATCCAGCGGATCCGGCCGCTGCCCGCCGCGGCGATGGCATCGAGGTGGTCGGCGTCGTCGGGCCCGGGGTCGATGACGGCGATCTCGTCCTGCCCGACCAGGTACGTGTTGGTGCCCGGGCCCGTCATCATCCCGGGGTTGTTGCAGAGCACCCGGCGGACGAGCTTGCCCAGGGCGATGGGGACGTCGGGGATCAGCTCCGGGCGGGCGGCCTCGGCCTCGGCCGTGCTCACGCCGGCTCCGTGGCGCCGAACCCGGTGACCTTCCGGGAGTCGGCGATGTGCATCCAGTTGAGGGATGCGTCCGGTACGCCCTGCGGCGCGTCGTAGGCCGGATCGCCGGGCAGGACGATCCGCACGCCGCCATCCGCCTCGATCACCCGGGGCAGGACCTCGGGGACGTGCGTGATCTCCCGAGCCGCGTCCAGCGCCTCGGCCGCCGTGTCGAACCGGGAGATGGCCCGGAGGCTGGCGATGGTGGGCGGCATCATCGTGAGGTCCCCGGACTCGGCGCGGGCGATGCCGTCGGCTGGCCGGATCCACTCGTTGGCGATGACCTCGTGGTCGTCGTGCAGCGGCGTCTGGTTGAGCGGCGCGGCGGCGAGGAAGAACCGGGTGTCGTACCGGCGGGGCGCGCCTTCAGGCGTAACCCAGTGGCTGAAGTAGTGCATGCCGTCGACGGCGAGGCGCAGGCCCTCGAGCCGGCACAGGTCCACCATCGTCAGCTGCCCGGTGTCGACCTGTCGGCGGTGGTGGGCCCACCGCTCCATCGACGCCGTGTCGTCGAGGTCGACGATGCCGTCGAGGTCGTAGGCCAGCAGCACGCCGGCCTCTTCGAAGCTCTCCCGGATGGCGGCGACCCAGAACGCCAGACCACCGGACTCGATGCCCAGCCGGCGGGATGCGTCAGTGTCGGTCCGCCCCTCGCAGACCGGCTCCAGGTTGGCGTGCCGGTCCTCGGGATCGACCGCGCCGCCGGGGAAGACGTAGGCGCCGCCCACGAAGTCGGAGTTGAGGTTGCGCCGGAGCATGAAGACCTCGAGGCCGTCGGTCCCGTCGCGCAAGATCAAGACGGTGGCTGCGTCTCGCAGCTCCACCGGTGCCGGGCTCACGGGTGGAGCTCGCCGCTGGGCGGGTCGGCCTTGGTGGCACCCGTGGTGTCGAAGAACCCTCCGCCGCGGCCCGCCCGGAACGTGCCCACGAAGCGAGCCCCGCCCGGGCCGCTGGTGGATGCCGCGAAGAACGACGAGTACGCGCCGGACTCGAACCGCTTCCGCACGACCGCCCGGAACGGCATCCGGGTCACCGGGATGATGAGCAGGTAGCCGAGCACGTCGCCGATGAAGCCGGGAGCGAGCATCAGCGCACCGGCCACCAGCAGGAGGAGGCCGTCGATGAGCTCGTTGCTCGGGATCCGGCCCTCCCTCACCGCCTGCGAGATCTTGCCGAGCACGGCGATGCCCTGGCGCTTCAGCAGGGAGGCGCCGATCGCGCTCTCGACCACCAGCAGGGCGATGGTCTCCCAGCCGCCGATGACCGAGGCGACCTGGATGATCACGTACAGCTCCAGGAGCGGAGCGACGACGAACAGCAGGAACAGCCAGAGCACGCTCGCAGGCTACCGGGGTGCCCCTCGACCTGTGGCTCGGGTGTGACGCTCGGCCAGCTTGGCGAGGCGGCGGTCCCAGGCCGACCCGACGCCGGCCATCCAGGCCGCGGCATCGTCGAGCGGCGCCAGCGTCACCGTGTAGCGCTGCTCGCGGCCCACCTTCTCGGCGGTCACCAGGCCCGCGGTCGCCAGCAGCTGCAGGTGCTTCACGATCGCCTGGCGGGTCACGGTCCGGTCCACCGCCAGTTCGGTGGCCGTCACCGGTCCGGACCGGCCGACGGCGGTCAGCAGCTCGCGCCGGGTCGGGTCCCCGAGCGCGTCGAAGACGGCGGCCGCACGCCGCTCGGCCGCGGTGGGCTTGGTCACACGCAGGCGGGGGCCAGCGCCGTCGCCCCGACGAGCGCCTGGAGCCGCCGGTCCCATGCCGGCTCGACCGCCGCCAGGTCCCCGATCGACGCGCCGCCGACCGTGGCGCTCGCGGCGCCGGCCAGCCGCTCGGTGACGGTCACCTGGCTGCCGAGGCCGCCGTCGGCCGATGTCACGGCGATGGTCACCAGCGAAGCCTCGTCCGGCGCCGCCTCATCCCACCACACCAGCCCGATCGACCGGCCCTCGTCGACCTCGGTCACCACGACCTGACGCACGGTGTCGCCTTCGGCGACGGTCCCCGCCGCTCCCGGCGCCACGTCCAGCTCGACCCGGTCGCCCAGCCACCGGCCCAACCCCTCGGCGTCGCGAAGCGAGGCCCACGCCTCCTCCACCGGCACCGGCAGCTCGATCGAACGGGAAACGGAGACAGGAGCACGTTCCATGGAAGACAGCCTGCCTCGTGCCGCAGAAACCCGCAACCAAGGAGTTGCGACCTTGCCGGGTGGGAAGGGGAACTGCGTGTGCTGCGCCCTGCCCGATCGGGCAGGATTCGACCATGAACGGCGGCGGGTTCGTGCGGTTCGTAGTGGACCGACCGCATCCCACCGTCGACGCCGAGCTTGGGATGTTCACGCGCAACCCGTAGGTTGCAATTTGTGAGATGGGGGCTACATTCGCAACTCACAAGTTGCGCATTAGGAGAACCCATGAGCTTGCTCGTCCCCACCGTCATCGAACAGACCGCGAAGGGCGAGCGCGCCTTCGACATCTGGTCCCGGCTGCTGAACCAGCGGCTGGTCTTCTTCGGGACCCAGCTCGACGACAACGTCGCCAACCTGATCATCGCCCAGCTGCTCCACCTGGAGGCCGAGGACCCAGGCAAGGACATCCGGCTGTACATCAACTCGCCCGGCGGTGACATGACCGCGCTGTTCGCCATCTACGACACCATGCAGCTGCTGCGCTGCGACGTGGCCACGTTCTGCATCGGGCAGGCGGCATCGGCCGCCGCGGTGATCCTGGCGGGTGGCACGAAGGGCAAGCGGTTCGCCCTCCCCAACTCCCGGGTGCTGATCCACCAGCCCCACGGCGGCGCCCAGGGCCAGACCAAGGACATGGAGCTGGCGGTGAAGGAGATGGTGCTGATGCGGGAGCGGATGACCCTCGCCCTCGCCGAAGACACCGGCCAGCCCGTCGAGCGCATCGCCACCGACATCGACCGCGACTTCATCCTGCGGGGCGAAGATGCCGTCGCCTACGGCCTCGTCGACGAGATCCTCACCAAGCAGGACGCCCTCCCCGTCGAAGCCCTGCGCTGACGCACCGGCGGGATCAGCCCAGGCGGGACCGGAGGCGGCGACCCTGGGGGCCCAGAGGATCGAGCGACGCGATCCAGCGGGCGGCCATGACGACCAGCAAAGAAAGAAGGGTTCCGCCATCGCCCCCTGGTGCGTCGACTCGGTCGAAGGCGCCGGGCGCGAGGCCTTCTTCGCCCCGGTCCCGTGGGTCAGGCGCGCCTTCCACCGCCTGGTCCGCCCTCGCTGCGACCGGACGGTCGGGGCCGCCTACGGCCCCGTGACCTCCGCTCGCCGCCGAGGCAGGCGGGCCTCCCACCAGTCGACGAGATCGTCGCCGGGCGCCAGGCCGTAGGCGGCGGTCATCGCTTGGGCGCTCCCTCGGAGCAGGGCGCGGGCCGCAGCGGGATCGCCCTCCTCGGATGCCGCGGCGAACGAGGCCGCGGCTCGGTCCCAAGCGGGCCCGTGGGCCGGGAGGGGCAGCGCCAGGAGGTCCGAGGCCGACAGCCGGAGGGCGGTGGCGTTGCGACCGGCTCCCAGGTGGCGGTGGGCAGCCACGAGCGAGACCGGCGGTGAGCACAGCAGCGCGCCGATGCGCCACAAGTCCATGGCCTGACCGCTGCGGGCGGTGACCGTCACCACCGGAACCGACGGCAGGAGGTCGCCGGCCTCATCCACGATGGCCTCGAGCACCCGGGTCTGGGTGGCGACCAGCACCTTCGGCACCCGACGGCGGGTCACCCAGTCCTGGAGCGCGGGGGCGAGGCTGTCGGCGTCGACGCGGGGGTACCGGTACGACGCCTTGTTGAACCGGCACGTCCGCAGCCCCCAGTGGAGGACGGCGGGGTCGATGAGGCCGCTCGTGACGAGGCGCGGCATCGAGCCGTCGGCTCGGTCGACCACCGAGTCAGCCAACCCGTAGTACTGGTCGCGGAAGTCTGCCGTCGCGTCGGCCACGTCCCCGAGGACGCCCGCGGTGCGGAGGTCGCGCACGGGCAGGCCCTGCAGCGCGGCGAGCAGACCCGACCAGGACGCGGCATCGGCCGCCGGCGCCGGCACCACCGGGCCGGGATCGAAGGCCCGGCCCCGCACGATCGACGTGGATCGGCCGTCACCGCCCCGCACGAGGACGGGAGCGCACACGTCGACGTCGGCGTCGAACACCGGCTCCTCCGCGACCCAGAGCGCGGTGAGCGACGCCTCGGCGAGCACGGCGGATCGCACGCCGCTGGCGTCGCGAGCCGACAAGAGCGCGACCGGCTCCACGAGGGCGACGGTCCCGCCCGGCCGAGCCGCCCGCAGCGCGGCGAGGAGGAAGACCGCGGCCGGATCGGTGTAGGGCCCGACCGCCGACCCGAACCGGTCCCGAAGCGCCTCGGCATCACCCCGGGTCCGGGCGGTCGACGAGGCCAGCTGGCTGAGGAACGGCGGGTTTCCCACCACCAGGTCGAACCGGCCGGCGGGGAGGAGGTCGTCCAGCAGCGCATCGCCCCGCACCACCGACCGCCCGCCACCGGAGACGTGGACCGCCTTGAGCGCGTCCCGGCACAGGCGGGCGGTCGCCGCGTCGAGCTCCACGCCCCGGACGCAGCGCACGGCCCGGCGGCGCGCCTCGCCGGGCTCGAGACCCAGCCGCTCGAGCGCCGCGCCGACGCGCGCCGCCACCGCCACGAGGAAGTTGCCGGTGCCGCAGGCCGGATCGACCACCCGTACCGCGGAGACCGCATCCGCACCCCCGCTGGACCGCTCGGCGAGGATCGGGTCGAGTACGAGGTCGAGCAGCCCGTCGACCACATCGGGCGGCGTGTAGTACGCACCGAGCTCCTTGCGGACCCCGCGGGCGGCGAGCGCCTGCTCGTGACCTCCCGCACCCACCGGCATCGAGCCAGCCTGGCATCTGCGAGCGGGGTAGCGTCCCGGACGAGACGAACGACCTGCGGGAGGTCCCATGTCTGTTCACCTGCGCACACCGCGCGCCGTGGTCGCCCTGGTCCTCGGGCTCACGCTCGCCCTGGCCGCGTGCGGCGGCGGCTCCGACGACACCGCGTCGTCCGACGGCGGCAAGGGCACCGCCGCCACGGCACCGGACACCGACACCGGCTCGATCCCGGCCCTCGACGGCGGAACCCACCAGTTCGACGCCGTCGACGGCTCGAAGGCCCGGTTCATCAACCTGCTCGCGAAGGACGGCGAGGGCGTCGGCATCGACGTCTACTGGGGCGCCAACGCGGAGACCGGCAAGAAGGCGGCGACCGTCGCCTACGGCGAGGTGAGCGACTGGGAGACGTTCCAGGTCGACCAGGACTCGTTCCTCACGCGAACCGACGGGAAGGAGGAGGTCGTCGTGACCTTCTACCCCGAGGGCGAGACCGAGCGGCCGATCATCCAGCAGGCCGAGCCCATCGAGGGCGACATGCGGCTGACCTACACGATGGGCACGGGCGACGGCATCGGCCTCAGCGCGGACCAGTACCCGGGCTCGCTCGGCGTCGGCTTCGACCACGAGGCGGGGGATCCGCCCGCCGGCAAGGCATGGGTGGCCTTCAACGGCAGCGGGCTCGGCGGCATCGACGACGGTGACTTCATGGTCCTGAGCACCGCGGACGGCTGCAACGACCTCGAAGGCACCGACATCGAGGGCGGCACGGCCAACTCCGGCCAGGCCTACCTCGTCGACGTCGGCACCCAGTCGTTCACCGCATCGGACGCCAACACGGAGTGCGCCGAGCGGCTCGACCCCGTCGACATCGACTTCGCCGAGGGCGACCAGTACGTCGTCTACGCCTACGGCACGAGCCTCGACGACCGGCGGCTGATGGCGGTCAAGGTCGGCGAGTAGCCCACAGGCTGGGGATCTGGCGCGGCCAGGGCGTAGCCTGGACGGTCCACCGTTCGAGTCACACCGACGACCACCGCCCGCACGATCGGGCCACGCACGTCGAATCGGCTCACCACTGGGAGCCACCATGACCGATCTGACCGACGACGCGTCCGCGTCGACCCCCGAACCGGCTGCGACGCCCGAGCCGGCCACGACCCTCGATGCGGCCGCCGAACCCGAAGCTGCGGAGCCGGAGGCGCCGGCCTCCGCGCCCGAGCCCGCTGCTGAGCTCGGCGCCGAGCCCGGGCTGGCCGCACCCGAAGACGACGGCCCCACGTTCGCCGACCTCGGCCTGCGGGTCGAGATCCTCGACGCCCTCAACGCCCTCGGCTACGAGGAGCCCACGCCGATCCAGCGCGAGACGATCCCGACGATCATCGCCGGCAGGGACCTGCTCGGCCAGGCGGCGACGGGCACCGGCAAGACCGCGGCGTTCGCGCTGCCGATCCTCGAGCGCCTCGTCCCCGACGCCGCCGTCGAGCCGATCGCCCTGGTCCTCGTACCGACCCGGGAGCTGGCGGTGCAGGTGTCCGAAGCGATCTACAAGTACGGCCGCGAGCTCGATGCCCAGGTGCTGCCCATCTACGGCGGCCAGCCGATCATCCACCAGCTCAAGGTCATCAAGCGCGGGGTCCACGTGGTGGTCGCCACGCCCGGCCGCGCCGTCGACCACATCAACCGGGGCACGCTCCCGCTCGATGCCGTCGAGCTGGTGGTGCTCGACGAAGCCGACGAGATGCTCGACATGGGCTTCGCCGAAGACATCGACGCCATCCTCGACGCCTGCCCGTTCGAGCGGCAGACCGTGCTGTTCTCCGCCACGATGCCGTCGCGCATCGCGTCCATCGCCAAGCGCCACCTCAAGGACCCGGTCCGCATCCAGGTGAACCGCGAGGCCGTCGCCGCCGGCGAGTCGCCCCGCGTCCGCCAGAGCGCCTACCTCGTGGCCCGCAGCCACAAGCCCGCCGCGCTCGGGCGCATCCTCGACGTGGAGTCGCCGACCGCAGCGATCGTGTTCTGCAAGACCCGAGGCGAGGTCGACGAGCTCACCGAGACGCTCAACGGCCGCGGCTACCGAGCCGAAGCCCTCCACGGCGGCATGAACCAGGAGCAGCGCGACCGGGTCATGGCCCGCCTCCGCTCCGGCACCGCCGAGCTGCTCGTCGCCACCGACGTCGCCGCCCGCGGCCTCGACGTCGACCAGCTGACCCACGTCGTCAACTACGACGTGCCCAGCGCGCCGGAGTCCTACGTGCACCGCATCGGGCGCGTGGGCCGGGCCGGGCGCGAGGGCGTGGCCATCACCCTGGCCGAGCCCCGCCAGCGCCGGCTGCTCGACAACATCGAGCGGCTCACGAAGCAGACCATCAAGATCGAGAAGATCCCCACCGTGGCCGACCTCCGCGCCCGGCAGATGGAGCTCACCCTCGACCAGGTGCGCGAGGCGCTGGAGTCCGGCGACGACCGGAACCGCTTCCGGGCCGTGGTCGACGCCCTCGCCGACGAGTTCGACATGGCCGACGTGGCCCTCGCCGCCG
>Ga0182747_1000356_pt1 | contig 45329 bp, 34 predicted proteins | sample eDN3rd30CBELigBY_FD_128526 | JGI IMG/M metagenome (GOLD analysis project Ga0182747, IMG submission 128526) | Enriched backyard soil microbial communities from Emeryville, California, USA - eDNA 3rd pass 30_C BE-Lig BY (version 2) (version 2) | ecosystem: Environmental > Terrestrial > Soil >... | reverse complement strand
TTGCTGACGTCGCAGCGGCGCGTCGGCCAGCGACGGACCGATGGTGCGCTGGCGCTCGTTCTCGGATTTCTTCAGGGCGTCGAGGATGAAGCTCATGTCAGTTGCCCGAAGCCTGCGCCATCAGCAACGGCGAGCCGGCCGTGTTGCTGAGCGTGTCGAGCACGATCTGGGTCTGCACGCCGGCGACGCCGTCCACGTTCAGCCGGTGCTGGCGCTGGAAGTCCTCGACCATCTTCACCAGCTCGTCGTCGTAATAGTCGCTGGCCGCAGCCTCCTTGCGTCCCTGCACGGTGTTGAGGCTGCGCCGCAGCCAACGCACGCCGTCACCCTGCATTCCGGCGGACAACGCTCGCGGCGAGGCGATCTGCGGGCGCCACAGGACCAGGTAGTCGCCGTACCAGAAGCGCGAGATCGAGGCGATCGAGACTTCGTACTGTGCGTCCTTCAGGCCAATGCTGGCGTTGCCGTCGCCCAATGCCGCCACGGCGACCTGATGCGCGTTGCCGGAGTCATCGATGAGCGTGAGGATGGCGGGCCGGTTCAAGGTCCGCAGCTGTCCCCACGATCCTTGCTGGTACACGCATTCCAGCCCCTGCTGCAGCGCCTGCGCGCAAGGTCGGCCGTTGGCTGGATCGAACCTGCCGCCCCACAGCGCGAACAGCTGTGCGAAGGCGTTTTCGGTGCTGGTTTCGCTGGCGTGCTCTTTGAGCAGGTCGGCGATGTCTTGCACCGTCGCAGCCGGTGCCGCTGCCGGTTCGGGCTGGACGGCTGGCGCCGCGGCCGGCTCCTGCGTTTCGAGTGCAACGGGTTGTGTCGTGGGCGCCGGATTCTGCTCGGCGGCCAGGGCCTGCGCAGGCTTCGAGTCTCCGGTTCGCACCAGCATCCAGAGTCCGAACGCGAGCACGGCCAACGCCGCGGCGGCCGAAACACCGGCGAGCACTTTCATCCACGGCGCGCTGAAGGATCGGCCGTAAACCTCGCCAGCAGCATTGCGTACCAAGGCGGGCCCGACGCGATGGCTTTCCTGGGTGAACGCGCCGAGCAGCGCGCGATCGCAGATGACGTTGATGATGCGCGGAATGCCGGTGCTGAGCCGGTGAACCTCGCGCAAGGCGGCGGCGCTGAAGATCTCGCCCAAGGCGCCGGCGACCTTCAGCCGGTGATTCACATAGGCAGCGGTTTCGCCCCTGGAGAGCGGAGCAAGGTGATAGCGGCCGGTGATGCGCTGCGCGAGCTGTCGCAGCTCGTTGCGGCTAAGTACTTCACGCAGCTCCGGCTGGCCGATCAGGATGATCTGCAGCAGCTTCTGCGACGCCGTCTCCAGATTGGTGAGCAGCCGAACCTGCTCGAGCGTCTCCGGCGAGAGGTTCTGCGCCTCATCGACGATCACCACGATGCGCCGGCCCCTGGCGTGCGCCTCCAGCAGCCGCTTGTTCAGGATGTCGACCAGATCCTTGATGCTGGTCGTGTCCTCGTCGCGCACGAAGATCCCCAGCTCCTCGCAGATCGTCAAGACGAACTGGAGCGGCGTCAGCTGCGGGTTGAGGATCACGGCCACGTCGGCGTGACCCGGCATGCGCTCCAGCAGCGAACGCACCACGGTGGTCTTGCCCGTGCCGACCTCGCCGGTCAGCTGGATGAAGCCGCCGGCTTCGGTGATGCCGTACAAAAGATGCGCGAGCGCCTCCGCATGGCGCTCGCTCATGAAGAGATAGCGCGGATCGGGGGTGATGGCGAAGGGCTTTTCGCTTAGGCCAAAAAAGCTCGTGTACATATCGGCTCGGATCGAGCGCCGCCGGCCTCGTCTTCGGTGGCGCATAATGCCACCTGCGGGGAAGTTGCGGAAAGCTTCGGCGCCCGGGACAACCCCGGATGGCCCGCCACGGGCCAGACCTGTCGCCGATTCAATTCAGTCGTGACGGCGCTTGCCTTGCTTACGCCCAGGAGGGCCCGATACGCTTCGCAACCGTTTTGGCGGCCCCGTTGCGCCATTGTTTCCAAAAAACTCACAGCCAGCCGACGGTTTCATGAAGGCACTTTCCTTTCGCGGGCTCACCAAGACCTACCAGAATGGCGTTCAGGCGCTCAAAGGCATCGATCTGGACGTGCAGGAGGGTGATTTCTTCGCTCTGCTGGGCCCGAACGGCGCCGGCAAGACCACCGCCATCGGCATCGTCACCTCGCTGGTGAACAAGAGCGCGGGCCAGGTCGTGGTGTTCGGCCACGACATCGACTCCGAGCTGGCCGCGGCCAAGTCCTGCATCGGCCTGGTGCCGCAGGAAATCAACTTCAACCAGTTCGAGACCGTCAGCACCATCCTGGTCAACCAGGCCGGCTTCTACGGCATCCCACGGCAGATCGCCTACACCCGCCTGGAAAAGTACCTGAACGCGCTGCAGCTCTGGGACAAGCGCAATGCAATCTCGCGCACCTTGTCCGGTGGCATGAAGCGGCGGCTCATGATCGCCCGCGCGCTGATGCACGAGCCGCGCCTGCTGATCCTGGACGAGCCCACCGCTGGCGTGGATATCGAGGTGCGCCGCTCCATGTGGACCTTCATGAAGGACATCAACGCCGCCGGCACCACCATCATCCTGACCACGCATTACCTGGAAGAGGCCGAAAGCCTGTGCCGGTACGTGGCCATCATCGACAAGGGCCGCATCATCGAGAACGATCGCATGAGCCGCGTGCTGCGCAAGCTGCAGACCGAAGTGTTCGTGTTCAACCTGCGCAATCCCGTGACTGCCGCGCCGGCACTGCCGGGCTATCAGGTGAGCATGCAGGACGATCACACCCTGGAGGTCGAGGTCTCGAAGGACCAGAGCCTGAACGACATCTTCTCGCGGCTCTCCACCCAGGGGCTGGAAGTGCTGTCGATGCGCAACAAGGCGAACCGGCTGGAGGAGCTGTTCATGCGGCTGGTGAACCAGAAAGACGACCGGCCGGCCATCGTCACCGGCTGAACCGCCGGCCTGCCCGATCCCATCCAACGTTTTCGCACCCAGCGCCAAGCCATGCTCGTCAAAACCAGTCTCGTCGGCGTCAACACGATCATCATCCGCGAGTTCAATCGCATCATTCGCATCTGGGCGCAGACCATCGTCCCGCCGGCGATCACCGCGACGCTGTATTTCATCATTTTCGGCAGCCTGATCGGCCAGCGCATCGGCGACATGGGCGGCTACACCTATATCCAGTACATCGCGCCCGGACTGATCATGATGTCGGTGATCACCAACTCCTACGGCAACGTGGTGTCCTCGTTCTTCGGCGCCAAGTTCGGCAAGCACATCGAGGAGCTGCTGGTGTCGCCGCTGTCGCATTGGCTGATCGTGGCCGGCTACGTGGTCGGCGGGGTCGCGCGCGGCATCATCGTCGGTGCAGTGGTGACCGTCATCACGCTGATCTTCACCCGGCTGCACATCCACAGTCTGCCGGTCGTGATCTCGGCAGTGCTGCTGAGCTCGGTCGTGTTTGCGCTCGCCGGTATGATCAACGCGATATTCGCCAAGAATTTCGATCAGATCACTTTCATTCCGACCTTCGTGCTGACGCCGCTGACCTACCTGGGCGGCGTGTTCTACACCATCAAGCTGCTGCCCGAATGGGCGCAGGGCATCTCGCACGCCAATCCGATCCTGTACATGGTGAATGCGTTCCGCTTCGGTTTTCTCGGTGTGTCGGACGTGAACGTGGGCCTGGCCTATACCATCATGATCGGTTCGGCCGCGGTGCTGTACGCGGCCTGCGTTTGGTTGCTGTATCGCGGAGTCGGAACCAGAGAATGATGCCACTGCTGGTGGCGCGCCAGCGCGACCGACGGATGTCGAGCGCCAGATTCCATCGTCCTACTCTGGCAAGCGCGTGAGCGTGAAACGCGCTGTCTGAGGCCAGTAGCGCGGCGGCGCCGGTTCATTGTCCCAGTCACCGATCAGTCATTCGAGCGAATCGGCAGGTGAGCAGGCCGCAGCACAGCGCGGCCCGTGATCCGGCTACCGAATCAACGAGCCGCGCTGCTTGGCTTGCTCTCGATGCAATTGCGCTGCCGAGTGCTTACGGCAGCTCCGTCGTTCCCATCAAGTACCGATCGCACTCGCGTGCCGCGCCGCGGCCTTCGTTGATCGCCCACACCACGAGGCTCTGGCCGCGACGGCAATCGCCGGCGGCGAACACACCCTTGATGCTGGTGGCGAACTGGCCGTGTTCCGCTTTCACGTTACTGCGTGCATCGGTCTGCAGCGCCAGATCCTTCAGCAGCATCTGCTCGGGCCCGAGAAAGCCCATCGCCAGCAGCACCAGCTGCGCCGGGTGGGTCTTTTCCGAGCCGGGCACTTCGGCCGGCACGAACTGGCCCTGATCGTTCTTGCGCCACTGGATCTGCACCGTCACCAGCTCCTTGACGTTGCCCTGGGCGTCGCCGTTGAAGCGCTTCACGGTCGTCAGATAGGTGCGCGGATCGGCGCCGAACCTGGCTGCCGCTTCTTCCTGGCCATAGTCCATCTTGTAGACCTTGGGCCATTCCGGCCAGGGATTGTCGTCGGCGCGATCCATGGGCGGCTTGGTCATGATCTCGATCTGGGTCACGCTCTTGCAGCCGTGCCGCACGGCGGTGCCGACGCAGTCGGTGCCGGTGTCGCCGCCGCCGATCACGACCACGTCCTTGCTGCGTGCATGAATCGGCGTCGAGTCCGGCCCGCCGTTGAGCAGCGCCTGCGTGCTGGCGGTGAGGTAGTCCATCGCGAAATGGATGCCATTGAGATTGCGGCCTTCGACTGGCAGATCGCGCGGTTGCGTGGCGCCGGTGCAGATCACGATGGCATCGAAATCGCGACGCAGCAGCTGCGCCTCGACGTTCTCGCCGACGTTGGCCTTGCAAATGAACTTGATGCCTTCCTGCTCCATGAGCTTCAGGCGCCGTTCGACCACGTTGCGCTTGTCGAGCTTCATGTTCGGAATGCCGTACATCAGCAATCCGCCCGGCCGGTCGGCGCGCTCGAGCACGGTGACGCTGTGACCGGCGCGGTTCAGCTGCGCGGCCGCTGCCAGGCCTGCCGGGCCCGAGCCGATCACCGCGACCTTCTTGCCGGTGCGCGTCTTCGGCGCTTCCGGCAGCACCCAACCTTCGTCCCAGCCGCGCTCGACGATCGAGTTTTCGATGTTCTTGATCGTCACCGGCGGATTGTTGATGCCGAGAACGCAGGAGCCTTCACACGGCGCCGGACAGACCCGGCCGGTGAACTCGGGGAAGTTGTTGGTCATGTGCAGGCGGTCGAGCGCTTCCTGCCACAGCCCGCGGTAGATGAGGTCGTTCCACTCCGGGATCACGTTGTTCACCGGACAGCCGGAGGCTGCGCCGCTGATCAATTTGCCGGTGTGGCAGAACGGTACGCCGCAATCCATGCAGCGCGCGGCCTGGTTGCGCAGTCGCTTGTCTTCCATGTGATGGTGGAATTCCTTCCAGTCGCGAACGCGCTCCTGCGGCGTGCGATCGACGGGAAGTTCCCGCAGATACTCGATGAATCCGGTTGGCTTGCCCATGGTGTTTGCTTCGTAATTCGATGGCGGCTTGGTTTCGCGCCTGCCGCTACTCACCGATGTCGTGTGAGCGCGGCAGGGGCGGCCCTGTGTCGTTGAGCGGGCGGCGGCTAGTTGCCGCCGACGCGGGCCAGGTCACGGGCGTTCTCTTCGAACGCCTTCATGATGGCATCGTCGCCGGTGAGGCCCTGCTCGTGCGCGCGCGAGATACAAGCGAGCATTCGTTTGTAGTCGCGTGGCATGACACGCACGAAGCGCGGCACCATCTTGTCCCAAGCATCGAGCACCTGTTGGGCGCGCGCGCTCTTCGTATAGTGCAGGTGCCGCTCGATCATGGCTTTCACGGCGGCAATCTCTTCCGGCTCTTCGAGCCCGCCGACTTCCACCATGTCCTTGTTGATGTGGGTGCTGGCGTCGCCACGCTCATCGAGCACGTAAGCCACGCCGCCGGACATGCCGGCGCCGAAGTTGCGTCCGATCGAGCCGAGCACGATCACGCGACCGCCGGTCATGTATTCGCAGCCGTGATCGCCCACCGCTTCCACCACCGCATGTGCACCGCTGTTGCGTACGCAGAAGCGTTCGCCTCCCATGCCGCTGATGTACGCCTCGCCGCTCGTTGCGCCGTAGAGCGCGACGTTGCCGACGATGATGTTCTCCCACGACTTGAACGGCGAGCCGGCCGGCGGATACAGGATCAGCTTGCCGCCCGACAGTCCCTTGCCGACGTAGTCGTTGGCATCGCCTTCGAGACGGAAGGTCATGCCGCGCGGCAGGAAGGCGCCGAAGCTCTGACCCGCCGAGCCTTTCAGGCCGATCTGGATCGTGTCTTCGGGCAATCCCGCTGCGCCGTACTTGCGCGTGACTTCGCTGCCGGTGATGGTGCCGAACACGCGATTGATGTTGCGAATGGTCAGTTCCGCTTTCACCGGTTCGCCGCGCTCGATGGCCGGCTGGCAGATGTCCAGCAGCTGAGTGATGTCGAGCGACTTGTCGAGTCCATGATCCTGCTGCATCTGGCAGGAGCGACCCACGTCCGAGCCCGCGTCCGGCTGGTACAGCAGGTTGCTGAAGTCCAGGCCCTTCGCTTTCCAGTGGGCGATGGCCTTGCGGGCTTCCAGGCGATCGACGCGACCGACCATCTCTTCGATGCTGCGGAAACCCAGCTGCGCCATCAGCTCGCGCATTTCCATCGCGATGAAGCGCATGAAGTTGACGACGTGCTCGGGCTTGCCGGCGAATTTCTCGCGCAGCTTCGGATCCTGCGTCGCGACCCCGGCCGGGCAGGTGTTCAGATGGCACACGCGCATCATGATGCAGCCGGTGGCGACCAGCGGTGCCGTAGCGAAGCCGAACTCTTCAGCGCCGAGCAGGGCGGCGACGACCACGTCACGGCCGGTCTTGAGCTGACCGTCGGTCTCCACCGTGATGCGGCTGCGCAGATCGTTCATCACCAGCGTCTGGTGCGTTTCCGCCAGGCCCAGCTCCCACGGCAAGCCGGCGTGCGTAATCGACGTTTGCGGCGAAGCGCCGGTGCCACCGTCGTAACCGCTGACCAGCACTACGTCGGCGTGCGCTTTCGCCACACCGGCCGCAATCGTGCCGACACCGACTTCGGCCACCAGCTTCACGCTGATGCGGGCGCGGCGATTCGCGTTCTTCAGATCGTGAATCAGCTCGGCCAGGTCTTCGATCGAGTAGATATCGTGATGCGGCGGCGGCGAAATCAGGCCGACGCCCGCAGTGGTATGGCGCGTCTTGGCGATCGGCGGATATACCTTGCCGCCAGGCAGCTGGCCACCTTCGCCGGGCTTGGCGCCCTGCGCCATCTTGATCTGGATTTCCTGCGCACTGACCAGGTACTCGCTGGTCACGCCGAAACGGCCCGAAGCCACCTGCTTGATCGCGGAGTTCTTCGAGTCGCCGTTCGGCAGCGGCCGGTAGCGTTCCGGATCCTCGCCGCCTTCGCCGGTGTTGCTCTTGCCGCCGATGCGGTTCATGGCGATCGCCAGCGTCTCGTGCGCTTCCTTGCTGATCGAGCCGTAGGACATGGCGCCGGTCTTGAAGCGCTTCATGATGCTTTCCACCGGCTCGACTTCTTCCAGTGGCACCGGCTCGCCGGCCTTGAAGTCCAACAGGCCGCGCAGCGTGCAAAGATGGGTCGCCTGCTCGTTGATGAGCCGCGAATACTCCTTGAACGTCGCGAAATTGCCGTTGCGGACGCTCTTCTGCAGCCGGTGGATGGATTCCGGGTTGAACAGATGGAACTCGCCGTCCGAACGCCACTGGTACTGGCCGCCGACCGGCAGCGTGTGGCCGTCGACGCGACGTTCCGGAAACGCCGCGCGGTGACGCACCAGCACTTCCTGCGCGATCACGTCCATGCCGATGCCGCCGATGCGCGAGGGCGTCCAGGTGAAGTACTCGTCGATGACGTCCTGACGCAGTCCCACGGCCTCGAACACCTGGGCGCCGCGATAGCTCTGGATCGCGGAGATGCCCATCTTGGCCATGACCTTGATCACGCCCTTGGTGGCGGCCTTGACCAGGTTCTTGCAGGCCGACTTGTGGTCGATGCCGGTCAGGCGCTGATCCTGGATCATGCCGTCGATGGTCTCGAACGCGACGTAAGGATTGATGGCGCTGACGCCGTAACCGATCAGCAGCGCGAAGTGATGCACCTCGCGTGCCTCACCGGTTTCCAGAACCAGGCTCACGCGGGTACGCAGGCCTTCGCGGATCAGGTAGTGGTGCAGGCCCGCCACGGCGAGCAGCGCCGGGATCGGCGCGAACTCCCGATTGACGCCGCGGTCGCTCAGGATGAGGACGTTCACTTCCTCCTCCTCGATCAGGCGCCGCGCCATCAGGCGGATCTCCTCCATCGACTTCACCAGCCCCTTCTCGCCGCGGGTGACGCGGAACAGGCTGGGTAGCACGCCCACGCGCAGGCCCGGCAGGTCCATGCGGCGCACCTTGGCGAACTCGTCATTGGTGAGGATGGGCCATTTCACTTCCAGCCGGCGACAGTCGGCCGGCTGCGGGTTCAGCAGGTTGCCTTCCGAGCCCAGCCGGGTTTCGGCGGAGGTGATGATCTCCTCGCGGATGCAGTCGATCGGCGGGTTGGTCACCTGCGCGAACAGCTGCTTGAAGTAGTCGTAGAGCAGCCGTGGCTTGTTGGAGAGCACCGCCAGCGGCGTGTCGTTGCCCATCGAACCCACCGCCTCGACCCCGTTCTGGGCCATGGGCGCGAGGATGATGCGCTCGTCTTCGAAGGTGTAGCCGAAGGCGATCTGACGCTGAAGCAGAGTTTCATGATCCGGCTGCGGAACCTCTGGTGCCGCTGGCAGATCATTCAGATGAACTTGATGATCCTGCAGCCATTGCCGATACGGACGCTCGGTGGTGATGGCGCGCTTGATCTCCTCGTCATCGATGATGCGGCCCTGCTCGGTATCGACCAGGAACATGCGGCCAGGCTGCAGCCGGCCCTTCTGCACGACGTCCGCGGCGGGGATGTCGAGCACGCCGGCTTCGGACGCCATGATGACCAGGTCGTCGCGGGTCACGTAGTAGCGCGAGGGGCGCAGGCCGTTGCGGTCCAGCAGCGCACCGATCTGCTTGCCGTCGGTGAAGGCGATCGAGGCCGGGCCGTCCCACGGCTCCATCAGACAGGAGTGGTACTGGTAGAACGCGCGCTTGGCGTCGTCCATGTTCTGGTGATTCGACCAGGGCTCGGGAATCATCATCATCATGGCGTGCGGCAGCGAGCGGCCGGCCAGCACCAGCAACTCCAGCGTGTTGTCGAACATCGCCGAGTCCGAGCCGTTCGGGTTGATGATGGGCGGGATCTTTTCCATGTCGTCGCCGAACGCCTCGGCCTGGAACAGCGCCTCGCGGGCATGCATCCAGTTGGCGTTGCCGCGCACGGTGTTGATCTCGCCGTTGTGCGCGACGTAGCGGTACGGGTGGGCGCGATCCCAGCTCGGGAAGGTGTTGGTGCTGAAGCGCGAATGCACCAGCGCCAGCGCCGTTTCCATCAGCGGGTCGGTGAGATCGGGGAAGTACGGGCCCAGCTGCGCGGTCAGCAGCATGCCTTTGTAGACCAGGGTCTTGTGCGACAGGCTGGCCACGTACCAGGACGCGGCGCCTTCCAGCGTCGAGGTGCGGATCTCGCTGTAGGCGCGCTTGCGGATCATGTACAGCTTGCGCTCGAACGCCAGCTCGTCCGAGATCGCCGGGTTGCGCGCCACGAACACCATGCGCATGAAGGGTTCGCAGGACTTCGCGGTGTCGCCCAGCATGGAGTTGTTGCACGGGACGGTGCGCCAGCCGAGCACGCTCTGGCCTTCGGACTGCACGATCTGCTCGAAGCGCTCTTCGATGCGACGGCGCAGGGTCGGATTGCGGGGCAGGAAGATGATGCCGCAGCCGTACTTGCCGGGCTCGGGTAGCTCGATGCGCGCCTTCTTGGCGGCTTCCACCAGGAAGCGGTGGGGCATCTGCAGCAGGACGCCGGCGCCGTCGCCGGTGTCGATTTCGGCGCCACAGGCGCCGCGGTGATCGAGATTGGTCAGGACCTGCAGGCCTTGCTGCAGGATGCGGTGGGATTTACGGCCCTTGATGTCTACGACGAACCCGACGCCGCAGGCGTCATGTTCGAAGGTGGGGTCATACAGACCCTGCTTGCCAGGCCGGATGGTGCGGCGCGGGGTGCGCCCCTCGTTGCTGCTCTTGCTCATGGAATACCGCCTAAATCATCGAACGAAAATTCGCACGTGGGGCGGGCGGCCAATGGCCTTCGGCCGGTACGGCCGCGCAAAACGCATCCGAGGCGGGATGCAGATGGCGGCCGGGACGGTGGCCGTAAACCCCACTCGGACACCGGGCCGCAGGCCTTTTGCAGGCCCTGACCGGCATCCCAAACTATTGATTCATTTAGGCTGATTCGCGCAGCAGGTCATTGCGCTGGCGCCCACGGGGCGGCGCAGCACAGTTCACTCGTTGAATACAACCCCAAGGATGGGGAGGAATATTACGCGGGCCGCTTATCGCGTCAATGCGCTGCAAAAGATCAGGCGATGCGCGCCAGGCCGGTCGACTCGTTCGCACCAAGTTAGGGCAATTTCGCCCCAATTTGGGGCAATGAAGCGCGTGTCCGGTGCAGCCCGCCGACTCGACTGGAAGGTCGGATGTTCGCCGATGACGCTCTGCAGGTCCGGCACTCGATGGACAACGGACCTGCGATTCTCAGTCGCTGCCCCACTGTGCATACGTGACCTTCCAACGTCCGTCCTGGCGGCGCAGTGTCACGTCGAAATCGTGGATATCGGCGGCCAGATTCCACGCCGAAGCCGCTTCCGCCTCGCGGCCGACCATGGCCACGGTCACCCGCAGCCGGGCCTCGTCGGCGCTCGGAAATTCCAATCCCTGGATCCGCGTCAGCAGGTGGATGGACTGGTTGGCGATGAAGTAGCCCCGCACATAGCGGGCGAGTTCCGGGGCGCCGCGGCCGTAGGCGTCGCGAAAATCCGTGGCGACGAGTTCCATCAGATCGCCGACGTCACGAGCTTCCGCCGCCGCCTCCATTGCTGCGACCGCTTTGCGCACCTGCGCTTCCGGCGAGTCCGGTGAGCGACAGGCGCCCAGTGCCAGCACGGCGAACAGGGCGACGGAACCGAACCGGTTGGTCATGGCGCCTGGAGTTCCTCGGAGTCCGAATCGTCGATGTTGCATTTCAAGCGGTGTGCTTCGCCCGGCGAAGCCGCCAGCTGCTCGTTACTTTGAGTGACCTGCCGCAATGAAGCAAAAAACGTTCAGGAGAAGTTTTCGACATCGCGCCAGCGATGACCCGCAGGCTGCCTGCCAGGGCTGGCGGGCACAAGTCGAGGCTTTCGGGCAATATCGCGCGCGGGATTAGCCGCTAAGCTAAACGGCCCGCACGTGCTTGACCAGCCACTCTGGCCAAGGGCGAGGAGAAGGACGGCTTCCTCAAGATCGAGTCCGCCAACGGCGGCGGCTGGGTGAAGAAGATCCTGATCACGCGCTGATTCGATTGATCTGGACGGGGCGTGCGGCCACTGGTCGCACGCCCCGTTTTCGTTCTGGGCGCCGCCGCGTGCCGGACACTGCAGTCCCAGGCGAATGAATTCTATTCCGCCAGCCCCGCAGATCGTCCACGACTGACGGCGTAGCATCCTCCCATCAGCTCACTGTTCTTGGGAGGAATGCCATGTTGACCGTTCGCAAAGCCGAGGACCGCGGCGCCAGCCGGATCAGCTGGCTCGACAGTCATCACACCTTCAGCTTCTCCGATTACTACGATGCGCGGCACATGGGATTCCGTTCGCTGCGCGTGATCAACGATGACACCGTCGCTCCAGCCGGTGGCTTCGGCACCCATCCGCATCGCGACATGGAAATCGTCACGTATGTGCTCGATGGTGCGTTGGAGCATGCCGACAGCCTGGGCACCGGCTCGGTGATCCGCCCTGGCGATGTGCAGAAGATGAGCGCGGGCACCGGCATCCGTCACAGCGAGTTCAATCACTCGCGGACCGAGCCTGTGCATTTCCTGCAGATCTGGGTCATCCCGGACCGCACCGGCATCGAGCCCGGCTACCAGCAGCTGAATTTTCCGCATGACGCCAAGGTCGGCAAGCTGGTGCTGGTCGGCGCGAACGAGGATCGTGACGACATCATTCGCATCAATCAGGACGTGAAGATGTACGTGACGGTACTGGAGTCAGCGCAGCAGCGTGTCGAGCACACGCTGGCAGCCGGCCGACATGCATGGATTCACGTGGCGACCGGCTCGGTCACGGTCAACGGCAATACGCTGAAGGCCGGCGACGGGGCGGCGATCACGGACGAGTCGAAGCTCGAGATCAGCGGTGCGCCTGCGGGCGAGGTGTTGCTGTTCGATCTGGGGTAAGCGCATCGCCACGGGAGTTCGCTGCTGCCGTGGCGATGATTGAAATCACTCACTGGGCATGTAACTACAGTGTAGTTACGATGGCGACACCATGGATTTGGTGTTCGAATGGGACGAAAGGAAGGATCGTGCCAACCGGAACAAGCACGGCGTCTCATTTGAGGAAGCGCGTAGCGCGTTTCTCGACGAGAACGCCCGGGTCATCCCTGATCACGAGCATTCCGACGAGCAACGTCAATACCGTGGGTGGCTGCGATGAAGAAACACTACGACTTCTCGAAATCCGTCAAGAATCCCGATCTGCGCAAGCCGAAGAAGCAGCTTACGATCCGCCTCGATGAGGACACCATTGACTATTTTCGGGCGCTGGCCGAAAAGAACGGTATCCCGTATCAGAATCTGATCAACCTGTATTTGCGTGACTGTGCGCAGTCGGATCGAAAGTTGAGTATGAAGTGGGAGTGACCGTCGATCTTCTCGGCGAGAGACTGTTTCATCCGAAGTCGCAGGGAGTCTGGAGGTGACGACGATGGGCGAGATCAACCGGCGTTGGCATGAGCAGCATCGGATGCCGAAGAATCCAACGGCCCGGCAGCGCATCGACTGGCATATGGCGCATGCGGCGAACTGCAGTTGCCGACCCATTCCGGCGGGTGTTCTCGCGCTGATGAACGGCGAAGCGAGAGCTCGCCCGGTGGGTCAGCGAACCGCTCGCCGGGTGGCTTCCGTGAAAACGACGGCAAGGTGATCAGCGACGCCCGCATCTGATTGGATTGAACGGACGCGAACGACCATGCCCCGCTATGTCGCCCTGCTTCGTGGCGTAAGCCCGATGAATCTGAAAATGCCTGCGCTGAAGCAATGCCTGGAAAGTGCCGGCTTCACCGACGTCAGGACGGTGCTTGCAAGCGGCAATGCCGTGTTCAATGCGCGTGCCGCGTCGGAAGCGGCGCTCGAACGCAAGGTCGAGAAGGCAATGCAGGCGCAACTCGGACACACGTTCTATACGATCGTGCGTCCGCTGGAGCTCCTGCGTGAGCTGCTCGAAGCGGACCCTTACACCGCGTACCGATTACCCGCGGACGCGAAGCGCGTCGTTACGTTCCTGCGTGAGCCGTCCAAGGCCAAGTTATCGTTGCCGCTGGAGCTCGATGGAGCGCGCATTCTCACCACGCGGGGTCGCGAGATTCTCACGGCCTACGTTCCGAGCCCGCGGGGCCCGGTGTTCATGACATTGATCGAGAAGACCTTCGGTAAGAACGTCACCACCCGCACCTGGGAAACCGTTCGCAAGTGCGTGAACGCCTGAACGGAACCGGCCCGATGCCTGCGGCGGGCCGGTTCCAGATCTCCGGCGGAGTTGCGCTTATGCTGCCAGCCCGAGCTGCTTGAGCAGCGGCTCGATACGTGGCTTGCGGCCACGGAACTCCACGAACGCATCCATCGCATCGCGGCTGCCGCCTTTCTCCAGAATGGCCGAAAGGAAGCGATGCGATACGTTGTTGTTGAAGATGCCTTCTTCCTCGAAAGCGCTGAAGGCGTCTGCGGCCAGGACTTCCGCCCACTTGTAGCTGTAATAGCCAGCCGCGTAGCCGCCCGAAAAAATGTGCTGGAAGCCGTGCGCGAAGCGGTTGAACGCCGGCGGCTTCACGACGGCGACTTGTGCGCGAACCTCCTCGAGGATCTGGATGATGCGGTCGCCGCTGACCGGCGAGTCCTCACTATGAATGCGCAGGTCGAACAGCGCGAATTCGAGTTGCCGGACGGACTGCATGCCGGCCTGATACGTGCGTGAACCCAGCAGCCGCTCCAATTCCGCCTGCGGCAGCGGCTCGCCGGTTTCGACGTGGGCCGAGATCAGCGGCAGCACCTCCGGCCGCCACGCGAAGTTTTCCATGAACTGACTCGGCAGCTCGACCGCATCCCAGGCGACGCCGTTGATGCCGGCGATGCTGGGATAATCCATACGGGTCAGCATGTGGTGCAGTCCGTGGCCGAACTCATGGAACAGCGTGACCACTTCGGAGTGCGTCAGCAGCGCTGGCTGCGAACCCACCGGCGGCATGAAATTGCACACCAAGTACGCGACCGGCAGCGCGGTCGACTGGCCCAGGTGCTTGCGTCCGATACATTCATCCATCCAGGCGCCACCGCGCTTCTTCTGGCGGGCGTACAGATCCACGAAGAAACTGCCGCGACGTGAGCCGTCGGCATTGAGAATGTCGTAGAAATGGACGTCCGGATGATAGACGTCCACACCCTGCCGCTCGACGATGCGTACGTCATAGAGTTTCTCGGCGACCGTGAACAGTCCTTTCAGAACACGCGGCAACGGGAAGTAAGGGCGCAGTGCTTCCTCCGAAAGCGAGAAGCGCTGGCGTTTGAGCTGCTCGCCGTAGTAGCTCACGTCCCATGCTTCCAGCGGCCGACCGGCAAATTGCGTCAGCTCGTCGTACTCGCGCTGCGCCACCGGCCTGCTCTTCACCGCAAGCTGTTCCAGAAAATCGCGAACCTCGCTGACCGAAGACGCCATCTTGCTTTCGAGCGAGTAGTCGGCGTACGTCGGCAGCCCGACCAGCGCTGCCAGTGCTTGACGCGTGGCGAGAATCTGTGACATCAGCTCGGTGTTGTCCCAGCGCTCCGGTGACAGTCCTTGATCGGATGCGCGAGTCACCCAGGCCTGATAGAACTCGCGGCGCAGTGACGCGTCTTCTGCGTGCATCATCACGGCCTGATAGTTCGGCGCATCGAGCGAGAACAGCCAGCCGCTTTTCGCGGCCGCCTCCGCGGCAGCGCGAGCACGGCCGATGATCGGTTCGGGCAGGCCTTTGAGCTGCTGCTCGTCCGTGACGTGGCGCGACCAGGCGTTGGTGGCGTCGAGCACGTTCTCGTCGAATTTGGATTGCAGCGTTGCCAGCTCTTCCATCAGCGACTTGAACTGCTGCTTGCGATCTTCCGGCAGCGCGACGCCGGCCAGACGGAAGTCCCGCAACGCATTGTCGAGCAGCTTGCGCTGACCGGCGGTCAGTCGTTCACCCTCGCGCGCCAGGATGGTTTCATAGGCACGATACAGTCGTTCGTTCTGTCCCAGGTCCGTATGCCACGCGGTAAGCAACGGCAGGCAGGCGTTGTACGCCGCGCGCAGTTCGTCGTTGTTGACCACGCCGTTCATATGTCCGACCGGCGACCAGGTGCGCGACAGCCGATGCTGCATTTCCTCGAGCGGCACGACCAGCGCTTCCCAGGTGCTTGCGTTGGAATCGAGCAGGGCTGCGAGTCGCGCCCGATTCTCGTCCAGCAATTGCCGGATCGCCGCTTCGACGTGTTCCGGCCGGATGGCGCTGAAGGGCGGCAGATCGTGGGATTCGAGCAAAGGATTGGTCATGGCAACGGTTCGCAGTGGATCGGACGGAAGGATTCTAGCCCGCGATCGTTACCGTGGGGCCACTGAAGCGGATTGACAAGGGCGGTATGCACACCGGACCCTCTACTGACACCGCGTCATCCAGGTCAGTCATTTCCCCTATGTCGGTCTCAGCCTATCGCAACGTCTCGCCGACCCTCGGCGCGCGTGTGTACGTCGATCCATCGGCCGTCGTCATCGGCAAGGTGACGATCGGTGAGGATTCGTCGATCTGGCCCACCGCAGTGGTCCGCGGCGATGTGCATAGCATCACCATCGGAGCGCGCACCAGCATTCAAGATGGTTCGGTGCTGCACGTAACGCACGATGGACCTTTTGCACCCGGCGGGCGCGCGTTGATCGTGGGCTCGGAAGTGACGGTGGGCCATCGCGCCGTATTGCACGCCTGCACGATCGGCAATGCGTGCCTGGTCGGTATGGGTTCGATCGTCCTGGATGGGGTGGAGGTCGAGGACCTGGTGATGATTGGCGCCGGCAGCATCGTTGCGCCGGGCAAGCGGCTCGAGACACGCGGGCTGTATGTCGGCAGTCCCGCACGGCGCGTCCGCGATCTGAAGCAAGGAGAGATCGATTTCCTGACGTATTCGGCGGCGCACTACGTGCGGCTGAAGGACGAGTACCTGGGGAAGCGCTGATCACTCGCCCCTTTTCGCGAATTCGCTTGTCACTCCCGCGAAGGCGGGAGCCATCGGATGGATTGCCGCTTGCGCGAGAAACGGCAAGCGCTGAAGCCTGCGCTCAGGCGTTCTTGACTGCTTCCAGCACCGGCTTCGTGTCCGGCTTCACGCCGCGCCACAGAAGGAACGACTCTGCCGCCTGTTCCACCAGCATGCCCCAGCCGGTCTCGGCGCGGCCGGCGCCGGCGCTCTTGGCCCAGCGCGTGAACGCCGTGTCGCCCTTGCCGTAAGCCATGTCGTAGCACAGCGTGGTCGGCCCGATCACCGAAGGCGGGATCGGCGGCACCGAATCCTGCAGGCTGGCCGACGTGGCGTTGAGAACCAGATCGAAAGTTTTGCCGGTGCTGATCGCATCGAAGCCGCAGCCGGCGATGTCGCCCAGCGGCGCGAATTCCTTTGCCAGCTGCACGGCACGGTTGCCGTCGCGATTGGCGATTTCGAGATATTCCGGCGATTCTCCCAGCAGCGGCCCGAGCACGCCGCGTGCCGCACCTCCAGCGCCGAGCAGCAGGATGCGGGTGTTGTCGAGCGCAAGTGAGAGGTTGCGCGTCAGATCGGTAACGAGCCCGGCGCCATCGGTGTTGTCGCCCAGCAATCCGGTTTCCTGCGCTGCGATCGTGTTCACCGCACCGGCAATTTCCGCGCGCGGTGTTCGATAGCGGGTAAGAAGGCAGGCGGCTTGCTTGTGCGGCACGGTGATGTTGAGCCCCTTGCCGCCGGATTCGAAGAATTCGGCGACCTGCCCCTGCAGGTGCTCAGGTGCGATTTCCATTCGCGTGTACGTCAGGCTCTGGCCGGTCTGCTTGGCGAACAGGCCGTGAATGAACGGCGACCAGCTATGCCTGATCGGATAGCCGACAACTGCGTAACGATCGGTGGAAGCGGAGGAGCTCATGCGCGCCTGTATGCCACAAACTGCGGTCGGCTACCGTGATGCGGATCGGCTTTGCGCCGCTGCCGCTCAGCCCGATTTGATCCAGGCCGCCGCTTTCTTGGCGAAATAAGTAAGCACGCCATCGGCGCCCGCACGGCGGATCGACATCAGCGACTCCATGATCGCACCGCGCTCGTCCAGCCAGCCGTTGCGAATCGCGGCCATCAGCATCGCGTATTCGCCGCTCACCTGATACACGAAAGTCGGCGCGCCGAAGGTGTCCTTTACGCGGCGCACGATGTCCAGGTATGGCAGGCCGGGCTTGACCATGACCATGTCCGCGCCTTCCTGCAGATCGAGCGCGACTTCGCGCAGCGCCTCGTCCGAGTTCGCCGGGTCCATCTGGTAGGTGTACTTGTTGCCCTTGCCGAGATTGCCGGCGGAGCCCACTGCATCGCGGAACGGTCCGTAGAAACTGGAAGCGTATTTCGCCGAGTACGCGAGGATGCGCGTGTTCGTATGTCCTTCGAGTTCGAGCGCTTCGCGGATGGCGCCGATACGGCCGTCCATCATGTCGCTCGGCGCGACGATGTCTGCGCCAGCGGCTGCGTGCGACAACGCCTGCTTCACCAACGCTTCCACGGTCACGTCGTTCAGTACGTAGCCGGTGGTGTCGATGATGCCGTCTTGCCCATGGGTGGTGAACGGATCGAGCGCCACGTCGGTGATGATCCCGAGTTCGGGCACGGCTTGCTTGACGGCGCGAACGGCGCGCTGTGCAAGCCCTTCAGGATTCCACGACTCTTTGGCATCGAGGCTTTTCGCCTCGGGCGGCGTCACCGGGAACAGTGCCAGGGCAGGGATGCCGAGCTTCACGAGCTCCTCGGCCTCACGCACCAGCTCGTCGATGCTGACCCGTTCCACATCGGGCATGCTGGGCACTGCCTCGCGCTGGCCGCGGCCCTCGATGACGAACATGGGATAGATCAGGTTGTCCGGCGACAACGTGTTCTCGCGCATCAGGCGGCGCGAAAAGTCGTTGAAACGCATCCGGCGTAGACGGGTGCGCGGGAATTCTCCAGTTTCTCGGTCGGGCATGGCTGTGAGTTCGAAGTGACAACGGACGGGGATTCCGCGAATAATCCGCAGCCTACCGCGTACCGCCCGACGTCTCAAACTCTGCCCGCCACTGCGAGCTTCCCTCAATGTCTGCCAAATCCGCCATCCCCGTGCGTTGCGGCTGGGCCCGCAACGGCAACGAGCTCTACCTGAAGTATCACGATACCGAATGGGGCGTGCCGGCCTGGGACGACCGCACCCAGTTCGAATTCCTGATCCTGGAAGGCGCGCAGGCCGGCTTGTCGTGGTCCACCATCCTGAACAAGCGCGAGGGTTATCGTGAAGCCTTCGCCGGCTTCGATCCCGAGCGCATCGCCGGTTTCGGCAAGCGCGAGATCGCAAAGTTGATGAACAACCCGGGCATCGTGCGCAATCGTCTGAAGATCGAGGCGGCGATCGGCAATGCGCGCGCTTACCTGGAGTTCCAGAGCAAGCGCGATGGCTTTGCGAAGCATCTATGGAGCTTCGTCGGCGGCAAGCCGATCCAGAACGACATCCAGCTGCACGAGCAGGTGCCCGCCACCAGCCCGGAGTCGGATGCATTGAGCAAGGACCTCAAGAAGCGCGGCTTCCGCTTCGTCGGCAGCACCATCATCTACGCGCACATGCAAGCGACGGGGATGGTGAACGATCACCTGACCGGCTGTTTCAGATACAAGCAGGTCAAGGCGCTGGCGAAGCCATAGCGTCGGCTATTCGCCGACCAGCCATTCGATCCGCACGCTTCCCGTCTTGTCGGGGGACAACAGCTGCAGCAGCTCATCGAGCGTCTCGCGCATTGCCACGTCCAGCTGCCAGGGTGGATTTGCGATCACCAGCCCCGAGCCGTTCAGTCCCAACGGTGAGTTCGCGGGGCGCAGGTTCATTTCGAGCACCAGCAGCTTGCGCAGGCCCGAGCGTTGAAGCGAGGTGAGGAAGCGCCGCGACTCCGGGCTGGCCTTGATGGGATACCAGATGGCAAAGACGCCGCTGGACCAGCGTCCGAGACCGAACTCGAGCGCGTGCTCGACGGCTGCGAATTCTCCCTCGGATTCGTACGGCGGATCGATCAGGACCAGTCCGCGGTTCTCTTTCGGTGGCAAGTACGTCTTGAGCGCCGCATAACCGTCGCCACAAATGACGGACATTCCGCGCCGATGCGGCAGTGCGCGTTCCAGGGCCCGCACTTCTTCGGGTTGCTGCTCTACCAGGACGGCCCGGTCCGTATCCCGCAGCTGACCGGCCGCCAGCACCGGCGAGCCCGGATAGGCCGTGGGATGATCGCTGCCGGTCACGGAACTTACGGCCTGAAGGTAGCGCCGAAGGTCTTCGGAGACTGGCTTCGCTGCGTTCAGCCGGCCGACGCCGCTGCGCCACTCGTTGCCTCGGCTGGCATCGGCCGAGCGCAGATCGTAGCGGCCGCGGCCGGCGTGAGTATCCAGGTACAAAAAACCGGTGGGTTTACGCTGCAGGTGCGCCAGCAAGGCCAGCAGGACCACGTGCTTGTGAACGTCGGCAAAGTTGCCGGCGTGAAAGGCGTGACGATAATTCATGGGATCTCGAGATCCGACGGTCCGGAACTTCTCAAACGTTACGGGAGATGATGGATCATGTGGAAAGCAGTTGCCATGACGTTGCTGGTGGTTGGCGCCATGAATGCAGGAGCCGCGGGTTCGAGCGAAGGGCAAAGCGAGGCAGGTGAGCAGGCTGCGACACCAGGCTCCGCGGAATTTGCGCAGAAGCAAGCCTCCGAGCGTGCCAAGCAGGCGCTGGCCGAGCATCTGAACATCGCCGCGAGCGAAATAACCGTCGCACAGATCGAACCGCGCACCTGGAGCAATTCGAGCGTGGGGTGCGGCAAGCCCGGCTCGATGGCGCTCGACGTCATCACAGAGGGCTATGCGGTGTCGCTCGCCGCGCAGGGAAAGACGTATCGGGTTCACGTATCAGCGGCGAATGCCGTGGTCTGCCGCGAACCGACCCTGCGGCGCAATGCTTCCCGGCAGGCATCGAACGCGCGCGGTCTCGACGTCATGATCGAGAAGGCACGGCAGGATCTGGCGCAGCGCATCGGTGTCGAGCCCACTGCCGTGCGTTTGCTTGGAACCAGGCCGCAGCGCTGGGCGGATAGCGGCCTGGATTGTCCGCGCGAGGGCGAGGCCGTCGTCCCCGGGCCGGTCAATGGCTATCGGATCTCGCTCAAGTCCCAGTCACGCATCTTCACTTATCACTCCGACCTCGAGGACGTGCGCGCCTGTCCGCCGATCGAGGCTCAGTGAGGGCCGGTCTGGATGAACGAAGGGCCACCTCGCGGTGGCCCTTCTGAGGAGCGCTGCTTCGATGGCAGCGTGATGGTCTTAGTTGGCGTTCACCGACAATCCCTGTTGCGCAGACGGGGTATTGTTCTGCAGCAGCCATAGCGACGTGCCGGCGGGGCCGGTGAAGTTCACCTCCACGCGACCGTTCGGCTCGATGCCGAAGGAGTTCAGGTCGGGGACGATCTCCTTCGACAGGTCCACGCTGCCGCGCTGCACGTCTTCTTCGCCGTTGCGGGCGAGGACGGTGAGCACATAGTTGAATTTCTCCGGCAGCAGGCCGCCGTCGACGGCCAGCGTGAACGGCAGGATCAGCGTGCGGTCGTTGAAGTCCCAGCTGGTGATCGGCGCCCAGTCGATGAAGCCGCCGCCGGTTGCATCGAACTGCAGCGTGGCGAACTCGCCCGGATCCTGGTCGATGAAGTCCGACAGGTCGGTGCCGATCAACGTGGCATCGCTCTTGCCATCGGCGTTCGTGTCGATCTCCAGCGTGAAGCGCAGGTTCGACAGGTGCTCGAACGAGCGTTCCATGACGAAGCCGAACTCCAGCACGTGGAAGCCGGCATAGAACGACGGATCGCCGCGCCGGAAGCCGGTGGCTGCAATCGAGCCGTAGGTGCCGTTGCGTTGCTCGCCGTCGAGCTTGGCCAGCGTGAAGGCTTCGGCCCAACCCAGCGACGGCCCGTTGTTGCGCAGCGTCGCGCCGTGCGGGCCGTGAGCCGACTGGACAGTCACGTTCGAAGCCGGGTCGACCACCGCAAGGTAGCCGACGCGCAGCGAGTCATTGCCGTCATTGAACACGCACCAGCCGTCCACCTCCGTCTGGCTCATGAGGGCGTTGTCGAACACGCCTTCCTGCCAGGCAGCCTTCGGATCGAAATTGAGCGTGATCAGCACTTTCGCACTGGCGTTGGCGTTCAGGCGCAGGCTCTTGGGACAGTTCACCTGCACGCCCGGGTAGGTCTGGTTCGGTACATGCGTGACGCTGAAGTTGCGCCGCTTGCCGCTCAGATCCTGCACCGTGACCTTCTGGTCGCCATAGGTTGGAGTGAGTGGATTGAGACGGCCGAAGGAGATGCCGCCCGGCGAGGCGTAGCTCGTCAGCGCCACTGCCCGATCGACGCGCAGCGCGCCGACGCCCTGCCGTGCCAGGTCGGTATCGCCGGTGGAGTTCACCGTCGAGTTCTGCAGCAGCGCCTTGATCACCGACTGGTTCAGCTGCGGATACTTCTGATGCAGCAACGCCGCGGCGCCCGCTGTGTGTGGCGATGCCATCGACGTTCCCTGCAGCACCTCCGAACCGGTGCCGGTTCCGACGCCGGTCGAGACGATCGCCAGGCCCGGCGCGGACAGGTCCGGCTTGAAGCCGGAGCCGCCGCTGCTCGGACCGCGCGAGGAGAAGTCCGTGATCTCATCGTCGTGGCTCGGATCGAGCGCCGCTACCACCGTGGCGGTGACGCCGCTGACGCCAGCGAGCCTGCGGCCGTCGGTCGAAGAAATCATCAGGCCGGGAATCGTCACGCGCGCATCGAGGCCGCCCATCGCGATCGGCGCGACCCGCGTCGGATCGGCGCCGTCGTTGTAGACGATCACCGCCCGGGCGCCCGCCGCCTGCGCGCTCAGATATTTGTCGACGAAGCCACAGGTACCGCGAACGATGAGGGCGAGATTGCCGCTCACTTGCGTCGCATTGCTCAGCGGCGCGCAACCATCCGCAGGAACGGCGGGAATCAGCGCTCCGCTGATGGGGCCGGTCTGGGCGAATGTCACCAGTCCCACGCCTTCAATGGACTTGTACGTGCCCCGGACCGAGGCCGGCGCGGTGACCGTGAACTTGCTGTAGAGACGTCCGCCCGGCGTATTGGCAGCGGTGGAAATCGCTGACGATGCCACGCCCGGTGCGCCGGTGATGTAAGGCGTGTTGCCTTCATTGCCGGCGGAAGTCGCGACGATGATGCCGACCGCGGCCGCGTTGTTGGTCGAGATCGCGGAAGGGTCGTCCGGCTCGCCCAGCGCCGAGCCCAGGCTCATGTTGATCACGTCGAGGTGGTCGCTCATGTCGCCGTCGCCGTTCGGATCCATCGCCCACTCGATGGCGAGCGAGGTCAGGTCGGTGCTGCCGCCGCCGTCGCTGAACACTTTCAGCGCGTACAGGTCGGCGCCGGGGGCGACGCCTGCGCCGATAGTTCCCGAAACGCCGAGGCCCGCCGCCGTGCCGGCGACGTGCGAACCGTGGCCGTTGCCGTCGAGCGGATCGTCATCGGGGGCGGGGACCGAGTCAGGATCGTTCGCATCGTAGCTGGCGCCCGCGAAATCGTGCCCGCCCTTGACCTTCGCCGTGGGGAAGGTGCCCGGCTCGACGATGTTCTTGTCGTTGCCAGCGTAGTCGGTGGGATTGCCGCTGCCGCCGAAGTTGGCGTGCGTGTAATCGATGCCGGTATCGATGATGCCGATTTTCACGCCTTTGCCCTTGCCGAGCGTGGCCCACACTTTCGGCGCACCGATCCACGGCACGCTGTCGATGTTGTCGAGCTTGTGCAACTCGACGCGACCGACCGAGCGCACTCCCGGCAGCGCGCGCAGGTGGGCGATTTCGGAAGGCCTCACCTTGACGCGAAAACCGTTCGCTCCGACGCGTTGCGCGGAAAGAATTTCCGCGCCCTGGCTTGCGATGGAGGCTCTCATTCGAGCCTGTTGTGCCGATACTCGCGCGGCCTGAGCCCGCTGTTCGGCGGCTGGTGCGAATTTGCCGTTCGAGCTGATGCTCGCGGCATTGAGCTCGGCAACGGCCGGTTCGTCCAGGCGTACGAACACCTGTATCCGACCCTGATCGTCGGTCACCTGGGTGCCGTGAAGTTTCAGAGAACGGGCTTCGTTGCCACGCAAGCGCGTGTCGCTTGCTGCCTGTGTGAGGACTGGTACGACCACGAGAGCCGTGGCCACCAACATTGTCGCGACCGCCGCTCGCGACCTGCGTGCACGTTGATCCATTGGAGAATCCCCGAAGTTGTTTTTGGCGCCTGATGCGCGGCTTTTCTTCGGGGTCGGCTGCCTTCTCGAGCGCAGCTTTCAGCCCGCCTTCGAACTCGCGCACCTCCTCTTGCGGAAGGCGCACCAGCCTTCAGCACGACGGCCGCGAGCCGCTATTGGTTTACCGCAATGATTGCACCGTCAACGCGGGAACTTCTTGCGGCTCGCGCTTGTCGTCGCGATCGACGCTACTCCTGCGCTTATGTGAATTCAATTGCGCAAACCGATGTGCGCAGGGGGTGTTTGCGAACCCAAAAAGCGGGCGCTGTCTGTATACAGCGGCGCTTCGACGGGGAGATTGCGCCACCTTGAGTCAGTGGCGCTGACAGCTGCGTTACACGAGCTCGCGCAGCCAATCGCGCGGCCGTAGATAGTCTGTATAAAGAAGCGCTTCCGGCGAATTCGGCGGCGGCTGCCAGTCGTACTCCCAGCGCGCCAGCGGCGGCAACGACATCAGGATCGATTCGGTGCGCCCGCCGGACTGCAGGCCGAAGGAAGTGCCGCGGTCGTATACCAGATTGAATTCGACATAACGTCCGCGACGATACAACTGGAACTGACGCTCGCGCTCACCCCACGCCATGTCCTTGCGGCGCGCAACGATGGGTAGATAAGCGTCCAGGAAATGATCGCCGACACTGCGCTGATAGGCGAAGCAGCGCTCGAAGCCCCACTCGTTCAGGTCGTCGAAGAACAAGCCGCCGACGCCGCGGGTCTCGTTGCGGTGTTTCAGGAAGAAGTACCGATCGCACCACTGCTTGTGCCGTTCGTATACGTCATCGCCGAAAGGTGCGCACGCTCGTTGCGCCGTGCGATGCCAATGCAGCACGTCTTCCGCGAAAGGATAGTAAGGCGTGAGATCGAAACCGCCGCCGAACCACCAGATGGACTTCTCTGCCGCCAACGTAGAGAAGAAGCGGACATTGGCGTGAGTCGTGGGCACGTAGGGATTCGACGGATGAATCACCAACGACACGCCCATGGCGACCCAGGAAGCGCCAGCCAGCTCGGGGCGTTGCGCGGTCGCCGAGGGCGGCAGCTTCGTCCCCATCACGTGCGAGAAGTTGACGCCCGCCTGCTCGAAAATCCTGCCATCGCGCAGCACGCGGGTTTCGCCGCCGCCACCTTCTGGACGTTGCCAGCTGTCGCGCCGAAATTTCGCAGCGCCGTCCGCAGCTTCCAGGCCGGCGCAGATTCGATCCTGCAACTCGCGTAGATAAGCGAGAACCGCATCGACGTTGGATGATGTTGCGCTCATGGCGAAGCCGAACGTGGGCTACTTGTTCTTCTTGCTGGCGGTTTTCGACTTCACAGGCGCGTTCTTGGCGCGCGCTGCGGCAGTAGTCGCCTTCGTAGCAGCCGATTTCGCCGTTGCTGACTTCGTGGTTTTCGCAGTCGAAGTCTTTTTCGCCGCGGCCTTGGCGGGCTTCTTCTCTGCGCTGCCGGCCGCCGGTGCTTCCGCCGTCTTCGCTGTCTTCTTTGCGCCGAAACGCCCGCGCCGCACGGGCGCAGCCGCGATCAACTCCTTGCACTCGTCCAGTGTCAGAGTCCGCGGATCGCGCTCCTTGGGAATCTTCGCGTTCTTTACCCGATCGGTGATGTATGGGCCGTAGCGACCATTCAGCACCTGGATGCCGGCCTCCGGGAAATCCAGAATGGTGCGGTTCGCATCGAACTCTTCCTTGGCCTTGATCAGCTCCAGCGCCCGCGGCAGCTCGACCGTGTAAGGATCGTCGTCCTTGATCGAGACGAATTTCTTGTCGCCGTACTGTACGTAGGGGCCGAAGCGGCCGATGGCTACCCTGATCGGCTTGCCGTCGGGCATGTGACCGACCGTGCGTGGCAGCTTGAACAGCTCGAGCGCGTCGGCCAGTACCAGCGAGTCCATGCGCTGATGCGGACGCAGGCTGGCGAACTTGGGCTTTTCCTCGTCGTCCTTGGTGCCGAGCTGCACGAACGGGCCGTATTTGCCGTAACGTACCGACACCGGCTTGCCAGTCACCGGGTCCTTGCCCAGCTCGCGCGCTTCGGAGACGTCCTCGCGCGTCACCGACTTGTCGACCACGTCGACCTGATTCTTGAAGTCCTTCCAGAAACGATCCAGTACCGGCACCCACTGTTCCTTGCCGTCGGCGATCTCGTCCAGGTCGTCTTCCATCTTGGCGGTGAAGCCGTAGTCGACGTAGTGCTGGAAATTGCGGGTCAGGAAGCGGTTGACGATCTTGCCGAGATCGGTGGGATAGAAGCGCTTGTTGGTGAGCTCGGCGTATTTCTTGCCCGTCAGCGTCTGAATGATGCTGGCGTAGGTGGAGGGACGGCCGATGCCGTACTCTTCCAGGGCTTTCACCAGGCTGGCTTCCGAGTAGCGCGGTGGCGGTTCGGTGAAGTGCTGCTCGGGCCGGATCGCGAGCAGCTTCAGCGCATCGCCCACCTGCATCGCCGGCAGGATGCGATCGTTGTCGTCGTCGCTGGCGTCGTCGAGGCCTTCCTTATATACGGCGATGTAGCCGGGCTTCACCAGTGTGGAACCGTTGGCTCGCAGCACGGCCGTGGCGCCGGCGCGCTGCGCGCTCTTGCCGGGTACCAGGTCGACCGCAACCGTGTCGTACACGGCGGGTTCCATCTGGCTGGCCACGGCGCGCTTCCAGATCAGGCTGTAGAGCTTGAGCTGATCCGCATCGATCTTGCCTTCCAGGCGTTCCGGCGCCAGCGATGCCGACGTCGGGCGAATCGCTTCGTGCGCTTCCTGCGCGTTCTTCGATTTCGTCTTGTACACGCGCGGCGCGTCCGGCAGCGAATCCTTGCCGTAGGTCCGCTCGATCACCTGACGGATCTCGGTCACGGCCTCGTTGGCGAGGTTCACCGAGTCGGTACGCATATAAGTAATGAGACCAACCGCGCCTTCGCCGAAATCGACGCCTTCGTACAGCTGCTGCGCAAGTCGCATGGTGCGTTGCGCGCCGAAGCCCAGCTTGCGCGCTGCTTCCTGCTGCAAGGTCGAAGTGGTGAACGGCGGCGCCGGGTTGCGCTTGCGCTGCTTGCGGTCGATGGAGGCGACGCTCAGCGTCGACTGCGCGGCGTCCTCGATCGCCTGGCGAACTTCGTTGGCCTTGGCTTCGTCGGTAACCGTGAACTGTTCGACCTTCTCGCCGCGATACTCGATCAGTCGCGCCGGGACGGCCTGCCCGGATTTTTCCGCGTCGGCATCGATGGTCCAGTATTCGCGCGGTATGAACTTGGCGATCTCATCGTCGCGCTCGCAGATCATGCGTAGCGCCGGGCTCTGCACGCGGCCGGCGGAAGCGCCGGGCAGTCCGGCCTTTTTCCACAGCAGCGGCGAAAGGTTGAAGCCCACCAGGTAATCGAGCGCACGGCGTGCCTGCTGTGCATTGACCAGGTCCGTGGAGATTTCACGCGGCTGGGTGATCGCTTCGCGGATGGCGTTGCGTGTGATCTCGTAGAACACCACGCGATGCACGTCCTTGCCGTCGAGCGCATTCAGGTCTTTGAGCAGCTCGGTCAGGTGCCAGGAAATCGCCTCGCCCTCGCGGTCAGGGTCGGTTGCCAGATACAGCGCATCGGCTTTTTTCAGGGCTCGTGCAATGGCCTGCACGTGCTTCTCGTTCTTCTCCAGGATCTGGTAGCGCATCGCGAACTTGTGCTTGGGATCGACCGCACCTTCCTTTGGCACCAGGTCGCGCACGTGGCCATAGGAGGCCAGTACCTCGAAATTGCTTCCGAGATATTTCTTGATGGTTTTCGCCTTGGCGGGCGATTCGACGATGACGAGATTCTTCTGATCCATAAACAAAGAAACCGCGGGAGGTCCGCGGCGCCTTGGATTCATTCGATAGATGCCGGTGTCAGTGCACGGCATCCAGCCGGTTGTCGAACACCAGATCCTCCATCCGCAAGTAGGCGCTTTCCTGGCCCGGTTGGCTGAAAAGCACCATCAGCACCACCCACTTCACCTGCTCGATGTCGATCTGCCGCGCGTCCAGCGCCAGCAGCCGGTCGATCACCAGCTCACGCTGCGCTGCGTTCAGAATACCGATGTTTTCCAGATACAGGATGTAGCCGCGACAATCCGTATCCAGGCGAGCTTGTTCCCGCGGATCGAAAACACGAATCGCTCGAGACGTCGGCGTAGTGCCGGCACGCGGCGGGTCGGCGGTCAGCTGTTCCAGCCATTCGAGCGCGCGGTCCACTTCGCGTTCGGAGAATCCAGCTCGTTCCAGTTCATCCTTCAGCGTGTCGCGATCAGGTTCGGGGGCGGACTCGATGTCGGCGTCGAAATAATTCTCGAAGAGATAGATGAGGATATCGAGAACGCTTTCCTTCATTTCACTGCCTTGGGACGTGCCCGGACGTAGAGGCCGCCAGGGTAGGAGTCGACGTGACCTGCAAGCTCGAGGATCAATAGCATCGACGCTACCTCGTCGGCTCTGAGCCCGGTACGCACGACCAGGAGGTCCACGCCGGCCGGCTCGAAGCCGAGCGCATCTAACAGGATTTCATACTCTTTGTCCAATCTGGCGCTGGAAGCAACTGATATTTCAGGATTTTTTACGGCATCTGCGGCTACGGACCACGGTCGGCCGGTCGGCGGACACAGTTCCTCGAGCACCTCCTGCGCCGTTTCCACCAGTCGTGCGCCCTGGCGAATGAGCTGATGGCAGCCGCGTGCCAGCGGATTGCGGATCGAGCCCGGCACCGCAAACACTTCGCGACCCTGCTCGGCTGCCAGGCGGGCCGTAATCAGCGAACCGCTGCGCAGCGCCGCTTCGACCACCAATGTGCCCAGCGCCAGGCCGCTGATGATGCGGTTGCGGCGTGGAAAATTCTCCTTCCACGCCGGCGTGCCGGGCGGAAATTCGCTGATCAGTGCACCTTTTGACGCGATCTGGTCGGCTAACGGGCGATTCGCGGCGGGGTAGCCGATATCCAGGCCGGTGCCGCATACAGCGATGGTGGTTCCGGCTGCTTCCAGCGCTCCTTGATGGCTGGCGGTATCGATACCAACTGCCAGTCCACTGGTGATGGCCAGCCCGCAATGACTCAACTGCGACGCGAAGTGCTGAGCGGTTTCTCTGCCGGGCGGGGTTGGGTTGCGCGAGCCGACGAGCGCCAGCTGCGGTAGCGATAGCAGAGCCGGATTGCCCCTGACGAACAGGCCGATGGGTGCATCGCCGATCTGCGCGAGCTGCTGCGGATAGTCCTTTGCACCCCAGGTGATGAAATGACGGCCATCGCCTTCGAGCCAGCGTTGATCCTGGGCGAGGGGCTGCCGTGGGGGCGATCGCAGCCAAGCGGCGAGCCTGGCATCCGCGCCTGCGGCTCGAAGGGTTTCAGGCGGTGCCGCGACCAGCGCGGTCACGCTCGAAAACTTCTGGAGTAGTGGAACGAGAGTTCCGGAGTGCAATCCCGGCGCGCGCGCCAGCGTCAGCCATGCGGTGAGCTCATCCATGAGCTGCCAATCCTTTGTGGAATCAAGGGTTCTTCAGGGGTTTCTCGCGTAATCGCCCTGGCGGATTTCCTGCGAGGCTTCCATGACCAGCGCGTAGCTCATGCGCGGCGTGGTGTTGAACACCATCACCAGGCCGACACGCTCATCCGGCAATTGCACCTTGGAGCCCCAGCCCAGCGAACCGCCGGTGTTGGCGTCCAGACCGCCCCTGCTGAACTTGTCGCGCACCGAGCGGCCGCGCTGATCGATCGACAGCACGTGACCGGGCTCCAGGCCGGCCTGCGAACCGCGGTTCAGCGCCACGATGTGGTACTGACCCATGACGGTCGCTTCCTTGACTGCGATCACGGTTGCCTGCACGTCGGAGGCGGGTGCGTGCGGCACGAAGTCTGCGCCGACCTCCACCGATTCCGGGAACAGCTTGTCGCCTTGCAGCGCTTCGCGCGCCGTGTTCGTCAGCACCAGCTTGGCCGGGTCGCCGCTCGCGGCAATCGGGCCCGAACCGACATAGATGCCGGTGTAGCCCAGCAGGTCGTTGTTGTCCGGATCGACCAGTTTGCCGTCGACATGCACGATGTTGTAGCGGTTGTCGACCGCTGCATTTTTCAGTCCGCGCGCATAGATCTCGGTCCCGGCGCCACCGATCATGTGATCGTCGCGCAGGGCCACGATGTAGGGCGCCTTGCGTACCTGGTCCTTGTCCAGCAGCACCGGGCGGCCGGCAAAGCCCGCGATCACCTCGTAAGGAATGGCTGTGATTGCGCGGCTCAACGGTTCGCGGCGCACCTGCGGGGAGAGGCGCTTGGTGCCGTCGCCGCCGCGCTCGGCCACCGTCAGTCGCGGCTGGCCGTCGACGTAGATCAGCTGCAGGACATCGCCGGGGTAGATCAGATGCGGGTTGCGCACCTGCGGGTTCAGATACCAGATTTCCGGCCAGTACCAGGGGTCACGCAGGAATACCTTGGAAATGTCCCAGAGCGTGTCGCCGGGCTTGACCACGTACTGGTCGGGGGCATCCGCGCTCACCGGAATGTGGCTGCCGGTAGCAATGGTGCGGGAGGTTTCCTGGGCCGAGGGCGGGGTGCCGGCCACGAAGGACAGGCCGGCCATCAGGCAGAGCACCATCGCCGGTCGAATTCGCCAAGTCGCCGTGTTCATGCGCCGAACGAGCTCCATTGCTTCAAACCACCGATATCCCATGCCTCGGCCTGTGGCTAAGCCCTATAATTTGCGTGCCTCGTTTGCGAGGCATCCAGCGGCCGGTGCCAGGGTCTGCTGCGACGCAACAGCGGCTGCTGCGCGGCATCTTTGAGCCGATATTAAGTTCAACGTTGAGAGAACTTTAGCAGCATCATTGCAACGATGGCACAAATAGGATTGCGCCCCGAGACGTGGTTCTCAAAACGGTTGATTTGGGCCGCGGGCGGACGCATTGACGATAGCAGACAGGTTTCAAGGCAGCAGTCATGGCATTACTCCCCATCCTCGAATTTCCCGACCCGCGGCTGCGCACCCGCGCCGAGCCGGTGGCCGAGGTCGACGCGGCGCTGCGCAAGCTGATCGACGACATGTTCCAAACCATGTATGCCGCGCCTGGCATCGGGCTGGCAGCTACGCAGGTGAACGTCCACAAGCGCGTGCTGGTGATCGATCTCAGCGAGTCGCGCAAGGAGCCGCTGGCGCTGGTCAATCCGGAGATCCTCGAGCGTGATGGCGTGGAGGAGACCGAGGAAGGCTGCCTGTCGGTGCCCGGCGTCTACGACAAGGTGACGCGCGCCGAGAGGATTCGCGTGCGGGCGCTGGATCGCGACGGCAAGCGCATCGAGTTCGAGGCCGAAGGCCTGCTCGCGGTCTGCATCCAGCACGAGATCGATCATCTGGACGGCAAGCTGTTCGTCGACTATCTGTCCGACCTCAAGCGCACCCGCATCCGCAAGAAGCTGGAGAAAGAACGCAAAGATCAGCAGGCTGCGGCAGCGCGGACACGCCTGAAAGCTCCGGCGATCTAGTCGCGCTGCCGGTTGCACGCGCCAGCGAACGGCGGATCGACGAATGCAAGTACTCGAATTCACCCGGGCCAGGTCGCGGGATCGGCACGCAAAGTTGCAGGCGCCGCTCGTCAGCTTCGCGTTGTCGCTGACCATGCCAGGATGGCTGGGTGATCGAGGTTGCCGCAAGGGTCGAGTCGCCCTGCGCTGATTCACTGGCGCGGCAACTGCGGCGCTCCCTATTTTTACTTCTGACAGGCCGCTTGCCTTGAAATCATTGTCCGTCGTCTTCGCTGGCACCCCGGACTTCTCGGTGCCGGCGCTCGAAGCGTTGATCGCTTCGCGCCATCGCGTACTGGCCGTCTACACGCAACCGGATCGACCGGCGGGCCGCGGTCAGCAGCTGGCCATGAGCGCGGTCAAGCAATGCGCTCTGCGACATGGATTGCCAGTCGAGCAGCCCTCGACATTGCGCGATGAGGCGGCGGTGGAGCGGCTCGCGAGCTGGAATGCCGATGTGATGGTGGTCGTCGCGTATGGCCTGATTCTGCCGGCGAATGTTCTCGCCATCCCGTCGCTCGGCTGTTTCAACATTCACGCTTCGCTGCTACCGCGCTGGCGCGGTGCGGCGCCGATTCATCGAGCGCTGCTGGCGGGCGATGCCGAAACCGGTGTCACCATCATGCGCATGGATGTCGGCCTCGACACGGGCCCGATGCTGTTGGAGCGAACGACGCCGATCGCTGCCGCCGATACGGCTGCATCGCTGCACGATCGGCTCGCTGCCATGGGCGCGCAGGCTCTGCTGGAAGCGCTCGATGGGCTGATCGACGGTTCCATCGCAGCGCGCGTGCAACCCGCAGAAGGGGTTACGTACGCTGCCAAGATTAGCAAGGCTGAAGCAGCCATCGACTGGTCTCGAACGGCGGCCGAGCTCGATCGCCAGATACGCGCCTTCAGTCCGTGGCCGGTTGCAGAAACGTGCTGGAACGGACAGCAGCTGCGTGTCTGGGAAGCCAGTGTCACGAATGCAGCTGCAACGGCTGCGCCGGGAACGGTTCTATCCGCCGATGCGACGGGAATCCGCGTGGCCACTGGCTCCGGCCTGCTCAATCTGCTGCGTGTTCAGCTCGCCGGACGCAAAGCGGTGACCGCCGCCGAGTTCCTCAATGCGCACCGGATCGAAGGCGCCATGCTCGGTGGAATCAAATGAGTAGCTCTGCCGAAGTCCGCGCCCGCGCCGCTCGCATCGTGGCGCAAGTGGCGACCCAGGGTCGTTCGCTCGATACCCTGCTTGCCGCAGAGAGCAGTGGGACGCCGCAGGAGCGCGGCCTGCTGCGTTCGCTGTGTTACGACAGTATTCGTTGGTATATCCGGCTCGACGCGGTGCTCAAGCGTCTGCTCGCGCGACCGAATCAACCGCTGACGCCGGAGTTGCACGCGCTCGCCATCGTCGGCTTGTGTCAGCTGCTGTACACGGACGTTCCGGCTCACGCCGCCGTGGATGAAACCGTCAACGCCACACGCCTGTTGCAGCAGCCCCGTGCTGCAGGCCTGGTGAATGCGGTTCTGCGGCGCTGGCAGCGCGAAGGCGCCAAGTTGGCCGCCGGCGTCGATCGCGATACGGCGACTCGCACCGCCCACCCGCGCTGGCTCGTCGATCGCCTGGCCGCAGACTGGCCGGTCAACGTCGAAGAACCCAACTTCGAGCAGATTCTCGCCGCCAACAACCAGCGGCCGCCGTTCTGGCTGCGGGTGAACCGGTTGCGTTGCAGTGGCGCGGCATATCGCGAGCAGCTGCAGGCCCAAGGGCTGGAGGTCGTGGATAGCCGCGACGACGATCACAGCTTGCTGCTGTCGCGCGCGGTCGATGTACATGATCTGCCGGGCTTTGCCGCCGGGCTGGTGTCGGTTCAGGACGCTGCCGCGCAGCTGGCTGCCCCACTGCTTGCACCGGCCCCCGGCGAGCGCATCCTGGATGCCTGCGCCGCGCCGGGTGGCAAAACCTGCCATTTGCTCGAATTGCAGCCGGGGCTGCAGGAACTCGTGGCGGTCGACGTGTCCAAAGAACGGCTGGTGCGCGTCCAGGACAATCTGCAACGGCTGGGCCTCACGGCCACGGTGCTTGCCGGCGATGCGGGAGAACCGTCCAACTGGTGGGACGGGCGCGAGTTCGACCGGATTCTGCTCGACGTGCCCTGTTCGGCGACTGGCGTCATTCGCCGACACCCGGACATCAAGCTGCTGCGCCGCTCCGAGGACATTGGCGCGCTGGCCGAACGCCAGCGCCAGCTTCTGGCACGGGTCTGGCCGATGCTGAAACCGGGAGGGAGGCTGGTCTACGCCAGCTGTTCGGTGCTGCGGGCGGAGACCGCCGCGGTAGTCACCGCATTCCTGCGTGGCAACGAGCAGGTCCGAGACGTGACGGCGGACGTTTTGAGTGCGCTGGCCGTGCCTGGCATCGACGTGTCCGCCCGCAAAGCGGCCGGTTATGCGATTGCCACCGGGACAGCCGGGATGGATGGCTTCTATTATGCGTGCCTGGAAAAGATAAGAGGATGACGCTCGCTTGGGAGCGACCTGCCCAAAGTTGTGCCGCGCACGGTCGCTCCGTGCGATTGCCGATGCCGGATTCACGCCCGCGATACGTATCGTGGTGTGGGCGCTCGCATTCCTTTTTCTTGGTCTGACCGCATCGGCCCAGACGGCGCAGCGTTTCGAGATCCGCTCCGCCTACGTGGAGCCCGCCGAAGGGGTCTACCAGCTCAACGCCACGCTGGTGTTCGACCTGCCTGAAGGCGCGCGCGCCGCCGTGCGCGAGGGCGTACCGCTGACACTCGACCTGGAAATCGTGCTGCGCCGGGGTCGCAACTACTGGTTCGACGAGACCGTCGCTACACTCGAACAGCACTACGAGCTGATTCACCATGCGTTGAGCGAGCGGTACCTGGTGCGCAATCTCAACAGCGGCGAGCAGTCTTCCTTCGCCACCCTGGACGCGGCGCTCGATTCGCTGCGCGTGATCAGCAATCTGCCGATCCTGGATCAATCGCTGGTCGCCAAGGATGCGCGCTATGAAATCAGCCTGCGCGGGCATCTGGATGTCCGCACCATGCCTGCTTCGCTGCGACTCATCGTGTTCTGGGCCAACGACTGGCGCCAGAGCACCGAGTGGTACACATGGTCACCGCAGATCTGAAACGCGCCATCGTCTCGACGCTGGTACTGATCGGCTCGGGACTGTGGGTGGCGGCGCTGCTCATCATGGCGCAGACGGTGCAGCAGTCGGCCAATTTCAGCGACCTGCATCCCTTCATCGTCGGCGTCAACGTCGCCGGTCTGCTGGTGCTGCTGATCCTCATCGGTGGACGGCTGGTGCAGTTGATGCGCGATTGGCGCAAGCGCGTGGTCGGCTCGCGGCTGGAAACGCGCATGGTGTGGATGTCGGCAACCCTCGCCATGATTCCGCTGCTGCTGGTGTTCTACTTCGCGGTGGTGTTCATCAACCGCGGCATCGACAGCTGGTTCCATGTCGAGATTCGCGCCGGTCTGGAAGACGCCCTGACGTTGTCGCGCGCGGCGCTGGATCTGCGGATGCGCGAGTACCTGGATCGCACCAAGGACATGGCCAGCGAGCTGTCGCGTCACGAACAGGATCCGATCCGTACGCTGGATGAGCTGCGCCAGTCGCGGCAGGCGAACGACGTGACGCTGCTCGGCGCAAACAGCCGCATCGTTGCCGCCAGCTCCGATCGTATCGGCGAGATCTTTCCACCCGCGCCCAGCGATGAGCTCATCATGCAGGTACGGCAGGGCCGCCAGTACGTCACGCTCGATCCGCTGGCCGGTGGCGGCTATGTGGTCCGAACGGCGGTGCAGGTGCCGCGCACGCGTCCCGGCGAGGAAGTGCGCATGGTCGTGGCCACCTATGCGATCGACCGCCGCTTGGGCGAGCTGGCCGATACGGTCGAAGCGGCTTATCAGCGCTACAACGAGAAGGCGCGTTTGCGTGAGCCGCTGAAGGACAGTTTCACTCTGACGCTGACTCTGGTCTTGCTCCTGTCCTTGTTCGCGGCTCTGTACGGTGCTTTCTGGTCGGCGCGCCGGCTGGTGCGTCCCATCCAGGATCTGGTCGCGGGCACCCGCGCCGTGGCGATGGGCGATCTGGACATGCGCCTGCCGCTGACCTCGCACGACGAGATGGGCATCCTGGTGCATTCCTTCAACGACATGACCAAGCGCCTGGCGCGCAGCCGCGAAGAGGCGCGTCGCAGCCAGGCGGCGGTCGAAGCCGAGCGCACCAACCTGGCCGTCATTCTGGCGCGCCTGTCCACGGGCGTGATTTCCCTTGAGCCGGACCGGACGCTGCGGACCGTGAACCAGGCCGCGGCCGCCATTCTCGGCGCCGACATCGAAAACGGCATCGGCAAGCCATTGAAGAGCGCGGGCACCGGCAGCGCGCTGTTCGAACGGTTCGAGGCCGCATGCAGCGCCCACCTGGATGCCGGGCAGACCGAATGGCGCGAGCAACTGGTGCTGCAGGGCGATTCGACGCGCCGGGTGCTCATGTGCGCCTGCACGACCCTGTCGGGCGAGGATCGCAGCCCGGGCGGCTTCGTCATCGTTTTCGATGACATAACGGCCCTGCTGCAAGCGCAGCGCGATGCGGCCTGGGGCGAAGTGGCGCGCCGGCTGGCTCATGAGATCAAGAATCCGCTGACGCCGATCCAGCTGTCGGCCGAGCGGCTGCGTCGCAAGCTGCTCGGAACGGTGGACGAGAGCCAGGCGCAGGTGCTGGACCGCGCCACGCACACCATCGTGCAGCAGGTCGAAGCGATGAAAGAGATGGTGAACGCCTTCAGCGAGTATGCGCGCGCCCCGGAAATGGACGTGTCGCGCTTCGACCTGAACCAGCTGATCACCGAGGTGGCCGAGCTGTACCGGGCGCAGGGACCGCAGAAGCGGCCGCAGCTGCAACTCGATCCGAGGCTTACCGAAATCGAGGCCGACCGCAGCCGGCTGCGCCAGATCGTCCATAATCTGCTGGCCAACGCCATCGAAGCGCTGGAGGGTACGCCCAGTCCGGCGATCCGGATCGCCACCCGCCTGATCGAAGTCGACGGCACGCGTGCCGCCGAAATCACAGTCGAGGATAATGGCCCGGGCTTTCGCACCGATGTCATCGGCCAGGTGTTCGACCCGTACGTCACCACAAAACCAAAGGGCACCGGCCTGGGGCTTGCAATCGTGAAGAAAATCGTCGAAGAACATGGGGGAATCATCGAGGCGGACAACGGCCGGACCGGCGGAGCGCGGATCCGGATCGAATTGCCGCTGACCGCGACTTCCCGGACCGGCGGTCCGATGCGGGAGCGGCGTTCGGGTCCGAGGAGGGAACGTGCATGAGTGCTGCGCGCATTCTGGTTGTTGATGACGAATCCGAGATCCGCGGGTTGCTGAAAGAAATCCTCGCGGACGAAGGCTATGAAGTCGACGTCGCGGCCGATGCGGCCGAGGCGCGCGTGCGGCGTACCCAGCATGATCCCGACCTGGTGTTGCTGGACATCTGGATGCCCGACACCGACGGCATCACGCTGCTGCGCGAATGGGCGCAGCCCAACGGGTCGAGCTGCCCGGTGGTGATGATGTCGGGTCACGGCACGGTCGAAACCGCCGTGGAAGCGACGCGCCTGGGCGCGTTCGATTTCGTCGAGAAGCCGCTGTCGCTGGCGAAATTGCTGCGCACCGTGGAGCGGGCGCTCGATTCGGGCCGCGAAAAGCGCCAGACCAACCGCACGCTGGTGCCGACTTTGATCGCACCGGTCGGCAAGAGCCGTGCCATGCTCGCACTGCGCGAACAGGTTCAACAGATCGCGCCTCACGAAACGCCGGTGCTCATCGTGGGCGAGCCGGGCACCGGCCGCGAGGCTTTCGCTCGTTACATCCATTCGATCAGCGCGCGCACAAGCGGGCCATTCGTGCAGCTGGTCGCGACAGGCATGACGGACGATGGCGCCGCTGCCGCCTTGCACGGCACGGAGGACGCGAATGGTGTTCACGCCGGTCTGCTCGAACAAGCCGCGGGGGGCGTGCTGTTCGTCAACGGCCTGGAGGACCTGCCGCAACGTGCCCAGGGTTTGCTGGTCGCTGCGCTCGAAACTCAAACGATCACTCGCGTAGGCGGCGCGACGCCGGTCAAGCTCAATCTGCGGGTCATCGCTTCGGCGACGCCGCGGCTGTTGAGTACCGAGAACGGCTCGAACGTGCGCATGGAGCTGCTGTCACGCCTGAACGTGATCACGCTCAACGTGCCGCCGCTGCGCGAATACTCGCAGGACGTGCCCGACCTGCTGCGTTATTACGTCGATCGCCTGGTCGACGAGGAACGGCTGCCGTTCCGGCGTTTCGGCGTCGCGGCCCAGAACCGCCTGCGCAACTATCCCTGGCCCGGCAACATCCGCGAGCTCAAGAACCTGGTGCAGCGCCTGCTGATCCTCGGCGGCGAGGAAGAGATCAAGCTCGAGGAAATCGAGCGCGAGCTGGCGTCGCAGGCGCCGAGCAACGAGCCACTGGTCAAGCAGGATCTGCTGGCGCTGCCGCTACGCGAAGCGCGCGAGCATTTCGAGCGCGCCTACCTGCAGCAGCAGCTGATCCTCTGCAACGGCAAGGTCGGACAACTGGCGAAGCGGGTGGGTATGGAGCGCACGCACCTGTATCGCAAGCTGCGCTCTCTCGGCGTGGATTTCAGGCAACTGGCAGAAGATTGAGGGAGCTGTGCCCCGGCACAGCTGCATCGATACAACGAAGGAATTCGGCGCCGGTACGTTTCAGCAATTTCAAGGTTTCGGCGCTGCAATCTGCGGACCCAGGCTCGGTGCCCGCCTGTCGGCAATGCTGTAGCGCACGTTCCTGGCACGTGCGCTCGAACGAGCAGAGTGGGTTCTATTCGCCGACGCGAATCACCAGCGCCTCGATCTGCGCCTGCCGCAGCTTGCTGCGCGTCTCTTCCAGTTTCTGCAGGTTGGTGATCGGGCCGATGCGCACGCGATGCCAAGTGTCGCTGTCGACTGTGACTTTCTGAATCTTGGACTCTACGCCCTGCAGGGCAATCAGCGCGCGCACCCGGTCGGCGTCGGCGAGATTGCGGAATGAGCCGGCCTGCAGCACGTAGGCACCTGGCTTCTGCACGGTGGAGCCGCCCGTCGATGGACGCGGCGTGGTGCCGTCCTTCTCTGGGATCACCACCTCGAACTTGGGCAGCATCTCGTAGAAATCGAACTGCGCTTCCGCGTCCTGCGATGCCGGCGCAGGCTTGTTGGCGGCTGCTTCGTCGGGAGCGATCGGTGCTGCCGGTGTCTGTTGCGCTACGCGCGCAGCCGGACGACGATCGTAGAGATACACCGCCATCGCCACGGCCAACCCGAACGCCAGGCCGAGCACGAAGCCGGCGACGCCAGACAGTCCTGAACTGCCGCTGCTGCGGCGTTTGACGTTTTTGTAATCGCGAGCCATGAATCGAGCGAAGCGTCAGGCCTTGGGAGCCTGGGGGTGGAATTGAGCGGGTCGGGCGTTCATCACATGCCTGCGGTTGGCAGCGCGGCTTGCCGCATCGGACAGCCAGCCTGGCGCCGCGAGCCGAGTCCTGCCATCACATCTTCTCGGGCGCCGAAACGCCCAGCAGTTTCAGGCCGTTCTGAATCACCTGCCGCGTTGCGGCGACCAGGTTCAATCGCGCATTGCGCAGATTGCCGTCCTCGACGATGAACATGTGCGCGTTGTAGTACGTGTGGAAGTCGCCGGCAAGCTCGCGCAGGTAATGTGCGAGCTGATGCGGCTCCAGTGCGCGCGCCGCGGCTTCCAGCAGCTCGGGGAAGTAGGTCAGGCGACGGATCAGCGCTTTTTCGTGCGGTTCGGTAAGGAGTGCGACATGCGCTTCGCCAATGTCGCGTTCATGCGTGTAGCCTTTTTCCTTCAACTGGCGGAACACGCTGCAAACGCGCGCGTGTGCGTACTGCACGTAGTACACCGGGTTCTCTTCGCTCTGCGCCAACGCCAGATCGATGTCGAAGACGAACTCCGAATCCGCCTTGCGCGATACCAGGAAGAAGCGCACCGCGTCGCGCCCGACCCACTCGATCAGGTCGCGCACCGTGACATACGAGCCGGCGCGCTTGGAGATCTTCACCTCTTCGCCGCCGCGCATCACTCGCACCATCTTGTGCAGGATGTAATCGGGATAGCCCTGCGGAATGCCAATGTCCAATGCCTGCAGGCCGGCGCGCACGCGCGCGATGGTGCCGTGATGGTCCGTGCCCTGCACGTTGATGGCCTTGCGGAAGCCGCGCTCCCACTTGGTCACGTGATAGGCGACGTCCGGCACGAAGTAGGTGTACGTGCCGTCGGACTTGCGCATGACTCGATCCTTGTCATCGCCGTATTCGGTGGTGCGCAGCCACAGCGCGCCTTCGTTCTCGTAGGTCTTGCCGCTGGCGAGGAGCCGGTTCACTGTCGCTTCGACCTTGCCGTCGGTGTACAGGCTCGATTCCAGGTAATACACGTCGAAGCGCACGCCGAACTTCTGCAGGTCGAGGTCCTGTTCGCGGCGCAGGTAGGCGACCGCGAATCTGCGGATGGCCTCCAGGTCGTCCGGCTTGCCATTGGCCTTCACCGGCTCGCCGTCGAGCGCATGCACGGTGTTCTTGGCCAGGAACTCGTCGGCGATGTCCTGGATGTAGTCGCCGTTGTAAGCGGCCTCGGGCCAGCCGACGTCGCCCGGCTTGATGCCGCGCGCGCGTGCCTGCACGGAAAGCGCCAGGTTCTGGATCTGTACGCCGGCGTCGTTGTAGTAGAACTCGCGGCTGACTTCGTGGCCCTGCGATTGCAGCAGCGAGGTCAGTGCGTCGCCCAACGCCGCCTGCCGCCCGTGGCCGACGTGCAGCGGGCCGGTGGGATTGGCCGAGACGAATTCGACCACGGTGCGTTCGCCCGCGCCCGTCTTGCTGTAACCGTAAGCCGGCCCGAAGTCGAAGATGCGCGACAGCTCGCGCTGGTAGGCCACCGTGGTCAGGTGAAAGTTGATGAAGCCGGGCCCGGCGATTTCGGTCTTGCCGATCAGCTCGCTCGCCGGCAGCGCATCGACCAGCGCCTGCGCCAGCTGTCGCGGATTGCGGCGGGCGGGCTTCGCCAGCTGCATCGCGAGGTTGGTGGCGAAATCGCCGTGTGCGGGATCGCGCGTACGCTCCACATCAATGGTAGGGCGCGCAATATCGGCGGGCAGGATCTCCGGCGGCAAAGTGTCCAGCGCGGCCTGCAGGAGCTGTTCGATCTGGTATTTCAAGCGAAAAACGTGTCGGTCGAAGAGGAAGAGGAGAGTCTAGCAGCGCGAACGGTGCTGGCTATACCGGCAGCGCGGTTTCGTGGCAGCCCGCATGGCTGCCGATGCCAGGCCCGCGCCCCGGCATCAGAACAATTCAGCCGGATCCACGTCGATGGACCAGCGTACGCGCCGTGCCTCCGGCAGGTTTTCCAGCTTCGGTATCCAAGTGCTCATCAGCCGCTGCAGCGGACCGTGGGTTGCTGCATGCAGCAGTAACTGTGCTCGGTACCGACCGGCGCGTCGCTCCATTGGTGCGGGCGCCGGACCCAGGAGGCGTACGCCACGCGCCGCATCGTCGCGTGCTGCCGACACGGCTGCGCGCAGGAAACGTAAAGGCTCACCGGGTTGCGTGGCCTCGGCCCGCAGCAATGCGATACGCGTGTATGGCGGCCAGCCAGCCTGTTCTCGCTCCTTGAGCGCGCCTTTCGCGAACGCTTCGTAGCCGCCGCTCAGCAGCAGTGACAGCAGCGGGTGCTCCGGATACTCGGTCTGGATCAGCACCTCGCCCGGCTGCTCGGCGCGCCCGGCGCGTCCGGCCACCTGCACGATGGTCTGGGCCAGCCGCTCGCCGGCGCGAAAATCGGTGCTGAACAGCCCTTGATCGGCATTCAGCACCACCACCAGCGTCACGTTGGGAAAATGATGGCCCTTGGTCAGCATCTGTGTGCCGACCAGAATGCGGACCTCGTTGCGATCCACGCGCGCGAGCGTTGCCTCCAATTCGCCCTTGCGCCGCATGCTGTCGCGGTCGATGCGCGCCAGCGGCGAATCCGGAAACAGGCGTTCTACGGTTTCCTCGATGCGCTCGGTCCCCTGGCCCACTGGCTTGACCGGTGCGTCGCAGGTTGGGCATTGCGGTGCGGCCTGCTGCTGCGAGCCGCAGTGATGGCACAACAGGTCCGTCGTATTGCGGTGAACCGTGAGGTTTGCGTCGCAGCGCTTGCAATGCGCCGTCCAGCCGCAGGCCGGGCAGAACAGAACCGGCGCGTAGCCGCGGCGATTCAGGAACAACAGAACCTGATTGCCCGCATCCAGATGGCGGCGCATCGCCAGCAGCGCGGGCGTGGCGATGCCCTGCGTGCTGGCGTGTCTTCGCAGGTCGATCAGAGAAACAGTCGGTGGACGCGCGTTCGCAGCGCGATGTGGCAGGGCCAACAAGCTACCGGACTGCCGCTGCGCGCGCGCCAGGCTTTCCAGCGATGGCGTGGCCGAGCCGAGCACGATGGGAATGTTCAGGCGCTGTGCCCGAACGATAGCCAGGTCGCGCGCCGAATAGCGGAAGCCTTCCTGCTGTTTGAACGAGGGATCGTGCTCTTCATCGATCACGATCAATCCGGGCCGTGCCAGAGGCACGAAGATGGCCGAACGCGTGCCAATGACGATGTGGGCGCTGCCCGTGCGCGCGTTGCGCCAAGCGGTGAGGCGCTCTCCATCGCTCAGGCCCGAATGCATGATGGCCAGCTCTGCATCGAAGCGGTCGCGGAATCGCGCGATGAGCTGCGGCGTCAGCGCGATTTCGGGCACCAGCACCAGCGCCTGTTCGTTGCGATTCAAGGTGGCGGCGATGGCGTTGAGATAGACCTCGGTCTTGCCGCTGCCGGTCACGCCGTGGAGCAGCCAGGTGGCAAAGCTGCCTAGCGACCCACGAATGCGTTCGAGCGCGGCGGCCTGGGCATCATTGAGCGGCAGGCTTTGGCGCGAGCTGACAGGTGTCATGCCCGGCGATACAGGCGCGCGCGTGAACTGCTCGATATAGCCGCGATCCTTCAACTTGCGCAGCACTTCGCTGCCGCTGCCGGTCGCATCGGTCAATGCCTGTGCGCTCGCTTCAGGAAGAGCCGTCAGCTGCTCGATCACTGCGCGCATTTTCGGCGCGCGCGCAGGAAGCTCAGCAAGCGCCCGCTCGCGGCCGTTGGGAGTCAGTCGCCAGAGTGTTTCTTCGAAGTGCAGTGGCGCGCCCTGGCGCAAGGCGGTGGGCATGGCTGCGGCGATGACCTCGCCCAGCGGATGCCGGTAATAGTCTGCCGCCCATTTCAGCAGCGCCAGGAAGCCGGGCTCGAAAGTGGGCTCGCGATCGATCGCGGCATGGACGGGGCGCAGCTTGGCGGCTGGAACGTCAGTGTGCTGGCGATGTTCGATCACTACCCCGACGACGCGCCGACGCCCGAAGGGTACCCACACCCGGCTGCCTACTTCGATGGGGTTCGTCCTGTCCGGCGGTGCGCCGTAGTCAAACACCCGACGCAGCGGCGTATCGATGGCGACGGCCAGGATCACGGCGCACACCCGTTCAGGCGGCCCGGAGCGCAGCGCGGTAACCGGCAGGAGCGCTCACCGAGTCGCGCATCAACGATGCGTTTTACCGTCCCGCGCCGTGGTCGGGCGGTAGCAGAGGCGGGGGTCATCGGCGCGAGAGTCGGCATTGCGGTTGTGCACAAAACCTGTGGATAAGTCTGTGCATTGATTGGGGCCAAGCACCCCAAGTGGGCGTTTCGCTGGCAAGTTTCGCCATTGGTCAATTTTTCGACGCCCGATTTTTTGCGAGGCTGGACAGGGGCTTAGCGTTGCGGTATGGGCCGCTGCGGCGCAGCTGCGGCGAACCCGTAATACAACCGTCATGTTGTGGGCAACAGTTGGCGGCAAGCCGATGATTATCAAAGAAGCCGGGCTCATTGCAGGTGCTGGCGGACGGCGAGTAGGCCGATCCGGCACGCGCCACGGCCGGCCAGCTGACAGTGCTTTCCGTCCATTCCCCGCAGAGCGGTTCGCGTTCCGGCGCGCCGCCGACCTGGATGGCGGCCAGAGACAGACCGGGGCGCGGCTGGTAGATCCAGGCCGCCCACGGCTCGTCGGTTGGAACGACACCGGTCCGTCCATCCGGGCGCGGCACGAGTACGCAACCCCGGAGTGCGTCCGGCAGATCGAGCCGCAGGGCCTTGGCGGCTGCCTCCTTGAACACCCACATCGCATAGAACAGCTGCTCTCGCTGAGGCGACGCAGCTGCTTCGAGCGCGGCCAGCTCTTCTGCGTCGAAGGCGAATCGCGCGATGGCTATCACGTCCCGCGTGCGATGCCATTCGACATCGACGCCAACGCGGCAGCCGGCAGGGCCGAGGCAGATCGCGGCATGGCCGCTGCTATGGGAAAGCGAAGAGACATCGTTGGCGCGCGGGCTGACGCGACCGAGCAGCGCGCGACTGACGGCAAAATCTTCGCGCCGCTGCTCATTGCTCAGGCTGAGCCAACGCCGCCAGTCCGCCTCGTTCAGTTTCGAGACCTCGAAAGCGCCCGCTGCCTCGGGAGGCGCAAGCCAGATGCTGAGCCCGCGCGCCGGGGCGGCGGGGCGGGCATCGCGGACAGGCGCAGGCAGGTGGGGGATAGGAGCGGACATGGCCGGGCATCATAATCGCAGTCCTCGCCATCCGGTCCCGCATCCCAAGGCCTGCCCGTTACCGATTCGATGCCACCTTCCGTCGCCGAAACCAGCCATGCCGCCGCGCGTCCGGTCGAGCGCACTGATGCGTTCTATTGGAGATTCGTCGGCACCGCGTTGAGCTTCGCCGTGTTCGGGGTGGGCGCGCTCATCCTGAGCATCACCGTATTGCCGCTGCTGCGCCTGTTGCCGGCAGCGCGCTGTCGCCGGGTGTCGCGGGCGGTGCTGCAAAAGGGCATGCGCGGTTTCGTGGGTTTCATGCGGCTGCTCGGCGTGCTGACCTATGAATTCCGCGGCCGTGAGCGGCTCGGCCAGCCCGGCCAGCTGATCGTGGCGAACCATCCGACGCTGATCGACGTCGTGTTCCTGCTCGCTTTCACGCCGCAGGCCAGCTGCGTGGTCAAGCACGCGATGTTTCGCAATCTGCTGACACGCAGCGCCGTGAGCGCCACCGGCTACATCAGCAACGAGCTCACCGCGGACATGATCGAAGGCGCCGCCGCTGCTTTACGCGAAGGCCAGACGTTGATCATGTTCCCGGAAGGTACCCGCACCCGCGCGGGCGAGCCGCTGGTCCTGCATCGCGGCGCGGCCAACGTCGCGGTACGTGCCGCCTCTCAGGTCACGCCCGTATACATCCGCTGCCAGCCCGTCACGCTGACCAAGTCCGAGCCCTGGTATCGCATCCCGCCGCGACGGCCGCATTTCACCTTGGTCGTAGGGGAGAACCTGGCGCTGGAGCAGGCCCGGGCGCTGCCCTCGATTCCGCTGGCCTCGCGCCTGTTCAACGAGCGGATGCGCGACAACTTTCAGGGCGAATTGCGCCAGACGGATGGCTATACTGGCAGCCGTCCCGGCGATACCGGCGACGAACCGGCAGCGACCTGAAGCGGGCACGAACGATCCCGGCACTCGCTGGAATCAGCACGCGCGAGACGTGTATCGCTTTCGCCCCCAAGCCTCGGGCGCCGTCACGGCCGACAGGCTTTCCGGCCGCGTACGGATCGTGCGCCGGGATCATTGCGTGGCTTCAAGGCATTGACGTTGGATTCGTTTCGAGCCGCTCGCGTGGGTGCGGGCGCTCCTTAGGCATCTTTCGATGGAGTGGCGGACTACATGCAGACCGACGAGGAGATTCTCGAGCGCATTCGTGCGACGCTCGTCGAGCTGTTCGAGCT
>Ga0182747_1000352_pt1 | contig 45598 bp, 69 predicted proteins | sample eDN3rd30CBELigBY_FD_128526 | JGI IMG/M metagenome (GOLD analysis project Ga0182747, IMG submission 128526) | Enriched backyard soil microbial communities from Emeryville, California, USA - eDNA 3rd pass 30_C BE-Lig BY (version 2) (version 2) | ecosystem: Environmental > Terrestrial > Soil >... | reverse complement strand
GTTCCTGCGTCAACTGCACATTGCCGCCGTTGTCGGCGCTACGGTCCCGGATGTGGCGAACCGTGAAGCGTTGTGCGCTGATGGTGTTCGTTTGCATGTCCCATGCGTAGGCTTCCATTTCGGAATAGCCTTCGCCGCGCGACAGTTCGCGCACGCCGTAGTCGATATTGCCCCACGCGGCCGCGATGACTTCGGCAAGGCGAATCGTCGGGCCGTTCACTTCCTGGCCGCCGCGCTTGAAGCGATATTCGGCAACCTTCGCCAGCGACGGGCGCGAACATGCATTCATGACCTGCTGAAAGGCCATTGCTTCATCGCGCGGAAACATCTTCGCAACGGAAAGCTTGCCCTTCACTTCGGCAATCGCGCGTTCCTGTTCGATCATCACGGTTCCCGCGTTGACGTGCGCGGGCATGCTGGACGGCTGTTCGAACGGATTGACCAGACCGGGGCCGTTGTAGTTCTGCACTTCGTTCATTTCGGTTCCTTGTTGGATTTAAGATGCATGTTGCAAAAAGCCGTGCCGTGCGCAGGGCAGAACCTGGCACCGCACATCATGGTCATAGGGTTTGCGGGGAATGCCCACGGATCGCCCGACGACCTGAATTTGATTACGTCCTGCTTGATGCGGCTGACCGTGGCGAACGCGGCTTGTTCGCACGCTTCAAGCGGGTACGATTCTGTTTGTACTGGCGGCTGCGGCTTCGTCTTCGGCGTGCGCGCAATCCAGTCGATGGCAACGGCCTTCACCTTTTCGCCGCTGGATCGCGCCAGCAGCGAGTATGCGCCTAGCTGCGACTGATAGGGGCGATGCAGCGCGCCGGTTTTCAAGTCGCGCACGACTTCATCGACAGTGAGCAAATCAAGCTTGCCCGTCAGTTCGAAGCCGTCGCCCGCGTCGGCGCGCAATTCCATTTCAACCGCCTTCGGCATCACGCGTTGCGAAAAAGCTGCAATTGCGGACACGACGCGGCGTAGTTGGAAAGTCGCTGTGTTCTGGTTCGGCGTCGTGTCGTCCCATTCGACGCCTTCGGCCGTTTCTTCCGTGAAGTTCTGCATAGCGATTTCAAGCGCCTGCGCCTCGCTTGCGTCGCTGTAGTTCTGCGCCTTGTGACGCAACAGGAATTCGCCTGCTGCATGCGACGCCGTGCCGAACGTCGCGCCGACCGAAGGGAAGGTTTCGCGCAGGACAAACCCCGCCGCTTCGATTTCCTTGCGGTACTGCTTGGCAGCGGCACGGCGCGCGCAATCGAAGTACGCGGGCAGCATAGAGGCGCGAATATTCGCAGTCATGATTACTTGGAAGCGTCCTAGATTTGCCAAGTATAACGCAGAATAGCGAAAGCAACCACGCAACATAACTGCTTTGCTAGTTGCAATAAAAACGTATCGGCAACTACAATTGAACCCGGCAAAGCGTGACTTATTACTTACTACCGGGAACAACCGTGAACTTGTACGAAGATTTGCGAAGCAAGGTTGAAGCAGCAGGCTTCACCATGACGGCCGTGTGCGAGCAGGCCGGGGTATCGACGGGAACGCCGACGCATTGGGCTGCTGGCCGTACCGCGCCCAATCAGGCGACGTACAACAAGCTGATTGCAGCGCTGCGCACGATGGTTTCCGAGCGAGCAAAGCGCATCGAAGCTGCGGGGCTTGTGTGACCGGCGCGCATATCGCGCTACGCCCCTACCAGCAAACAGCAGTCAACGAACTTCGCGCATCGTTCCGCGCGGGGAAACGTGCGCCGTTGTTTCAACTGCCCACGGGCGGCGGCAAAACATTCGTGTTCAGCTACGTTGCGGACGGCGCGACGCGGCTAGGCAATCGCGTTCTTATCCTTGTCCATCGCAAGGAACTTCTTACGCAAGCGTCAATGTCGCTCGCGAAGATCGGCCTTCGGCATTCGCTGATCGCGCAGGACAAGCACATACGCGAAGCAATCAGCTTGCATGTTGATGAACTGTCCGCGCCGTTCGTTGACCTGGCCGCGCCCGTCGCTGTCGCTTCCGTCGATACGCTGGTGCGCCGTCTTGGCGTCGTGCGCGCGCCGCAGCTAATCATCTGCGACGAAGCGCACCACCTGACGAAAGGCAACAAGTGGGGCAAGGCCGTTGCGCACTTCCCTGATGCGCGCCTGCTTGGCGTGACGGCAACGCCCGTGCGCACAGACGGCAAAGGGCTTGGCGTCGCGGCTGATGGCTATTTCGATGATCTGATCTGCGGGCCGTCCATGCGCGAGCTAATCGGCTTGGGCTTTCTGTTGCCGCCGACCGTGTACGCGCCGCCGTCTGTGCTGGACCTGACGGGCGTTCGCACCAGCGGCGGCGATTGGGCGACGGCCGATCTTGCGGCCCGCGTGGACAAGCCGACGATTACCGGCGATGCCGTCGCGCATTACGCCCGCATCTGTCCTGGCGTGCCCGCTATCGTGTTCTGCGTGTCCATCGCGCACGCCGAACACGTTGCCGCGCAGTTCCGCGCCAGCGGCTTCAAATTCCACCACATCGACGGCAGTATGCATGATGCCGAGCGCCGCAACCTGATCCGCGCGCTTGCACGCGGGCAAATCCACGGCCTGACAAGCTGCGACATCATCAGCGAAGGCACCGATATTCCTGTTGTTGGCTGCGGCATCCTGCTTCGCCCGACGAAATCCGAAGGGCTTTACCTGCAACAAGTCGGCCGCGTGCTGCGCCCGTCGCCAGGCCAAGAACGCGCGTTCGTTCTGGATCATGTGGGGAATTGCCTAATTCACGGCCTGCCCGACGCTGAACGAGAATGGACGCTTGACGGCAGGAAGAAGAAGGCGAAGGGCGAGGGCAAAGCAACGCCCCCCGTCCAAGTGCTACAGTGCGAAAAGTGCTACGTCGCAAATTCCGTCGAAGACGCGAAGGAAGCGGCCAGGAAGCGCGGCTATGTGCCTGGTACGCTGTGCTGCGCAGGCTGCGGCCATGTCTTCGAAAGCAATGCGCGCCAGGTTGAGCAGCAAGAAGGCGAATTGCAGGAAGTGAAGGGCGAGGCCGCCGAAGTCCTGCGACGCAAGCGCAAGGCCGATCTTCGCAACATCAAGTCGCTTGATGACGCCAAAGCCTATGCCGAAGAACAGGGCTACAAACCCGGATGGGCAAAGGTGTTTTGGAAGAAGAAGCAACAGCGGCGCGAACAGTTTCACCAATCTTTTTAACGCGCCATCGGCGCACTTATTGGAACCGTCATGGCAACTACGAAAATCTACGACCTGGCCGTAAAGACCGGCGAATACACCGACCGCGAAGGGAAAACGAAGGGCCGATACCAGAACGTCGGCGCGATCTTCGAGAAGGACGACGGCGGCAAGTTCATCATGCTTGAACGCTGGTTCAACCCCGCAGGCGTGCCGAACCCCGACAACCGTTCGAACCTGCTTCTTTCGATGTTCCCGCCGCGAGACAGCGACGGCCAGCCGCAGCAACGCCAGCAGACGCAGCAGCGCCAGGCCGCCCCGGCGCAGCGCCCCGCGCCGCAGCAGCAGGGCAACGCGCCGATTGACGACGATATCCCCTTCTAATCATGTCGGGCACTAACCTAAACAATCGTATCCGGCTTGCGCTTTCGCGCGTGGCTATCCTGTTCCGCAACAATCGCGGCAAGGGATGGTTCGGCAAGGGCGTAAAGCTGGATGACGGATCGGTGATTATCCGCGCGCCGCGCTGGATTGAATTCGGCCTTGTGAACGGCGCTGCCGATACTGTCGGCTGGACGCCGAAGGTAATCACGCCGGACATGGTTGGAAAAACCGTGGCCGTGTTCACTGGCATTGAAGGCAAGTTCGGCAATGACACGCCGAGCGAGGCGCAAGAAATCTTCGTTGCGAACGTCCTGCGCGATGGCGGCATTGCGGGATTCGCGCACTCGGAAGATGAAGCCCGCGCGCTAGTCGCTTCGTGGTCCCCCGTTCAACGATAGAAAAGCAGGCGCAAGCCTGAACGCTCATGGCTATTGATGTTCAAACCCTGCTTGATAGCGTCGATATTGTCGATGTGATCGGGCGCTATGTGAAGCTGGACAAGGGCGGCGTTGATTACACCGCGCTATGCCCCTTCCATGCCGAATCTACGCCATCGTTTACCGTGAGCCATAAGAAGCAGTTCTATCATTGCTTCGGCTGCGGCGCGCATGGTGACGCAATCCGCTTCGTGCAGGAGTACCAGGGCGTCGGCTTCCGCGAGGCGGCCGACATTGTTGCGAGCGGCAAAGCGCCCGAAACGCTGGAAGCGCCGAAGCCGCGCCAAGTGCGCGACGACAAGGAAGAGGAAAAGACGTGGCAACCCGTCATGCCTGTTCCCGAAGACGCGCCGCCGCCCCCGCGCCTGCATAGCAAGAAGATCAAAGGCAAATGGATTCCCTGCGAGTTCGCGGGGCATTTCGCCTACCGCGATCAATCCGGCGCGCTGCTTGGCTACATCGGCCGGTATGAATACGAAGACGCGGGCAGCAGGAAGAAAGAGTATGTGCCGCAAACGTGGTGCAGGAACGCGCAGACGGGCCGCATGGAATGGCGCAAGGTGTCGTTTCCGAAGCCGCGCCCGCTGTACAACCTGCCTGCGCTGGCGGCGAAGCCTGATGCAGTCGTGATCCTGTGCGAAGGCGAAAAGAAAGCCGACGCGGTTATGCGCATGCTGCCCAATGCTGTCGGCGTGTCGTGGGCTGGCGGAAGCAAGGCGATCAAATACACAGCCTGGGAACCGCTGCGCGGGCGCAAGGTACTTTGCTGGCGTGACGCCGACGAACCCGGCTTGCACGCGATGGACGGCCGCACCGACTCGATATCGGGCGCGTATACGCCTGGCGTTGCCGACATGCTGCAAGGCATCGTCGCCGCCGTGAAGATCGTTGATCCGCCCGAAGGTGTGCCGGAAGGCTGGGACTTATGGGACGCCGAGCAAGAGGGATGGACGGGCGCGCAAGTGATCGCGCATGTACAGGCCGTCGCGCGCCTGCCTGCGTGCATGCAGCCGAAGCCGGAAGCGCCGCCGCCCCCTGACGACTACACGCACGAAGCGCCGCCGATGGATGGCGGCAGCGACGACCATGTACCAGACTTCGAAGATAGGCCGTACCGCGCGCTGGGTTACGACCATGGCCGGTACTACTACCTGGCAGGCCGCGCCGCGCAGGTTATAGACTTGTCTTCGTCGGGGCATACGAAGCTGAACCTTCTTTCGATTGCGCCGCTGTCGTTCTGGAAGGCCGACTATGCGGAAGATTGGGACATGGCCGCGAACGCGCTGATGCGTCAGTGCGAGCAAGCGGGCGTGTACGACAGTGAGAAAGTGCGCGGGCGCGGCGCATGGTGGGATGATGGGCGTTCGCTGCTACACGTCGGCGGCGCGCTGATTATCGACGGCGAGCAGCGGCCCCTTACCGATCCGTCTGCGCGCTTCATCTATGAAGCGGCCCCGGCGCTGCACATCGACATGCACGACCCGCTATCGCCCCGCGAAGCGTCCGAGCTGGCCGCGCTGTGCCGCATGCTGCAATGGGAAAAGCCCATATCCGGGACGCTGCTTGCGGGCTGGATTTTCCTTGCGCCGATCTGCGGCGCGCTGTCCTGGCGTCCGCACATCTGGATTACCGGGGGCGCGGGCACCGGCAAGACATGGGTTCAATCAAACATCGTCGGGCCTGTCGTCGGCAACACGGCCATTCATCCGCAGGGCGTCGCCACGGAAGCGGGCATACGGCAACTGCTGGGCCAGGACGCGCGGCCCGTGATCTTCGATGAAGCCGAAGGCGAAGACGCGCAGGCGCAGGCCCGCATACAGTCCATCATGGCGCTGGCCCGCCAGGCGAGCAGCGAGAACGGGGGCGCGATCATCAAGGGAAGCGCGAACGGCAAGGCGACGACGTACCGCATTCGCAGCATGTTCGGCTTTTCGTCTATCGGCGTCGGCGTTCAGCAGTACGCGGACAAGACGCGCGTTACGGTGCTGGGCATGCACGCCGACCCGAGCAAGACCGAAGAACAGAAGAAAGCGCACTTCGACGCCCTGCAAGCCCGCGCCGCTGGCCTGCTGACGAATGAGTATTGCGCCAGGCTGCGGGCGCGCGCCGTGAACATGATCGGGGCAATACGCGAGAACGCAAAGACGTTTGCAGCGGCGGGCGCATCCGTGATCGGCACGCAGCGGCTTGGCGATCAAATCGGCACGATGCTTGCGGGCGCGTATGCCCTGCACAACAGCGGACTTATAACGCCCGAAGCTGCGCGCGAGTGGATCGCAAAACAGGATTGGAGCGAAGAAACCGCGTTGAACGAAGTGAAGGACGAACAATCGTGCTTGTCGCACATCCTTGAATACGTGGTGCGCGTGCAAGGCGACGTGTCCACCAGCGAGCGCAGCATAGGGGAATTGATACGCGCCGTGCTGATGAAGGAACGAACCGGCGATGTTGGATGGCATGCCGCCGAAGATCATTTGTTGCGTATCGGCGTCAAGATTGCCGAAGGCGGCTTCGTGATCGCGAACACGCATACGGCAATCGCAAAGGTTCTGGCGGGCACTTTGTGGGCGAAGCAGTGGGGGCGCATCTTGAAGCGCTTGCCAGGCGCGCAGGCGCGCGAGCCGTCGCGCTTCGGATCGGGCGGCGCGCATCGCGGCGTGTGGCTTCCTGCGGAAGTCGTGACGGGCAAATGATCCTGGGCCGATAGTGCAACGCTATCGGCCCGATAGAAAAATACAATGACGCAGAAGACCCGCATATTCTGCGTTCTAAATATAATTACTCCAACGCATCAACAAACGCACCGGAGTAAACGACCATGAACAAGACCCGTATCGTTACCGCCGCATCGGAAGTCCGCCCCGGCGACATTCTGCATATCGACGACTACAGCAACTATGCGGTTGAACGCGTCGAATCCTTCAAGTGCGGCGACGGCGAACAGGCGTACCAATATCACCTTGCGAACGGCGGGCGCACTTGGAACCGCGCAAGCGATAGCGTGTACGTCAGCCGCGCCGCCTAACAATCCCGCCCCGGTTCGCCGGGGCGTCATCGAACGCCACGCGCCACGGCGCAAAAGGAAAGGAAGTGACCGCCGAAATTAATTTCAATGCCACGCCCGAAGATGCCGCGCTGATCGACAAGATTTGCGACCGCGCGCAGCGCGAGGGCCATCTTGCAAAGCACAACCGCCTGAACACCGTAATGGATATCACGGCCTGCCATCTGAACGGGACGCCCCTGCGCCTGGCCGACTGGCTGACCGCCGATAACTTCAACTTCACGCATGACCTGTACGGCATCGACAGACACATGAACCGCAGCAACGGCAAGCTGCAAAACTGCTTCCTGCCGCGCTTCGCGGCGAAGGCGTGACACCATGAAGAACCCCGAAGCATTCAGCGCCGTAGCCGTCGCGTCGTCCATCGCATCCAGCGCAACCGGATACGCGCTGCACGATGCGAGCAACGGCGGCGCGTTCTTTGCTGCCTTCGTGCTGGCAATCATCTTCGGCGTGCTTGGCTATCTCGCCGCCGAAAGGAAGTGACCATGAAGCGCAGCGAATGGTACGCGCAGCATCACGGCGGCGGCTGGCGCAAGGCGCGCACGCAGAAGCGTTGCGACATGGTGCGCGACGGCCTGCGCTGTACCGTCATGATCGAGCCGGGAAGCCAGTTCTTCGACACGAACGCGCGAAATCACTTGGCTTCCTGCGTTTGCTCCAAAATCAACCTATGCGCCGCGTGCGCGACGGAAGAACTTAAATGATCGACGTTTACACCGCAGAAAGGAAAGCATCATTGCGCAGCATGCGGCGCGCGCTGTCGTGGAAGGCTGCGGCCTGGTGGATCGCTGGCGGCGTCCTGGCTTTCGTGTTCTGCGTGCTGTCGGCCGCGATGGCGTGAGACATGGCCCGCTATCACTGCCGTTGCCGCGTCTGCGAAACGCGCAAGGTGCTTCCGAAGCATCCCGACGAATACCGGCGCGAACCGCAATGCCCGCACTGCTTCGCGCGATCCTGGCGGCCTGATGCATGGATGAACAAGCGGGACACGTCAGTAAAGGGCATGGGCTGCATCTGCGATGGCTATTACCGGCTGTGGAACGGCCCGCATCGCAAGGGTTCGAAGTATTGCTATTTCCGTCGTGACGGCACGCAGCGCATGCCAGGCGACCCCGATTTTACCGACCGGGAATTGTCGGATGAAGAAATCGCGGCGATAGCCGCACAACACAAGGAAAGGAAATGAACGCTGAACAACAACAAGCCGTGCAAGATATCGTTGAGAACTTGAGCGCCGTGAACGGCCAGGCATTCGCCCGCGTTGTGCTGGCGGCGGTACAGGCAAGCAATCTTCTGTCGATGATTGCCAATTACGACCCCGAAGAACCCGAAGCACGGGAAGCGATGCGCGAAGTTTCGTGCGGCGTGGTGTCCCGGCTTATGGCCGAAATGACGACGGCGCACGGCTTCGACCATCGCGAAGTCATGCAATGGGCCGACCGCATTTCCGAACGCTTCGAGCCGACGAAACACTAACCCATCAACCAGAAAAAGACCCGGACACCATGAAACCGATTTCGCAAAACGACCTGATCAACAGCGGCACCGCGAAGCGCGCGGATTCGTTGAAGATGCGCATTGAAGACCTGCACGAAGAACCGGGCTTCAACCTGCGCGACGAAGGCGAAGACCTGCAAGCCAGCATCGAAGCCATCGTTTCGCACCTGGCGAACGGCGGCCGCCTTCCGCCGCTGGAAGTGCGCCCGCGCCCCGAGGGCGGCGCGTGGATCGTTGACGGGCACCGTCGCAGCCGTGCGTACCGATTGGCCGACGAACGCGGCTTGCCTGTGCGCGATCCGAAGTCCGGCGAACTGTTCGTGAAAGTCGAACTGTTCCAAGGCAACGACGCCGACCGCACGTTGCGCGTTATCACCAGCGCCGAAGGGCGCGCGCTGGCCCCGCTGGAAGTCGCCAAGGGCTATGCCCGTCTGCGCGGGTTCGGCTGGAAGGCCGATGATATCGCCGCCAAGGTGTGCAAGACGCGCCAGCACGTAAGCCAAATGCTGATTCTGGCCGACGCGAACAGCGATGTTCACGCGCTGGTACGTTCCGGCGCTGTGTCGGCGTCGCTGGCCGTGAAGGTGGTTCACACGCACGGCGAGGATGCAGGCGCGATCCTGGCGAAGAAGTACGGCGAAGCGAAGGACGCGGGCAAGGCGAAGTTGACGGCTGGCGGCATGGCACCGAAGGCGCTTCCGCGCGCCGTGGTTGATTCGCTGGTTGGCAGCGTTGATTTACTGCTGGTGAACCTGCCGAAAGAAACGCGCGAGCATTTGACCGTGTTGCAAAAGCGGCATGAACAAATCCCGGAAGAAGAAACCGTGACTATCCCGGCCTGGCTGCTTGTCGATCTGATGGGCGAGCATGAAGGCGTCGCGGAAGCCCGCGCCAAGCAGGAACAGCGCGCACGCGAAGCCGCCAACAAGGCCGCGCAAACCGATATCGAGGATGCCGCATGAAAGACCGCGAACCCATGAAGCGCGAGGCGCGCGACGAATACAAGATGAACCTTCCCGAAGGCAAGACCTGCGGGGACTGCGCACACTTCCGCCGCTGCAACATGATTTACGGCCACATCGCGGGCGACGAACAATGCGATTGGGCACCGTCGCGCTTCGCCGCCAAGGCAAAAGAAGTGCGAGTGAAAATCTGCATCGGCTGCGGCGGGCGCGTGAAGGAAGGCGAGATACCGACTTGCGGGCACTGAATGGGACGCGCAAAGGCTCGCGCGCTTGATCTGGACGGCGGGCACCATCCCGGCCCGCTGTTCGTGATCCAGAAGCAGCGCGCGCCGATCCTGAACACGTCGCGCATGCACGGGGTGCGGCGTCGCCAGCATGAACGCCAGGCAACGCCCGAATGGGCGGACAAGCAGGCAATAGCGGCGATCTACCGGGAAGCCGAACGGCTGACGCGCGAAACCGGCGAGCAATACGTTGTCGATCACATCGTGCCGCTTCGGGGGCGCGTCGTAAGTGGGTTGCATGTACCATGGAATCTTCGCGTGATTCATTGGAAGCCGAACGCGAAGAAGGGCGCGTTTACCTGGCCCGGCATGCCGTTCGAACAGTTGGAGTTATTGAGCGCGTGAGCGCACCGGGGGCGATATGGCATCGAAGCGAAGGCTTCGCCGCAAGCAGTGCGAAGGGAAGCGCCGGTACGAAACGGCGGCCGAAGCGACGGCAGGCATTCGCGCGCTTCACAAGGCGAAGGGTTATCAAGGGTTCCTGAACGTGTACCGCTGCGCATTCTGCAAGGGCTATCACTTCGGGCATAACGGCTGGAATTGGCGCGTAAGCGCATGAAGGAAAGGAAGTGAATAGCGAATCTCGCATCGTCCAAAGGCCGCGCGTCGATATCGACGTTGCAATAAAGCTGAACGAATCCGAAATGCGCGCGCTTGACGCGCTTGTTGGCTACGGCCCCGACGCTTTTCTAAAGGTGTTCTGTGAAAAGCTTGGCGGGGCGTACATGCGGCCTCACGAAGCGGGCTTGCGTTCGCTGTTCGCAACCGTGAAAGCGCATATTCCGTCGATCCTGCGCCGTGCTGACGCTGCGCGCAAAGCGTTCAACGACGAAGGGGGCGCATCATGAAAACCGAACACATCTACAGCAAGCACCGCACGCGGGAAATGCGCATCATCGACGCTGCGGTTAGCGTGTCCTACTGCGGGAACGTGGTTGCGACCCTGACGCGCGAGGATGGGCGAAGCATGCGCCTGTTTATGACCCGCGAGGAATCGGAAGGCTTCGCGGCGAAGTTTGCAAACCCGGAAGTGCCAGCGCCCGAACCACTGGAACGCAACCCGCGCCACGTCTGCCATGATGCGACCGTTGAAACTATTCATGGTGTCGCGCAGCTTGTGTACCTGGGATGCGGGCGCTACCGCGTGGCCGATGGCGCGGCCGTTGTCGCTCGCAGCACTTCCGGGCACAACGGGCAGCACTGGATAGTAGAGGGCAGCAGGGCCAAGTACGCGACGCGCCTGGACGCCGTAACGCACATCATGGAAAACCTATGAACCAGGCCGAACAGCACGCCAAGGCTATCCGCCATTGGGCGCAAGCTGATCGCGGCTTGCGTGGCGAAGAACTGCGCGCCGCCGCCGACTTCATCGAACAGCAGGCCGAAGCGTTGCGCCTTGAACGCCTGGCCTGCGGTTGCCGCTGGGCGATGAACGATCAACGCAAGGAAAAGCCGTGATCCCGAAAATTCACCTTGTCGCCTACGCCGACGCCGATGCGAACTTCGCATTTGTTCACGACCCTTCGCAGGAAGGCCGGTATATGCGCGCGCATGTCTGCGTGCTGCACGTACAATGCAGCGTCTGCGGAGCGATGCAGGGCGAGCCTTGCCACAACGGCAAAGGCCCGATGAATCGCACGTACAGCGTCAATCACCATTACGCCCGCTTGAAGGCGTGGCAATCGAAAGGAAAGCCGAAGGAATGCAGCAAGCAGCAGAAGGAATCATCGAACGAACCCGGCGCGCGTGGGGCTTGAATGCCGACGCTGATTAGCGGCGTGGAAGTCGATAGCAGTTCGGAAGCCTGGCGGCACGAATGCGAAGCGCGCGCCGTTGCGAGCCTGCCGACGCAGATTGATCGGCGCAACCACATCGACGCCGTGCGCGAGCGACGCGGCGAGGAAGCCGCGCAACAGCTTGAACGCCTGGCGCGCAAGATTTACCACATGCGGGTACAATCGAAGCGCGCGGCTTGAGCAACCGCGCTTCGGGGAGTCTCTTTCGCCGCCCTACGGGGCGGCTTTTTTTGCGCCTGCGCTTCCGATAGCTAGCGACTATCGAGCCGATAGAAAAATACAATGACGGCGCGATGCTTCATCTTCTGCGTTTTCACTATAATTCCTTTAACGACAACGCAGCACCGAACCGGAGCAAACGACCATGAACGCACGCGAACGCCTGGAAGCTGTTTTTAACTGGCTTGGATGGCAAGACGAACAACTGTCGGCAGGCTTGAAAAACTCTTTCGACGCGCTGCGCCTGTTCGACTACGCGCAGGCGAATCCCGACCTGTCAGAAATGGCGGATGAGTGGAACGAAAAGCACCTTATCGCCGCTGTCGGCTATAACCCGCTGGCCGACTATGAGACGTGGCACGAAGCGGAAACGACCGGCGCGAGCGAAGCAGCTAACGCACTGCGCAACGCGTACACCCTGATTGATTCCGTCGCGCATGTGGCGAAGCCTGGCGACAAGGAAAGGGTATTGCCGGAAATCGCGCGCGTTCTGAGCGCCGCCTAAAAGGAAATGACCATGAGAGCGCATCGCCGAGCGATGATTCGCCACACGAAGCACGCTGAACCGATTACGGGCTACCGTGTCGAGCAACTACCGAAACACGACGGAACCAGCGAAACGGTTCTTGAATTCTCTTTCGGGGATGGCGCAACGCTTCGCGTCGTCATGGATTGGACAGAGGCCGAAGAGTTGCGCCATCGGATGTTCGCCGTTTCTTTGAAAGATTGACAGCACAGGCTTATGCCACGCGTGCGGGGTACATCATGTACACGATAGAAATCATTCTTCGCGCCTGCATGTGGGCAAGCGGCGGCCTGATGCTGGCGGCGTTTGTCTGGTGCTGGTGGGTTGGCTGCAAATAACTATCACGCGCTACGGCGCAAAAGGAAAGGAAGTGAACGAACAAGAATTGAAAATCACCATCGACACAAAGCCTATCGCTGGCATCGTCGCCGCCGAGCTTGAAAAGAAGGGGGTTGTTTCGGTTGACGGCGAGTTGTTCGCGCTGGGGCCGGTTATGCCTGGCGATGTGAAGCCGACACAATCGGGCTGGTACGCGCGCAACTACGGCAACTGGCGATCGGCGCGTGATTGGTGGGATAGCGGCATGGGCATGTGGTGGCGTGGCAGCGACGACGGCCGTTCGCAATTAGTATCGCTGGCCGTTCCGCAAAACCTGCAATGGCGCGGCATCAACGTTGAACCGAACGCGCAAGCCATCGCAGATGCTATGTTCGAAGATGCGCGGCAGTTGGCGAGCAAGCCCGCCGACGAACGGCAAGAGCATTTCGCGGCGGGGTTCATTACGGGCAACCCCGATGCCAGCGGCGATGAAGCGAAGGACGTTGCGCGGCAATACGCATCGTGCCTGGACGCCGGAAGCGTAACGGGCACCAGCGGCAGCAACCAAGTTCCGCCAGTTCGCAACCCGACGCCGATGCCCGACAGGCAAGGCAACCCGATTCCGCAACCGCAGCCGTTGTACGGCTACAGCGACCCCGAAGGGCTGTTCTTCGACTTCGACGGCGTGAAGGCAGGCAAGGCGATTGCGTGGGCTGTTGCCGCGATCATCGTTGTTGCGATCCTGGAGGCGTGGGCTTCGGGGGCGTTCAAATGAAATCGACCCTTGTAACCGCGCACGACTACCGCGACGCCGTGCAGGAAATGGCGGGGCGCGGAGTGGTGACGCAAATGAATTGCTTCACCGTGGAAATCCGCGTGCCCTTCTGGCGCATCTGGAAAGTTCGCGACGAAACGGGATGGCGCAAGACGATCCTAACCGCCGTGATCGTTCGGCCGCTGTCGTTCGTTCAACATTTCACGCTGTGGCGTGTGAAGGTGCGGAGCAAATGAAAACGTCTGAACTGTCGGGGGCGCTGCCGGACTACTACGCCGCGCTTGCGCTGTATGGCTACAAGGCTGATGCGCGGTTCGATGCCAAGGGCCAGCGAATGCGCATCGCGGTTACGCCGCAGGGCCATTGCCTGGTTACGACGTTCGATGATGACGGCGAGCAAGTGGGGCTTTTGCATTTCTCGCCTTCGTCCAAGTGGGCGCAGGGCGGGCCGATCATCGAGCGCGAGCGGATAACCATTGCCCCGATATGGAGGCCAGAAGACGCCAGCAATCCAGCATGGTGCGGCGGCGCTGGCCCGCAAGAAGGGCGGACCTGGCTGCATGGTCCCACGCCGCTTGTTGCCGCCATGCGCGCCTACGTCGCCAGCAAGTACGGCGGCAGCGTGTCGGATGATGGGGGCATGTCGTGAAGTGGATTGCCCGCCTGGCCGCTGCCCTTGCCATCGTTCTTGCCGCCATCGTTCGCGATTGGGGCGGCGTTGCGTTGAACGCGGCGATTTGGGCGGCCTACGAAGCGATACAACCGACGCCGCGACGGCATCGCGGTAACTGACAAGGAAAGGAAATGAAGCTTACCGGAAACCACAACGGGCACGAAGTGATCGCCTACCCGATGAACGGCGGCACGTTCGAATCGCCGTCGCTGGGCAATACGCGGTTCAACAGTGCGGACGCCTTGCAAAAGGCGCTTGATAAGCTGGACGCCGAAGCGCGGCGGGATTTCACGAACCGCACGGCGTACATGCTGGGCAGCTACATGGGCGAACTTATCGAAGTGCAAGTGACTTCGGTTCGTGGCGATGAAGCCTTCATCACCAAAAGCGATGGCGAACGGCGCAAGGTGTCTCTTGCTTCGCTGTTCGCGAACGCCGCCGATGTGCATTGGTACATCACAGTGAAGCGCGAGTGCGAAGCAAACGTGAAGGCCGCGCACGCCGCTATCCCGCGCTGGACGCCGAAGAAGTAAGCGGGCCGATCATCCACAACAAGGAAAGGAAATGCGACTTACGAAAGAGTTTCGCGAAGAACTGATCGGGCGTGCCCTGGTGCATGCGTTCGGGGCGCGCGAGAAAGCGCACGACGAAGCGACGACGGCGCTTGCTGATGCCATGTATGCGCATGAGTACAGCGCGCACGAAAAGAACGCGAACAAGCTTCCGCAGGGCTGGGTTAGCACAAGCACGCACCTGCAAATCAAGGCGGCGGGATTTGCCTACAACCATACCCGGCACGGCGTGAAGCACAGCGTTTTGAAAATGTCGAAGCAGCGGCGCACGCCTGGGCACTCGCCAGAAATCGCCATCGGGGGCGCACATCCGCTGAACGATCAAGCGCAGGCCGTGGCCGAAGAATACGCGGCCATCAAGCGCGACAAGGAAGCCTTGCGCGCGAAGCTGTCGGCGCTGGTGTATTCCGTGACGACTATTGCGCGTCTGCGTGAAGCCTGGCCCGAGTGCGAACAGTTCTTGCCGGAAGCCGCACCGAGGCCGACGACGGCCCTTGTTCCTGTCGAGCTTGTGCCCGAACTGAACGCGGCGCTTGGCATCAAGGCGAAGGGGGCATGATGAGTGAATGGCAATTCTGGATGTTGGCAGGATTTATCATCGGCGCGCCGCATCTTGGGGAGCGCGTGGGCCTGACGCTTGGCATTGCCTTCTTTTTGATGGCCATTGTGGAATTTTTCAAAGGATAGAGACATGAAGAAATCACTTCTTGGCGCTGGCCTGGCCGCCGCAGCAATGAGCATCGGGCTTGCATCGCCGCAGGCAGCGCAGCCCGTGACGAAGCAGGCCGCGCGCAGCGAATCCCCGCGCGTGACGCCGAACCGGAAGCGCCGCACGCTGCGCAGCTACTTCGAAGCGCCGATGCTGTACGGCCGCCATGTCACCAGCACGCGCACGGTTGCGCAGGACAAGCGCCAGGCGAAGAAGCGTCGGAATCGGAAGGGGGCGTGACATGGCCGTGTACGTGGACGATATGCGCGCGAGCTATGGCCGCATGCTCATGTGTCACATGATCGCGGACACGGACGAAGAATTGCACGCGATGGCCGCGCGTATCGGCGTCGCGCGCAAGTGGCATCAAGCTCCGCCGAAGCACAGTAGCCATTACGACATAGCCTTGAGCAAGCGCGCCATCGCTGTTCAGGCTGGGGCCGTGGAAATCACATGGAAGCAGGCGGGCGCAATGAACGCGCGAAGGCGCGTGACTGGCGCGCTTGGATCGCCTGCCGATGCTGTCGATTGGCTGGTTGAACGCGTCGCTTCGAAACGGCGCGCTGCATGATGTACCGCTGCCGGGGCGGTTTCCCGGCGATCTTCAAAGGAAAGGACGTGGACAAAACCGAATGGATCGAGCAGTGCGCGGCCCGCCTGGTTGAACGCGGAATCAGCCCCGGCATGGCGCAAGGATGGGCCGTACAGTGCTGGGAAGATCGCTGCGGGGACACGACGCCGCAACAAGCGGCAGACGACGAAATCGCAGCCTGGAACAGCGGCGGATAGCCGCGTCCGTCGCGGGGCCGGTTGCCCCGCAATCATCCCTTAAGGGGAATGTCATGCGTAATCTGAACCTTGCTGCAATCGTGTCCGCCGTGTTGGCACTTGCTGGCGGCGCTGGCGTGGGGGCGTACACCAATGCGCAAATCAAGCCGGACGTAATCACCTTCTACGCGCCGGATTGGTCCTGCCAGGCGTCGCCCGATGGTGTCGTGCATTGCGTCCGGCTGTCGTCGCTGTAGATAGTGAAAAGCTATTGACTGCGATTCGGCTATAGTTTCTCTAATCGTCGTCAGCTTTTTGTAAGAGGAAACATCATGCTTACTATCTTGATCGTCTGCGCGCTGCTGTGCGTGGGCCTGGCCGCATGGGCAGGCGTCTTCAATCGCCTTTCCTACTGGATCTGGACCACGCCCATAAATGAGCGCCTGGCCCCGGCCTGGTACGCGAAGAACCGCGACAAGATAGAGGCAATGCGCGCACGGGGGCGCGTCTGATGGCATAATGCCTTCACGCATGGCGGCTTCCATTGTCGGCACCTGAAACATGAGATTGTCCCCCGGCGCGCGGCGTTCGCAAGGGACAACAGAGAAGCCGCGACAGTAAGCCAGCGCAACCGCCCCACGGAAACACGGGGCGGTTTTTTATTGCCGATTGCTACCGCGATCCCTGCGGCGTTCGTGCGAAAATGGCCGCGTGCATCTGCACTGCCAATATTTATAGGGACATACCATGACGACGAAGAAGACGCCCGACCCGCAAAACCCGTTTGCGCCTGCTGGCGATGGCGAGCAGCCCGCCCCCGTGAAGGCCGCCAAGGGCCGCGACGCCGTGTCGGCCAAGCTGGACGAACTGCAAGGCCGCCTGATCAATCTTGACGACGCGACGCGCCAGGACTTCGCCAGGATCATTCAGGAAGCGCGCGACGCGCTGTAGAATGGACGCCATGCCGTCGAACCGTGATCGGCGCTTGTGGCCTGTTGGCGTGGATGGCGCAGCCTTCTAGACGTTGACCGCTGCGGCGCATGCATCCGACCTGGCGAGCATCAACGCGCAGCACCTGGCCGCCTGTCCAAGCGGCAAAGACCGCCCCCGGCAACGTGGGGCGGTTTTTTATCCGTCGTGGTCCAGCGCCAACGCAATATCAGCACGCGCATGCGGCGAGAATGCCGAATCGTAGGCGTCGAGTTGTGCCGCGATCTGTGGGCGGCATTCCGGCGCGTTCGGGTTCGTGACGTGGATGAAGAAGTCTGAGGGCCGCTGCATCGACGCGAGTAGGCGAAGCACCGTGACACCTTCAACGATGACAGGGCGAGGAATGGAAAGCCGCTGATCTATGATCCGCGCAATTTCCTGTTCGCGGTATACGAACGCGTCTTGACCTTCGATCATGAATAGATCGGTTTCGACAAGGGACACGTTGAAGCGGAAGGCCAGGAAGCGCCCTAGCGTCGTTTTACCGACGCCAGGGCGGCCGCTGATGGCAACTAGCTTGCCTGGTAGATCGTACAGCACAGGGGCCAGGGCAGCGACGACGGGGGCGTAATGCGCGGGGATGTTCATTGCCTATTCGACCCTCCAGATACGGCCGCCGTCGCGGTCTTCATCAAGGCGGCACGAAAACTTGATTCCCTTCCGGTTGGCGAAGCCGAGCGCGGCATTGCGTGCGCGTTCGAAGTTCTCGCGTCCCTTCACATGGAAGGATTGGCCTACCGTCATTTCTCCGAAAGGGTATTCGTTCGGCGCACCCATGCGACGCGCAGGAATGGGTACATTCTCTTCAATTACGTAAGACATAAAATTAGCTCCAATGATTGGCACATGCCGTATGTGATTCTACGACAAACAAAAGATTTGTGTTGGGGCATAAGCGGGAAGACCGCCACGCGAAGCGCAAAGCGTCTGCTTTTCACTACGCAGAACTGCGGCGAAAAAGATGCGAGCCGTTGGGCAGAGATTGGCAGGCCGTTACGATGCCTGCGGCCCAACGCGTAGAAAACAGCGTAAACATTACGGCATATTTTGAAGCGTAACGCGCAGACGTAACGGCAATGCGCTTAAAAATCATGCACTTGGAAAAAATGTCTACGTTGTGACGCCGAAAACGCAAGACCGCCAAGAAGAGACACTAAAGGAAGAAAAAGAAGGATCGTAGGAAGTCGTATAGGGCGCAGAAAGTCGCATAGGGGCTCTTTATTATTATTATCCGTATCTTCGTAACTAACTAACTAACAAGCGCTTCAAAATCAACAACTTAGGCCCGTTACGGAATCCTGTGACGGTTCTGTACGGTCTGAGCGAGCGTATCGCCCGCCATTGCTACCCCGCGAAGCGATCCCGTGGCGGATAATGAGTGCTTCGAACAGGGGCACGACATGGCGCAACAACGAACGCAGTTGACCATCACGACGAACGCGGCGGATGTGAACCGCTGGCTTATGGGCCAGCCGAAGAAGATGCATCAGGCCGCAAAGGCTGCACTGTCAAAGACGGTGCTACAGGTGCAGCACGCCGAGCGCGTCGAACTGAATAAGGAATTCACCATTCGCAAGGCTGCGTTCATGCGCAACCGCATCAAGATATTCCGATTCCCCAAGGCAACGCCCGATGGACTCGTTGCGGTAATCGGCATCGACAGCAGGGTACGGGGAACGCCGCTGCTGCTGTCTGTGTTCGAAGACGGCGGGAAGAAATCGCCAGTGCAGGGCAGCAGGGTTGCAATCCCCATCACGGGCAGCAAGGCACGTCCTGCATTCCAGAAGTCCGTACCGCCTTCGATGCGAGTAAACCGGCTGAACTTCCAGAAAGGAAAGGGCGGGATACCCAAGGGGGCAAAGCGAACGTTCATCCTGCCAACGAAGCGGGGGGAATACGCAGTATTTCAACGAGGGCCAGGGGGCATAAGCACTGGACCGGATAAGGGCATGTCGCCGCTGTACATCTTTCGCAATAGCGTCCCGCTGAAACGACGCATGCGGTTCGTCAAGATCGCAACGGACCTGGCAGGGGAGCAGTTGCCGAAGCTGTTCACGCGATATCTTCGCCTGTACATCAAGCCTTGAAAGCCTGGGGGCTGATGTTGCGAAAACACAACGCGAAGAAATGGGGGACGGGGCACCGGGCGGGGCTTTGGGTCCTCCCCCGACCCTGACGCCCCACGGGTGACGGCGACCCCGCGCCGTTCCTAGTCACAGACTATCAAAGCGGGTTTCGCGATAGATTCCCCCTATAGCCCGTGAAGGATCGCGACAAATCGCGACGCGCAGGGAATCGCAATCGTCGTCGGCGTCGGCGCAAGTCTGAAACCGCCGATATAATTGCGTGAAACCTTGAAACTGAAACTTCCCTTATGGCTTTGCTGAATGGTTCCGAACTGGCGCGCGTGCTTGGCGTGTCGCATACCGCCGTCGCGAAGGCCGCGAAGACGGGCCGCATTTCAGTTGCCGAGCGCGACGAGAAAGGGCGCGCGCTGTACGACCCCGACAAGGCTGTGCAGGAATGGGGGGCGCGAACCGATCCGGCGCAGAAGCGCGAGAACAAGAAGGGCGGGCGACCGCGCAAGGATGGGACGCCCGCGCAACCGCGTGTCGTGCCGACCACGGCCCCGCATCATCCGTCGCGACCTGGCCCGAAGGGCGGCGCGCTGCAAACTGGCGGCGGCCTGCGTGGTCCGCGTGCGCCTGATGGCGACGGCGACGAACCGACCGAAGGCGGGACGCCGACATACAACCAGGCCGCCGCAGTTGAAAAGCACTACAAAGCGCAGCTTGCGCGCATCGCCTATGAGAAAGAAATAGGGACGCTTGTTCCTATCGCGAACGTCGCGCAGGAAGTCGAACGCGAGTATGCCCGCGTGCGTGCGCGCCTGCTGGCTATCCCGTCGAAGCTTGCGCCCGATGTGGCGTTGACGGACGACGTTGCGGCCTGTCGCGCGCTGCTTGATGCGGCCATCGTGGATGCCCTGAACGAACTTGCCGCCGATGCGTCGGCGGATGAGGCGGCGAACGATGATGCTTAATGCCCTGGCGCTGGACGCCGCGCAAATGCCGCCGCCGCTGCCCGACGATAGCCCGCAGGTACAGGCGCTTCGTTCGCGCCTGCTGCAAGCGCGCCGGTCCACGTTGAAGCCGCCCCCGAAGCTGTCGCTTACCGAGTGGGCCGACCAATACCGGATGTTGCCCGCTGAATCCGCTGCCGAGCCTGGCCGCTGGAAAACGTCGCGCGTCGGCGTGGCGCGCGGGCCGATGGAAGCCGTAAGCGAGGCGGGCACGCATACGGTGTCCGTCATGTGCTGCACGCAGCTTCTGAAAACCGAATTGATTCTTAACACCATTGGCTATTTCGTCCATCAAGACCCCGCGCCGATGATCGTTATGCAACCGACCGTCGAACTTGCGGAAGCATTTTCGAAGGACCGCGTATCGCCCATGGTCCGCGATACGCCCGTGCTGACCGGCAAGATTGCCGATGCCAAGTCGCGCGACAGCGGCAACACGATTCTGCACAAGCAATTTGCGGGCGGCCATCTAACGATGATCGGGGCGAACGCGCCGGGGCAGCTTGCTATGCGTCCGGTGCGCGTCGTGCTGTGCGACGAAGTGGACAAGTACCCGGCGAGCGCGGGCACGGAAGGCGACCCGATCAAACTGCTTTCCGAGCGCGCCGCGACGTTCTGGAACCACAAGCGCATATTCGTCTGTTCGCCCACTATCGAGCCGACCGAACACGGCGGAAGCCGGATCGCCCGCGAGTACAGCAACAGCGATGAACGCGTGTTCGAAGTCGATTGCCCGCATTGCGACCATCGGCACGAAATGCAATGGCGCAATGTGAAGTGGCCGCACGGCGAGCCAGAAAAGGCGATGTACCATTGCCCCGAGTGCGGGGCGGGATGGTCCGAACCCGAGCGGCAGCGCGCCATCAAGGCCGCCAGCGAACGGCCCGTGAAGACGCCAGCCAGGCGCGGCGCGCTCTACGAAGGGCACGGCTGGCGCGGCACAAAGCCTTTCAAGGGGCACGCGGGCTTTCGCGCGTCTAAGCTGTCGTCGCCGTGGGAAACGATGGCGCAGCTTGCGCAGAAGTTCGTAGAGGCGCAGGCGTCGCAAGAACTGCTGAAAACCTTCATCAACACGCAGCTTGCGGAAACGTGGAAGGAAAAGGGCGAAGCGCCGGAATGGAAGCGCCTGTATGACCGGCGCGAGGAATACCCGCACAACATCATCCCCATGCGCGGCCTGATGCTGACGGCGGGCACGGACGTTCAGAAGGACCGGCTAGAGGTTGAAATACTAGCTACCGGCCGGAACCTTGAAACGTGGTCCATCGGATACCGCGTGTTCATGGGCGACACGTCGTCGTTGGATTCGCAGTGCTGGAAAGACCTTGCGGCGATGCTCAACGAAGAATGGACGCACGAAAGCGGCGCGCGTATGCGCCTGGATCGCTTGGGCGTCGATAGCGGCTACAACACGCAAACCGTTTACAACTTCGTCCGCAAGCACGGCGAGGGCGGCCGCGTCATGGCGACGAAGGGCCAGGAAGTCGCGCCGGTGCTGATCGGCATTCCGCAGGCGCGGGAAGCGAAGGTTGACGGCAAGCGAGCGAAACGCGGCGTGAAGGTGTGGCACATCGGCTTGAACCTGGCGAAGTCCGAGCTTTACGGCTTCCTGCGCTTGGATCGCCCCGACGATGCCGACGCGCCGTTGCCGCATGGATGGTGTCACTTCCCGCAATACGAACAAGAATGGTTCAAGCAGCTAACGGCCGAACAAACCGTTGCACGCTTCGACAAGCGACGCGGCTATACCCGTTATGAGTGGACGAAGACGCGCGAGCGCAACGAAGCCTTGGACTGCCGCATCATCGCGCGCGCCGTCGCGTCGGCATTCGGCGCGGATCGGTGGACCGATGAGCATTGGAACGAGCGCGCGGAATTTCTAGGCGTCGGCAGCGAAGCGCCGCCCGAGCGGCCGGAGCCAGAACAAGACGAGCAAAGCGAGGAACAGGAAAGCAAAAGCGAGTCGCATGGCGATGTAAAATGGAAGAAGTCAAGTTTCTGGCGGTAGCGGCAACAGCAAAAGCGGCGTTTGTGATATTCTGTCGTTCATTCTCCGAGGGCTAACCTATGTCGTGCTGCGAACCTGCTTGGACCTGCGATGATCTTGCGGCCATCAACGCAGCAATTGCCATGGGCGCGACCCGCGTAAAGTACGCTGATCGCGAAGTGTCCTATGCGAGCATCACGGACATGATGCGCGTGCGTCGCCTGATTATGGATTCGCTGGGATGCAGCGACGGCAATTCGCTTGCTGCCGGGCGCACCTATGGCGCGTACAGCAAGGGGCTGTGCTAGTGAACTTCCTTGATAGCCTGATTGAAGCCATCGCGCCGCGTGCGGCCGCGAAGCGGCTTGCCGCGCGTACCGCTATCGGGCTGATGCGCGACTACGAAGGCGCGGCGCGCGGCCGTCGTACCGATGGCTGGCGCACGAAGCCGACCAGCGCGAACGCCGAAGCCCGCCGCGCGCTTCCCCTGCTGCGTGATCGCGCCCGCGATCTAGTGCGAAACAACCCGTATGCGTCGCGCGGCGTGGGCGTCATTGCGTCCAACATGATCGGGTACGGCATCAAGACGACCATCAAGACCAGCAACAAGAAGACCGCGCCGCAGTTGCAAGCAGCTTTCAATCGGTGGGCGCAATCGACCGATTGCGACGTTGAAGGCCAGCACGATATTTACGGGCTGCAAGAAGTTTGCGCCCGCGCCATCGTTGAATCCGGCGAAGTGCTGATGCGCCGTATCTGGCGCACCAGCGGAGATATTCCGATACAGCTTCAAGTGTTGGAAGCCGACTACATCGACACGCACCGCGACGGCGAGCAGTACAACGGAAACGATATCATCCAAGGTATCGAGTACGACAAGCACGGCCGCCGCGTCGCGTACTGGCTTTTCGACCATCACCCCGGCGATACGTTTTGGATGATGCGCAGCGCGACGGTATCGCAGCGCATTCCGGCAGACGACATTATCCATATCTACCGCATGGACCGCCCCGGCCAGGGGCGCGGCATTTCGTGGTTTTCGCCCGTTGTCCTGCGCCTGCGCGATTTGGACGAATACGAAGATGCGCAGCTTGTGCGCCAGAAGATCGCGGCATGCTTCGCGATGTTTATTGGTGACATGGAAGGCGGCGCAGAACAGACGGGCCGAAACAAAGCCGCCGAAATGGTGGAACGGTTGGAGCCTGGCATTATCCAGCGCCTGCCAGCGGGCACAACTGCGACGATGGCAACGCCGCCATCGGTGCAGGGCTACGCCGAATACATGGACGTGTCATTGCACGCCGTCGCCGTTGGCCTGGGCGTGCCGTATGAGGCGCTGACCGGCGATTATTCGAAAGTCAACTTCACCAGCGGCCGAATGGGCTTCGGACAATTTCACGGGCTGCTTGATGTGTGGCAGTGGAAAATGTTTATCCCGAAGTTCTGCGGCGGCGTGTTCAATTGGTTCATCGACGCGGCGAGCCTGGCAGGCTATCGCACTGATGGCGCGTCCGCGCTGTACGTGCCGCCGCGCCGAATCCTTGTCGATCCGACGCGCGAAATTCCGGCGAAGATCAAAGAAATTCGCGCGGGCCTGGATACGCTGCCGAACGCGCAGCGTGAGACGGGACGCGACCCGGAAGAAATGGCGAAGGAAATTGCGGAAAGCAACGATGCGCTTGATAAGCTGGGCATCGTGCTTGACAGCGACCCGCGCCGCGTAACGAACGGCGGGCAAGCGCAAGTCGATCCCGGCGACGGCCTTTTTAGTGGCGACGAAAATACAGAAAGTAAGGAAGCCGCTTAATATTCTGCGGCTTCTGAATCAGCTTCACGGAAAGTCATAGTTTTATTGGGCATGCTGCGCATCGCGCGGTGTGAATGTAGTAGAATTTTCGCATTCATATCCGGGGGCTTTATGGCCGCACGAAAGCAAACTGTTGTTGAACTGCCGCGCATGCAAATGCGCGCGGCGTTCGTGCCAAGCACGTACAACGACGAAAGCCGCACCATTGAACTTACGTGGTCAACCGGCGCGCGCGTGCTGCGCGGCTTTTGGGATACGTATTACGAAGAACTGTCGATGGAGCCGGACGCGATCCGCATGGATCGTCTGAACAGCGGCGCGCCGGTTCTGAACGCGCATTCTTCGTATTCGCTGGGCGACGTTATCGGCGTCGTTGAAAAGGCGTGGATCGAAGACGGCGAAGGCCGCGCGCTGGTGCGATTCAGCGACCGCGAAGACGTTGCGCCCATCGTCGCCGATGTGAAGTCCGGCATTCTGCGCAATATCTCTGTTGGCTACTCCGTCCATCGCTTCGAACAAGTCGAAGGCGGGGACGAAGAAATCCCCGTGTATCGCGCGGTGGATTGGGAGCCGCACGAAATTTCCGTTGTTCCGATCCCGGCCGACGCCGGATCGCAGTTCCGTTCTGCGGATACCACGCCGAAGAACGAATGTGTTTTTATCAAACGCGGCGCGGCCGCAGCAACCGGGGGCGATATGGCTACCAAACTGAAGACCGAAGCCGACAAGCGCGCGAAGCGTGAGGCCGAAGAAGACAAGGAAGAAGAAGGCGTGCGCGCCGAAGACGAAAACGAAGAACGCGAAGGCGAAGAAGACGACGAAGAAGAAGACGACGCCAGCGAGCAGCGCAACGCCGGTATCAAGGCCGAGCGCGCCCGCGTTACCGGCATCTACAACGCCGTGCGTTCCGCTGGCCTGAGCAACGACTACGCCGCCGAGCTTGTCGGCGCGGGCGTGTCCGTGAGCCTGGCCCGTAAGAAGATCATCGGCAAGCTTGCCGAAGGCCAAGCCGACATTCGCAGCGGCGGCGGAAGCCGCGTCGAAACGCAAGACGACGCCCGCGACAAGTTCGTGCGCGGCGTCGAAGCGTCGATCATCCAGCGCGCGGGCCTGCTTCCGCTGATGCGCAAGGCGAACGGCGGAAGCTATGCCGTCGAGCCTGGCGAATTCCGGGGCCTGCGCCTGTTCGAAATCGCGCGCGACAGCCTGGAACGTTCCGGCGTGAAGACGCGCGGCATGGATCAAATGACGCTGATCGGCAAGGCGTTCACGAACATGCGCAGCAACATCACGCAGTCCACCAGCGATTTCGGCATCGCGCTGGAAAACGTCATGCACAAGGTGCTGCAAGCGGCTTACGCCACGCAGCCCGATACGTGGCAGCGTTTCGCTGCCCGTGGCAGCGTGTCCGACTTCCGCGTACACAACCGCTACCGCATGGGCATGTTCGGCAAGCTGGACACCGTGAACGAAAACGGCGAGTTCAAGCGCAAGCCGATCAAGGACGCCGAAAAGGCGACCATCCAAGCCGACACGGTGGGCAACATCATCAACCTGTCGCGCCAGGCCATCGTCAACGACGATCTGGGCGTGTTCGCCAGCCTGGCGACCGCGCTTGGCCGCGCTGCGCGCCTGTCCGTTGAAATCGACGTGTACGCCCTGCTGGCCGAAAACGGCGGCCTGGGGCCGACGATGGAAGACGGCAAGACGCTGTTCCACGCGGACCACGGCAACATCGCGGGCACCGCTGCTTATCCGTCCGTCGTGGCCTTCGATGCTGCGCGCCAACAACTGGCGCAGCAAAAGGACCCGTGGGGCAATGAATTCCTGGACCTGCGCCCCGCCCTGTGGCTTGGCCCGCTGTCCCTGGGAAGCCAAGCGCGGCTGTTGAACGACAACCAGTACAACCCCGACGTTACCGGCAAATTCCAAGTCGCTAACACGGTGCGCGGCATCTTCAACGACGTTATCGACTCGCCGCGCCTGACGGGCAATCCCTGGTACGTGTTCGCTGATCCGGGCACCGCCCCCGTGCTGGAAGTCGCCTTTCTGGACGGCCAGGAATCGCCGGTACTGGAAAGCCAGGACGGCTGGAACGTGGACGGCACCGAATGGAAGGTGCGTTTCGACTACGGCGTTGCCGCCGTGGACTATCGCGGCGCGGTTCGCAACGCGGGCGCGAACGCCCCGGCCTAATCAGGGCACGACGCGGCGGGCATTCCGCCGCGTCTTCCTGGCAATCCTTCATAGGGACGAAAAATCATGGCAATCAATTTCAAGCAACCCGGCGAAACCGTCGAACTTCCCGCGCCGTCTGGCGGCGTCGTGTCGGGCCAGGGCTACGTCATTGGCGCGCTGTTCGTCGTCGCGCTGGGCACGGCCGCACAAGGCGAACTGTTCCGGGGCAAGACCAATGGCGCATGGGAGCTTCCCAAGGCCGCGAGCGTGACGCCTGCTGTTGGCGCTGTCGCCTACTGGAACAACACCGCCAAGACCGTTACCGGCACTTCGGCGACGGGGCTGTTTCCCATCGGCGTATTCATCGCCGCACCGGCTGGCGGCGATGCTGTCGCGCTGGTGCGCCTGGATGGCGTCGCGACGGCCGCCGCTGCGTAAGGGGCGGGCGGGAGCGATCCCGCCCGATTGTCGATGAACTGGAAACGACTTGCCGACCGGATGACGCGAACGACGCTTCGCACGTTCAGCGATAATCCGGGCGGCGTTCCTTCCATCATCTACATTCGGGGCGGCGTGCAAACGCCGCTACCTGATGCGGTTTTCGATGAGAACTATCAGACCGTAGACCCGGAAACGGGGGCCGCGATCATCAGCGATGCGCCAATGATCGGGGTTATGCGCTCCGATCTGCCTGGGGGCGCTTGGAAAGAAGGCGACACCGTTACAGTTCGCGGCGTGACGTACCGCGCCGTCGAGGCGCAAAAAGATTCCGAGAACCACGCAAAAATTATCCTGCACCGTCTGCCATGAGCATCATTCGCAAAGCCATTCGCTACGCTATCGCAAACGTGTTGAAGGACAATACGGACGCGGGCGGGAACGTCTTTGCGTCGCGCACGCGGAAGCTTACTGCTGACAACCTGCCCGCGATCCTTGTTTACACGACAGAAGAAGCGGCGGAAGAATTCATTCAAGCGCCGCGCGAGTTGAAGCGCACGCTTACCGTGCGAATTGAAATCGCGGCGCGAGCGGATGAAGAACTTGACGATACGCTTGATGATCTGGCGCAGGAAGTCGAAGACATTCTTTCCGAGAACCAGACGCTAGACGACGTTGCGAGCGACGTTATTTTGACGCGCACCGAAATTGTGCTGAATGCGGATGGCGACAATCAGCACGGCGCATGCGTCATGTCGTATGATGTGACCTATTACACGAAGGACGTTTCGGACGGCGAAGAAGGGCCGGGCGTGCCGGATGCGAACGTGCTGCGCGTGTTTGCGCGCGCGGGCGTGGAATGGCGACCCAATGGCGCAACGGCCGATTCGCCTGTGACGAAAGACCTTATCCAACTGCCGCAATAGGGGCTGACATGACCGAAACCATTTTCATCAAACCGGCACCGGGCGCGAAGGTTCGCGATCCGGTGACGAAGCAGCACTTGCACGCCGAAGGCGAAAGCAAGCCGCGTTCGAACTACTGGCTTCGCCGCCTGGCGTCGGGCGAAGTGGTGAAGGCTGTTCAACCTGCCGCGTCTAAAGCCGCGCAGAAAACCGGGGAATAAAACATCATGACGATTTCCTTTAACGGCATCCCGGCAACGCTGCGTGTTCCGTTCGTGTACGTCGAAATCAGCAATGAAAACGCCGTGCAGGGCGCGACCATCCAGCCGTACAAGATTCTGGTGATCGGCCAGCGCCTGACGGCGGGCACCGTCGCGAAGAACATTCCGACGCGCGTAACCAGCGCCGCGCAGGCCAAGCAGTATTTCGGCGCGGGTTCGATGCTGGCGCACATGATCGAAGCGCAAATGCGCGTCAACACGTTTACCGAAACGTGGGCCGTTGGCCTGGACGATGACCCCGCAGGCGTCGCCGCAACCGGCAGCATCGCGTTTACCGGCCCCGCGACCGCTGGCGGTACGCTGTACCTGTACATCGGCGGCCGCCGTCTTACCGTGGGCGTGAACGCTGCCGACGCCGCGACCGCGATTGCAACGGCCGTCGCCGCCGCGATCAACGCGAACACCGATCTTCCCGTTACGGCCGTCGCTGCAACGTCGAGCGTCAACCTGACCGCGCGCCACAAGGGCCAGGCGGGCAACATGATCGACGTGCGGTTGAACTACAACAGCGGCGAGCAGACCCCGGCAGGCGTCGCGGCGACCGTTACCGCGCTGTCGGGCGGCACGTCGAACCCTGACATTACCGCCGCACTCGCCGCGCTGGGTGACGTGCAATACAACGTCGTCGCCTTCCCGTACACGGACGCCGTTTCGTTGACCGCCATCGAAACCGAACTTTCCGACCGCTGGGGGCCGCTGCGTCAAATCGAAGGCTTCGCCTTCGCCGCCGACCGTGGCAACCATTCCGCGTTGGGCACGCTGGGCGACAGCCGCAATTCCCCGCATGTGTCGATCATGGGCGCGTATGGCGTGCCTAATTCGCCGTGGGAAGTCGCCGCGAGCGTCGCGGGCACGGCCGCCTATTACGGCAACATCGACCCGGCGCGCCAGTTCAAGACGCTGCCGCTTACCGGCATCCTGCCGCCTGCGCTGGCTGACCGCTTCACGATGGAAGAACGCAACATCCTTCTGTACGACGGCATCAGCACGTTCAACGTTGACGCGGGCGGCGTGGTGCGCATCGAGCGCCTTATCACGACGTACAAGACGAACGCGGCCGGCGCTGATGATCCGTCCTATCTGGACGCGATGACGCCGATGTTGCTGGGGTATCTGCGCTACGACTTCCGCAACTACATCCTGCGCAAGTACCCGCGTCACAAGCTGGCGAACGACAGCACGCGTTACGGCGCGGGCCAGGCCATCATTACGCCGAAGGTTGGCAAGGCCGAGGCCGTCGCCAAGTTCCGGCAGTGGGAAGATATGGGCCTTGTCGAGAACGGCGACCAATTCAAGCGTGATCTGATCTGCGAGCGAAACGCGACGGACCCGAACCGCCTGGATTGGCTGCTGCCCGTTGACCTGATTAATAATTTCATGGTGGGCGGCGTGAAAATCGCTTTCCTGCTGCAAGGCAGCGACCTGACTGCTTAACCGAACGAAGCCGGGGAATACCCGGCTTCGCTGCTGACAATGGCAATAGTTGACGGGAAAATTCGATGCGCTGCTTGCCGGGAATGGAAAGAAACAAACCTCTTTCCGCCGTCGAGTGTCAGCGCAGGTAATGGAAGCTGCAAGCCTTGCAATGCCGCGCGCAGCGCTGCGGCGCGGGCGAAGAACCCCGATAAGTTCAATGCCACTTCGCGTAAGTGGTACGAGAACAACAGGGCGATTCACGCGGAAAGAGTAAGAAAGTGGACCGATGCGAATAAGGGTCGATTGTTCGGCAATCATCTTCGGCGCACATACGGAATCACGCTTGAAGAGTATAATTCCCTTATCGAGCGGCAGGGCGGCGGCTGCGGCATATGCGGCAGCACGCAAGACATGCGCAAGCTGCGATTTGCAGTCGATCATTGCCACGAAACGGGGAAGGTGCGCGGCGTTCTTTGCCAGCAATGCAATCGCGCGCTTGGGGTCCTTGGCGATGGAATCGCCGGGTTAATGAAGGCAATCGAATATTTGAAAGGGGCACAAAATGGCCGGTGAACTGCGACGCGGTGGTATTATCTTCGTGAAGATAGACGGCGAAATTTACAACGCCAAAGGTTCGTTCACATACAATTTGGGCAAGCCGAAGCGCGATGCCATCGTGGGGGCCGACGCCATCCACGGGTACAAGGAAGTCCCGCAAATCCCGTTCATCGAAGGCGAAGTGACCGACGAACCGACGATGGACCTTGAAAAGCTGGTGACTGCCGAAAACGCAACGGTGACGTTGGAGCTTGCAAACGGCAAGGTGATTTCGCTGCGTGAAGCCTGGTACGCGGGCGAAGGCACCGGCAACACCGACGAAGGCAACATCGGCGTTCGCTTCGAAGCGAAGTCGGGCGAAGAAATCCGGTAACGGGTTTCGGCCGCGCGCGGGGCGGCGCTGCCTTTTGGCCGCCGCCCCTTTTTAACTTCACGGAAGACGGAAAATGAAAATCAAGCTGACTACCCCGATTCAATACGGCACCGAAACCATTTCCGAACTGGAATTGCGCCCCCCGAAGGCGAAGGACATGCGCGGCCTGCCGCTGAAAATGGGCATGGATGACATGCTGACGTTGGCGAGCCGCTGCACGGCGCAGCCGCCTTCCGTCATTGATGAACTGTCGTTCGATGACGTGACGGCCGTAATGGAAGCCATCGGAAATTTTATCGGGCGTGGCCGCAAGACTGGCGCGCCGCGCTAACCCTATTCGCTTCTGAATTTGGTTGGCCGCCGTCTGTGCTGTGGGAACTGACGGCCGACGATGTGCGGGAATGGCTGGATGAATTGGGCGTACTGAACGAAATGAGGCGGCGCAAAAATGGCGGACAAAAATAAATTGGAAGTCGTCTTGTCCCTGATGGACAAGGCGACCGCGCCGCTTCAAGCGTTCAGCAAGCGCATTGAAAAGCTGCAAGAGCCAGTGCGCAAGGTGAGCAACAAGCTTGCCGTGTTCGGCCAGGCCGCAGGCTTCGGTAAGCTGCGCGATGCTGCGGGAAACGTGGGCAGCGCCTTCGGCAACGTCGCCAGCGAAGCGGGCGCGCTGGCAGCAAAGGTTATGGCGGGCGTCGGCCTGATCGGCGGCGGCCTGGCGTTTCTCGTCAAGCGCACCATTGATTCGATTGATGCCTTCGATGATTTGTCCGTCAAGGCGGGCGTAAGCGCAGAGTTCATGCAGAAAGCCGCGTATGCGGCCAAGTCCGCAGGCGTCGGCCAGGATGAGCTAGGCGCGGCGATGATGAAGATGAATCAGAACATCACGGGCGCAATCACTGGCAGCAAAGAGTTGCAAGTGTGGTTCCGTCGCGCTGGTTTGTCGATGAAAGACCTAAAGACCATGCGGCCCGAGCAGGTGTTTGAACGCGTCATGGCGGCGCTTGCCAAGCTGCCGCAGGACAGCGCGAAGGCCGGTTCACTGGCCGCCGCGTTGCTGGGCAAAGCTGGCGGGCAATTGCTGCCCATGGCGGGCGACTTCGAAAAGCTGACGGCGGAAGCCGAACGCCTGGGCGTCGTCGTATCGGGCGATGGCGTGAAGGCCGCTGCCGAGTTCAACGACACGCTGGACCGCACAATGGCGGCCATCGAGGGCGTGGCGAAGGGGATTGCAGTAATGCTGCTTCCGACGCTGCAAGAAGTGGCAACGACCGTGCAAGATTGGGTTATCGCGAACCGCGATCTTATCAAGACGAAGGTTGCTGAATGGATAGCGCGCCTTCGGGAAAACTGGCCCGCCATCAAGCAAGGCGCGCTTGACGCCTGGGCGGCTATCGAGAAATTCGGGCGCGGCGTGTCGTGGTTTGTCGATACTGTCGGCGGCGTCGGCAATACGCTTCTGATCGTCGCGGGCGTCATGTCCGGCCCGCTGATTCTGGCACTGGCGGCCGCGACGAAGGCCGTTGCCGCGTTCGGCCTGGCGCTTCTTTCTACGCCTGTCGGCTGGATCATTGGCGGCATCGCGCTAATCGCTGGCGCGGTATATCTGATCTACAAAAATTGGGACGGCATAACGAAGTGGTTTTCTGATCTGTGGGCGGGTCTGAAACAAGTATTCTTTGATGGCATTGACGATGCCCTAGCGATTCTGCGCGCGCTTGATCCGATCCCAATCATTGCGAAGGCATGGGAGCCGCTGAAAAATTATTTCTCCGGCCTATGGGACGATATTTCGAAGGTGTTCACGGAACAAATCGACAAGATTACGGGGATGCTGAAAAAGCTTGATCCGACGCAGTACGTAAAAAAGGCGTGGGATTGGGCGACGGGCGGCGGCGAAGAAGAAACGCCGCAAGACCCGATGCGCAATTCCGTCATGCAAAACGTTTCGCTTGGCGCGCCTGCTGGCGTGTCGGCGCGCGCCGTCGAAACCGCGCAATCCCGCTTGTTCGGCGGCGGCGCTGGCGGCGTGCAGACGAACAACGCGAAGGTTGAGGTAGACTTTCGCAATGTCCCGCGAGGCGTTGAAGTCACGCCAGGAAGCAACAACACGGCCCCGCTTGATCTGAGCATGGGCTACGCGATGGTTACGCCGTAAGGGGCTGCAATGGCATGGACTGATAACCTTCGGCCCGCGAAGTTTCGCGGCGCATCGTTCAAGGTTGAATCGCACGACGCTTCGGGCGGGCGGCGTGCCGTCAAGCATGAATTCCCGTTGCGAGATACGCCCTATGCAGAAGACATGGGCCGCCGCGCAAAGGAATTCAGCCTTGATGCCTACGTTGTTGGCGACGACTACATGCAGCAGCGCGACGCGCTTATGCGCGCGTGCGACGAAGCCGGTTCGGCTGAATTGGTTCATCCGTACCTTGGCACGCTGAAAGTGCTTTGCACGGGATGGGCGCTGCGCGAGTCGAAGAGCGAGGGCCGCATGGCGCGGTTCACGCTGTCTTTCTTGGAATCTGGCGAACCCGAATCCCCGAGCGATTCGACGGACTATGCTGCGCAAGCGTTGTTCACTTACGACGAAGCGAAGCAGGTAGCGATGGGCGCGTTTGCGGACGCGTTTTCGATAGATGGCCTGCCAGATTTCGCGGTTGATGATGCAATCGAGATTGCCACAAACGCGGCGGAGGCGATTGGCGAGGTTGTGCAGTTTGTGAACGAAGTTCGGCGGGATGGCATCGGCCCGATGATCGGCCGTTTTGTTTCTGCCCTGACTGGAAGCGGCGGACTTCTAGGCAGACCGTTCGAATTGGCTTCGTCGCTTTTCGACATTTACCACGCCGTCGCGGGCATCTTCGAATCGGACGATGACGAGCGCGGCGCGATTCGCGGGCTATCCCCGATGTACAGCTTTGCGGGCGGCAGCGGAATAACGCCAATCCAGCCGACGACTTCGACGCGACGCTCGCAGCAGGCGAACCGGGATGCGCTTATAGGGCTGGTGCGCCAGGCCGCCGTTATCGAAGTGTCGCGCATCGCCCCCGTTGCCGAGTACGAAACGGCAGAGGATGCGGAAGAGGTACGCGACCAAATCACGGATGAAGTAGACGAGATTTCGGAAGCGCCGGAAACTCCGGATGAAGTGTACGCGGTACTCCAAAAGGTGCGCGCCGTAGTCGTTGGCGGCGTTCCGCCAGAAGGGGCGCGGTTGCCCGATCTGGTGACGATCACGCCCGCGCAAACCATCCCGTCGCTGGTTCTTGCTTACGACACTTACGAAGATGCCGAGCGCGAAGCGGAAATCGTGACGCGCAACAACATCAAGCATCCTGGCTTCGTTCCTGGCGCTGAACCGCTGCGGGTGCTGTCCAATGTCTAAAATTCTCTTGTACGTGAATGGCCGCATTTACGACGGCTGGAAGCAGGCGACCGTTACACGCAGCCTGGATGCAATCGCGGGAAAGTTCGACCTTGTGTCGATGGATAAATGGGATGCGGCTGCGGAACGCTGGACGATCTTTCCGGGCAATGAATGCCGGATAGAGATAAACGGCAAGGCACTGATTACCGGCTATGTCGATAAGGCTGGGCCGTTCTACGACCCCGAGTCGCACGGCATCAAGATACTTGGTCGCGACAAGACGGCCGATTTGGTGGACTGTTCGGCCGTAGTGAAGGGAAGCGAACTGCGCGGCCTGACGCTTGAAGGAATCGCGAAGGCGCTTGCAAAGCCGTTCGGCGTCGGGGTTGTGGCGCAGGTGGATTCCGGCCCTGTGTTTCAGTCGTTCGCGATCCAGCCAGGCGAAACCGCATGGGAAGCCATCGAGCGCGCAGCGCGACAACGCTTCATGGTCATTACGACTGATGGCGAAGGAAACCTAGTCATTGCCGACATTGGCGCGACCCGCGCCGCCGATCCGCTGATAGAGGGCAAGAACATCAAGGCAGCAAGCGGGGAGTATGACTATTCGCAGCGGTTTAGCGAATACATCGTGAAGGGCCAGGCCGCCGCGCAAAATGACGGATGGGAACCGGCAACCGTGGCCGTCGAAAGCCGCGCGGCCGATCCGAACGTGAAGCGTTATCGTCCAAAAATTCTCAACGCGGAAACGCAGGCGAGCGACGGCAGCGCGAGTAATCGCGCGCAACTGGAAGCCGCCGCCCGCGCCGGGAAATCGACTAAAATAACCGTGACCGTTCAGGGCTGGACAATGAGCAACGGCGAACTGTGGCCGGTAAATGCAATGGTGCGCGTCCGAAGCCCGCTTCTGTCCATTGATGAAGACCTTGTGATTTCCGAAGTGAAGTTCGGCGTATCCGATACTAGCGGCATCACGACCGAAATGCAGTTGACGCGGCCTGATGCGTACCTGCTTGGGCAATCGAAGGTGAAGAAGGAAAAGAAGGACAAGAAAACCGGCATCGGGCCGGACCCCTGGGACACGTTCCAATGATCGACCAAATACAAAAGCTGATGGCCCCGTTGCAACGACGCATCATGTTGTCGATTGGGCGCGCGGTGCTGAATGCCGTTTACGACGGCAATCCCGTTCAGCTTGTGCAAGCGTCGATGCTGTCTGACGAAGTGCGCGACAAGATGGAGCGCATGACCGAATACGGCTTCACCAGCGTTCCGTTTCCTGGCGCGCAGGCCGTGGCCGTGTTTGTCGGCGGCGAGCGCGGCCACGGCGTCGTAATCGCGACCGGAGATCATCGCAGCCGCATGAAGGGGCTGCAACCTGGCGAAGTCGCCATCTACGACGATCAAGGGCAGTCGGTTCACCTTACGCGCGCTGGCATCGTCGTAAAGGGCGCAGGGAAGCCCGTAACCATTACGGACGCGCCGAAAGCCCGTTTTGAAATGGATATCGAGGCAACGGGCGAAATCAAGGACAGGTGCGACAGCAGCGGAAAGACGATGGCGCAAATGCGCACGACGTACAACGGGCACACGCACAACGAAAACAACAACCCCGGCGGCCCGACCAATCAACCTAACCAGCAAATGTGATCATGGGCGATATTGCGCTGATTTGGAGCGACGACAATCTAGGCGACATTCTGACCGCCGATTTCGATTTGCAGACCGATGAAGGGCTGCAAACAGCGGTCCTTGTTTCGCTGTTCACGGATCGCCGCGCAGCCATCGGGGAAGAACTGCCAGCCGGGGAAACGAACCGGCGCGGATGGTGGGGCGACGTGGCCCCGGAAGTCCCCGGCGACGTGATCGGCTCGCGCCTGTGGCTGCTGTTCCGCGAAAAGAAGCTTGCGGATGTGATCGTGCGCGCGAACGAGTACGCGCGCGAAGCCTTGCAATGGTTGATTGACGACAGGGTTGCAAGCCGCGTTGACGTGCAGGCCGAAGCAATCCGCGCAGGGGAATCGGACGCGCTTGCAATTCAAGTCGCAGTGTATCGGCCGCGCGGCGACGCCGTGCAGTTCCGGTACAATTACGCGTGGCAGTCGCAGGCCGCGAAAATCGGACAGTAAGGGCATATCATGGCATTCCAGCGACCGACGCTTACCGAAATCATCGACCGCACTTTTAGCGACCTTACAAGCCGATTGAGCTTGCAAGGCGCGTTGCTGCGGCGTTCCGTCGTTGGCGTGCTGGCGCGCGTCCTGGCGGGCGCGGCGCACATGCTGCATGGGCATCTTGATTGGATCGCAAAGCAGGCGATCCCCGACACGGCCGACGAATGGTTGCCCCGGTGGGCTTCCATTTGGGGCGTTGCGCGGAAAGATGCGGAATTCGCCAGCGGCAGCGCGTCATTTGTCGGGACGATCAACGGCATCGTTATTCCTGCCGGAACCGTCTTGAAGCGATCCGATGGTGTCGAGTACGAAACGCAGGCCGATGCGACCGTGACGGCTGGCGCGGCAACGGCGAGCGTGAAGGCGATTGACGCGGGCAGCGCCGGAAACGCGGACGCCGGAACCGCGCTGACGCTGGTATTCCCGATTGCGGGCGTGAACAGCGCGGCGACGGTGGACGCTGACGGCATCACGAACGGCAGCGAAATTGAAGGCAACGACAGCTTGCGAACGCGAATGCTGGACCGCATCCAGCAGCCGCCGCACGGCGGGGCTGATTTCGACTATCTGACGTGGGCGCTTGAAGTGCCTGGCGTTACGCGCGCCTGGGTCTATCCGCTGCACCTTGGCGCGGGCACTGTCGGCATTACGTTCGTGCGCGATAATGATGCGTCGCTGATCCCTGACGCTGCGGAAGTCGAAGCCGTGCAAGACTACATCGACGCGCGGCGGCCGGTGACGGCCGAAGCTTTCGTGTTCGCGCCGGTTGCCGAAACGCTGAATTTTACGATTGCCGTTACGCCTTCGACGGCCGCCATAAAGGCCGCCATCGAAGCCGAGTTGCGCGACTTCCTGGCGCGCGAGTCCGAGCCGGGCGGCACGCTGTATCTGTCGCGGATTAACGAAGTAATCAGCATCGCGGCGGGCGAATTCGATCATACGCTTACGTCGCCTTCCGCCGACGTGGTGAAAGCAACAGGGCACCTTGCGGTTATGGGTACGATTACGTGGCTGTAAACGAAAGAATCAGTTCGGGGCACATCATGGCGATGAACGGGCAAGAGTACGCAGAACAGTTGGATGCGCTGTTACCGCAGGGTCTTGCATGGCCGCGTGAAAGCGACGCGCGCATGCGCGATCTGACGCGCGGGCTTGCCGAGGAATTCGCCCGCGTGGACGCGCGCGGCGACGATCTGTTGCGCGAAGTGCTGCCGAGTACGACGATTGAAATGCTGTCGGATTGGGAACGCGTTGCGGGCTTGCCCGATGCGTGCGTGCCGAGCGGACAGACGATGCAGGAACGGCGCGCCGCGTTGCTGTCGCGCCTTGCGGGCACTGGCGGCCAGTCTATCGCCTTCTTTATCGAGTTGGCCGCATATCTCGGATTTACGATTACAATAACGGAATTCCGCCCGTTTCGGGCTGGCGTAAGTCACGCGGGCGACGCCCTATACAACGACCTGTGGCGGCATGCCTGGCGCGTCAACGGGCCAGAAACAACGGTCATCGAATTTCGGGCGGGCCTGAGTGCTGCGGGCGAACCGCTGCGCAAGTGGGGAAATGAATTGCTTGAATGCGTGCTTAATCGCGTCAAGCCAGCGCATACCGTGCTGCTGTTCGGGTACGGCGGGTGACTTCTAAGGGGCTACTATGTTTCGCATTGACCATCCGACCGCCGTTGCGGTGAAGCCCGCGCCAGGCGCGGCGGGTACGCCGGGGTTTTTCACGGAAGGCGACCCGGTAGGCGGCATTGCGCCGACCGTCGTAACGCAAGCCTGGTGCAACAGCGTTCAGGAAGAACTTATGTCGATCCTGACGGCTGCGGGCATCGCGCCTGACAAGGCCGCAACCAATCAGGTTTTGCTTGCATTGCAGGCTTTGGGCCTAAAGGTCGCGACGACAGCGGAGGCGCAAGCGCTAGTCAACGATGCGACCATAATCACGCCGAAGAAGTTGGCGGACGCATTCAAAGGAAGCAATCAGTCTTTGGGGGCTAATGGCTACCAAAAATATCCGGGCGGGCTTATCGTTCAGTGGGGCACCACCACGGCCACCGCGTCTACCGGCGATGTGTCCACGCCTTTTCCAATCGCATTTTCGTCCGCGTTGCGTACATTGTTAGTTTCTCCGGGGATCACATCGTCGATGAACGCGGCCACTTTTGGTTCCCTTAGTTTGGCGAGTTTTGGCTATTCCATATGGGGCGCGGCGGGAACGCGAGTCGCGGGTAGTACCGGTTACTTCATCGCGATAGGAGTGTGACCATGAAATTCATTTTGTTTGGCGACGATGGCGTAATGGTGGCCCGTTACGATTCGAAGATTCACGGAGACGACATTCCGTCCGGTGCTGTTGATGTTTCGGACGATCTGTTTTTTCAAACTATCAGCGAGAATGACGGCGTTTGGAAACTCGACAAAGACACGGGGGGAATCGCAAAACATCCGTTCCCGTCGCCAACGATAGAGCAACTCGCCACCGCCGCCCGATCTGACCGCGATGCGCGCCTGACGGCTTCGGATTGGGTGACACTGCGCGCCTACGAAATCGGCGAAGAAGTTCCGTCCGAATGGCTGCGCTACCGCGCTGCACTTCGTGATATCACCTTGCAGTCTGGTTTTCCGCAGGTGATTGACTGGCCGCAGCCGCCCGCATGATCCGTTTCGACCTATGAAGAAAAGCCCGCCGCGTGCGGGCTTTTTGTTGCGAGCAAACACAACGCCGACACGCCGTCAATCTCGCGAACAGCAAATGCCGCGTATGTAGAACGGCAGAGACAATTCACTTGCACCTTTCAACTACCGGGGCAAGTGAATGCACAAAATCGACCATCCTACCGCCGCGCCTGGCGGGCTGTTCACTATTGGCGATCCTGTCGGCGGTGTGGCCGCGACCGTCGTTACTGATGACTGGCTGAACGCGGTTCAAGGCGAAATCGCCAACGTGATTGAGGGCGCGGGCCTGCCGCTGTCCAAGCCCGACAACTCGCAACTGCTTGCGGCCATTGACGCGCGCATTCTGGCGTTCGGGCAATCGTGGCTTACCGGCGACGTTATCTTGACCATGCGCGCCGCTGCCGCTGATGGCTGGATTGTCTGCAATGATGGGACCATCGGTAGCGGGGCAAGCGCAGCGACGACGCGCGCGAACGACGATTGCGAAGACCTATACATGCTGCTGTGGAACGGCGTTGCAGATGCCTATGCGCCGGTATCCAGCGGGCGCGGCGTGAGTGCGGCGGCCGATTGGGCGGCTGGCAAAACCATAGGGCTTACGAAGATGCTAGGGCGTGCGCTGGCGATAGCTGGCGGCGGCGCTGGCCTTACTTCGCGCCCCATCGGTCAAGCTGTCGGCACCGAAACGCATGTGCTGGCCGAAAGCGAAATGCCCGCGCACAATCACGGCGTCACCGATCCGGGCCACTCTCACAGCGCATCTTTCCGCCTTGGACAGTCAGCGGGTGGGCTGACGTGGGCATATGGCGGGACTGTCGATAACGCGAGTCAGGGCGTCAATGTGGTGGCAAACACCACGGGCATCACGATTCAGAACAAGGGCGGCGGCGGCGCGCATAACAACATGCAGCCTACGACGTTCCTTTACGCCCACATCAAATTGTAAATGTCGCCGGATTTCCCGGCTTTACGCCGTCCCCAATCAATCGCCGCGCTATAATTCCGCGAATACTTTCTGTTGCGCCTGGTTTCATCGGCGCTTCGCGGAAGCGGTAGCATTGACAGGGACGGCTTTTAATAGGCGGACCAAAATGCGTAATTCGAACGGCAGGGGAAAGCCTGTGGCTATCAGCGAAGATATCGCAACCGAAGCAATCAAATCAGCCCCGCCGCTGGCTGCGGCGGCGTACACGCTGAATGAATGGCTGATCATCGCCGGTATTATCTGGATCGCGATTCAGGCTGTTGTTTTCATTCACAAGTACATCGTCTGGTGGAAGGCGGGGAAGCCCGTAAGGGAAAAGCAATGAGCCGTGCGCGCATCCTGGCCGCCGCGCTGACTGTCAGCGCGGCGGCTTTTGCAACGTGGCAGGCAAGCGAAGGGTTTGCCCCACGCCCCGAAATCCCGACGAAGGGCGACGTTCCTACTATCGGGCACGGTTCGACGCGCTACGAAGACGGAACGCGCGTCACGATGCAAGACCCGCCGATTACGCGCGAGCGCGCCGCCGTCCTGGCGTTCAACCTGATGCAACAGGACTGCAAGCAGATGGTCGCCGCGCTGCCAGGCGTGAAGCTGTATCAAGAAGAATACGACCTGTATTGCGATTTCGTGGGGCAATACGGCATCGGCAATTTTCGTGCATCGTCCATGCGCCGTGAACTGCTGGCTGGAAACTACGTGGCCGCGTGTAAGGCGCTGCTACGCTATCGGTTCGCCGCTGGCTACGATTGCAGCACGACGATAAACGGCAAGCCGAATAAGCGGTGCTGGGGCGTGTGGACGCGCCAGCTTGACCGGCATAACGCCTGCATGGCGGCGCAATGAACACGCTTATTCGCGCCGCGATCCCCTACGCCCTGGCCGCCGCCGTTGCGGCCGGTGCTGTGTGGTACGTCATGGGCCTGCGCATTGACGTAGTGCGCGCCGATCTGCGCGCCGAGCGCGACCGAACTGCGATCCTGTCGGCAGCGAACAAGCAGTGCGCCGCCGACGTGGAAGAAACGCGCAAGGCTGTATTCGCCATCAAGCAGGCCGCCGACGAACGCGAGCGCAACGCCGCTGCCGCTGTGGCCGCCGCTGAAACCGAAGCGGCTTCGGCCGAGCAGCGCGCCGCCAACCTGGCGAAGCAGGAACCGGCGACGGAAGATCAATGCGCGGCCGTGGACGCCTTCACGCGCGATTACGTGCGGGGGCGAAAATGATGCGCCGTGTTGCCTTCGCGGTGCTGCTGGCCGCTACTGTTTCCGGCTGCGCGACCGCGCCGATTGCGGTTCGAACCGAGCGCGTCGAAGTGCCCGTGTCCGTGCCGTGCAAGACCCCGAAGATTGACCGCCCCGCGTGGGCCGTGAATGCGCTGCCGCCGTCCGCAATGCTGTTCCAGCGCGTGCGCGCTATGGCCGTCGAAATCGAGCAGCGCGCAGCCTATGAAGCGCGGCTAGAGGCGGCGGTTAAATCCTGCCAGTGATTCACAGCGTGGCGTGCGCGCCACGGGCCGCCGTGGCACCCTGGCGGCGTCAGAGTCCGGCGACACGATGCAGCCCGACACCATCAAGAAGGCAACGACCAGCTTGCGGGCGATGATGCCGACCGAGAATGCGCGCGCGACCGCGTGCGGCTTGTTGGATGCGTGCAGCTTGTCGAGTACGTGCGCCAGGTGCGCGCGGGCCGTGCCTTCTGTTATGTGCAGGATTTGGCCTGCTTCCCATGCCGTTTTGCCTTCGGCCGTCCATAGCAACACTTCCGCTTCGCGTCTTGTTAGCGGTTCGCATTGCGCCACCCGAAATTCATTTGCTTCGGGGCAGTCCATAATTTAGGAATAGTTGGGATGTGTCGGGCAATTCTAGTGCATCCAGTAGCAAACGCCGAACTGATAACACTACAGCTAACAAGCGCCTGTCGCTTTAGCGCAACGCCCTGAAAACCCGCGTAAAATAAGGCTCGCAAGGCAGGGCGGTTTTTAGGGCTTGTCATGGACGATGACAAGATTTAAAGTCCCGATTGTGCCCGCCAGTTCACGCAAACACCTATAAAACCCTTGTTTTCAGCGGTCTTCCGGCACTTCGGATAGCGCAACATCACGCCCGCTAGGGCGGGGTGTTTTGCCGTCAACTGGCAACACAACTGGCAACACGCCGGTTCGCTCAACTGATAACAAGGACGACCCCGAAAATGCTTACGGAAGCCGGTATCAAGGCCGCTATTCGACATGCCCCGACGAGTGGGAAGGCGCAGACAATCATCAAGGACGCGGGGCCGCGTGGTGCTGGCCGCCTGGCGCTGATCGTGCGCCCCCTGGCGACGCGCGTAGCGTCTGAATGGTATGCGGTCTACTTCCGCGACGGCGAGCGGCGGCTTACGAAGATCGGGGCTTACCCCGATATCGGCCTTGCCGATGCGCGGCAGAAGTTCCGCGACGAATACGCGCCGACGATCCTGCGGGGCGCTGAACCGCGCAACAAGTTCGCCCGCCGCCTGCATCGTAGGAACGCGCGCAGCGTGACGGTTCGGGAACTGTTCGAAGCCTACATCAAGCACCTAAAGAAAGAGGACAAGAGCGCGTCGTACACGGCCGAGCGCGTGCTATTGAAGCGCGAGGATAGCGCCGTATCCATGATCGGCGGCGATCGCCTGGCGTGCGATATCGAAGCCGAAGATATCATGCCCCTACTGTCGGCCATCCACGCGCGCGGACGCGTCGCAATGGCGCATAGCGTGCGTTCGTGGATTCATTCGGCCTTCGCCTTCGGCATGAAGGCAGAGAACGATTACACGCGCCAGAACGAGGCGGCAAAGTGGGGCATCAAGCACAACCCGGCAACGGCGATCCCTACGGACCCGAACGCGTCGTGTCCGAGCAATCGCTACCTGTCGCCGTCCGAGCTTCGCGCCTTCTGGCTTTGGTGCGAGCAGAACGAAAGCCGTTCGAACCTGTGCATAGCGCTGCGCCTGATGATGGCGACGGGCCAGCGCGTGCAAGAAATCGTGCGTATGTCGAAGGCGGGCTATCTGGCTGATGAAGCGATGTTCGAATGGGACAAGACGAAGAACGGCCTTCCGCATTCGATCCCGCTGCCGCGCCAGGCTGTCGGCATCATGTCCGGTCTTCGCCACAACTCGCACGGCCTTTACTTCCCGCATCACTGGCGGCCCGAAGAACACGCGCTTTACACGGGGCCGAACAAGCAGGTTCATATCTACATCGAAGAAACGGGCGCGGTTCCGTTCGTGCCGCGTGATCTGCGGCGCACATGGAAGACGCTTGCGGGCCGCGCTGGCGTGTCGAAGGAAGACCGCGACCGCATCCAGAACCACGTTAAGGGCGACGTGTCGTCGCGGCACTATGACCGATACGACTACATCAAGGAAAAGCGCGCGGGCATGTTGAAGTGGCAAAAATTCCTAGACGATATCTTGTCTGGAAAAATCAAAGAGTGAAATTAAAAGGCCGCCCCGATGGGCGGCCTTTCTTCTTCCGGCAGGGAATCGAATCAAGGGAGCATCAGAAAGATAAGCGGCGCGTACACGCCAATCGCCTTCCTCGCGTCGTGCGCTGCACGAACCGCCGTTGAACCATACGTGCGCAATCGTTCCCACATCGTTACAGCGTCCATCGAATACATGATCTTCCCGCCGATCTTCATGTATTCCGGCCCGCCGCCCTTTGTGCGCCAATTCGCAAGTGTCTTCACGCTGATATTGCCCTTGTACCGTGACACCAATTCATCAGGTGTCAAAAACTGACTCTCCGTCATTTCCCATACAATCCCCTGCTAGTCTTCTGCTTGTGAAAGCGGCACCGTTACACCGTCGCGAATCCATAAGGATTCACCAAGCCCTGCCGCTTTCAGATTGGGCATTTCCTTCGGTGTTGGAATCGTCATGCAAACCAGCGCGGGTAGCGCGGCATGCCGTAGCAGTGCGATAAGCCCGTTTCGGCCCATCTTGTCGAGAATGTCGGCCGCGTCGATGATAAGCGCCGACGCGCCTTCGCGCAGGGCTATTGCGATTTGCAGCAGCACGCGAACGCGGAACTTTTCAGACTCGGACAGTAGCGGCCATGCCCGACCGCCGTAGGACAGCGACATATCTTGCGAGATTTCCAATTTTTCCCAGCGTGCCATGTTGTACAGCGGCGCGACTGATTCGATTAAAAATCTATTTACCGAGTCGTTCAACTTGTCTTGACGAACGCCCGCACTTTCCAGTGCAGAAACTATGGCGGCGTTTTGCAGGATCGAATTTTGTAAACGATCCGCGCGCGTCTTTCGCGTAAATGCATCAAGCCTGCCTTGTGCAATTGAGACAGCCTGCCGTGCCCGCTGAACCTGTTCATGCGTCGCATTGGGTTCAACAAGGGAACTTAGCTGCTTCGCCGCGTTTTCCGCTTCCGTCATGGCGCTGCGCGCTTCGTTGAGGATTGAATGCGCCTTCGTCCCGATTTCAAGCGCCTTCGAAACCGATTCCTGCGCGGCGGCCCAATTCGCAATGTCTTCGTCAGACAGCGGCACGCCTGCTTCGACGTTGCCGCCGACGATAGAAAGTGAACCCTTGCAGTGCGGGCATTCGTGCAACTGCTGCGCAGACGGATCGCGCAACGCCTGCAAGGCGATTACGGCGCTGCTGTGCGACTCTATGGCGCGCTGTAGATGTTCGCTCGCTTCACTGTGTGCCGCTTGCAACGCCGGGAACTTGTCGGCCAATTCTTGCAGGCGTTCGCGTTCGGCATCGTCCACGGCGGCAACGGCAATCATGCCGTCTAGCGTGTCGCGGGCGTCGGTAAGCGCCGCCGTCAGAAGTTCGGCGCTGCTGCTGGCAAGTTCAGGTTCCCATTCGTCGGGCGTGAAGTTTTCCGCTTTCTTCGCGCCGTAGCGTTCGCCCGTGACGGCTTCCCATTGCCCTTTAAGGCGCGCGCCGGTTTCCTTGGATTGCGCGTGCGCGGCGTCCCATCCTTGTTTGTCGATGGTGTCCCACACGGCGCGGGCGATTTCTTCGCTGATGCCTTCGCGCGCGAAGCGTTCGCGCAAGTCTTCGAACACGGGAAAGGCTTTCAGCAGTTCGATAAGGATTTCAGTTCGGCGCTTCGGTTCCGCTGCCGGGAACGATTCGATGCCCGCCGCAATCGCGCTGATCTGCGGCGGCTCGCCTTTGGTCTTGAGCGCGGCGCGGGGCCAGTCGATGCGCGCGGTTCCGCTTGCGGCGTCAAGCTGCGCGAAGCCGCCCGACGCACCGTTGCGAACCAGCATGCCAGCCATAGACTTTAGTATGCCGGGGATGGGCACTGCCTGGCCTGCCAGTACCGCGCCTGCGGCCTGGGCAATGGCGGACTTGCCGGAAGCATTCGGCGCGGCAACAAGAACGATGCCTTCCAGGGCCAGCGATGCGGACTTGATGCCGCGATAGTTTTCAGCGGTGATTTTCATATCGAGACTCGGGGAAGTGGGCCGGGGCCGAAGCCCCGGCGCTGTTTAGAAAACTGCGTTCAAGTCGGCAGCGGGGGCGGCTTGCGTGGATTGCGCGGGCGGCTGCGTGGCAGGTTGCGCGAGCGCGGGCGCGGGTTCCTGTTGCTGCTGCGCATCGTCCTGCGGCTGCTGCGCGGCGTCGGCCTGCTGCTGCGCATTGCCCTGTTCTTGCTGGCCCTGCGTCTGCTGCTGTTCTTGCTGCTGCGGCTGTTCGGCGTTCGGCTTGCGACCACGGCGGGCGGCGGGCTTCGCTTCCTGCTGCTGGCCCTGGCCGTCGTTGCTGGCGGGGGCGGCGAGCGCAGCGGCTTCGCCGCCGAAGAAGTCGGAAACCTTCGCGCCATCCTTGATGCTGTTGTAAACAGCCATCAAATCCGCGAAGTCGTCGGGCAAGATCGTATCGAGCTTGCGGCCAAGCCGCGTTTCGATCATCTGCGCCGTAACGCTGAACTTGTTGAAAGCCGAAATCATGTCGCGCACGCGATCCGCAATCGGCTTGTCTGAGTTGCCCGCCAGCGTGTCGCGGCACTTCTTCACGGCCATATCGACCAAATCGGGCGGGATGACCGCGAAGATACGTTCGCGCACGCGGCGCGAAGCATCGTTCGCAGTGCGTTCGTAAATGTCGCGTTCCTGCGTCAACTGCACATTGCCGCCGTTGTCGGCGCTACGGTCCCGGATGTGGCGAACCGTGAAGCGTTGTGCGCTGATGGTGTTCGTTTGCATGTCCCATGCGTAGGCTTCCATTTCGG
>Ga0182747_1000346_pt1 | contig 46242 bp, 45 predicted proteins | sample eDN3rd30CBELigBY_FD_128526 | JGI IMG/M metagenome (GOLD analysis project Ga0182747, IMG submission 128526) | Enriched backyard soil microbial communities from Emeryville, California, USA - eDNA 3rd pass 30_C BE-Lig BY (version 2) (version 2) | ecosystem: Environmental > Terrestrial > Soil >... | reverse complement strand
GGAAGCTTTCACCAAGGCCGGCCAAGTGCGCTACGAGAAGACGAAGAAGGAAACCTTCGTCTATCTCAACACCGACAGCGACAACGCGGCCGAGGCCGTGATCAAGCTGAAGGGCTCCATCGATCTCAGCAAGGGATGGTTCGTGCTCTAAGGGCCCCTCCTCCCTCGCATCCCGAAGCCCCGCCACGGCGGGGTTTTTTCTTGGTTGTGAGTGGGCTTTTCCGTCCTACCCTTCCAGAGGCCGGCGCGACAATTCCGTCGTGACTCGGGAGTGTCGAACCAACGTCATCAAGGAACCGGCTTCGCATTCTCCAGCCGTTCCCAGATCGCTTCCGCCGCCTTCTCGTATTCGCCGTCGAAATGGTGTCCACCTTCGAGAGCGACGCGTTGCGCAGTGCCGAGTTCGGGAGCCGTGCACGACGTCTCGTCATCGTCGGCTTCCTCTTTGCCGTAGATGCACTGCGTCCGATCGAGCGGGAGCTGATGCAGCAGGGGTGCGAGAGGACGGCTCTCGGGTGAGGCTGCACCGATGAAACCTTCGACGGTCACTTCGAAATCCGCATTGGTGCCGAGCGCGAGCAGCGACACGAGGTTGACCCGGTCCCGCACGCGTTTCGGCAGCTGAGGCCAGACATCCGGCATGATGTCGGAGCCGAAGGAAAAGCCGACGATGGCATAGCGGTTGGTGCCGAACTCGGCGCCGTAATGATCGAACAGAAGGCCGAGATCGGCCGCCACATCCTGCGGGCTCTTTTTGGACCAGAAATAGCGCAGTGAATCGACGCCGACGACGGCGACGCCCTTCTGCGCCAGCCACTCGCCGATCGACTTGTCGATGTCGCGCCAGCCACCATCGCCGGAAATGATGATCGCAAGGCCCGTCACAGGCCCCTCGGGCTTGATGATCGATACAGGCAATGCGGAATGTCCGCGCTCGCCCGTCTTTCCGAGCTCCAGCGCATTGTCGACGAGCGCTTGCCGCGTTTCGGCCTCGTTGTCCGCGGGCACGAAATCGACATTGTCGCCATCGCCCAGGAAAGCCTCAACGCGGATACGCTCGGCTTCCGGCGATATCGCCCGCCAGGGTGCGGGAAGGTTCGCTTCCTGGCGAAGGGCGAAGAAGCCGTCGCCCGCCTGCTCCAGAGGCGTATCGAAGCAATAGGTTCTGTCGGAGCGCAGCAGCGGCTTGAAACCGATCCCGATGCCGCCACCGAGCGTGTTCACCGGCGCCTGTGCCAGTGCCGCATAGGCAAACGCTGCGCCATCTCCGCGTCCGGCGATGACCGGAAAGAAATAGCGCCCCAATCCGAGCTTGCGCTGCACCGCCTCCGCCAGATCCTTCAGGTCGTCGGAGACGTAGTGACACTCGTCCGTCGCAGGCGACTTGGCGAAGTCGGCACGGAGCGCATCGAAGTTGAACGAGACGGCGACGATGTCGTTCTCGGCGAGAGCAAGCGCATCCTGCCGGCGCTTATCCGCATCGGACTCGTCGTCGACCAGGATCACGAGGCCCTGTGCCGGACGATCGGAGCGGACCACCTCCACGGGACCGAAGCCTTCCACGTCCATCGTGACCGTCGAGATCTGTGGCGGCGTCAGAGCGGACCACGCCGAACGCCCGAGGAGGATGCTTCCCAGCACCAGAGCCGCGAGTGCGAGCAGGCTTGCCGTGATACGAAAAGGCCGGACATACTTCATGGCCGTGCTCCTTTGCCGACCGTCTTCACCGGACTGCCGGAGATCAGGTTGGTGACGTCGAGCAGGATCTGCGGCAGGGCCCAGCCGCCCGGGCATGCGAGATAGCGCGGCTCCCAGACGGGCTTGAATTTCTCCTTGTAGGCCCGCAATCCCTTGAAGCCGTAGAAGCGCTCGCCGTTGCGCGCGACGAAGGCCGCGATCTTGTGCCAGCTCGGCGCGAGGCGATGGCCGGAGAGGCCGGAGAGCGGCGCCATGCCGAGGTTGAACCAGCGATAGCCGCGCGCCTTGCCCTCCTGCATCAGGCTGACGAAGAGGAGATCCATGATGCCGGAGAATTCCGGCAGATGGCGCATGAGATCGACGGTGAGCTCGCCGCCCGGCTGGCCATACCAGATGTTGGCGAAGGCAACGATGCGGCCTTCCCGGCGAATGACGGCGACATCGAAGCGCGAGAGATAGCTCTCCGACCAGAAGCCGATGGAAAAGCCCTTCTCGCCGGCGCGGCGCTGGGTGAGCCACGCATCGGACACGCGCTTGAGTTCGGCGAGATGGACCGGCACATCGGCGGCCGGGACGATTGCGAATTCGAAGCTCTCGCGCTTGGCCCGGTTGAGGGCGGCACGCCAATCCCTGCCGATCTTGCCCTCGGTGGTGAACTCGGCGAGATCCACATGGGCCTCCTCGCCGAGCTTCACGAGAGACAGGCCGCCATCGAGATAGAGCGGCAGATGGGTCGGGCTGACCTGGTAGAAAACGGGCCAGCCCGCGTGACGGTCGACTTCCTCGAGGAAGCGCCACATGAGATCGGCAGCGCGCTCGGTCGAACCGATGGGGTCGCCCATGACGATCCAGCTCTTGCCGCGCACCGCATACATCAGGAAAGCATCGCCCGCTTCGTGGAAGAGAAAGCGCTTGTCTTCGAGCAGTGCGAGATGCGCATCGGCGCGCTCGGCCTGCGCGAGCGCGGGCGTGAGCGCGTCGAGCCGCAGCGGCTCGGCCCGTCGCGGACTCGGCGAGCGATGAATCATGGCGTAGAGCGACAGGCCGGCGCCGATGACGACCGCGACGAGGCTGCTGCGCAGGAAGCGCGAGGCGTCGTCCTGCCAGCTGAACTGCCACCAGAGGTCGTGACTGTAATCCACGTCCTGGAACGCGGCGAGGCCGAGCCAGATCGAACAGCCGACGACGAAGCCCAGAGCGACGAGCCAGCGCGGCTCGAGCGGCTCCGCGAAGATGCCGGCCTTGCGGTAGAACGCCGAGCGGTGGGTAAGAAGCAGCACCAGCACGCCGCCGAGGACGAGGGCCTCCTCCCAGTCGAAGCCCTTGGCGAGCGACACCACCATGCCGGCGCCGATCACCAGCACGGCCATGGTCCAGGCGCCCGAAAGGCGGCGCATGAGACCGCGCGAGAGGATGAGGAGCACCACGCCCGCCGTGCTGCCGACGAGATGCGACACCTCGGCGAAAGGCAGCGGCACCAGATGCCTCAGGGCGCGAATGCGCGAGTAATCATTGGGCAGGGCGCCGGAGGTGAGCAGGACGAGCCCTCCGAGGAACGTGAGGGCGGCGAGCGCGGCCGGCACGAAGGGCAGGATGAGCCGTCGGATGCGGCGCACGGCCTGCGAGAGCCGGGCGTCGGAGCGGCGCAATTCGTGGACGGTGAAAACAGTCACTGCGATCAGGAATGGGATGAGCGTATAGGTCAGCCGCCAGACCAGAACCGCGGAAACAAGTTCGGCCGTGGGCGCATCGGGCAGAGCCAATAGGAGCGCCGCCTCGAAGGCGCCGAGACCCGCGGGAACATGACTGGCGATGGCGAGCAGGATTCCACCCGCGAACAAAGCCGCGAAGGCCGGAAAGCCGATGCCGATATCCGGCGGCAGGAACACCCAGAGCGCCGCGGCAGCCGCCGAGACGTCCACGAGACCGAGACCGATCTGGATGAGCGCTCCCCTGCCCCCCGGCAGGCGGACCAGCGCCTCGCCGCGGCCGATGACGCGCTCGCCCTTGCGGGTCCAGATCACGTAGCCAGCCAGCGCAAGCAGCAGAACAATGCCCAGAACCTGGTTCAGGCCGACGGGCAGCCGGTCGAGAGCGGCGAGAGCCTGAGGCTGCAGGGCGGCGCTGATGCCGAGAACGGCCGCCATGCCGGTCCAAAGGGTGACGGCCGCCACGGCCGTGAGCTTCGCGACCTCGGCGAGGTTCAGTCCGGCCGCGCCGTAGATGCGCCAGCGCACGGCGCCGGCGGTGAAGAGCGGAAAGCCGAGCGTGTGTCCGATGGCATAGCTCGTGAAGGAGCCGACGGCGATGGTCCTGTAAGGAATCGGCTTGTCGGTCGCCGCACGCACGCCGAAGAGGTCGTAGCCGGTGAGCGCGCCATAGCTGAGGGCACTGAAGAACAGCGACAGCGCGATCACATGCGGGGGCGTTCCGAGCGCGGTCGCGGCCACAGCGGAAAAATCGAGCCCGGCCAGCAATTCGGCCAGCAGATAGATCATGGCGGCGATGATCGCGACGATTCCGGCGGGCGCGACCCGATGCAGGAGCACGCGCCAATTCCTGGCCGACGGAGCGGGTTTCGGAGGAAGGCAGGCATCGGATGCGGCACCGGCCGCTTCGACGCTTCCTTCCTCGGACAGCGCATCGCGCCCGGAACGAGGCTCGGCGGTACGCAGAGCATGGGTGGACATGGGGAGATCTTTCGTCTGTTGCTGAGCGTCGGATGGTTCCGACACTTGGCGGGTTCCACGGCGGCTTCGATGCCTGGCGAAACCCGGTTAGGAGCGCGCATGAACGCGCGGCCAAGCCTGCGGCGCGAAGGGCGCGGCAGGTGCCTCAGACGAGCGGGGGACCGGTGGGTGGGGCGGCGCAGGGCCGATGGGAGGGAGGCGCGGTGGGATAGGCGCTACGGCCGGTCTCGATCAGCCGGCTTCGGTCGAGAACGATCTCGGTCCAGTCCGGAAGCAGCGCATAGCCGAACCCATGGCTTTTTTCGGACTCGTCCGTGACGATCCGCTCCGCCTGGAAAGCATCGTCGGCGAGGATGATGGCCGTATCGAGCGTCCGCTCGATGATGCGGGTGCGATCATTGTCGTCGAACAGGCGCGGCTCCGCCTGCGCCAGGCCTGCCATCAGCAGGAGCGCGAGGAGAGGCTGCACGAAGCCCAGGATGATGCGGTTCAGGTTCACGAAATCGAATCGCTTCCGTCACTCGTTGCGATCGTCGCACAGGCAAGCTGAATGGTTGCTGATTGGGGCGAAAGCAAGTTCCCCTCCCCGGGGCAGCCTCAGGCGCCGGGATCCTCCATCGGCCAGTCGGTGATCCGGTTCAGGAGCTCCGCGACCGTGAAATCCTCCTCCGGCCCGGCGACCCGGTCGCGGACGGAGATGCCTGCCGCATGCACGGTCTCCGGATCTCCGGAGACCAGCGGGTGCCACCAGTAAAGGTCATGCCCCTCCGCTAGCAGACGATAGGCGCAGGAATGGGGCAGCCAGGACAGGCTGCGCACCGCATCGGGCGTCAGGCGGACGCAATCGGCCACCTTCTTCTGACGGTTCGGATAGTCGCGGCAGCGGCACGTCTGGTCGTTGAGGAGAGTGCAGCCGACATCGGTATACATCACCTCGCCGGTATCCTCGTCCTCCAGCTTGACGAGGCAGCAGCGCCCGCAGCCGTCGCACAGGCTCTCCCATTCGGGAAGGCTCATGGCATCAAGGGACTTCATGCGCCAGAAGGGTTGCTCCTCCGGCTCGGGGCGAATGGCGGGTGCGGCATTTGGCATGTGGGCGCTTTGACGTCTCTTTGAGGCGGTTTGAAGGAAGGTGCTAAACGGCACATAGAAGCAAGCCATACCTCCGAAGCGGTAAATCTCTGTGAACCTACACAGGAGGTTCTGAGTTATTATATCAACCTCGTCGCGCGTAGCCGTTGCCGCAAGGGGATTCAACGATCATAACAGGGCAGTCAGGCCCCGACCTGCCCCGAAGGACCGCCGTGAGCCAGCAGCCTCCCATTTCCTTTATGACGCGGATCAAGCGCGCGGCGCTGGGATTCGACGCATGGCTCAACTCGACCCTGTTCCAGAGCCGCCGCGGCTTGGCCGGGGCCTGGGGATGGTATTCGGAAAAGCTGAAATGCCTGCGCTTCCGCGGTCCTGTGCGAGGTCTGCTGGACCTGACTAGCGAGGCGACGACCCTCGGCACCGTCGGCGCGGTCGCGATGCTGGCCCTCGCCCTCCCCGCCTTCCGGGAAACCGAGGACGACTGGCTCAAGACCCAGGACCTCGCCGTCACCTTCCTCGACCGCTACGGCCAGGAGGTCGGGCGCCGCGGCCTGCATCTCGACGATTCCTACAAGATCGAGGATTTCCCCGATTACATGATCAAGGCCGCGCTGGCGACGGAAGACCGGCGTTTCTACGACCACTGGGGCATCGACCCCATCGGCACCTTCCGCGCTCTTGTGGTCAATACGCAGGGCGGAGGCGTGGTCCAGGGCGGCTCCTCGATCACCCAGCAGCTGGCCAAGAACCTCTTCCTGACCAACGAGCGCTCCCTCGAGCGCAAGATCAAGGAAGCTTTCCTCGCCGTCTGGCTCGAATTCCACCTGACCAAGGACGAGATCCTCAAGCTTTATCTCGACCGCGCCTATATGGGCGGCGGCGCTCATGGCGTGGTCGCGGCGGCGGATTACTATTTCAGCAAGCCGGCCAAGGACCTGACCCTGGCGGAATCGGCCATGTTGGCCGGCCTGTTCAAGGCGCCGACGAAATACGCGCCCCACGTGAACCTGCCGGCGGCCCGCGCGCGGGCAAACGAGGTGCTGCGCAACATGGTCGAGGCAGGCTTCCTCACCGAGGGCCAGATCCAGACCGCCCGGCGCAACCCGGCGACCCCGGTCAGCCGCGAGCGCGAGACCACCCCCGACTTCTATCTCGACTGGGCCTTCGAGCAGGTGAAGGCTCTCGCGGCGGAGAAGAAATTCGGCAACGAGCGGGTGGTGATCGTCAAGACGCCCCTCGACACCGCCCTTCAGCGCCATACGGAAGAGACCCTGGAGAACATGCTGCGCCAGCACGGGCGTCAGTATAAGGCAGGCCAGGGCGCCATCGTCGTCATGGACGTGGACGGCGCCGTTCGCACCATCGTCGGCGGGCGCGATTACGGCCAGAGCCAGTTCAACCGCGCCACCGGCGGCCTGCGCCAGCCGGGATCCTCGTTCAAGCCCTTCGTCTACGCAGCGGCGCTGACCACCAACCCGAAGCTCCGGCCCAACTCCATCGTGGTCGACCGGCCGATCTGTCTGGGCAACTGGTGCCCGCAGAATTATGGCCGCTCCTTCGCCGGCTCGATGCCGCTTGTCTCCGCCCTCGCCCGCTCGATCAACTCCATCCCGGTCCAGATGTCGGTCGAGATCGGAAAGGGCAACGCCAAGGCCGGCCGCGCCGTGATCGTCGATACGGCGAAGCGCATGGGGCTGACCCATCCGCTCGCCGATTCGAGCTCGCTGCCCATCGGCGCCGCCGAGGTCACCCCGATCGACATGGCAGCCTCGTATGCGGTCTTCGCCAATGGCGGCAAGCGGGCCGACCCCTACGCCGCCTGGGAAGTCCGCAACTCCGCCGGAGATGTGATCTACCGCCATGACCGGGACACTCCGCCCAAGCAGGTGCTCGACACCCGCGTGGTGCAGGACATGAACTTCATGCTCAACAAGGTCGTCGAGGAGGGCACCGGCAAGCGCGCCGCCCTCGAGGGCATCCCGGTTGCGGGCAAGACCGGAACCACCAACGGCTACAAGGATGCCTGGTTCGTCGGCTATACCGGCAACCTCGTCGCCAGCGTATGGTACGGCAACGACGATTCCACACCGATGAACGAGATGACCGGCGGCACGCTTCCGGCGATGACCTGGCACGAGGTGATGAACCTCGCGCACCAGAACCTGGAGATCCGCCCCATCCCCGGCGCGAGCCCGGCCAACGCCAACCGCGTGGCCTCCGCAAGCCGCCCGAGCGCGGATCAGGCCCAGGCGCCCGCCCAGGGTTATCTTGCCGGCACCCTCTCGCGCCGCTCCTATGAGGTGCTGGGCACCATCGGCACCCTGTTCCAGTCCGTCGAGCGTTCGGTCGCCGCGGGCAAGGCGCCCGAAGCGCCGGGCAGCTCGGCGGCCGTCGACGGCCGCCGCCAGGTCGCGATGCCCTGACGAATGCAGATCGAGGCCCCCTTGACGAACGCCCCTGCGGCCGCTCCGATGCGCGCGCCCATGACCACGCCCTCGACCGTCTCCCGCCGCCGCGTTCCGACCGCCATTCTCGTGGTCTATGCGCTGCTGCTGGCGCTGGTGCTCGGCCTGGGCTCGACCTATCGCGCGATCAACGGCAATCCGCCCTTCGGGAGCCTGCGCCTTGGTCCCTGGCAGGCCTGGCCCAAGCTCGGTTCGCCGGAGGCCGACCCCTATATGCGCGCGATCCTGGCCCATCGGAGCGATGTCCCGCTCGCCACCGGCGAGGGGCTCGGCTTCGTCGCGGCCCAGGACAGCGAGGGCCGGCCGCTCGATTCCGCCTGCACCTACAGCCTCGGCACGACCGCTCCCATCGCCCGCCTGTGGACCGTCACTCTCTATGACGGCGAAGGCCGTCTGCCCGCGACGGAGCTCGGGCGCCGGAGCTTCACCTCGGCGGAAGTGCTTCGAGACTCCCAGGACCGCTTCACCATGACACTCTCCCGCAGCCTGCAGCCCGGCAACTGGCTGCAACTGCCGGCCAACGGCCCATTCATGATCTCGCTACGCCTCTACGATCCGCCGGGGGCTGCCGGAGCCAATCTCGAAGAGAGCGACTTTCCCGCGATCCAAAGGCTGGGATGCGGCTCATGAGAGGTTTCGGTCGCTTTCTGATCGCCACCCTCTGCGGTCTCGTGATCGCGGTCGGCGTCCATATCGCCGCCATTTTCGCGAGCCCCTACCTCGCCGAGCAGGATGCCTTCGCCAAGGTGCGGCCGACCCTGACCTCCGACAAGGCGCAGATCATCAGCGCTCCGGGTGGCGAGAACACGTGGCTGCCGCGGCCCGATCCCGCCGTCGCGGTGGCCGCCTGCGCCTTCGATCTGCGCAACGGCCCCATGCGTATCGCCGCGCGGACGGGGACGCTGCCCCTCTCCTTCTCCTTCCATAGGGAATCGGGCGGCGTGTTCTTCGCCGTCACGGACCGCGCCGCCGTTCGGGGCGAACTGGAGATCGTCGCCATGACGGCGCGCCAGCTCGACGAGGCGCGTGCGGCGGAGGATGAGAATGATCCGTCGCGCGATGTGCGGATCGTCTCGCCCGAGCAGCAGGGTTTCGTGATCGTGCGCGTGGCTGCTCCCATGCCGAGCCTGCGGCCGCAGGCGGAGGAAGCGGCGAAGGCCGTCTCCTGCACGGTGGAACAGGACCAGTAGATTCATGCCCTGGCGTCCGATGACGTCCGAGGATCTGCCGCAGGTGCAGGCTCTCGCGGACGAAATCCATGTCGACCATCCGGAGGATCTCGAGATTCTGGCCGAGCGCCAGCGCCTCTATCCGGATGGCTGCCTCCTGCTCGTCGAGGATGGCACTGCCATCGGCTATGCGCTGACCCATCCCTGGCGCTTCGGCGAGCCGCCGCCGCTCAACCGGCCTCTCGGCCAATTGCCCGATGAGGCAACCACATATTACGTCCATGACGTCGCGCTGCTGCCCTCCACGCGAGGAAAGGGATATGCCGCGCAGGCAGCAGCGATGCTGATCGCGCATGCACGCGAGGCAGGCTTCGACAATCTGTCGCTCGTCGCCGTCAACAGGTCGCAGGCGTTCTGGGAGAAGGTTGGGTTTCGCGCTGTAGCCGTGCCCGGCCTGGAGGCGAAGCTCTCGAGTTACGGACCGGATGCGGTGCTGATGGTACAGCAGGTCCCCGGCGCCTGAAGGCGCCACGTCGTCAAATGCAATCGACCGAAATCAGGAGCGGCGGCGTCCGGGGCCGTTCGAGGCGACGGGACGGGAAGGACCGGGATTGGGAGACGGCCTCTCGTAGCGCACGCCGGTGAAGAGAAGGATCTCGCCCCGCGGCTCGTCGGCGGACGGAAGCGGACGTTGGGGCCGCTCCGCGTTGTCCGGGAAGGCGATCACCACCGCCGGTGATCTGGTCCATAGATCTTGCATCATGCCCTCCTCTTACCTGCCGCCGTCTGCCTGGATGCATCACTCACAAAAAGAGAGGTATGGTTAACAGTTCGTTTCCGTCGGGCGGCACGCTGCGGAAAAACCCTCGGCCTGACATGAAAACAACAGTCACTGCCGCGCTTATGTTCCGGATTGGGATGCAGCAAAATCCGGTTCGGCCCGAACTCGTTAAAGAGACGCTAAGGAACGGCCTTTAGCGTCTGGCGAGTTGCGTTGAAGCGAGTTTTCGTATGGCGTCCTCTGCGAACCCGGATCCCTGGTCGGACCTGTCGAATCTCGCATCCTCGGACGGCGGCAATGCCGATGCCCGAACCGCGCTTCTGAAGGTGAACGCGGAGATGTTCGTCGCGGCTCCCGCGCGCGACCGCGAGAGCATCGAGACCTTCGAGGCGCTCGTCCTCGGCTTCCTGCCGAGAACAGATGCGTTCACGCGTCGCGAGCTCGCTCGGATTCTCGCGCCCTGCCCGGATACGCCCGCCTCCATCCTCGACTATATCGCCCGGCATTCGGACGACGTGCGGAAGCCAATGCCCCAGCACGCGATCCAACCTTTATCCACGTCGGCACGCCGATTGCTCGCGACCGCCGCGGGACGGCTGCACCTTGCATCGCAGCCGGATCTCGACCCGGAGGTCCTGCAGGACGTGCTCGCGCTCGGAGAGGATGCGGTCGAGGATGCCCTTGCTGCCAATTCGGCCGTTCCTTCGACTCATCCCGCCTTCGAGAGATTGCTGCGCAGGGCGCATCATCGCCCTGACCTCGCCCGAATCCTTCTTGGCCGCAGCGACCTCGGCGCTGCGGAGGAAGCCTCGCTCTATCTGGCAGCGAACGCCGAGCGCCGCCGCCTGATCCGCGAGCGCCTCGGCGTTCTTCTCGCCCATCGGCGCCTCAACAGGTCGTTCACGCTGAGCGAACAGGATATCGGCGGCCTCGTCGCGACGGCCCTCTCGAGCGATGCCGGTCAGCTGGAAGGCCAGCTGACAGCGCTGTTCGATTTTCCCGCCACGACCGAATGGCGGATGCTGGAGACCGGGCGTCATCGCCTTCTCGCGCTCGCCCTGACCGCCCTCGGCGTGACGCGCCGGGACGCGATGAGGATCTTCCTTACCCTGCATCCCGCCCTCTCCTATCCGCTCTCCGCGATGAGGGAGCTTTTGCGGGAGATGCGCGACGTGCCCGCTCCCGTCGCCCTTGTTCTCGTCGAATCCATTCTCGGTGCGAAGACCCTCTCGGGCGACGACCTCGCCTGAGTGCGAGGCTGCAGGCGAGAGCGCTTTCTGCTACATTGCCCCGTCGGATCGAGTGACGGAGGATCGGATGTTCCTGCAGACCATCGAGGAAGACGAGGCCGCTGGCCCGGTTGCGGAGATCTACGAGAAGCAGAAGGTACAGCTCGGCTTCGTCATGGAGGCCGCCAAATGCTTCACCGCCCGCCCCGATCTGCTGCCGATCTATACCGATTTCTCGGACAGAATCCGCGCAGGGTTTTCGCTGGGCTTGCGTGAATGGCGCCTGATCACGCTGATCGCCGCGAAGCAGATCCCCTCCACCTATTGCTCGCATGTCTACGGCAAGCAACTCATCGGCGATCTTGGGTCGAAGGAAGCGGTGCTTGCCGTACAAAGCGATTTCCGCAATGCGGGGCTGTCGGACAAGGATGTGGCGATGCTCGCCTATGCCGAGAAGGTCGCGCGCAATGCTCCCGGCATTTGTCAGGCGGATATCGATGCCGTGCGAGCGGCGGGCTTCTCCGACCGGCAGATCTGCGACATCGCTCTCTGCGCCGCGTTCCGCTGCTTCGTCAGCCGCTTCTTCGACGCGGTCGGCGCGGGCACCGAGCAGGCCTTCATCGATGACGACGAAAGCTTTAGCTCGGCGATGACGGTTGGCCGCTCCCTTGCGTGAGAAATCCTAGAGATGATTTCACTTGCGTGGAATCATCTCACTTCTTTGGTTTCCCGCATTTTTTGACGGCGAGCCGGATCCACCTCGCCGAAAAATGCTCTAAGGCCGCGGTCGTGGAACGGGAGTCGAGTGGCGCGGTCTCGGTTCCTCGACGAGCCGGAACCGTACCGGCGGCGATGTCCAGTCGAAGGGAAGCTGAAGCGGAACGGTGCAGGGTGTCAGCATGATCCGCCCGTCACCGTTCCTGACCTCGAAGACGTAGCCCGGCCGCTCCATGCGGGTGCAGTCGGGCCAGCGTTCGAAATCGATCCATTCGCTCATCGAGACTGTCTCGTGTTCCTGTCAGAGATAGAAGTCCCCCGCCGCAAGCGACGATACCGCGATCTTGATGCGGAAATCGGCTGTCTTGTCGCCGTTGACATCCCCCGATAGTACGCCGCTGACGAAATTTAGCTCCCCCGCATGGCCGGCGAAGGACTTCGAGCCGATGAATGAGAAGGCCTGATTTCCACTTGACTTGGTGTTGGCATCGATGTTGCGCAGATCGATATGATCAGTGCCGCGCAGGAAGTCCTGGATCGTGTCGCGCGCAGACGAAAGCGAATCCTTCGTCGAGTTAAAATCGAAGATGTCTGCTCCGGTTCCTCCCGTGAGAATATCCGCTCCGAGACCGCCTTCGAGGATGTCGTTTCCGGCGAGACCGTAGAGCTTGTCCGCTCCCGCTCCTCCCTTGAGCAGGTTGATGCCGTCGTTGCCGGTCATCGTATTGTTCCCTGAGCCGCCGATCGCGTTCTCGATGAGCGCGCGCATGTCGCCTTGATTGAGCAGCGCATTGGCGATGTTGCCGACGGCGAGCTGCGACCCATCCGACTTCAGCCGCGCGAGCTGGCTCGTCGATGTGGTGGTCCATTCGCCGGGGCGCAGATCGATGTTGATGCCGCCCGCATAGTTCGAGAAGTCATAGGTGTCGGTGCCGCCGCCGTCCCAGACCGTCAGGAAGATCCTGTTGTCGCCGGGCCGCCCCTGGCCGGCCCCGTTGATGAACATCTCGCCGGTCATCGGGCTCCAGCTATAGGTCGTGTTGCCGCTGTTCGTCGCGTAGTTCGCGCCGTACATCTGCTGTACGGCTGCGATATCGTACATCATCAGCGACTGGCCGTAGCCCCAGGCCTCGTTGGTGAAACCGGAGGTTGGTGAGCCGCCCTTGTACGAGCGGTAGCTCATGATCGAGTATTCCAGCGAGTCCCGATCGATCGGCATGACGTTGCCTTCGTGCGGGTGGTCGAGGCCGAGCGCATGGCCGGTCTCGTGCAGGAAGACCTGGTAGGCATATCCGCCCTTCACCGGATCGACGAAATAGCCGTTGGAGCGGTTGAACCAGACGTCGCCGCCCTCTTCCCTGGTGGTCGGAACGTAGGCCCAGGCGGTCGGGGTTTTGTCGGATTGGCCGTAACGCAGATCCGCGTGCTGGCTCATCGTCTCGTCGAGCTGGGTAAAGGTGAGGTTCGCGACCGCGGAATAGATTCGCAGGGCCTCGCGGGCCATGGTCTGCTGCGGCGCGCTCAATCCACCGAAATTCGTGGTGTTCTCTGCGTTGGCGTAGTTCGTTCCGTAATAGGATCCATTCGTCGGAAAACTATAATAAATGTTATTACTGGCCCATTTGAAATTGCCGAGAACTCCGTCGATATAGGCATTTCCGGTCATGTTGTAGGAAGTAATTGCCGACATGAACCACCTTATTTGGAAAATATTCTGAAGAATTCGAGACCCGCATTGCTGCGGAACCGAAGAGGTTCAACTGTGGGGTCTGAACTTGCAACTACTCCAAAGGGGTAGAACTTCCGTCTTAATTGCCCGGAAGCTTAGCCGGAGGGTGCGCCCAAGCCGACGTATGGTCTTCAGCAAAACGATGCATCAGGTGCGAAAACGCACATCGTATAAATGTTGATCGACATTTATATTGCGCTTAAATGTCGATCAACATATATCCAGCCAGCGAGCAGGAGGTTCAGATGCGCGTCAGCCGGGAACAGGCTCAGAGAAACCGCGAGCATGTCATCGAGGTCGCCAGCCGCCTTTTCCGGGAGCGCGGCTTCGACGGCATCGGGGTCGACGACCTGATGAAGGAGGCCGGCCTGACCCGCGGCGGCTTCTACGGTCAGTTCAAGTCCAAGGAGGATCTGAAGGTCGAGGCGAGCCGGCGCGCGTTCTCAACGAACAAGGACAAGCTCTCGAAGGTCCTTGCTGAGCCGGCAGAGGGAACGCTGGCGGCCCTGGCACAGTTCTATCTGTCCGATGCCCATATCGACCGGCGGGGCGATGGCTGCGCGCTCGCGGCTCTGAGCGGCGATGCTCCGCGCTACAGCCCTGAACTGCGGGCCGCGTTCAAGGACGGCATCGAAGATTACCTCGCCCTCATCGGCAGCACGCTGCCCGACACCTCGCCCGAGGAGCGGCGCGGCAAGTCCGTAGCGGCTCTCGCGACGATGGTGGGCGCGCTCGTTCTCGCCCGCGCCGTCGGACACGACGACCTCTCGCACGAAATCCTCTCGACCGCAGCTGACGATCTCGCGGCGAGATCGCAGGACGCGCCTGCGCGCAAGAATTCTTAAGCGCTGCACCACCACTCAGCGCCTCCACATTTCAGGAGAAAGCCATTGTCCATCATCGACACCATGCCGATCGCGCACCCTGCCGAGCGCAAGCTCACCGGCGGACTTCTGCTTCTGCTGGCGGGGCTTGCCGCCATCGGTGCGCTTTCCACCAACATCATACTTCCCTCCTTTCCCTCGATTGCCAGAGCACTCGATGTGCCGACGCGCGATCTCGGCCTGACCCTGAGCAGCTTCTTCGTCGCCTTCGCCGTCGGACAATTGTTCGTCGGTCCGCTTTCGGACCGCTATGGCCGGCGGCACTTCGTCATCGGCGGCCTCGCGGTCTTCATCGCCGGCAGCATCATCTGCGCCCTTGCCGAAACTTTTCCGATACTGATTGCGGGACGCATCGTTCAGGCGCTCGGCGTCTGCGCGGCATCGGTTCTGTCCCGGGCCATCGCGCGCGATCTCTTCGATGGCGAGCAGCTTGCGAAGGCACTGTCGCTGACCATGGTGGCAATGGCGGCAGCGCCCGGCTTCTCGCCGCTTCTCGGCAGCGCGCTCGACACCCAATTCGGCTGGCGCTCGGCCTTCGTGGTCGTCGCAGCGCTTGGTGCCGCGCTCGTTCTCTATTACGCGTTCGGCACGGGAGAAACTCACCCTGCGAACCGCCGCTCGGCAGCATCGCTTCGTGCCGTCATGCACGCCTATCGCAGCCTTCTCCTCGATGCACGTTTCATCTTTCCGGCACTTGCCGTCGGCCTCGTCATCGGTGGACTCTACGCATTCTTCGCCGCGGCTCCGGCCATCCTGATCGTGGAACTCGGACTCACCCCGTCGCAACTTGGCCTGTTCTTCGCGACGACAGTATTCGTCGTCTTCGGCAGCGGCCTGCTCGCGCCACGCCTCGCGCACAAATGGGGGGCACGCAGCATCGCCATCCTCGGCATCGTCCTCGCCGTCCTTGGCGGTGTTGTCCTGCTCGCCGTGAGCGGCTCCGCGAGCTTTCTCGGCTTTGCTGCCGCAATCGCGATTTTCCTGCTCGGCATGGGTCTGGTGAATCCGCTCGGCACCGCCATCACCCTGCACCCGTTCGGGCAGAAGGCGGGTCTCGCTTCTGCGCTTCTCGGCTTCCTGCAGATGGCCTGCGCGGCGCTCGGCACCGCGCTTACGACGACCCTCCCCTTATCGCCGGTTCTTTCCTTAAGCCTCATCCTCACCGGCGGCTCGATCCTGGCTCTCATCGTATTCCTTCGGCAACGCGCCGAGAACAATCATGGAAAGGCATAAGTCATGCGCTACAAGCTTTTCGGCACACATACCGGTCTTCGCGTCTCGGAACTCGTTCTCGGCACCGGCAATTTCGGCACGCGCTGGGGGCACGGCACGGAGCCCGACGAAGCCCGCCGCATCTTCGACGCCTATGCGGAGGCCGGCGGCAATTTCATCGACACCGCCGACAGCTATCAGTTCGGCCAGTCGGAGGAGATCCTCGGCGAGTTGCTGCACGGCCGGCGTGACGATTTCGTCGTGGCGACGAAGTTCACGCAGCGCGCCAATCCGAAAGACGGCATCCTCGTCACGGGCAACAGCCGCAAGGCGATGACGGCTTCGGTGGAGGCGAGCCTCAAGCGCCTGAAGACCGATCACATCGATCTCTATTGGGTGCACTACTCCGATGGCGTCACGCCGATGGAGGAGATCGTGCGCGGGTTCGACGATCTCGCGCGCGCCGGCAAGATTCTCTACGCAGGCCTTTCCGATTTCCCCGCCTGGCGCGTCGCACGCGCGGCCACCATTGCGGAACTGCGCGGTGCGATCCCAATCGCCGGTTTGCAGGTCGAGCACAGCCTCGTCGAGCGCAGCACGGAACAGGAGCTCATCCCCGCAGGCCAAGCCCTCGGGCTCGGCGTGGTTGCGTGGTCGCCGCTCGGCGGCGGCATGCTCACGGGCAAATACCGGCAGGGTGAAGCCGGCCGTGCGCAGGGCCTCGGCGGCAAGGTGTTCCAGGCCGAGAACTCGGCACAGCGCAGCGCCGTGCTCGATGCGGTTTTGGCCATTGCCGAAGAGCTCGGCGTGACGCCGGGCGAAGTCGCCATCGCCTGGGTTGCGTCGAAGGGCTCCCTGCCGATCATCGGACCGCGCACCGCCGCGCAGCTCGCGAGCAATCTCGCCGCAGCGAAACTCAAGCTCTCCGCCGAGCATATCGCACGGCTCGATGCCGTGAGCGCGTTGGCGCCGGTCTTCCCCTACACGATGATCAATGATGAAGGGATCCGTCAGCGCAGCGCCGGCGGCAAGTTCGATCTGCTCGACCGGCCTGTCGTTCCCGTCGCATAAGCTGCCTTGAAGGCTGATCTCGTGGAAGAGATCAGCCGTTATTCTCCGGTGCGAGATCGAGGAAGTGGCGCCCTGCCCTGTCGTCGATCTCGACAAGCCAGAGATCGGGATCGAAGCGCGATTCGCGGATCATGCGCTCCTCCACATCGAGCGGCATGACGCCTTCCAGGATCGGCGAGAACAGGCGCTCGCCACCCTCCTCGAGAAAGACCTGCGGCGCGGGGCCGAAGAGGCTTGCCGTGCCGTCGAGGCGATCGAGCTTTACGAAGATCGCGCCGGCCTCGGCTGCGCCGCGCTTGCGCAGAGCGGCATCGATGCCCTCGATCGAGCATCGGCGCAGATAGGCCGAGACCCAGAAATCGGAGCGCAGGCGCGACACTACTGAACCGCGATGCCGGACGCGGCGGAGAGTTCGCGCATCGTGCGCGCATTCAGCTCGCCCGTCACGGGCAGGCGACGATCCTGCTCGAAGCGCTCTATGGCCTGCCGCGTGCCGGAGCCCATCATGCCGTCGACCTTCACGCTGTAGCCCAGCCGCGCGAGCGCACGCTGACCGGCGAGCACGATGTCGCCCGGATCGCGTCCCACCACATTGGCCGGGGGCACCGGCACGGGACCGCCCATGCGGATCATGTCGGCGATGGGATCCCGTGAGGCCGTGCGGGCTGTGGGAGGGGCTGCGGGTGCCGCCGCTGCCTGCGGGGCCCGCGCGGCAGGCGCGGCAGCGACCGGCTGACCGCCGTTGCGGATCATGTCCCCGATCGGGCTGCGGGCCGGCGGCTTCGGCGTGGCGACGGATCCGGCCGGCGGAGTCTCGGGATGCGCCATCGCTTCATGCGAGGCGATATCGTCATGCGGCTGCGCGCCGGGGCGCTGGGGCGGCAGAGGCTGCGCGATGTCCGCGTCTCGCCCCGGTGCCGGCTCCGGAGCGAACACGACCTCGCGGGTGTTGAAGAGTGGCGCCGGATGGCGGCTCATCTGCAGGGCAAGCGCGTTCCAGGCGATCGCACCGCCACATCCGGCCAGGAAAAGGGCCGCGAGGATCTGGCGCGGATGTCCGGCAAGGAACGATGCCAGCCGCTCCCCGGCGCCGGGCCTGCGCTGCGGTTTGGCCGCGCGTCGCTGAGTCGGCCGCGCCGGCGCCTTCCGCCGCACGACGGACGGCAAGTCGAGATCGTCATCGGACTGGTCGAACAGAGCGTCACGCAAGGGAGTCGTTTCCGTCTTCGAAGAATGATGTCGTTGTGGGCCGCGAGGTCTGGAAGACAAGGCGGCACGATCACGGTTTTCTGTCATTTTCCAGGCCAAGCGTGACAGAGTGGGTTTAAGCGAAACCTAATTGCCGAGATGCGGGCCATGCCACCTGCGAGCCGATGTGGCACCGGCGCGGACGGGCGTCGGAGAGCACCTGGAATTATCGTTGTTTCGCAACGACTTGGATGTGAGGTCATTCGGAAAGATTTCGTTCATCCTGTTTCCAGATTCTTTCTCCGCGTCCTACGCGGCGCCGGCCGCCTACGTTATGGTGCTGCATCGTCCCTTGCTCATGCTATCCAGGCCCATGTTCTCGATCCTGCGTTTCGTTCTCATCGTCGGCGCGATCTTCTATTACTCGCCGGTCCGCCAGCAGGGTGACGCTCTGGCGGCCATCGAGGCGTTCATGATGCCGAAGAAGAGCGAACCGGCCGCATCCCGCCCCGCTCCTGCCGCCGGCGAGCCAGGGCATCTGGAAACCGTGTGGAAGGCCCTCCCCGACAGTGCCAAGCAGGCGGTGGTCGACAGAATCCTCACCGGCTCCGGACTTCCCGTTGCCAGCAATGCCAAGGCCTCGGACACCCTGCTGCCGGAAGACCGCGCCTCCGCTGCGTCCAAGCCGCGCACGTAAATTCCGCCCCGCTGGTCGCCAAACGGCCGGGCGATGGCTATATGATCGGCAGGTCATATAGGTTTCCCATGCTGCCGACGATCGACGAAATCGTGTCCAATTTCGAACTGCTCGACGAGTGGGAGGAGCGCTATCGCTATCTCATCGAACTTGGCCGTATGAAGGAAACGTTGCCGCAAGAGGCCTATAGCGACGTCAACAAAGTCCAGGGCTGCGCCAGCCAGGTCTGGCTGCTCACCGATCTCGAATCCGAGAACGGCGAGCCCGTGCTGCATCTTCGCGGCGACAGCGATGCCCATATCGTGCGGGGCCTCGTGGCCCTCCTGATTTCCCTCTACAACGGCAAGACCGCAGCGGAGGCTTTGTCCACGGATGCTCTCGGCCTGTTCAAGGAACTCGGCCTGTCCGAGCACCTGACGCCGCAGCGCTCCAACGGCGTCAGGTCCATGGTCGAGCGCATCCGCCGCGATGCGCAGATGGCGCTGGCGGCGTCCTAACTTTTCCCACCCTCGATCACCACCGCCTGCCAGACTCGGATTCCGCGCGAGGCCGCGGGACCGCGGGCGGCGGGCTCGATGCCGTAATGCTCCGCGAGCCGCGCCAGCGCGAGCCGCACCACCACCTTGGCCGAACGCGGCGGCCATTGCCGCTCGCGTTCGATCTGCTCCAGCCCCTTCAGGAAGCCGCACAGATCGAGCAGCAGGTCGCTGAAGTCGCCGCCGAGGGCGTCGTAGGCATGGCGCAGCCGCTGGCGAGCAGCGACCATGCGATCCGTCGCCTCTCCCGGCGAGGCCGGGCCGCCGCCGGGCATCCCGTCCCAGCGCGAGGTAACACCCGGCAGGAGGCCTGCCAGCATGATGTCGGTCCGCAGGCGCTCCCCGGCCTGATAGGAGGCCTCATCGATCATGGGCTCGCCCTTGCGGTCCTTGCGGCGGCGAAGCCAATCGAGGGGGCTCTCCTCGGCATCGACGCGCACCCGTACCGCTCCGGCCTCCGTCGCGATCGTGGCGATCTCCGTTGCACGGTGCTGGTGGAAGAACGCCAAGTCCTCGTTGGGCGAAAGCGCCCGGCGCAGGTAGGCATCCCCTGCGCCGGTCAGCTGCAGCTTCCTTCGGCCAGATGCGCCGCTCCAGCATGCGAAATCCCGGCTGACGAGCGCCTCCGCAGCGGCAAGGGCGAAGCGCCCTGCTCCCACCGAAATGCCGGACCGGCGTCTGTGGATAAGCACGCTCTCGGAATCGGTCGGATCGAGGAAGGCAGAGGTTTCCGCCTGCCCCAACGTCGTGAGAAGCCGGTCGGCATCCTTCGCCAGGGAATCGGGAGCGGGACGTCCGGATCCTCGCCCGTTCCCTTTCCTCTCACGTTTTGCGCGCCTCTTCGAAAGCCCCCCTTTCGCGGATGAAATATGATCTGCGGCAATACTTTTACGGCCCGCCTTGCCGTCCCTAATGTTCATGTTTTGTTCCTACAACTAAAACAAGAAGGGGTACCCCTTCCACCCTCGATAGTGGGGCCATATTCCTAGTTGTCAACGCGGATTCAAATCTGTTGATAAGAGCGAGGATAAGTCGGAGCGGCGCCCACCGCTCCGTAGAAAGGCCGCAATGGTCCCGCGCTTTTCATAGTAGCGAACCGCCTCGATTCATGCCGCGGACGGGACCTTCAGCGATCCGGGTTCTGACCCGGTGACGAACAGAAAGCCTTCGTCCGCCCATCCTGTCATGCCCCCGAGCATGAGCTTGACCGGACGTCCGAGCGTGGCGAGCCTCAAGGCCGCGCGGTCGGCGCCGTTGCAATGCGGGCCTGCGCAATAGACCACGAACAGCCTATCCTCGGGCCAGGCGGCCATGCGGTCCGCCGTCATCTCCCGATGCGGAATGTTGAGCGCACCCGGCACATGGCTTCTCGCGTAAGCGTTAGGGCCGCGCGCGTCGACGAGGACGAAATCGACGGGACCGTTGGAAAGCGCGTCATGCACATCGGCGCAATCGGTCTCGAAGGAGAGACGGGCGGCGAAGTGAGCGGCTGCGGTTTCCGAGGGGGCGGCGGGAATGGCGGCGACGGAACTGGCGGGCATGGGAAACTCCTCTTGCAACAACCTCGCCAGCCTTCTGAAAAAGCGTCATGGTGAAAAGTGGCGCTTCTGCCAACTTTCGTAAACATCATGCCAAACCGCCTCGTCGTCGCCCTCGCCTATGATCGCCTGAGCACTTTCGAATTCGGCATCGCGGTCGAGATCTTCGGCCTGCCTCGCCCCGAGATGGGGCCGGATTGGTATCGCTTTGCCGTCTGCGCCATCGAGCCGGGGCCCCTGCGCGCCATAGGCGGCTTCCAGGTCGTCGCGGATGGCGGCCTCGAACTGCTGGAGCAGGCGGACACGATCGTGATTCCCGGCTGGCGCGGGGCCGGCAGCGAACCGGTTCCGGCGGCGCTCATCGAGGCCCTCAGAAAGGCGCATGCCCGCGGGGCGCGGCTGATGTCGATCTGCTCCGGCGTCTTCGCGCTCGCCGCGACCGGGCTCCTGTCGGGCCGGCGGGCGACCACTCACTGGCATTATGTCGACCGGCTGGCCGGTGCCTATCCCGATATCCGGGTCGAGCCGGATGTGCTCTACGTGGATGAGGGCCGCGTCCTGACCTCGGCGGGCAGTGCCGCGGGAATCGACCTCTGCCTGCATGTGGTTCGCGCCGATTTCGGGCCCGAGATCGCCAACCGGCTCGCGCGCCGCCTCGTCGTGCCGCCGCATCGCGAGGGCGGCCAGGCGCAGTTCATCGAGAGGCCCGTGCCGCCCGCTCACGAAGCCGTGAGGTTCGCCCCGCTCTTCGACCGGATGCGCGAGCGGCTCGCCCAGGAACAGCCGATCGCAGAACTCGCCCGTGAGGCGGGCATGAGCGTTCGAACCTTCCTGCGCCGGTTCAAGGCCGCGACGGGGCTGCCGCCGGGCGAATGGATTCTCGCGGAACGTCTGATCCGCGCCCGCGAATTGCTGGAAACGACGCACCATTCCATCGAGAGCATCGCCGGCGCCACCGGCTTCGGCTCGTCCGCGACCCTGCGCCATCATTTCCGGGCCCGGCTCGGTACGAGCCCCGCCGCCTATCGAAGCCGGTTCTCGCAGGATGCAAGGCCCACTTCCAGTCGGTAAACAGGCTCAAAAAAGCAAAAAGCCGCCCTCAGGGGGCGGCTGATCTCGTCGTACGGACGACGCTTAGCTGCTGCTGCGCGAGGAGCGGCGCTTCCGGCGCTGCTGGCCGAGACCCATCTCCTTGGCGAGCTCGGAGCGAGCCTTGGCGTAGTTCGGAGCCACCATCGGGTAATCGACGGGCAGGCCCCACTTCTCGCGATACTGCTCGGGCGTCATGTTGTACTGCGTGCGAAGGTGGCGCTTCAGCGACTTGAACTTCTTGCCGTCCTCGAGGCAGACGATGTAGTCGGGTGTCACCGACTTCTTCACGGGAATCGCCGGCTTCGGCGCTTCCACAGGGATCTCCACGGTGCCGCCCCCGACACGCAGAAGAGCCGAATGAACTTCGTTGATCAGGGTCGGAAGGTCGCCCGTAGGAACGGAATTATTGCTGACATAGGCCGACACGATGTCGGCAGCCAACTCAATGTAGTTCGATGCAGCGATATTGTCGCTCATTTTGATTTTCTTCCTTTCAGGTTCTTTAGAATCGCTCAAAAAAGCTTTTCAACCTAAATCTGAGCATTCTTGTCTGAAGCAATGCTTGCCTCATCCTTGAACCGCACCGTAGTTGCACAGAAATCGTGCTCATTTGTCCAAGTATGTCAAATCGTGCCCCATTGCAAGATGTTCAAAAGGAAAACTTTGGAAAACTTCGCATCAACTTCCACTATGCAATAAACCTACGGTGAAAAGTTAATGGCTCAGGCGACAGGTTAAGGCTTTCATCACATGAATTTCATTATTGAGATCCAAAGAAGTAACTAGAAAGGCACCTGTCCTCGACCTCGGGCGATCGATCACTACCGACGGACCCATGATGGGAAATCCGAGTTAACTGTGCATAATCGCTCCTTCCCGACGATCCAACCGGACCCTTTCATGAATCTTGAGCGCCCGCCGTTTCATCCGCTGCCTGCTGTCCCCACGATTCCCGCCAAACCCCATGCCTTCGATGTTCATGGCGTCAGGATCCAGGATGATTACGCGTGGCTGAAGGCGGAAAACTGGAAGGAGGTTCTCAAGGATCCGACGGTTCTCGATCCGGAGATCCGGGCCTGCCTCGAGCAGGAGAATGCCTACGCGAAGGCGGCCTTCTCCGGAACGGAAGAGTTCCAGGCCCGCCTCGTCGCCGAAATGCGCGGGCGCATCAAGGAAGATGATTCCACCGTTCCCGAGCCCGATGGGCCGTTCGCCTATTTCACACGCTACCGCGAGGGCGGGCAGCATCCGCTCGTCTGCCGTCAGCCGCGTGATGGCGGGCCCGAGACGATCATGCTTGATGGCGACAGGGAGGCGGAAGGCCACCCCTTCTTCGATCTCGGCGGCGCGGACCATTCGCCGGATCACCGCCTGATGGCCTGGGGCGCGGACATCAAGGGCTCGGAATATTTCACGATCCGGGTGCGGGACCTCGAGAGCGGCGCCGATCTGCAGGACGAGATTCAGCAGACATCCGGCGGCGCGGTCTGGCTCAACGATTCCTCCGGCTTCTACTATGTCGAGCTCGACCAGAATCATCGTCCGGTACGTGTCAAGCGCCATCTCCTCGGATCAAGCACGGATCAAGACCAGGTCATCTACGAGGAGCAGGATCCCGGCTTCTTCGTGAAGCTCGGCACCACGCAATCCGACGCCTTCGTGCTCATCGAGGCGAGCGATCATGAGACGTCCGAAATCTGGCTGCTCGACCGCGCCGATTCATCCGCCTCGCCACGGCTCATCGAGCCGCGTACGCCGCAGCTCAAATACGATGTGGATCATCACGGCGACAGCCTGATCATCCTGACCAATGCCGACGGCTCGGAGGATTTCAAGATCGTCACCGCGCCGGTGGCAACGCCAGGCCGCGCGCAATGGCGCGATCTCGTGCCCTACAAGCCGGGCACGATGATCCTGTCCATGGTGGCGCTTGCCCGCTATCTCGTGCGCCTCGAACGTGAGAACGCCAATCCGCGCATCGTTCTGCGCGACTTCGCGACAGGCCGCGAGGAAACCGTCGCCTTCGACGAAGAGGCCTATTCTCTCGGATTTTCCGCCGGCTACGAATTCGATACCGATGTCATCCGCTATCACTATTCGTCGATGACGACGCCGAGCGAAGTGATGGATTACGATCTGCGCACCGGCGAGCGCGTTCTGCGCAAGCGGCAGGAGGTGCCGAGCGGCCACAACCCGGCCGACTACGTGACCCGCCGCCTGTTCGCGACCGCGCCTGATGGGGAGCAGGTTCCGATCTCTCTCGTTCACCGGCGTGACATCGCTCTCGACGGTTCCGCTCCGTGCCTGCTCTACGGCTACGGCTCCTATGGCATGTCCATGCCGGCGAGCTTTCGGACCGGCATCCTCTCCCTCGTCGATCGCGGCTTCGTCTACGCCATTGCACATATCCGCGGCGGCACCGAAAAGGGATGGCGCTGGTACACGGACGGCAAGCGCGAGAAGAAGCCGAACACGTTCACGGATTTCATCGCCTGCGGCGAAGCCCTGGTCGCGGCAAACTACACATCGCGCGGAGGCATCGTTGCTCATGGCGGCAGCGCCGGCGGCATGCTTATGGGCGCGGTCGCCAATCTGGCTCCCGACCTGTTCGCCGGAATCATCGCCGAGGTGCCCTTCGTCGATGTGCTCAACACCATGCTCGACAGCGAATTGCCGCTGACCCCTCCGGAATGGCCTGAATGGGGCAATCCGGCAGCCGACGAAGCCGCCTTCCGCAGCATCCTGTCCTACTCGCCCTATGACAACGTGAAGCCGCAGAGCTATCCGGCCATCCTGTCGCTCGCGGGCCTTACCGATCCGCGCGTCACCTATTGGGAGCCGGCCAAGTGGGTCGCCCGACTCAGGGCCACTATGACCGGCGGCGGACCGATCCTGTTCAAGCTCAACATGGAAGCGGGTCACGCCGGCGCGGCAGGCCGCTTCGACCGTCTCGAAGAGGTGGCCCTCGCCTATACCTTCGCCCTGAAGTGCATCGGGGGGTTTCAGAGTTGAGCCGAAACCCTATATCTTTGCAGAGGCCTGCGACGAGTAAGAGAAGATCTGCAACCGAGGCACCCGAGGCTGTGAGTGATCGAGACCGGGATGGGACAAGCGGTGTGCTCGCCCCTCCGACGGCAAAGAACAGCGAAGCTTCCGAAGGCGACGCCAGCCGGCGCATCGCGGAACTCGAGCAGCGCCTGCACGACAAGGAGACGGCGCTCCGCATCGCCAACGGCAAGCTGACGATGGCGCTCGAGATCGCCAAGCTGAGTGCCTGGGACCGCAACCTCGTCACCGAGGAGATGACGGGTTCGGCATCCTTCAAGCCCAGCCTTGGCCTTACACAGGACTCGATCCTGAGCCACGATCAGCTCGAACAGATGTTTCATCCGGCCGACCTCGAACGGATCCGGCAGGCTATCTCCTTCGGCGTCAAGACGAAGACGCATTTCAACGTCGAGCATCGCTTCATCAAGCCTGACGGACGCATCGTCCGGGTGCAGGTGAAAGGCGCCGCCGTCTATGACGACGACGGCGAGCCCGCCCATCTCTTCGGCGTTTTCCAGGACATCACCGAACGGGAGCGTATCAAGGAGGAGATCAACCAGGCGCAGAAGCGCCAGGAGTTTCTGCTCAACCTGAACGATCAGCTGCGCAGCCTCGACAATCCCGATGCGATCATGGAGGCGACGGCCCGGAGCCTCGGCCGCTTCCTGAAGGTCGATTGCGCCGGCTACGGCGAGGTCGACGAAGCGCGCGGCATGATCCTGGTCGAGCGCGAATGGTCCAAGGGCGTCATCAGTAACGAGGGCCGTGCCTACAGGCTCTACGATTTCCTGCCGACCATGATGGCCGAGCTGAAGCAGGGACGCCCGATCTTCGTCGAGGACATCAGGAACGACCCGCGCGCGGAGAACCCCGCCGTTCAGGCGGCCTACAGCACCATCAATGCGCGCTCGGCCCTTGCCGTCCCGCTGCTCAAGGACCAGAAACTCACGGCCATCCTCTACATGCACTCGGCGGATCCGCGTGCCTGGTCCGTGGACGATCTCTCGCTTGCTGAGGACGTGGCCGAGCGCACATGGACTGCGGTGGAGAAGGCTCGCGCCGAAGCCGACCTGCGCGAGACCGATGCGCGCTTTCGCCTGATCGCGGAATCGCTTCCGGCACTCGTGTGGATTCTCAACCCGCGCACCGAGCTTGTCTATGCGAACGAGCGCTGGGTCAGCTATTCGGGCCTGTCGCGCGAGGAGGCGTTGGGTCATAGCTGGATGAGCGCCATCCATCCCGACGACATGGTCAGGATGAACGAGGAACTGGTTCCGGTCGTCACGCAGCATACGGCTTATACGACTGAAGCTCGCTACCGGTCGCATGAGGGCGCTTATCGCTGGCATCTGATCCAGGGCGCGCCGATCCATTCCGCCGGCGGGGAGTTCAAGGGCTGGGTCGGGACCAGCGTCGACATCCACGATCTCAAGCTGACGGAAGACGCTCTGCGCAAGAGCGACGAGCAGCTTCGCCTGGCATTGCAGGCTGCAAAAATGGGCAATTGGAGCTGGGATTCGGCAACGAACCTCATTCAATTGTCAGACCAGGCAGCCGGAATCATCGGAGTTTCCTGCGGAACCCGGATCACGCCGGAGGAAATTCGGCAGCGGACCCACCCGGCCGACCTGCCCCGCGGGATGGAAGCCAGAAAGATCGCGCTGGAGACCGGGTTTCCCTACAACGTCCAGTATCGGATGCGGCGTTTCAACGATGATGCAGCGGTCTGGGTTTCTTCGCACGGGCAGCGATCCATGCTGGAAAACGGAACGATCATTTCCAGCGGCATCATCCAGGATATCACCGAGAGCAAGCAGTTCGAAGAACGTCAGCAGCTGCTGATCCGCGAGCTGCATCACCGGGTCAAGAACACGCTGGCCACCGTCCAGGCCATCGTCGGCTCGACGGCGCGCACCGCCTCCAGCATCGACGAGTTCTATCAGGGCTTCGTCGGCCGCATCGTATCGCTCGCGCGGACTCACAATCTGCTCACCGAGGATCTTTGGCAGAAGGCGGCACTGGAGGAACTCATCCAGACCGAACTCGGCCCTTATGAAGACGAGGCGCGTAACCGCATTTCGATCGACGGTCCGCATGTGGAACTGCCATCGGAAGCGGCGGTGCCCATCGGAATGGCGATCCACGAGCTGACGACGAATGCAGCAAAGCACGGCGCTCTCTCCACTTTCGGCGGACAGGTCGACGTCCGATGGACGATTGCGCAGAACGAGCGGCCGATGCTGCACTTCACTTGGGTCGAACGGGGCGGACCGCGCGTGAGCGCGCCCACTCGCCAGGGCTTCGGCTCGCGTCTGCTGCAGCGGGTGCTCGCAACGCAATTGCAGGCCGAGGTGTCGATGGAATTTCCGGAGGACGGCTTGCGCTTCTCCATGACGCTGCCGATCCCGAACGAGCCGCCGCTCTTCAACCCGAACCCGTAGAGACCGCCATGCTTCTCGACGCGAAACGCTCACACCTTCTCGTGGTCGATCTGCAGGAGCGGCTGATGCCGGCGATCCATGACGGCGAGAGCGTCGTTCGCAACACGAAAATCCTGCTCGCCGCCGCCGCTCGGCTCGATATTCCCGTGACGGTGACCGAGCAATATCCGAAGGGGCTGGGCCATACGGTCCAGCCGGTGCGTGAGGTGCTGCCGCCAGAGGCGGTTACACTCGCGAAGACTGCCTTCTCCTCGGCCCGCGACGCAGGCATCGCGGAGCACATCGCCACGCTGCGGAGCATGGGTCTCGATCAGCTCGTGGTCTGCGGCACGGAGGCTCATATCTGCGTGCTGCAGAGCGCGATGGAATTCAAGCGCATGGGGTTCGACGTCTTCGTCGTGGCGGATGCGGTGTCGAGCCGCTCGCCTCACAGCGTCGATGCAGCCTGTGCGCGGTTGTTGCACGCCGGCTGCCACTGGGTGACGACGGAAATGGTTGCCTTCGAATGGCTCGGTGAAGCAGCGACGGAGGATTTTCGCGCGCTGGCGCCGCTCTTCAAATAGCGGATGAGGAATTCCCCTCGCCTCCGGCGGCAATGAACTCCTTCAGCTCATCGAGGGATTTGAACCGGAACACGCCGCTCGGCGTCTGCGCCTCGATCGAGCCGTCGGAGAACATCACGTATTTGTTGTCGCCCGAATTATAGGTGCCGACGACCGTCGCGGTTTCCGATTCATCGCGAGCGATCTCTTCTTCCGGCTCTTCCTCCAGATCGGGCTGGACCGGCACCGGCTCGATCTCGGAAACCTTGTCCGGCTCGGGTTCGGATTCCGCGACAGGCTCGATCCTATCTTCGCGGTCGTCGAATTCCCGCACTTCGGGCTCGCGCTCTTCTTCGACATCGCGGTGGTAGATGTCGGCTCCGTCTGCGACGCGGGGCTCTTCGTCGGCCTCGCGATCCCGCCCGGCGAGCAGGAAGTCGGGCACCTTCATGTCCGTCTCGTCCTCCTCATCGCGCGGCGGCGCAGGAGGCGGTGTCGTGCGGGGCGGGAACGGCAGGGCCGGCTCGTCCGCCCGCGGTGCCTCGGGCCACTCGGCCGCTTGAACCTTGCCCTCGTCGCCTTCGCTCCGATCCTCTTCGGCAAAGAGCGGAAGAACGGGCTGATGAGCTTCGTCCTTGGCTTCCGCCTCGTCCGCATCGGTGACTGACGCAGCGGCAATGACGCCGCCAGAAGCGGCCGCCAGCGAAAGGCCTGCGAGAGACGGCGACGCACCGACTACGGCCTCGCGCGCGGATTCCTCCTGGATCTGCGACAGCAGGGTCTGGATGCGCGACAGCTTCGACACCGCCGCCGCGATGCCGAGCAGGATGGCGCCGCTCGCAGCGATGACGCTGCCGGCAATCACCATCGTCCAGCCACGCTCGACCAGAACGATATCCCATCCGAAAAACGTGGTGAGCAGCCCACCGAGGATCATCGCGACAGCGAGGGCCAGAAGTGCGATGATCATGCCGTCTCCATCATACGCAAACCGAAGATTATCAAGGCAAAGCTATGCTTCTATAGGCAAAAGACAACCGCCTGGGAAGCTTGGGCAGAAAAAAGTCCGTACCTTGGCCGTTGCTCTTGAGGCCCCTGCGCTTTAACTAACGGTCAGGTCGCTCAATCAAAGGAGACGCCGATGTCGTTCACCCTGCCCGAACTGCCTTACGCCTATGATGCCCTGCAGCCCTACATGTCGAAGGAGACCCTGGAGTTTCACCACGACAAGCACCATGCGGCTTACGTCAACACCGGCAACAACCTGCTGAAAGGCACGGAATTCGAGGGCAAGAGCGTCGAAGAGGTCGTGAAAGGCTCCTACGGCAAGAACCAGGCCCTCTTCAACAATGCGGGACAGCATTACAACCACATCCACTTCTGGCTGTGGATGAAGCCGAATGGCGGCGGCGCCCTTCCCGGCAAGCTCGAGAAGAAGATCGTCGAGGATATCGGCTCCGTCGACAAGATGAAGGAAGACTTCATCCAGGCCGGAATCGGCCAGTTCGGCTCGGGCTGGGCCTGGCTTGCGGTCAAGGACGGAAAGATCGCCGTCATGAAGACCCCGAACGGCGAAAACCCGCTCGTTCACGGCGCCCAGCCGATCCTCGGCTGCGATGTGTGGGAGCATTCCTACTACATCGACTACCGCAACCGCCGTCCCGACTATCTCAAGGCCTTCCTCGACAATCTCGTGAACTGGGAACATGTGGAAGAGATGTACGAGAACGCGACGAAGTAAGTCGAAACGGTCATACTGCCATGCGGGCCTCTTCGGAGGCCCGTTTCATGTCATTTTCCGAAGGACTGCACCGTGGCCGATTTTCTCTTGCGCTCCATCCTGATCGGCATCGGTGCAACGATCATCTTCGACCTGTGGGGTCTTTTCCTGAAGCGCGCCTTCGGGCTTGGCGGCGCCAACTGGGCCCCTGTCGGCCGCTGGTTCTGCCATCTCGCCGGCGGAAAGGTCTTTCACGACGACATCGCGAAGGCACCGCCCTTCACCCACGAGCTGGCGGCCGGCTGGATCTTCCACTACCTGGTCGGCATCCTCTTCGCCGCCATCCTGCTCGCCGTGACGCCCCCCGGCTGGGCGCAGCAGCCGACCCTGATGCCGCCCCTCATCGTCGGCCTCGTCACGGTCGGTGCCGGCTGGTTCCTGCTTCAGCCGGGCATGGGCGCGGGCATTGCGGCCTCCAGGCGGCCGAATGCGAACCAGATCAGGATGCTCAACATCCTGGGGCACATCGTCTTCGGCCTGGGCCTTTACGCGACCGCGCTCCTCGTTCGCTAGAGCGCCTGTCGGCCCGTTTCGCTGTCACGCGGTCCCGCTCGCTCTCCAGAACTCCGCGTTCGGCATATGCCCTTCGGAATCCGCACTGAATTCGGGCCGGATGCGGTCGAGGAAATACATGTCGACCGCGCCGATATGCTTGACCTCGACCTGCCCACGCGGTTCGGTCTGAAACAGGCGCTCCACGTGATGAAGCGTGCTTGCCGAGATGTTCACGCGCCCCGGCTCGCAGGCTTCCTCCAGGCGCTGAGCGACATTCACCGAATTGCCCCAGATGTCATAGGTGAAACGCCGCTGGCCCACGACACCGGCTATCACCGAGCCTGAGTTGACGCCGATGCGCAGCTCCCAGGACGGAAGCCGGAGCTTTTCGCGCTGCCGGTTGGCATTGCGGATGAAGGCCTGCATCTGCAGGGATGCGAGACACGCATCGATCGCGTGGGTGCGATTGGACTCGGGCAGGCCGCCCGCACAGAGATAAGCGTCGCCGATCGTCTTGATGGTCTCCAGGCGGTTCGTCTTGGCAATGTCGTCGAACCGGCCGAAATTCTGGTCGAGCTGGGCGAGAAGCCGGGCGGGATCGAGGGTCTCCGTCAGAAGCGTGAATTCCTTGAAATCCGCGTACAGGATCGTGGTGGCCTCGTGGAAGCGAGGCTCGACATGCCCACTGGCCTTCAGTTCCTCGGCCACCTTCTGAGGCAGGATGTTGCGCAGAAGATCATCGGATTGATCTCTCGCCTGCTCGGCGGAAGTCTTGGCCTGCGCCAGTTCCTCCAGGAGCGCATCACGCTCGATGAGTTGTCGCCGCAGCTCGAGCAGCGCCATGGCCTGCTGCGACAGGCGACGCACGGCCTCGCGCTGGGACGGGCGCAGCTCATGCGGTTCGAAGCCGACGACACAGAGCGTGCCCAGGGCATAACCTTCCCGATTGATCAGCGGCATGCCGCAATAGAAGCGGATATGCGGCTCCTCCGCGACGATGGGCAGATGCTTATAACGTTCGTGGATTGTCAGGTCAGGCACGTAGATGAGGTCGTTCGAGCAGAGGGTAGCGCTGCACACGGTAATCTCGCGCGGGCACTCGGTGTAATCGGCAGGCAGGCCGTATTTCGATTTCATCCACTGGCGCCGCTCGTCCATCAGGCTGATCAGGGCGACGGGACAGCCGCAGATCTCGGCCGCGAGCTCCGTCACGGCGTCGAAGGCGAATTCCGGCGGCGTATCCATGATCCGGTAGAGGGCGAGGGCCGCCACCCGATCGGTCTCATTGACGGAGGGCGCATCCTGCATGGCCTTGCTCCCTCGGGCCCTTCGGCCCGGCGGACACCGCCCCTGCCGGCACGGCCTTGAAGGAATGGTCGGATGCAACCGACCCAAGGCTCGGACTTGAAAGAAGTATAGCGGAGTTTGACCTCAAGACGAGGCATTCGGGCCGCGCCCTCACGCAATTTCAGGGCTCAATCGCAATCCCCTGTGCTCCAGCAATTCCCGGAAAGCATCCGACTTGAGGTAGTTCAACTCCTCGATCCGGCTCTCCACGACAGGATCGAGCGCCCGCAACCCGTCGTCTACGTAGCCGGGATGGCACATGACGAGGGGATGCGGCCCAAGATGCGAGAACGCCTCCCCGAACACCCTCTCGACCGGGACCGAAAGATCGAGCGGGGCGAAGCCCGAAAATCCCCTGTTGGTGGAGAAGCCCGCCAGATGGGCCTGCCGGGCGAAGCCCTTCGCGAGGGCCTTCACGACCAGGGCCTTGCTGCGCCCGATGGGACGGCGCAGGACGGAAGCCGCCCTATCCGACGGGTCCCGCAGCCAGGTATGGCCGGCATAGCCTCGCGCCGCCAGCGCCTGGATCAGCGCCTGCCGGATGCCGGGCAGCACATGGACATGCTGGTGACCGTCGACGAAGGCGGGTGCCTCGCCGAAGGCCTGGGTGAAGGTGTCGAGCTGGCGCGCGATTTCCGCCGCGATCTCGGAGGCCTGCAACTGCCTCTTCAGGGCCTTGGCCAGCAGGATCTGCAATGGGGGAAACACCCCGCCCGCAGCCAGGGCCGGCATCTCTCCCAGGGGGACCCCGACGGTGAAGTTGAGATGGAGCCCGACCGCGATCCGCTGCTTCAAGGGCTTGAGATCTGGCGCAGCACGGCGCCAGCCGGGCATGTTGGTCATGGCACCGGTCGCGGAGAGGCGCCCCATGGCCGCCAGTTCCAGGATGCCCCGACTGACCCCATCGGAGAGGCCGAAATCGTCGGCGCAAAGGATGACGTTACGCGAGGAGCCCATGGATGACCTTAAAATCGGCTTTGCCGCACCCTAATCCTCTTGAGCAAAGTCGCAAACTCGGCTCTTGATGCGGCCCTGTCATGAAGGGTTCTTCCAGTGGCGTCGCCCAAGCTCAGCGTCATCATCCCCGTTCACAACGAGAGCGCGAACATCGCGCCCTTGTGTGACCGCTTGCTGCCGATCCTCAATCGCGTCACGCCGGCCTGGGAGGTGGTGTTCGTCGACGACGGCAGCCGGGACGATACCCTGGAGCGCATCCGGGAGATCGGTCGCGACGAGCCGCGGATCGGCGCCGTTTCCTTCAGCCGCAATTTCGGCAAGGAAATCGCCATCGCGGCCGGGCTCGACCATGCCCGGGGCGACGCAGTGGTGATCATGGACGCCGACCTGCAGCACCCGCCCGAGATGATCGAGACCTTCGTGGAGCGCTGGCGGGACGGCTATCTCATGGTCTACGGCCAGCGCACCGATCGTTCGGAGGAGACGCGCGTCAAGCGCGGCTTCGCCCACCTGTTCTACCGGCTCTTCGCCCGCTTCGGCGAGATCGGCTTGCCCGAGGGCGCTGGCGACTTTCGGCTCATCGACCGCAAGGGGGTCGAGGTGCTGCGGTCGCTCGGCGAAAAGGCACGCTTCTCGAAAGGCCTTTATGCCTGGATCGGCTTCAAGGCCACCGGCGTGCCCTTCGTGGTGGAGGAGCGCCGGTTCGGCACTTCGAAATGGAGCTTCAGGAAGCTCTTCCGCTTCGCCTTCGACGGCATGGCTTCCTTCTCCACGGTCCCTTTGCGGATCTGGACCTATCTCGGCTTCCTGATCTCCTTCCTGGCCATCGCCACCGCCATCTACTTCATGATCCGGACGCTGCTGTTCGGCACGGATCTCCCCGGCTTCCCGAGCCTGATCGTCTCGATCATGTTCTTCTCCGGCATACAGCTCATGTCGCTCGGCATCGTCGGGGAATATGTCGGCCGCATCTTCGCCGAGGTGAAGCGCCGGCCGCTCTACGTAGTGGCCGAGCGGATCGGCGGCGCGGCGGAGGTCTCGAGCGACACCGTTCCCGACAATTTCCGCATGCGCCGGGCCTGACCGATGTACCGAAAGATCCTTTCCGTCGGCGGCTGGACGCTCGTCTCGCGCCTCACCGGCTTCATCCGCGACGTGGTGCTGGCCGCCATCATGGGCGTCGGACCCGTGGCGGATGCCTTCGTGGTCGCCTCGCGCATCCCCAACCATTTCCGCGCCATCTTCAGCGAGGGGGCCTTCAACAGCGCATTCCTGCCCACCTATGCAGGGGTTCTGGAGCGGGAAGGCGCCGCCCCTGCCCGCTCCTTCGCCAGCCGAGTCAGCGCCCTGATGCTGATCGTGCAGATCATTCTCCTGGCTCTTGCCCTCGTCGCCATGCCCGTAGTGGTGACGCTGCTCGCCCCGGGCTTCTCGGAGGATCCGGCAAAATTCGACCTGGCGGTGACGCTCACCCGCATCACCTTCCCCTATCTCCTCTTCGTCACCCTGGTGACGATCCTCTCAGGCATCCTCAACGCCCATGAGCGCTTCGCGGCCGCGGCCGCCGCGCCGGTGCTGCTCAACGTCTCCATCGTGGCGGCGCTCGCCGTGGCCTTCCTGTTCCCCAATGCCGGCTACGCGGCGGCCTGGGGCGTGACGGTCGCCGGCGTGCTCGAATTGCTGCTGGTCTGGGTGTCGGCAAAGCGGCTCGGCGTGGCGCCGAAAATCGAAGCGCCGCGCTTCGACCCGGCCATGAAGCATTTCTTCAAGGTTCTCGGTCCCGCCGTGATCGGCTCGGCGGGCGTGCAGCTCGCCATGTTCGCCGACACGATCATCGCCTCCTTCCTGCCGACCGGCGCGGTGGCCTCGCTCTATTACGCCGACCGCATCTATCAGCTGCCGTTGGGCGTCATCGGCATCGCCGCCGGCACCGTGCTGCTGCCCGAGATGAGCCGCCGGATCGCCTCGGGCGACGTGGCCGGCGCGCATGGCGCGCAGAACCGGGCCGTCGGCCTGACGCTGGCGCTTGCCGCGCCCTTCGTCGTCGCCTTCGTGACCATGCCCGACCTCATCATGTCGGCCCTGTTCCAGCGCGGCGCCTTCGACGCCGCCGCCGCCCAGCGCTCCGGCGCCGTGCTCGCCGCCTATGCCATCGGCCTTCCCGCGGCGGTGTTGATCCGCTCGGCGGTGGCGAGCTTCTATGCCCGCTCGGATACGGTGACGCCGCTCATCGCCTCGCTCACGGCCGTGGCCGTCAATGTTGGCCTGAAAATCGTCCTGACAGGCCCCTATGGCGTCGTCGGCCTGGCGCTGGCCACCGCCATCGGCATCTGGGTCAATCTCGGCCTTCTCGCGTTCCTCGCCCTGCGGCGGGACTGGATGGGCTTGAGCGGCACGCTCGGCCGCACGGCAGCCGCCGTCGGGGTGGCAAGCGTGCTGCTTGCCGCCTTCGCCTGGTTCGCCCCCGCACCGCTCGCGGCATGGACCGCGCAGCTGCCTGCCTGGCGCAACGAGATCCTGCTTGGCATTCTCGGCGCGGCCGGCGCCCTGATCTATGGCGGCACGCTCCTCGCCGGCCTCAAGGTGCTCGGGGTCAGGCTGTCCCGCCGCTGATTGCATAAGGCCTGAATTCTTCGGGAACCTTTCCGCCGAGGATCCATCCAATCGGGTGCGCCAGGGATTCCCTGGCCTCACGAAAGGATGCCATCATGATCTTCCGCTTCGCTGTTGCCGCGATTGGAATTGCTGCGCTCACTATTCCTGCCCTGGCCGTGGATCAGGTCGAGAAGGCTCCGCCGTCAGGGGCCTACAAGAAGGTGAGCGAGCTGGTGAAGCTGCCCGATTTCCTCCCCGGCCTCGGCCAGCTTTACGTCGACCCGAAGACCCTGCCCGCGGGCCCGTTCCTCGCCTATGACCACGACGGAAAGCTCGTCAGCACGGTCTATATGCTGCCCATCGAGGATCTCACCAACAAGGACAAGCGCTTCGACGATCTCGCAGCCCCCGGCGGCAAGGTCGACCATGTCGACGTCTATTTCAACGCCGGGCATCCGGGCGTCGAGAAGCCCCATGCGCATGTGGTGCTGTGGCATGTGCCGAAGGCCGCCGAGACGCGGGTGGCAGGACAATAATGCCGTCCCGGCGCCATGTCCTGCTGGCCGGCGGGGGTCTCCTCGCCGGCCTTGCCTGGCCTCGCCTGCCGCTCGCCGGTTCGCCGGCCGAGATCCGGATGCAGGGCAAGGCAGACGGCTCGCATGTGTGGTTCGATCCCATCGGCCTTCACGTCGAGCCCGGACAGATTATCCGCTGGATCAACCTGGATCCGGGAAACTCGCATACGGCCACGGCCTATCACCCGAAGAACGCCGATCATCCGCTGCGCATTCCCGACGGCGCCGAGCCCTGGAATTCGGACTATCTCCTGCCGAACGAGACGTTCTCCGTCTCGCTCACGGTGGAAGGCGTCTACGACTTCTTCTGCATCCCGCACGAGCATGCGGGCATGGTCGGGCGGATCGTCGTCGGACGGCCCGGCAGCCCGCCGAAGGAATCAGCCCACCAGACCATTCCGGACATCGCCTTGCAGGCCTTCCCGTCGATCGACGAGATCATGCAGCGGGGCGCCGTTCGCCGAACATGAATGCTATCATGACAAACTGGGAACCTTTGCGACGCCCGACCATCTAATGGCAAAACGTGGAGGCAAGCCATGCAAGCGGGAAACCTCGCATCGCCGCTGTTGGACGACCTGGACGATCTGGCTCTGGTCGAAAGGGCTCGGCGCCGGGACGGGGCCGCGCTTCGTGTGATCATGGAGCGCCACAACCGTCGGCTCTACCGCGTCGCGCGCAGCGTCCTCGGCGACGATGCCGAGTCGGAGGATGTCGTGCAAGAAACCTATCTGCGCGCCTTCACCCATCTCGACGGTTTCCGCGGCGATGCGCGCCTCGCGACCTGGCTGACGCGGATCGCTCTCAACGAGGCCCTGGAGCGTCTGCGGAAGAGGCGTCCCTTCACCGAATTGAAGCAGATCGACGCCATCAACGAGCAAGGGGAGGCCCGCGTGATCTTCCTGCCTGGCGCCCGGCAGGAGGGCGACCCTGAAGCCGCCGCCGCCCGCGCCGAAATCCGCCGCCTGATCGAACGGGCGGTCGACCAGCTGCCCGATCCGTTCCGCATCGTCTTCGTTCTGCGCGATATCGAGGAAATGAGCATCGAGGCGACGGCCGGTCAGCTCGGACTGCGGCCCGAGACGGTGAAGACGAGGCTTCACCGCGCCCGCCGGCTCCTGCGCCGGAGCCTCGACCGGACGCTCTCGACAGCATTGACGGATGCCTTCCCCTTCGCAGGCGCGCGCTGCGCGCGGATCACGCAAAGCGTTCTGGATCGATTGGGCGAGACAAAGCCTTGATCAGGCCGTCCAGACGCTGAAGGGCGCGAAGGTGAAGAGCTCACGCTCGGTCGCGATGCCGCGCAGGCGGTGCCGGCCGAGGGAGCGCACGGGAACGGGACTCACCGATGCGACGCTGTCGGACAGGATCACGGCGCAGTCCAGGCTGCTGCACAAGGCTTCCATGCGACTCACCTCGTTGACCGCCGGGCCGATCACCGTGAAATCGAGCCGGCCGGCCGCGCCTATATTGCCGTAGAACACGTCGCCGCAATGGAGCGCGATGTCGAGGGCAAGCGGCGTCTCGTGGGCGTGAAGGCGGTTGACGGCGGCATTGCGCTCCAGCGCAATCTGGGCGGCCCGGATCGCCGCCGCGCAGGCCTGCTCGCGGGAGCGCTCCTCGGTGATCGGAAAGGCTGCCAGAACGCCGTCGCCCATGAACTTGAGCACTTCGCCGCCCTGCTCGGCAACCGGATCCGCCATGGCTTCGAGATGCTGGTCGAGCCGGCCGATCAGGTTGATGCCCGCCGTATCGGCGAGCGTCGTGAAGCCGCGCAGATCGGCAAACAGGAGGGCTGCCGTCAGCGTCGTGCCGAAGCCTCGCCGGATCTCGCCGCTGAGCACGCGCCGGCCGGCGGAGAGGCCGACATAGGTGTCCAGCATGGCGACCGTCAGGTCGAAGAGCGTCATGCGATAGGCGGCAAGTCCCAGGAGCGGAAGAAGCGCGTCGATGCGGGCGATCTCCTTCGGCGCGAACCCCTCCGGGCTGCTTGAGGAGAAGGAGATGCCGATGCCGCGCAGGTCCGGCGCGCTGCTGTTCTCGAAGCTGAACAGGCGGGCGAGATAGTCCGTCCCGCCTTCCCGCCTGACCTCCTCGAACACGTCGAACTTCATCGCCTCAGGGTCATCGATCAGCCAGTGGCAGCTCGTCTGATCGGTCTTCATCATGTAGGCGAAGGGGCTCCGCTCGAAGGCAAGCTCGTTGCGCTCGTGCGAGACGCCCTCGACGAAGATGCGTGTCGAGCGGGTCCAGACATGGGTGTAGACGCGGATCGTCGGATTGACGGTCGGCAGGGCGAGATAGGCCCGCACCAGAGGGATGCCCTCCTCTGCCAGCCGATCCGAGAAGCCGGCCAGCAGCGAGCCGACATCCGTTCCCCTCAAGCCCTGTTCGATGATCCAGTCTTCGAGATTCGCCATGGGGCTACCATACCATCCGCTCCGAGGATGTCTCCAAGCCGCCGGCTTCACCGGCTCGCATGGCGTGAGTTCGCGTCCGTTCCCGCGATTTCCGTCAAAAGCTTGCGGCGGGCGGCCAGAGCGAAAGGCCGCGTCTCGTCGGCGATCTCGACGAAGGATCCCGGCCCGCCGATGACGCTCTGGCCATAGTAATCCTCCAGCGACATGCCGCCGGGCCCACCCGGCCGGCCGCTGCCGGGGCGGCGGATGGCGAGGGCGTTGATGGTGAAGCCTTTTGCGAGCGCATCTCCCCTCGCCTGTTCCAGGGAGCGCCCGTTCATGTTCGGGCCGTCGCCCGACACGTCGATCACCTTGCGCGTGCCGTCATGGACGTTGTTCTCCACAAGACGCACGGAGAAATCGATGGCGTTGGAGATGGAGTTGTAGCCGTAGGCGCCACGCGGCGCGCTGACGAGTTTGTCGGCGAAGACCCGCGCGCTCGCCTCGTCGCGGATGACATGCCAGTCGACGATGAGCACCTGCGAGCTCGGCCCGCCCCATTCCATGAACGCGACCGCGATGGCGCCGAGGGGACCGTCCTTGATGCCCGTGAGCACATCGGGATTGGTGAGCGCATCCGCCCAGCCCTGACGCTGAAGGCGGAGCTCCGCATCGTCGATGGAGCCGGACCCATCGGCGGCGAAGACCAGCTCGAGGTCGACCGCCTCGGCCCAGGCCGGGGCGCTCAGGAGACCGAGGGCGAAAAGGCTGTTCAGGACAAGACGCATCGAGGGCTCCGGCTTTCGGGAGATGCTGGAGGCATTTAGGGCAATATGAAGGTGGGATGGTCCAATCGGGCGATCACAAAGTTGTTGGCGTTTTTCGTGTCATTCCCGGTCACCGCCTGACCTGATGGCGACACCCTTCCGTCATGGCCGGGCCCGTCCCGGCCATCCCGATAGGGAAACGCGCTGCGCTTTTCTAATCGAGATCACCGGCACGAGGCCGGTGATGACGAGACGAACCTGGGGTCATCAAGCCGCCCTGAGTTTCCCCTTGGCGTGAGCGAAGGCCCAGTAGAGTTCGCGGGCGCGGCGATAGAACGGGCCGGGCTGGAGATCGCGGCTGTCGATGCGCAGCACCGGCATCACCTTCGAATAATTGCCTGAGATGAAGATCTCGTCGGCACCGGCGAAATCCTCGTAGCGCAGGGTGCCCTCGACCACCTGCGTGCCGTCGTCGCGCAGGAGCTGGATCACGCGCTGGCGGGTGATGCCATTGAGGAACGTGCCATTCGGATAAGGCGTGTAGACGACACCGTCCTTGGCCATGAACACGTTCGACGTCCCGGTCTCGGCGACGTTGCCGAGGGCATCGCATACGAGAGCGTTGTCGAAGCCTTTTTCCTTCGCCTCGCGGAGAACGCGGGCATTGTTGGGATAGAGCGCTCCGGCTTTTGCATCGGTCGGCATGGATTCGAGGGTCGGGCGGCGGAAACTCGACTTCATCACCGAGAGCCCGCCCGGCACAGGCATCGGCGCCTCGAAGAGGGACAGGCAGAACTGGGTCGATTCCGGATCGGGCGCGATGGTGGCCAGGCCTTCTGCCTCGCCCCAATACATCGGCTTCACGTAGAGCGCCGTGCCGGGAGCAAACTTCTTCACGCCCTCCCCGACGAGATCTACGATCGCCTGGGCTTCCATGGTGGGCTTGAGGCCGATGGTCGGAGCCGAGCGGTTCACGCGCTCGCAATGCCGGTCGAGATCGGGGGCGACGCCCTCGAACACGCGGGCACCGTCGAAGACCGAGGAGCCGAGCCAGGATACGTGGGAACGCGGACCGATCAGGGGCGGATTGCCCTCATGCCACGCGCCGTTGAACCAGTTCCAGGTCTGCGAATACCAAGCCACTTGTCTCGTCCTTTGGGTCAGAATGACTGCCGCATCGAATCCCTTGCCGGCCCCATCGTCAATCGTTCCTTCGGCCATCGCATATGAAGTCTTGTGATGGGTTCCATGAGGACGGCTGATCATTGACCTCGTTAGGTGCCGATCCTTACACAATTCCGTCCCGCGCTCTTGGCCTCATAGAGCGCCCGGTCCGCCCGGCGCAGGATGGAAGCACGGTCGTCTCCGGGACGGGCCTCGCTGATGCCTGCGCTGAAGGTGCAGGGCAGATCGACGGCGCCCGCTGCGAGGCGCGCCGGCGTGAAGCCCTGCCTGATCCGTTCGACGATTCCGAACGCCTCATCGGCACAGGCGGCGGGCAGGAGCAGCAGAAACTCCTCGCCGCCCATCCGACCAAGGATGTCCTGCTCCCGCGCCAGCCCCCGGCAGATGGCCGCAAAATGCCCGAGGACCGCATCGCCCGCCTCGTGCCCGTGATCGTCGTTGATGGCCTTGAAACGGTCGATATCGATGATCGCGAGTGACAGACCGGCCTCACCCGCAGCCAGCATCTCGTCGAGGCGCTCCAAGATATGGCGCCTGTTCGGCAGGCCGGTGAGCGGGTCGGTCCGGGCCGCGATAAGCGCGGCATCATGGGCCCCGCGCAAAAGCTTCTCGTTGTGCTTCAAGGCGGTGATGTCCGCGCCGACCGTGAGAATCCAGCCGTTCGGCAGAACGGTATGCTCGATCCAGAACCAGCGCCCGTCCAGGAAATCGGTCTCGAACGCCTTGCGCGGCACGCTGCGCCGCCGTGGGAGCGTGCGGGCGATCAGGGCCTCCACATCGTCGTCGAGACGAACGCCGATCCCCTGCCGCGCACCGTGGCGCAGGATCTCGCTGAAGGTGAACGGCCCCTCGAAATCGCCCAGGAACATGTCCTGATAGGTCCTGTTCGCGTAACGCAGGTTGTCGTCGGCATCGTAGATCGAGACTGCCTGCCCGCTCTCGGTCAGCGCCTCCACCAGGGACTGCAATGTCTCGTCGTCGAGCAGTGAAACGAATTTGGCCATCAGCACCTGTACCAGGGCATCCTGCGGACGCAGAGCCGGTCGTAAGACTATTCCATCACGCGATGCCTTCAGAATGAGGCGTATCTTGGGACACGCGTCAAGCGGCTGGAATGCGGGCTGAAAATAGGCATCGATCAGGACTAGTTTCGGTCTTTCCCCGCGCGACCTAAGGGTTTTCACTGATTGCCGGCAGTTGCGCTCCTCGCCAGGATGATCCGGCAGCCTCCAAACATGTCCCCTCGTGTACGCGAAGGGCTGCTGACTGGAGCCGCCCTCGGGGCGGCTCCCTTTTTCGCGCGCGGAGTCGGCGATTCAGGGAAATCCCGGTCTCGATTCAGGTCAAACCCCAATAGCCCGCAGCCGCACGATGGCGGAAAGTTCCAGCATACGACCCCGGCTTCCATCCATCTGCGGAGGCTGTCATGAATGCGCGCGCCTGTGTCCTCATCACCGTCCTGACCACCTTGATGCTGTTGGCGCCGCCGGCGCAGGCTGAGACGATTCCGACCGCCAACTGGGATGTGGCTGGCGTCACGATCGTCACATCCAACGGCAAGCAGAATCGTGTTCAGAAGCCGTCCTCGGCCCAACGCTTCGATCGCCGCCGCAGGGCCAGCGACTTCGTGGATCAGATCAAGACCGTCATCCGAGATCGCGGCCCGGACCTGTGCTCCCGCTATGGCGGTGAGCCCGACTGCATCGAGGAAATCGAGATCTGCTTCTCGATGCTCGACAAGGACGACGATCTCATGAAGATTTGTCTCAACACGGCTCCCGAGGGACGCGGCCCGAGCAGAGCCGAGAAGACGAGACTGAGGCGCTAGAGCATTTTTCGGCGAAGTGGATCCGGTTCGCCGTCAAAAATGCGGCAAGGCAACGAAGAGAGGTGATTCCACGCAAGTGGAAACACCTCTAGCGCATCGTGCGAAACGGACGATGCGTCGTTCAATGAGGTTGAGCATCGGGGGCGTACCGTGAATGAAATGACGGAAGAAGCGGGTCTCGCCATGGACCGACTGGATCAGGTCGGTGTCGCGCTGGAGGCGGGATTCAAAACAAGGCTTCAGAACCTTGCCAACGTCGGAAGCGAGTGGGCAGCACTCCTTCAAGGTCTCAGCGCCGGCGGGCTCTCGCTGACCGCGTATCTTGCCATTATCGTCGGGGCGCTGCTGGTTTCGGTCTTGGCCTTCTATGCGGCGCAGCGGATCATGCAGGCCCTCGTCGCGCGCTCCGGCCGCTTCTCATCCTTCATCGACATCGCGACGTTCGTCCTTACCGCGCTCATCGTCGCGCTCGTCTTCCGACTCGTCCTGCCGGACGGGACCGGGCGCCAGGTTGCGCGATACTGGGCCATCGCCGCTCTCGTCAGTCTCCTCGTGCATCGCATCATCACCGGCCTGCTGCTCGGAAGGCACAGACGCGGCGAGGCGGGCACTCCGCTCGCTTCCTTTGCTAGAACCCTGTCGCTCGGGTTCGCATGGGGCCTCTTCGGTTTTGCCGCATTGGCGACCCTGAGAACCTGGAATGGTGGCCCCGGCCTGCGGGATCTCATCGGCACATTCCTGGTCAGCGTCCCCGTCACGGCCCTTCTCGTCTACGCCTATTGGTCACACCGCAGGGTGGTCACGGCCGAAGTCGCCGGACCGGAGCCGCGCACGGGCTGGCGCGAGCGGTTCGCCACGATCTGGCCGGCCATCGCCATCTTCGCCCTGATCGGCACCTTCGCCGCGCTCCAGGCCGCGGCAACCCTTGCGCGCCCGCTGCCGGGCCTGGCGATGCTCGGGACGCTGCTGATGGTTCTCGTCGCGCCCCATGTGGACAGCGTGATCAGGAACTGGTCCGAGCGGCGCAAGGGCGATCCGACATCGTCCCTGCTTGCTGCGACCCTGCGGCGGATGGCACGCTTTGCCTTCGCCATCCTGGTGCTCGGGTTGCTGGTCTATCTCTGGGCCCTGCCGGCCCTGACATCCCTCGGCTTCGACGTGACGCTGATCCGTGAGAAGGCGGTCGGAATCGTCGTCATCGCCCTCGTCGGCGCGCTGCTCTGGAACGGGACCGCCGCCGGCATCGAGCGCATCCAGGCCAGGGAGCGCCACGCGCCGGCGGCCGTCTCGGAAGACGATGCCCATGTTCCTCACAGCCGACTGGGAACCCTGCTGCCGCTGCTCAACGGGACCGCGAAGATCGCGATCCTCGTCATGTCGATCCTGACCATGCTCGTCATTCTCGACGTGAACGTATGGCCGCTGATCACGGGCCTCAGCGTGTTCGGCCTTGCCCTCGGCTTCGGCTCGCAGACCCTGGTGAAGGACATCGTGTCCGGCCTGTTCTTCCTGCTCGACGATGCGTTCCGCATGGGCGAATACATCGAGACCTCGGGCGCCAAGGGGACGGTGGAGCGGATCTCGGTGCGCTCGGTGAGCCTGCGCCATCCCCGCGGGGCGATCGCGACGATCCCCTACGGCCAGATCGGCAAGATCCAGAACTTCAGCCGCGACTGGGTGATCGAGAAGCTCGTTTTCCGCGTCGCCTTCGACACCGATGTCGAGAAGGTCCGCAAGCTGTTCAAGCAGATCGGCAAGGAGATCGCCGAAGATCCCGAACTGAACGAAGACCTGATGGAGACCTTCAAGAGCCAGGGCATCGCCTCGGTGGAGGACGGCACCCTGCTCGTGCGCGGCAAGTTCAAGGCGAAGGCCGGCAAGCAGTTCGGCATCCGCAAGGCCGTCCTTTCGGCGGTCCAGCGCTCCTTCCGCGAAAACGGCATCCAGGCTGTCCCGCGGCCGATCCCGGCGCCGCCCGGCGCGGGAGCGGCGCCGTCGTAGTCTTACTTGGCACGCATGCGTAAACATCGGAAAGTGTCGACAACCTCCATGCTTCAGGGCATGGATCATCACGGGGATGCCTCCTAGGCGACAAGGGAAGCACGCGGATCATGAGCGGAATGAGCGACGCAGGACATCCGCGCGTAGGCGCTACGCGCAGGCTTGCCCGGGGCACTCTGCTTGCCCTGTTATGCGGATTGGCAGCCTGCGCGAGCCCGCGCGGCACGCTGCTTCCGGTGGCGGAGACGGTTCCCGGCGCCACCAAGATCGACATGCTCGTCGCCACCACCCGCATGCGGGCGGAGGATCCGCAGGAATATTTTTCCGGGAATCGCGGGCCTCGGCTATCCTTCGCCGAATTCATCGTATCCATTCCCCCGGAAGCGAGCCGCAAGCCGGGCGAGGTGCAGTGGCCGCAGAGCACTCCCGGCAACCCGGCGACCGATTTCGTCACCTTGAAGGCCGATGTGATCGACCGCGATCAGGCGACGGCCTGGTTCCGCCGCACCGTGCGCAATGTGCCCAAGCGCCGGGTGCTGGTGTTCATCCACGGCTTCAACAACCGCTTCGACGATGCGGTCTTCCGCTTCGCGCAGATCGTGCACGATGCCGGCACGCCGGTGGTGCCGGTGCTCTTCACCTGGCCCTCGCGCGGCAGCATCCTGGCCTATGGCTACGACCGCGAGAGCAACACCTATTCGCGCAACGCGCTGGAAACGACCCTGCGCACCATCGCCCGCGATCCTGACGTCGGCGAGATCTCGATCCTGGCGCATTCCATGGGCAATCTGGTCACCTTGGAGGCCCTGCGCCAGATGGGGATCCGCGACGGCGGAGTCACACCCAAGATCAAGAACGTGCTGCTCGCCGCACCGGACGTGGATGTCGACCTCTTCCGCGAGGCGGTGCTCGACATGGGCAAGCAGCGTCCGAGCTTCACCCTCTTCGTCTCCCAGGATGACCGTGCGCTCGCCGTTTCGCGCCGCCTCTGGGGCGATGCGGTGCGTCTGGGTGCCATCGATCCCGAGCAGGAGCCCTACCGCACCGGCCTGGAGAAGTCGGGAATCACGGTGCTGAACCTGTCCAAGCTCCGCACGGGCGACCCGCTCAACCACAGCAAGTTCGCGGAAAGCCCCGAGGTCGTGCGCATGATCGGCAAGGAACTGGCCGAAGGGCAGACCCTCACGGATTCACGCGTCGGCGTGGGCGACCGGATCATCCAGGTTACGGCCGGAGCCGCCGCCGCCGTCGGCACGGCGGCGGGGCTTGCCGTCTCCGCACCGGTCGCCGTCATCGATCCCAAGACCCGGGAAAATCTCCAGGGTCACGTCGAGAACCTGGGCCAGGCCGTCGCCGGAACAGTCGATCAGTAAGGGTCGCGCGCCTCATTCGGCGGGGGCGGCCGGGGCGACCCCCGTCACCTTGGCCGAAGGCTCCTCGCTGAGCCAATGGTAGAGCATGCCGCCCAGCATGCCGCCGATCATGGGCGCGGCCCAGAACAGCCAGAGTTGCGCCAGAGCCCAGCCGCCAACGAACAGAGCCGGTCCCGTGCTGCGGGCCGGATTGACGGAAGTGTTGGTGACGGGGATTCCGACGAGGTGGATCAGCGTCAGCGCGAGGCCGATGGCTATGGGTGCGAAGCCGACCGGAGCCTTGCCGTGGGTTGCGCCCATGATGATGAACAGGAACATCATGGTCAGCACGACCTCGGCGACGAGTCCGGCAAACAGCGAGTATTTGCCCGGCGAGTGATCGCCGTAGCCGTTCGCGGCGAAGCCCTTGGCGAGATCGAAACCGGGGGCGCCGCTGGCGATGGCGTAAAGCACGGCGGCAGCCACGATCGCGCCGATCACCTGCGCGATGATGTAGGGGCCGATATCCTTGCCCGGGAAGCGCCCGCCTGCCCAGAGGCCCACGGTGACGGCGGGATTGAGATGGCAGCCGGAGATATGCCCGATGGCGTAGGCCATCGTCAGAACCGTCAGCCCGAAGGCGAGCGACACGCCCAGGAGACCGATGCCGACCTCGGGGAAGGCTGCGGCGATAACGGCGCTGCCGCAGCCCGCGAAGGTCAGCCAGAACGTGCCGATCGCTTCGGCGGTACACTTGCGGATATCCATGACCTGGTCCTCCTGCGCATGGCAGCGGCCGAGCCGGAAAGGGATGCCTCTCTGGGACCGATCTCGTATCGGCTCCGGCCGACCCTGCGTTGAAGCCGCAGGTTGCGCTGAATCGCCGTACCGCACCATTGGGGGAACACCTGAACGCTAATGGTGGAAATCCCGAGCCGCGTCAGGTGTCCGTTTCGCCTTACGGTTCGACGAGCTTGTTGCGGATGGCGTAGCGGACGAGCGTCGCGGTGGAGTTGGCGTTGACCTTGCGCATCGCCGAGGAGCGGTGGCTCTCCACCGTCTTCAGGTTCAGGCCCAAGATCTGCGCCGTCTCCTTGTTCGAATGCCCCTCCGCGATCAGCTGCACCACCCGCCGCTCGCGC